>Ga0209698_10003760_pt1 | contig 16772 bp, 9 predicted proteins | sample LitLauG_LLR_2012_FD_187203 | JGI IMG/M metagenome (GOLD analysis project Ga0209698, IMG submission 187203) | Freshwater sediment microbial communities from Pennsylvania, USA - Little Laurel Run_MetaG_LLR_2012 (SPAdes) (version 2) | ecosystem: Environmental > Aquatic > Freshwater > Creek >...
TGTACGCTGCTTCTGTCCGCCGGAGAGCGTAATACCGCGCTCGCCCACGATCGTCTCGTAGCCTTCCGGGAATGCTTCAATGTCGGTGGCAATGTTTGCGGCGTCGGCCGCTTCATGCACTTGCTCGTTGGTGGCGGAATCGATGCCCAGCGCGATATTTTCGCGGATGCGGTCGCTGAACAAGAAGGTTTCCTGCGGTACGAAGCCGATATTTCGCCGCAGTGAAGCCAGCGAGTAGTCGCGAATCGGAAGACCGTCGATCAGAACCGATCCGGGCTCCGCATCATAAATGCGTGGAATGAGGCTGACCAGCGTCGTCTTACCCGACCCCGTAGGGCCAACGATGGCCAGGCTGCTTCCGGCAGGAACGTGCAGGTTCACGTTATGCAGAACCGGCTTTCCGTCGTAGCCGAAGTTGAGGCCGCGGAACTCGATCTCGCCTGTAGCCTCGCGGTCTTGTGCGCCCGGCTGATCTTTAATCGCGGGCTCTTCGAGGATGATCTCGTTGATGCGCCCCAGAGAGGCCGTGCCGCGCTGGAAAATGTTGATCACCCAGCCGAGCGCGATGATTGGCCATGTGAGCTGCATCATGTAGGTGCTGAAGGCAACGAAGTTGCCAACGGTCATCGAGCCGGAAAGACGCAGGGTGGTCGTGATTCCGGGGAGTGTATGGCCGAAATTGGTGACCAGCGTTCGCGTTGTGAGTCCGCTGATGACCTCGCGTCCGCCAAGCCAAAGCACGAGCACGACCGCGCAACCGAGCATCAGCTCAAGCGTTGGCCAGAGCATGCCCATGAGCCGTACCAGTTTCAGGCTGCGGCGGATGTATTCCTGATTTTCCTTTTCGAAGGCGCGAATCTCGGCTTCTTCCTGAACGTAGGCGCGGATTAAGCGGGCACCGGAAAAGTTCTCCTGAGCCCGCGCCGAGATGTCAGAGAACATTGCCTGAATGCGCTCGAATCGTTCGTGAATGCGCCGCCCGAAGGTCTGGATCACAACGCTCACCGCAGGCAGGGGCAGGAACGTAAACAGCGTCAGCCACGGGCTGATCGAAATCATGAAGGCAAGCGCGCCAGCGGTGTAGACGATCGTGTTGGCCGAATACATAATCGCCGGCCCAAGCAGCATGCGCACGGCATTCAGATCGTTGGTCGCGCGCGCCATAATGTCGCCGGTGCGATTGCGCTGGTAATAGGAAAACGACAGGCTCTCAAGCCGGGCGAAAAGGTCGTTGCGCAGGTCAAACTCGATGTCGCGCGAGATGCCGATCACGATCCAGCGAGTGAGGAATTGAAAAATACCCTTGGTTACAGCGACGCCGAGAAGCAATCCCGCATAGACCAGCAGTTTGTGGCGAGTTACGCCTTCGTGAAGATCGTCGGCGGCGTGTCCCAGGACTAGGGGGAAGAGAATCCAAATTCCGTTCGTGAATAACACGCAGAGCGTGCCCGCGATGTAACCCCAGCGGTAGCGCTTTACATATGGCAGCAGCGGGCGAAGACTCTTGGGAAACATGAAGATTGAATAGATGAAATTCTAGCAGGCAGGGTTCAGGTCTTTAGGGCGAAAGTGACGCTGAGTGGCGTCTCGTGATCACAGATCAGGAGCGCGACAAACCTTGCGGGCTCGGTGGCGCTGGCATTGGCTGAAACGGCGTGGACGCCGTTTGGACCGCCGGAGTGGAGGCAAAGACGTGGCGAGAGTGGCGGGCAGGAGTGCCCGCACCACACAGCTACTTCAGATTTCCAACTCTGTTTCGTCGAGTGCTAACGAACTCCTGCAGCACTTCGGGACCGAAGGCTTTCAGGCTGAGCACGGCGACGATCACGCTCCATGCGGCGAAGAACAGCCATCCCAGATTGATCAGATTCAAGTCGCGCATGAGGCTCCTTCGGCGAGCGGCGTCAGGCCGGTGGTTCTGAAGCATCTGCTGAGCAGAACGAAGCTTTCTCTGCGGGCTCGACGTGAGTTTGCCGCCGAGGGCTCGCCGTCCCGCTCAGCAGAACGAAATGGCTTACTGCTCGGGTGGGGCGGGCGGAGCATCCTGCATGTGTTTCTGCATGCGGGCCTCGTGCTTGGCCTGGAGTTCTTTCAGCTTCGCCTGTTGGTCAGCAGTCAGCAATTGGTACATCTGACTGTGAATGCGAGTCTGCTCAACCGTAAGTTGGGCTTCGATCTGGGCCTTTTGCGTGGCTAGAGCCTGAACTTTGGCCTGATCGAACGGACCCTCGACGTACTGGCGCAGCTGGATATCAATTTGACGCTGCTGCTGGAAGAGGGGCTTGAGCGTCGGATGCTCCTTTTGCATGATCGCCTTCATTTGCGACTTCTGCTCATCCGTCAGATTGAGTTGCTTCGCGAAAAATCCCATCATGTGCCCGTGCATGCCATAGTGGGCGTGCATGGGAGGCGGCGGAGGCGTATCCTCGGCCGTCTGCGATTTTGCGATCGCAGTGCCCAGCAGAACAGCCAAAACGGATAGCAGCAAGCGGAAACGAATCGATTTCATGGTGAACTCCTACAAGTCTTCCCAGTTGATCCGGGAGATTGCGTACGATTATAGGAACACGGCTCCGGGCGAGATAGCGGTAAAGAGTCGGTCAACTGGGGTAAAGTTTTGTCAATCCAAGGGCGGGCGCCGAGACGCTGCCCCGGGAAACGCCGGCGCTACGCTGTGGTTTGACAATTCTTTACTACTGTTGCACTTGCGGTGGGTGCACAATAAAAGCGATGGAACGCATATTGGTCATTGATGATGACGTGGAGCTTTGTCATCTGGTCGGCGAATATCTGCAGGCCGAAGGATTCACGATCGACTGCGTGCACGACGGCGAGAGCGGCCTCAAGAAAGCCAATGCCGGCGAATATCTGCTGGCCGTGCTCGATGTGATGCTGCCCGGCATCAATGGATTTGAGGTGCTGCGAAGGATCCGGGCGACCTCCCGGCTCCCGGTTTTGCTGCTCACCGCGCGCGGAGAAGATGTGGACCGCATCGTTGGGCTGGAGATTGGCGCCGACGATTACTTGCCGAAGCCATTTAATCCGCGAGAGTTGGTGGCACGGATTCGCGCGGTCCTGCGGCGCACGAGAGCCGAAGCGGGAGCGCTTCCGGCGGCTCCGGACATTGTGCGGGTGGGCGAGGTGGAACTTGATCCCGCGACGCGCACGGTTCGTCTCGATGGCAAGCCGGTTGACCTGACCTCGGTAGAATTCAATTTGCTGGAAGTTCTACTGCGCGAAGCAGGAAGGGTGGTCCCGCGGGAACGGCTGGTAAACGCTGTACTGAGCCGAAAGTTTTCCCCCTTTGACCGCAGCATCGATATGCACGTCAGCAAAGTCCGAAAAAAACTGGGCGACACTGAGAATGACGAGCACATCAAAACCGTGCGCGGTGTAGGCTATATCTTTGCCCGGCCGCGGGAAAAGACCAAAGCCTGAGGCCCAGAGACACGCATGAACAGCCTGTTTCTCCGAATCTTTCTTTCGTTCTGGATGGCGCTGGCGCTCTTCGTAGTGCTCGCCATTCTGGTCACGCTGGCTTTTCGCCCACGCAGTTCCACGTGGGAAGCTCTGCGCACGACGGTGCTGAACGACGCGGTCAGCGAGTACGAAGACGGCGGGCCGCAAACGCTGCGTCAATACTTCGAGAACCTTGACGCCACCCAGCACATCCGCGCGTATCTTTTCGACGAGCGCGGAGTGGAGGTCTCGGGCCGCGGCGCTCCGGATTGGGCGATGAGAGTGGCTGCGGGTGGACCGCGCACTCCGCATGACGGATTCCTCTTTCCGGCGCCTCCCGTGCAGCGCGATTCGCGTGCTTCGTCTGACGGGAAGCATCGCTACACGGTCGTGCTCGGGTTGCCGCCAGGGCCGCGAGTGTTCATCGGACCTCGTGGCGTGCCGATCACCGGCCTCATTATTGCGGTTGTGGCATCGGGTCTGGTTTGTTATCTGCTGTCCTGGTATCTGACCAAGCCGATCATGCGGCTGCGTGCGGCGACCCGGCAGTTGGCGGCGGGCGATCTGACAGCGCGAACCGGCGCACGCGCAAGCGGACGGCGGGACGAGGTTGCCGGGCTCATGCGCGATTTCGATGCGATGGCGGAGCGGTTGCAAATTTTGATGAAGGCACAATCGCGCCTGCTCAACGACATTTCGCACGAGCTGCGTTCTCCTTTGGCGCGACTCAACGTCGCACTTGGCCTGGCCCGGCAGCGAGCTGGCGGGGAAAGCAATGACATGCTGGAGCGCATCGAACTGGAAGCCAGCCGGCTTAACGAGTTGATTGGCCGGATTCTTACGTTGGCTCGACTCGAAGATGGCGAGCAGCGTGTGCCGCAGACGCCCGTCCGACTCGATGACGTGGTGCTGAACATCGCGGAGGACGCCGAGTTCGAGGCCCAGGCGCGGCACTGTCACGTGCGCACCTCGATCCCCGAAGGAGATTGGGAAGTGCGCGGCAATGCTTCTCTGCTGCATAGCGCGGTCGAAAACGTCGTGCGCAACGCCGTCCGCTACACACAGGAGCGGACCGCGGTGGAAATCGAGCTGTCGAACGAGGCGGGAGTACACGGCCGAGAGGCTGTACTGGGAGTCAGCGATTGCGGCCCGGGAGTTCCGGCCGACGCTTTAGGAAAACTGTTTGAGCCTTTCTATCGCCTGGACGATGCCCGCGGCCGGCTGACTGGCGGCGTAGGGCTTGGCCTGGCGATTACAGAAAGAGCGGTGCGGTTTCACGGTGGCCGCGTTTCTGCACACAACCGTGCGGAAGGCGGCCTGCGCGTTGAACTTCGCCTGCCCTTGATTTCGGACGAGCAGCCGATTCCGAAACAGCCGGAAACAGTTTCCGTGCAACCGGCCTAGAGCTTCGTCGCCGCGTGCAATCATCCATCTCCAAAACCTATAAAGTTAGTCGCCCGGATATACTGATTCGGGCAACTTCCCGGCGCGTGTATGGTTCCAATCAGCTTGGGAGGGCGTTTGCTCTTCCCGGGCATTCCTGATACACAAATAGGTTGAGATTTCCCGCTTTTCTAGGTTCCAGACAGCCCGGGCCTGCAGGGCCGGCGCCTTTTGTGTGTGCGGGCGAATTCATGTACGAACGGAGATCAAGCAGAGAATGTCGAAGCGATGGGCGTGGCTGCTCGGGATTGTGGTGCTGGTTTCAATCGGCCTGCTGGTGGCGTGCGGAAGCAAGTATTCCCCTTCGTCGGATGGGTTGGTGCTGGTAGCGAGCCAGCAAAATCAGGTCATCCAGTCCTTCAGCTTCAATCTTAATAGCGGGTCGGTTTCGGGAATCAGCAAGGCGCCAAGTACGAACGGGACGCCAACTGCGGTGGTGTTGGACCCGGCGGGGGCGTACGCCTACGTCATTATCGATGGGAACTCGATCGCTTCATTCAAAGTGAATTCGGACGGAACACTGAGTGCGGTGGGAACTGGTACGGCCCCTAACGCCACTGCCATTGCGATGGATGCCGCAGGCAAGTTCCTGTTCGTCGTGGGTGGCCTAAGCGGAACGGTTTCGTCCTTTGCAATCGGCAGCGGAGGAACGCTCACAGCGGTGCCAAGCACATACACTGTTCCAGGAACTCTTTCTCCGCCCAACCTGGTCGCAGTGGCCGCGACGCCGACAGTCTTTCCTTCCGTGGGTATAACTGGAACCCAGAATGCGGTCTGCTCGTCTCCGGGCAACAATCCGCCTACTTCGGAGTTTCTCTACGCAGTGGATTCTGTAAACTACCAGGTCTGGGCGTTCTCGGTAGATACATCGACCGGAGCCCTGGGAAACCCTCCGAATCATGCTCAGGTGCAGACTTTCCCGACGGGTGCCGTGCCTTCGGGCGTCGTTGTGGATCCGTGTGATCGTTTTTTGTATGTGACGAACTACCAGGACAACAATGTCAGTGCATTTACGATTTGCAATGGCTTGTCCACTCAGTCCCAAAGCTGCCCCGCTTCTCCTGATGGCACTTTGAACCCGATTACTGGCTCACCTTTCAGCCTCGGCGCTGGGCTTGGTCCGGGACCGCTTGCGGTTGACCCGTTTGGCAACTTCCTTTATGTCCTCGATCAGAAATCGAACCAGATCACGCCCTTTCACATCGGTTCCGTATCGGGCGGGCTGACCAGCCAGGCCCCTGTGAATACTGGACAGAAGCCAACCTCAATTGCGATTCGTGGCGATGGGAGTTGGATGTTTGTCACAAACTTCCAGGCGGGGACGCTTTCGCAGTATTCGGTGATTCCGGCTTCAGGAACGCTGTCGGCGCTGCCCGCCGTTCAGACGGATAATTGGCCGTACGGCGTGGCGGTGAAGTGAAAAGCAATAGGGGCTAGGAACTGGAGACCAGCATCGATCCTAGGTCGGCACCTTCAAGATCAAATATCCACCCACCAGCATAAAGATCAGATCCGGAGACCAGGCGGCCAATGCTGGCGGCAATTGGCTGAGGTCTCCCATGGCCTCGAACAGGCGCGACACCACTGTATAAAACACCGCAATCCCAACTGCGACGGCCACTCCAGTAATCGCTCCCTTCTTTCCTGCCGATAGCGAGAACGGAACGGCGAGCACCGCCATGATGAGTGTGATCAGCGGGTACGAGAGCTTCTTGTGCAGTTGCACGCGCAGGCGCACGACGTCGAATCCGCTTTGCTGCAGATCGCGAATGTAGCGCCGCAGTTCTTCGTAGTTCATCTCGGTGTACTGCTTCACTTCCTTCTTGAAATAGGCCGGTGTTTCGGGCAGTTCGGCGAATGTCGCCACCTCGAACGGACGATAGTTGGCGATAGCCGAGACGTTCAGGAGGCGATCGGAGCCCTTCTCGTAAATCCAGCGATTGAGATTGTCTGCCCAATGCGCGCGCTCGGCATGAATGCGGCGCGTAATGCTGAAACTGGCGCGATCAAGTTGAAACACGGTGACGTTGCCGAACGTGTCGCGGTCCGGATCGAAGAATTGGTAGTAGTAGATGTCGCTATTCTGGCCGAAAATCCAACTGCGATCCGGGCGGAGATACGTCTGCGCCGGCTTGCCCTTGATCTGATTATGGAGCGCTTCCTGCCGCTTGTTGGTGTGCGGAAGATAGAACTGGTCCGCGAAGAACAGGGCAGCGGAAAGGATTCCGGCCGCCATGACCACAGGAGTGACGATGCGGTAAATGCTGGTGCCGGTGGCCTTGATGGCGGTGATCTCGTTGGAGCGCTGCATTAATCCGAACGTGACCAGCACCGCCAGCAACATCACCAGCGGCGCGACATTGTAGAGCAGATAGGGCGCGACATTGAGCAGGTACTCGGCAACCAACACGGGGGGGACTTGATTGCGCAGGATGTCTCCCAGCAACTCGAACAGGGTGAAGACGATCACCAGCACAAGGAACGTCGAGAGAATCAATCCAAGGTAGAGAAAGAAATCGCGCAGGATGTAGTCGTCGAGAACAGTGGGGAAGCTGGCGCTGAAAACGCGGCGGCGAGTGGAGGCCCGTTCGAAAGCGTTTTCGCGTCGCGTAGGACGGGACGAATGCTTGTTGGTGGCCAGGGGATTCCAGACGGGCCGTATCGCCGAGAATTGAAGTGGCCGCTTTTCGGCCTGCCGCAGCAGGAACAGGGCGAGCGCCAGACATACGAAATCTGCCAGCCAGGCCCCGAACCAGGGAGCCACCGTTCCCTGTCTCGCGAGCGAGACGCCGATCAGCGAAACCACGTAATACGCGAAAACCAGGATGATCGTCAGGACGAATCCACCAGACTTGCCGCTTTTTTTGGACGAGAGTCCCAGCGGAATCCCAACCAGCGCGAGCACCAGGCACGCCGTGGGCAGCGAGAACCGCCGATGGAACTCGAGCAAGTACCAGCGGGCCGAGACAGGGTCCACGTGGAGCGCTTTGTCGAGCAGGGCCCATGTATCCATCAGGCCAGCCGGAAGCGACTGGTCCGGCTTATTCTCGGTGGAAGGCAGATCGATCGGAATGTCGGTCTGTTCAAATGTCGAAATCTGGTAGTTGTCGGGTTTCTTGGGATCGGTCTCGTGCGCCGAGCCGTCCACGAGGTGCAAATGCAACCGGTCGTGCCCCTCGCTGACCACGATGCCTTCCTTGGCGAGGGTGATCTTAGGGTTGGTGGCGTCGGTGAGGTCGGCGAGGAAAACGCCTCTCCAGACGGCTGCTCCCTGGGCGCTCTTTACGTCCTGCACGTAGAGAACGTACTTGGGAAATCCTTCGTAGAACACGCGCGGCTGGACTTCGAAGGAAACCTGCGATCCCTTCAAACGCTCTTCGAGGTGGGCGAGGGCGGCTTGCGAACGCGGGGCAATATAGATTCCGTTGCCGAGGGCCAGCACCCACGCCGCGAGGACAAAGATCGACAGGGAGCGCAGGAAGCCCCAGATGCCCATACCGCTGGCGCGCATGGCTGTAATTTCGCTATCGGCAGCAAGGCGGCTCAGTCCAATGAGAATACCCACCAGCACGCTCATAGGCAGCGTGTACGTCAGCGCGATGGGAACCGTGAAGAAAAAGATTTCCGCGATGCTGGGCAGCGGGGCGCTGGCGCGAACCACGAGTTCGAGGATGTGTCCGAGGTCGCGACTGAATAGGACAAAAGTGAAGATGGCCGCGCCGATGAGGGCATGAGCCGTCACTTCGCGTAGGATGTAGCGGGTCAGAATCCGCATGGAAGCCGCTTAGGGCGAGGATAGCACGGGCTCGGGAACTTCGTTTGAGTCGGGCTCGTATCGATGGATGTCTGGGGAACGGAGGACTGCCATGGCTTCGGTGAATACTGCGCACCGATTGGGGAATACGAATACCGAATATATGGGTCGCCGCGCTTCCGGTGACACTTGGGCGCTCATGGGGATTGCTGGCGCGGTTGTGCTTCTCCACCTGCTGACCAATGGCCGCTATGGCTTCCATCGCGATGAATTGCAAGTGTTAAGCGATGCTCACCACATGGACTGGGGATTTGTGCCGTACCCACCATTTACCCCGTTGATGGAGCGTATCGGGCTTTCCATTTTCGGTCTCTCCCTGGTCGGACTGCGGCTTTTCTCGGTGATCGCGAATGCCACGGCGATCATCTTCACCGGGCTAATGGCGCGCGAACTGGGCGGCGGACGGCTCGCCCAATTGACGGCGGCCTTATCGGTTGCGCTCTCCCCCTTGCCGCTGTTCGAGGGGACGGAATTCCAGTACACGACATTCGACTACCTGTGGTGGGTTCTGATTGCCTACTTCGTGATTCGATTGCTCAAAACCGAGGACCCGCGCTGGTGGCTCGCAATCGGGGCCGCGATCGGTATCGGTTTCGAGACAAAGTATACGATGGCGTTTTACGCGTCTGGCATTGCCGGCGGAGTGCTGCTGACACGTGCGCGGCGCTACCTTGTCAGCCCGTGGCTGTGGGGTGGAGTAGCGTTGGCTCTGCTGATTTTCCTCCCCAATTTGATTTGGCAGGTCAAGCACGGATTCATCTCCTTGCATTTTCTGCAGCACATCCACAAGCGCGACGTGGGCGAGGGCCGGGCCGACGGATACTGGCGCGATCAATTCATGATCTGCACAAATCCCGTGACTGCGCTGTTGTGGATTCCAGGACTGGTCGGATTTCTCAGAAACAGCAGGTATCGGATGCTGGCATGGATGTATCTCATCCCGCTCGTGCTTTACGCGGTTGGCAAGGGGCGCGGCTACTACCTGGGTGCGGCTTATCCGATGCTGATGGCGATGGGAGCGGTTTTAGCCGAGCGCTGGCTGGCATCCATGTCGCCGTGGCCGCGACGGATTGTGGAATTTTCATTCTTCACTTTGCTCATTGCTGGCGGAGCGTACATCTGCACGGTCGTGATTCCGCTGGCGTCGAGTGGTCCGCTTCGGAGCTTCGCACTCAAGAATAATGGTGATCTTCGGGAAGAAATTGGTTGGGACGAATTGGTAAAGACGGTTGCGGGCATTCGGGATTCTTTGCCACCAGAGCAGCGGGGGGATGTGGGCGTTGTGGTAGGAAACTACGGAGAGCAGGGGGCGATTGAAATTCTGGGCACGGCGTATCGTTTGCCGCCGCCAATCAGCGGGACGAACTCGGCATGGCTCCGCGGCTATCCCGAACCGCCGCCCGCGACGCTGATTGTGATCGGGCACGGAGAGGAATACGTAAACCGTATGTTCACGTCATGCCGGTTGGCTGGTCACAACGGGAATTCGTTGGGCGTGAAGAACGAAGAGAGCAAGGACCACCCGAATATTTTTGTCTGCGGCCCGCCGCGCCTGAGCTGGCCTGAGTTTTGGGACGAGTATCAGGCGTTTGGTTAGGCAGGGGGAGTATCGGCTACAAACGGTAGCCCGCGCACACGTTGGAACGAATTCGCTTCTTCCGTGTCTCGATGACTCTGTGGTGAGCCCGATTCAGGTGGTTTTGAAGAACAATGCAGCTAGTGGCGGCAAGGTCAGCTTCAGCGAAAACGGCCGGCCGTGCATCTCCACCGCCTCGGCCTGGACCCCACCGAGATTGCCCATCCCGCTGCCGGCATATTCGCGGGCATCGCTGTTCAGCAGTTCCCGCCAGTAACCGCCGTGAGGAACGCCGACGCGGTAATCTTCGCGGGGCACGGGAGTGAAATTGAAAATTCCAAGCACAGTATCCTGCGGCTTGTCGCTCTTGCGCAGGAGCGAGATCGTGCTCGCTGCATTGTCGTTACAATCCACCCACTCGAATCCAGAGGGATCGTTATCGAACACATGCATCGCGGGTTCACTGCGGTAGAAGCGGTTGAGCTGCTCCATCCACTTCTGCACGCCGCGGTGCACCTGATATTGCAGGACGTGCCATTCCAGGCTCGAATCGTGCGCCCACTCGCTCACCTGCCCGAACTCGCAGCCCATGAACAACAGCTTTTTACCAGGCTGGGCAAACATATAGCCAAAGAGCAGCCGCAGGTTGGCGAACTTCTGCCACTCGTCGCCAGGCATCTTGCCGATTAGCGATCCTTTGCCGTGCACCACTTCATCGTGCGAGAGAGGCAGCACGAAATTTTCGTGCCACGAATACAGCATGCGGAAGGTGAGCAGGTTGTGCTGATACTTGCGGTGAATGGGATCGTTCTGGAAATACTTCAGCGTGTCGTGCATCCATCCCATGTCCCACTTCAGGCCGAATCCGAGACCTCCAAGGTACACCGGCTTCGAGACCATGGGCCACGAAGTGGACTCTTCCGCGGTAGTTTGAATGTCGGAATGCTCTTTGAACGTTTCCTGGTTGAAGCGGCGGAGAAAGTCGATAGCGTCGAGGTTCTCGCGCCCGCCAAATTTGTTGGCGATCCATTCGCCTTCTTTGCGCGAGTAATCGAGGTAGAGCATGGAAGCAACGGCGTCCACGCGCAGTCCGTCCACGTGATACTTGTCGAACCAGAACATGGCGCTCGACATCAGGAAGCTGCGCACTTCGGGGCGTCCGTAGTTGAAAATGTGCGTCTTCCAGTCGGGGTGAAATCCCTGGCGCGAGTCCGCGTGTTCGTAAAGGTGCGTGCCGTCGAAGTAGGCGAGGCCGTGGCCGTCGGAAGGGAAGTGCGATGGCACCCAGTCGAGGATCACGCCGATCCCGTGCTGGTGCAGGTAGTCCACCAGGTACATGAAGTCCTGCGGCGAGCCGTAGCGTGACGTGGGAGCGAAATAGCCGGTGGTCTGGTATCCCCAGGAGCCGTAGAAAGGGTGCTCCATCACTGGCAGGAACTCCACGTGGGTGAAACCCATCTGGCCGACGTATTCGGCGAGGCGAGGCGCGGTCTCGCGGTAGCTGAGAGAGCGATTGTGTTCCTCTGGGACGCGCATCCACGAGCCGAGATGCACTTCATACACCGAGTGGGGTGCGCGCAGTGAGTTTCGTTCACCCCGCTTTTGCATCCACTCTTGATCGTTCCATTGGTAGTCGAGGTTCCAAACCACCGACGCGGTGCGCGGAGGTTTCTCGTTCCACATGCTAACGGGATCGGTTTTATCGATGCGATATCCATGACGGCTGGATTCGATGTGAAATTTGTAAAGCGCGCCCTGGGGCGCGCCAGGGACAAAGCCTTCCCAGATTCCCGAGGACCCTCTGGGGCTGAGGCGATGCGTCTTGGGATCCCATCCGTTGAAACTGCCGACGACCGATACCGTACGAGCATTTGGCGCCCACACGCTGAAGATGGCGCCTTCCTGGCCGTTGTGAGAGGCCGGATGGGCTCCCATCTTGTCGTAGATGCGATAGTGGCTGCCTTCGTTGAACAGGTAAAGGTCGTGATCAGTTAGCAGTTGAGGAGAGGCAAGGGTGAGTTCGGAGGCCATGCGTTAGCCGAATGTCGGCTCGCCTAGTGTACCGAAGATGGCAGCCTGCTGGCAGAGTTAATCTGGCCGGGGAGAAATTCCGGCTCTAGCGTGAAGTTAAGTGCAACAAAAAGGCGGCAACCAGTGAATCGAACGGTTGCCGCACCCCATGATGCAATCAACTCCTCATTCTCAGTCCGTCCCTCTCGACGGTCTGAAACGAAGGTGACTACAACGTCGTAAAAGGTCAGTTCTAGGGTTGATAAATCTGTACGTTGGTTAGGATCGAACCCTGGAAGCCAGTCTGGCCACCAATGCAGTACAGTTGCCCGTTGCTGACCGCAGAAACCTGAAAGGCCGCAGCGGTCGGGGCGACGGCTGTGCAAAGAATTGCATGGTTGACCTGAACCCGGGCACAATTCGACAACATCCTGAGTTTCTTGAGATTTTCTACCTATACCTTTCCTTTGCGATCTCGATTAACCGAGGCGTAATTCTCCCTCGGACTGTCAAAGCCGCAAACACCAGCCGACAGTCGTGGGCCAAGAACCAAGTTGTTCCTTGTGGAACAGAACCCCGGCCGGGGCACTTTCGTGGGGGACGAATCCGCCCGGCAGCCGCATATACTATGTGCGCCGTGTGTTTCGACAGCAAGCGGCAACCCAGGACATTTCAGGGCATTTCGTGACGGCTCCTCAAAACGCACTCCCTAAAGACACACGTCTGGATTCGTGGAAGACCATTGCCGCTTTCTTTGGCAAGGACGAGCGAACGGTCAAACGCTGGGAGAAAGAGCGGGGACTGCCTGTGCGGCGCCTGCCCGGAATCACTGGCGGTTCAGTTTTTGCCTACACCAGCGAACTGGAAGGCTGGCTGGCTGGGTCCAACGACGAAGCTGTTATAAAACCCGTCGAGAGTATCCCAAGAGAGAGCGCGGTTGCCAGTCCCGGGCCCGAATCGCTCATAACCTCAGACTTGAACCCTTCCGCACGCCCTGAAGTCCGCGTCCAAGCGGCCGGCCAGCGAGTCCCAACTCCGCCTTCCTGGATGCGTGCCCTGTTGTGGGCTGCCCCATTGGCGATCCTGGCCGGGTTTCTTGTTTATTCATCTGTCGGTCATCATGAGATTCGCTTCAATCGCGCGCTGGCTGCCCGGCACCAGCCCGACTCAACGGCTCAGGATTTCTACCTGAAGGGCAGATTCTATTTCGAAAAGCGAACTCCCGACGATCTAAACACCGCCGTGGACGCATTCACCCAGGCGATCGTGCACGATCCCGCATATGCGCAGGCTTATGTGGGCCTTGCCGACACCTACAGCCTCCTGCGCGAATACAGCACGATGCCGACCTTGGAGGCTGAGCAGCGAGCACGCGCGGCAGCCCAAAAAGCCGTGGAACTGGACCCGACCCTGGCCGAGGCTCACACCTCGCTCGGTTTTGCCGAGTTCTGGGGATCTCTGGATGCGGTTGACGCTAACCGGGAGTTTCGTCGCGCCATTGAATTGGAACCGAATCTTGCCCGCGCCCACCATTGGTACGCGACGTTTCTGATCGAGGTCCTTCGGTCGGAGGAAGCGCTGGCAGAGATCGAACGCGCCCGGCAGTTGGACCCCTCTTCCAAGGCGATCCTGGCGGACAAGGGGGCGCTTCTCATGCGAGCCGGGCGCACCGACGAGGCGCTGGTATTGCTGAAACAGATGGAAGCATCCGATCCCAGCTTCCGATCCACGCACCAGTACCTCGCCGTAACTTACTGGAGCGAGGGAGAGTACGAAGATGCCCTTGACGAATTCCGGGCCGAGGCCTCTTTGCGGGGGAACCGAGAAGCGGTCCAGGATGTTGACGCGCAGAAGGCAGCCTTTCGAGACGGTGGGGCGCGGGGTCTGCTGCAGTATCGCCTCGCCGCCGCGTTGCGGGCGTATGAGCACGGAAACGGATCGCCCTTCGATGTGGCCTTAGCCTGCGGCGCCCTCCGCCAGCGCGATGCGACGATGAAGTTCCTCGAACTCGCACGCCAGCATCAAGACCTGGAACTGACCAGTTTGGAAATCGATCCCGAGTTTCGCTGGCTGCACTCGACTCCTGAATTCCGCAAGCTCGTAACGAATATCGGCCTACCGCCGCTCCCTTAAATCGGCGTTTGCGCAAATCAACCTTCGCTACGGTACCGCGTTTCAGTAAAGGCGCGTGCTATCCTGACCATTCCAGCCCATGCCTGTTCTGCGCGTCATTCTTCTTTGGCATCAGCACCAGCCTTTCTACAAAGATCTGGTCACTGGGGAATATCGTCTGCCCTGGACCCGCCTGCACGCGCTCAAAGACTATTACGGCATGGTGAAACTGCTGGACGAGTTCCCCAACGTTCATCAGAACTTCAACCTGGTTCCGTCGTTGATGGTCCAAATCGATGACTATGCTGCAGGAACCGCTCAGGATCCCTTCTTGCGCGTGGCGGCCACTCCGGCGAAAGATCTTTCTCCGGAAGACCGGCGCTTTGCCTTGCAATATTTATTTCAGGCGAATCCGCAGAATGTGATTGGACGGTATCCGCGATACAAGGAGCTTTGGCAGCGCTTTCGCGAGCATGGGGATCATCCCGAGCGCGCAGAACGATATTTTCAGGCGCAGGATTTTACCGACCTGCAAGTGCTGTCGCAGATCGCGTGGTTCGACGAGTTCTTTCTCGAAGAAAAAGATATCGCCGCTCTGGTGGCAAGGGGCCATCACTATTCACTCGACGACCAGAAGTTGGTGATCGCTCGCGAGAGAGAATTGATCGGCCGCGTACTTCCGGCGCACGCCGCGGCGGCGAAAAAAGGTTCGATCGAGATTTCCACCACGCCGTTTTACCACCCGATCATGCCGCTGCTTTGCGATACCGGCGTGGGAGCGGTCTCGGCCCCCGGCCTGCCGCTGCCGCAAAACCGCTTCCGCCATCCCGAAGACGCGCGCGAACAGCTCACCCGCGGACTCGACCTTCACGAAAAAGTCTTCGGCCTGCGTCCCAAGGGCGTGTGGCCGTCTGAGGGGAGTGTCTCGGAGGAGGTGCTGGCGATTGCGCACAGTGTGGGCATCGAGTGGATGGCGACGGACGAGGGCGTCCTCGGGCGCAGCTCGGGAACCTTCTTCGGTCGCGACGGCTCTGGTCGCTTGCCCGAGGGTCCGGCGGAAAAGCTTTACAACATTCATCGCTACGAGAAGGGCCCGACGACGATGCACCTGGTATTCCGCGACCACACCATCTCCGACCTGATCGGATTCGTGTACTCGGGAATGCCTCCTGCCGATGCGGCAAGGCACCTGCTCGGCAACATCAAAGAAGCGGCCAAGCCAGTGCTGGCCAAAGGACGTGACGCGGTCGTCTCGATCATTCTTGACGGCGAGAATGCCTGGGAGTATTACCCGAAATCCGGGCGCGAGTTTCTGCGGCGCTTCTACGATGCCCTGCAGCGTGAACCGGGGCTCGAAGCTGTAACGGTTTCTGAGGCCATCAAGCGGCACAAATCCTTCGGGAAATTGAGTTCACTGGTACCAGGCTCCTGGATCAATGCGAACTTCAATGTGTGGATTGGCGCCCCCGAAGACAATCGCGCCTGGGACTACCTGCACCACGCGCGCGAATTTTATGCGCAGAACGCAGCCCGTGCGACCGAGGAGCGGCGCAAGCTCGCATTCGACGAAATCCTGATCGCCGAAGGCAGCGATTGGAACTGGTGGTACGGGCCGGAACACCATTCGGCAAACGATCGCGATTTCGACGAACTTTATCGCAAGCACTTGTCGAACGTGTACCAAGCACTCGGATCAGTCGCCCCGGATTACCTGGCGCAGCCCATCACCGGCGCCGAAGTGCGCCCGTCATTTGTGCCGCAGACAGCCTATATTCATCCTCGCGTCACCGGCGATAAGGTCCGCTACTTCGAGTGGATGGGCGCAGCCGTGTATACCGCGGATCATCGCGCGGGGGCGATGCACGGCAAGCAATTCCTGCTAGACTCCGTCTATGCGGGCATTGATGCCACGCATGTTTACGGAAGGCTCGACTTCAAGGACAAGCTGCCGGCGGAAGACTTCGAGATCGTGGTGAACCTTGAGTCATGGGCCCCAGGCGAACCGCGCCCTCGACGCGCACTGCGCGTGGACAGTTCCTCGCATGAGCGTCGGCTCGCGGGTTGGAAGATCGAGAGCAGCGGCGAAGGTCGCGTTCTCGCATCCTCGGCGAATGCCGATGAACACTCCAAGGTCGCCCTTCAACGGAATTTCGAATTCAAGCTGCCGCTGGCGTGGTTGTTAGCGACTCCGGGTACGGCTTCCGGCATCGACCGCAAGCAGGCGCCACTGCCAGCGTCGGCTACCAGCAAGCTCCGCCTGCGTTTCAGTCTCTGGCAGAACCGGCTTCCGGTGGATTCCTTGCCGCTGGAAGGGTGGATCGAACTGCAGGTGTTAAGTGAAGGAGAGTTGCTGTTTGG
>Ga0209698_10003761_pt1 | contig 16771 bp, 16 predicted proteins | sample LitLauG_LLR_2012_FD_187203 | JGI IMG/M metagenome (GOLD analysis project Ga0209698, IMG submission 187203) | Freshwater sediment microbial communities from Pennsylvania, USA - Little Laurel Run_MetaG_LLR_2012 (SPAdes) (version 2) | ecosystem: Environmental > Aquatic > Freshwater > Creek >...
AGACCCTGAGTGCCCGCCCCCGACCCTGAGGGCGGGCCGCCCCGCCTTGTAGGCTTCGTCGGCGGATACGGAGGGGGACCATGTTGGACTTCGACCAGTCGACGATCTGGCAGGCGCTGGAGGAGCGGCTGGCCCGCACCGAGCGCCCGCGGCACCGCCAGCTGCTCTCGGTGGTGATCGAGCACGGCAAGGCTGAGGCGGCCCGCAGCCTCGACCGGCTGATGGCGACGCTCGTCGCCGACCCGCAGTACCACTTCTGGATCGACGGTCGCGACGTGGGACCGAAGGGCTACGACGGCGTGCGCCGCTACTACGAGGCCTTCGTCATGAGCGGAGGAGCCGTCTTCGAGTCACCCAAGGAGCGCATCGTCGTCGACGACGACACCATCAGCCATGAGGGGACGTTGCGCAACCTCGTGTCGGGCGCCATCGCGGCCGCGCGCGGGTACCGCGTGCCCGACACCCGGGGCCACTACCTCGTGCGGTTCCGCAACGTGGTGTTCTGGTCCTTCGACGAGGGTGGCCTCGCCCTCGGCGAGGACGTCTACAGCTCGACGCACCCCGACGCCTTCGAAGCGGTCGCGGACGCGGATCTGCCGCAGGTCTACCGGGACTACCTCGCGGAGCTGGACGAGGTCCAGGCGTCACGCCGCTGAGCGCGCTCAGCGGTCCGGGCCGACCACCTCGGCGAGCTGCTCGACGAGCAGGTCGAGCTCGGCGCTGAGCACCCCGCCGAGACGGCGCCGCAGCACGTCCGCGAGGGATCGGAAGTACCGGAGCTGGTCGGCCGGGCCGAGGTTGAAGCGCTCCCACAACCCGGGGCCGAGGGTCCGCTCATCGGTGAGGAGGCTCCGCAGGTTGTGCACCTTGTCGGCGGCCGCCACCAGGAGCACCGCCTCGGCGGTGTCGTCGCGGTCGAGGTGCTCGAGGTGGCGGCGCTTGCGCTCGAGCGCCGGCGGCTTGGGCGTCTCGGTCGTGTCCGAGCAGCCGAGGACGATCGCCGCGACGGTGGGGCCGAAGCGCGCCGCGATGCGCTCCAGGGTGGCGACGCCTCCTTGGTCCTCGACGGCGTCATGGAGCAGCGCGGCGACGGCCGCGTCCTCGTCCCCGCCAGCTTCGAGCACGAGCGAGCAGACCCCGAGGAGGTGCGCCACGTACGGCGTCGGGGTGCCCTTGCGCCGCTGGTCGCGGTGCAGGTCGTTGGCCATGGTCACGGCGGCGACGAAGCGCTCGCCGAGCACGGTTGGCGTTGCCATGTCGGCGAGGCTACGCCGGTGCGGCCCGGGGATCCGCCCGCCATCAGGCGAGGAGGCCGCCGTCGACGGTGACCACCGACCCGGTGACGAACGACGATGCGGGGGTGGCGAGGAAGAGCGCGGCGCCGACGATCTCCTCGGGGCTGGCGATGCGCTGGAGCAACGTGTTGGCGGCTGCCCCGGCCTGGAAGTCGTCGTCGGCGCTGCCGAGCATCGAGGTCGCGAACGGACCGGGCGCGATGGCGTTGACCCGGATGCCCCGTGGGGCGAGCTCGGCGGCGATGGACTCGGTGGCGTGGCGCAAAGCCGCCTTGGCGGTGCCGTAGCCGAGTGTGCTGAGCGAGCCTCGCATCCCGCCCACCGAGAGGATGTTGATCACTGTGGCGCCATCGGACGCGCTCAGGTGGGGGAGGGCGGCGTGGATCAGTGCGACGGGGCCCCGGAGGTTGACGTCGAGGCTCTTGGACCAGATGCCGGCGTCGAAGTCGGTCACACCGAAGCGCAGGGCGGACGCGGCGTTGTTGACCACGCAGTCGAGGCGACCGAAGCGCTCGACGGTGGCCGCGACGAGCTCGTCGATCTGCGACAGATCGCCGATGTGGCACGCCACCGCGAGCGCGTCGCCGCCGTCGGTCCGGATCTGTGCCGCGAGCGCGTCACAGGCGTCGGCCTTGCGGCTCGCGACCACCACCGCAGCGCCGGCCGCGGCGAAGCCGCGGGCGATGGCGGCGCCGAGGCCGCGCGACCCACCGGTCACGACGGCGACCCGTCCGTCCAAGCTGAAGAGCCGGTTGACATCGGACTGAGGGCCCATCTGCTCGTCCTCCTCGGCGGCGCGACCCGACCGCGGCTCGGCGCCGGGTTCGGCGCCGCCAGTGAAGCACGTGGCGCCGGCGGCGGCCCGGAGGCGTGGTCGGGAGTCGAGGTACCGCTGCTCGGCATCCCGCGCCCGGGCGGGGGGACGGGCCCGGCGTACCGCACTGACTAGCTTCGTTGGAGGGAAGCGAGGAGCGGGCGGGTGAGGCTGGCGACGATCCGGGACGGTGGGCGGACACGGGCGGTGCGCATCGACGGCGACGAGGCCGTCGACCTCGACGCGTCGGATGTGGGTGAGGTGCTCGCTGGCGCCGGGTGGCGGGCGCGGGCCGAGCGGGCCGAGGGGCGCCGGCGGCCGGTGGCTGGTCTGGACTACGCGCCCCTCATCACCCGCCCGGACAAGATCATCTGCGTCGGGCTCAACTACCGCAGCCACATCGTGGAGATGGGTCGCGAGCTGCCGGCGCACCCCACGCTGTTCGCCAAGTACCGCCAGGTGCTCATCGGCGCCTACGACGACATCGTGCTGCCTGCGGTCTCGGAGTGCGTCGACTGGGAGGCGGAGCTGGCCGTCGTCATCGGTGCCCGCGCCCGGCACGTGGATCGTGGCGCGGCGGCCGCGGCGATCGCCGGGTGGTCCGTGCTCAACGACGTCTCGGTGCGGGACTACCAGCGCCGGACGCTCCAGTGGCTCCAGGGCAAGACGTTCGAGGCGACGACGCCGCTCGGCCCCCACCTGGTGAGCACCGACGAGTCGCCCGGTCCGGCCCGCGACATCCGCTGCGAGGTCAACGGCGAGGTGATGCAGCACGCCGACACCGGGGACCTCCTCTTCGACCCCGCCGCGCTCGTCTCCTACCTCTCGTCGATCCTCACCCTGGAGCCGGGGGACGTGATCGCCACCGGCACCCCCGGCGGTGTCGGCGAGGCGCGCACGCCGCCGCGCTACCTCGCGGACGGCGACGTGGTGGTGACGCGCATCGACGGGGTCGGTGAGTGCCGCAACCGGTGCCGCAAGGAGATCCTCGCATGAGCCGGTGCGCCGAGGCGGTCAGCCGGGTCGCACCAGGATCTTGGTCTCGTCCCCGGCGCCGGACGCGAGCAGGTCGAACGCCCCGGTGAGCCCGTCGAGATCCACGGTCGACGTGTGGATCGGCGCGGTCTGCACCTGGCCGGCGGTCATCATCGCGACCGTGTGGTCGAAGTCGGCTCGGACGTAGGCGACGAAGCACCGCACCACGACCTCCTTGAGGAGCCACGTGGTCGGCGTGATGGTCGCCGGACGATCGGACAGCCCGATGACCGCGACCTGGCCGCCGCGGCGGACCAGATCGACCGCCGACTGGATGGTCGCCGGTACGCCGGCGCACTCGACGACGACGTCGGCACCGAGGCCGCCGCTGGTCCCCGCCACCGCAGCCGTCGCGGCCTCCCCGGGATCGACGACCAGGTCGGCGCCGAGCTGGAGGGCCAGGGCGGCGCGGGCCGGGGCGGGCTCGACCACGGTCACGTGGCTCGCCCCCGCCGCCCGCACCCATTGGAGGGCGAACGCACCGATGGGTCCCGCCCCTTGCACCACGACGCGATCGCCGATGCGGATGCCCGCTCGCCGCACGCCGTGGAAGGCGACGGTCGCCGGTTCGATCATCGCGGCCGCTTCGTCGGACAGCTCGGCCGGCACCCGCACGAGGCGGTTGGCGGACGCGGCGATGCGTGCGGCGTAGCCACCGTGGGGGGAGCCGGCGGGGTCGAAGTACAGCGAACCGGTCGAGGTGGCGCACCAGTCGGCGAGCCCGGCGCGGCACTCGGTGCAGGTGCCGCAGGCGGCCAAGGTGGCGACCGACACCCGGTCCCCCTCCGACAGCGCGGTCACGTCACGGGCGACCGCCGAGACGGTCCCCGACCACTCGTGGCCGCACAGCGTGGGCGGGTACGGGCCGCCGTGGGCGTAGGCATGGACGTCGGTGCCGCAGATGCCGCAGTAGGCGATGTCGACGACCACGCCCCCCGGAGCGGGGACCGGGTCGGGCACCTCGCGCCAGTCGATGGAGCGCTCAGCGGTGATGATGGCGGCGCGCATGCCGCCATGATGGCGTCCTGGGTCCTGTGCCGCACGTGGACACCGATGGCAGCCGTGCCGAGGCGTCGATACGGTTTGGCACCGCGGGTGGTCGTGGCCACCGATCGGAGGAGACTGCATGTTCCGGAGGGTCTGGGCCTCGGTCGACCTCAAGCTCCCGTTGGCGGAGGTGGCTGCCTTCGCCCGCCGGGCCGAGGCACTCGGCTTCGACGGCGTGGCCGTGCCGGACGCCGTGCACGACGGCCCGATGACCGCGGCCGCGGTCATCGGCGCGACCACCCGGGTGACGGTGCGCACGAGCGGGCTGATCGCCTTCGCCCGCAGCCCGATGACCGTCGCCGTCGCGGCGTGGGACCTGCAGGCCCTCTCCGGGGGCCGCTTCGAGCTGGGCCTCGGACCGCTCCTGCGGTCGATCGTCGTCGATCGCTACTCGATGCCCTGGGGTCCGCCGGCGGCGCGCCTCGGTGAGTACATCCGGGCGCTCCGGGCCATCTTCGACTGCTGGCAGAACGGCACCCCACTGCGCTTCGTCGGCGAGCACTACCGCTTCACCCGCATGCAGGACTACCTGAAGCCACCGCCGAGCGAGCACCCGGAGATCCCGGTCGTGGTCGCCGGGATCGGCCCGCGCATGACGGCGGTTGCCGGCGAGCTGGCGGATGCGATCAACACGCATCCGACCAACGCCAGCCCCCGGTTCCTGCGCGAGATCACCCTGCCCAACCTCGCCCGCGGCGCGCAGCGGTCCGGGCGCGACCCCCAGGAGATCTCGATCATCGTGAACTCGTTCTGCGCGACCGGACAGGACGAGGCGGAAGCCCGCCGCCAGCGGGAGCCGCTGCGCGAGATGCTCGGGATCCTCTACTCGACCCCGCAGTACATGCACACCCTCGACCTGTTCGGATGGCGCGAGCGCGGCGAGCTGCTCAACCGGATGGTGCGCGAGGGGAGGTGGGCGGAGCTGCGGGACCCGATCAGCGACGAGATGCTCGACGCGCTCGTGCCGACCGCCCCCTACGGCGAGCTGGCCGCGCTGCTCGGTGAGTGGTACGGCGGCCTGGCCGACGAGATCGGCATCCCGCTCGGCCCGGACCCGATCGACGACCAGGCGATCGCTCGGGTGGTCGAGGAGCTCCACGGATGACCGAGCCGGCGTCCGGTCAGGCGCGCGCCCTCGGCGGCGTGCGCGTGGTCGAGCTCGGTGAGGGGATCGCTGCACCGTTCTGCGCCCGGCTGTTCGCCGACTACGGGGCGGATGTGGTCAAGCTGGAGCGCCCGGGAGCCGGGGACGTGACGAGGGGGTGGGGGCCGTTTCCCGGCGACCGGCCGGACCCGGAGCACAGCGGCCTCTTCTTCTTCTTGAACACCAGCAAGCGCAGTGTCGCCCTCGACGTGTCGCAGCCCGCGGGGCGCAGCGTCCTGGCCGAGCTCCTGGCTGGCGCGGACGTGTTCGTCCACGACCGCCGTCGGGGGGAGCTCGAGGCGTGGGGCCTCGACCACCCGAGCCTCGCGCCGGGGCACCCGGATCTGATCTCGGTGTCGATCACACCCTACGGCGAGACCGGTCCCTACGCGCAGTGGCGGGGCTACGACCTCAACGCCTACCACCTCACCGCGACGGGGAGTCGTTACTGCGGCTACCCGGACCGGGCGCCGCTGCAACAGGGAACGTTCTCGGCGGATTTCTTCGGCGGCTACGTCGCCACCGCATGGGCGCTCGCGGCGCTGCACGGGCGCTCTGTGGTTGGCGGTCAGCACCTCGACGTGTCGACCGCCGAGGTCCTCGCCGCGCTCTTCACCGGCGCGCAGAACGTCGGCCCCTACGCGCAGGAGGGCCGCTTCGAGCGCCGCAGCGGGGCTGGGATGTCGCTCGCCGCGCCGGCGCGCATCATGCCCTGCCGCGACGGCTTCGTGTGGCTCATCGCGTTGGAGCCGGGCCAGTGGGACGGCCTGTGTGCCGCCATGGGCCATCCGGCCTGGTCGGCGCCCGAGATCTTGCGCGACCTGTTCGAGCGGGGGCGCAACGCCGACCTCGTCTACACGATGCTCGAGCAATGGACGCTGCAGCACACCAAGCAGGAGATCCAGGACCTCTGCCAGGCGCACGGCTGCCCGACGACGGCCGTCTACACCATCGAGGAGCTCGTCGCCCACCCGCACCTGGCCGCTCGCAAACAGATCGTCACCCTCGAGCACCCATCGCTCGGTCCGCTCCAGGTCTTCGGCCCGCCGATCCGCCTCCCGGCCTGCCCGGGCGGGCCGAGCGCGCCGGCTCCGATGCTCGGCCAGCACACCCGCAGCGTGGTCGGGGCCCTCCCGGGCACGACCCGCGGCCGAGCTCGACCACCTGGCGGGGATGGGGACGATCGGGGCCTGACCACCGGTCGCCACCTCCCGCTCGCGGGCATCCGGGTCGCCAACTTCGGTTCGAGCTGGGTGGGTCCCGTCGCCGGCCAGACCCTCGCGTTCCTCGGGGCCGAGGTCTACAAGGTCGAGTCGCGCGCCCGCATCGACATCAACCGCACGCTGCCCCCTTTCGCGGAAGGGATCCCCGGCCCTGACCGGAGCCTGCAGAACCACGCCGGGTGGGCCGGCAACGGCAGCATCACCCTTGACCTGCGTCACCACCGGGGGAGGGACCTGGCCCTGCAGCTCGTCGAGCGCAGCGACGTCGTGCTCGAGAACTTCGGGCCTGGGGTCATGGACCGCCTCGGCCTCAGCTACGACGAGCTGCGCCGGCGCCGGCCGGACGTGATCCTGGTCTCCATGCCCGCCGCCGGGCTCGATGGCCCGCTCAGCTCGTTGCGCACCTATGGCACCAGCCTGTCGGCCATCGCCGGTCTCGACAGCGTGACCGGCTACACCGACACCGGCCCGGTCACCATGGAGAACGCGTTCGCCGACCCGCTCGGGGGGATCGTCGGTGCCATCGGGGCGCTCCTTGCGCTGTTCCACCGGCGCAACACCGGCGAGGGCCAGCACGTGGACTACTCCCAGCAGGAGGGGGCGTTGCAGTTCATGGGCCCCGCGCTCATGGACCTGGTCCTCAACGGCCGCGTCGCCGGGCCCATCGGCAACCGCCATCCTGTCGGGGCGGGCGCGCCCCATGGCGTGTTCCCCTGCGCCGGGGAGGACCGCTGGGTGAGCATCGCGGTGCTGAGCGACACAGAGTGGGCGGGGCTTCGCGCCGCGATGGGTGAGCCGGGTTGGGCGGCGGACCCCGCACTGGCCACGGCCGCGGGCCGCGTTGCGCACATCGACGAGGTCCACGACGCGCTGGCCGCGTGGACCCGGTCCTTCGACGATCACGTCCTGGCCGAGGCGCTGCAGGCCCAGGGGGTCGCGGCCGCGCCGGTGCTCGACGTCAGCGACCTCCTCCACGACCCCCACCTGCGTGCGCGCGGCACCTTCATCGAGGTGCGCCACCCGCTCGGCTTCCTGGAGACGATCTACGGCGCGTACGTCAAGACCAGTCGCACGGTGCCGGCGATCTCACCGGGGCCGGCCATGGGGCAGGACAACGACCACGTGTTCCTCGAGCTGCTCGGACTCCCGCTCGCCGAGTACCGGCGGCTGGCCGCCGAGGGGGTCATCGCCTGAGCCGGCGGCGACCCGGGCCGGTCCGGGCGTCAGCCGCCGGGCGCCGCTCCGGCATCACCGGCTCTCCCGGGCGGAACCGGATCCGGGCCACCGGGGTCATCGCGGAACCGGCTCGCCAGGGTGCGCGAGTCGATGGCTCGCAGACCGGGGATGTGGGGCGCCTCCAGGAGCACCAGGACGGCGGCGGTCACCACCAGCCCGAGCAGCAGCCGGCCGTAGCCGACGACGATGCCGAGGGCGGCGCTCGCCAGGATGGTCGCCGCCGTCGTCACCCCGTGCGGGGAGCCGGTGCGGCCCCGGAACACGACCGCGCCCCCGATGAAGCCGATCCCGGTCACGATCCCAGCGATCGCCTGCGGCGACGAGGAGTAGGTCACCGCAGTGATCGCCGCGGCCGAGGTGCCGACCAGGGCGAAGGTGCGGTCCCCGGCCACCGATCCGCGCACCTCGCGCTCGAAGCCGAGGACGTAGCTCATCCCGAGGCCGGATCCGATGCGGGCCAGCAGGTCGAGGTCGCTCGGGTGCACGCTGCGACCGTAGCGCCACGCGCGGCGGGGGGCGCTCGTCGGCGTCGCGGCCCGGCCGGGCGTGGCATGCTCCTCGCCCGGAGCGTCGCACGACCGGCGTCCGGTCCGGCCACAGACAGACGAGCCAGAAGGATCACCGTGCCCAACGCCCAGTCAGCCGTCGCCCCTCAGATCTCGATCCAGGTGCTCAACTTCGCGCAGAGCGCGGACACGTGGGAGCCGATGCTCGACCTCGTCCGCCTGGCGGACCGAGCCGGCATCGACCGCCTGGTGCTCTCCGACCACATCCTCTACGGCGAGCGGCTGGAGGCATACGCCGACCCGTCGACGGGTGGGTCGCTCGGGGGCAAGCAGCCCACCACACCCGACGGGCACTGGCTCGAGCCGCTCACGCTGCTCTCGCTGTTCGCCGGCATCACCACGCGGGTGCGCCTCGGCACCGCCGTGCTCCTCGCCGCGCTGCGGCCAGGCGCGCTCCTCGCCAAGCAGCTCGCGACCCTCGACGTGATGTCCGGTGGCCGGGTGGATCTCGGCGTCGGTGTCGGGTGGCAGCGCGAGGAGTACGAGTCGTGCGGGCTCGACTTCGACACCCGGGGCGCGCTCCTCGACCACTGCCTGGAGGTCTGCCAGCTCCTTTGGACCGAGCAGGTCGTCGACCACGCCTACGACGGCGTGCGCCTCGACCGCATCCACTCGATGCCCAAGCCGCTGCAGCCCGGAGGCGTGCCCATCTGGGTCAGTGGCCGCCTGCACCCCCGCACCGTGCGTCGCGTCGCCCGCTTCGGCGTCGGGTGGATCCCCTGGGGCGACGACGTGGCCGATCCGAGGCCGGGCATCGTCGCGATGCGCGAGGGCCTCGCCGCCGCCGGGCGGGACCCCTCGACGTTGCAGGTCCAGGGCAGCCTCCCGCTGGTGCGCACCGAGAGCGGCGTCGACATCGAGGCCACGGTCGCCGCGGTCCCCCCGCTCGTGGCCGCCGGGGTCACCGACCTGCGGGTCGGGCGCCGCTGGGGGGCGGACCTCGCGGCCGACGCGGAGCTGCTCGAGCGGTTGGTGCCGGCGTTTCGCGCCGCGGTGGGACGAGGCTCGGAGTAGGCGCCGGCCGATGGACGGCCACCCGCCGATACGCGTCGGCATCAGCGCGGGCATGCACGATGTCCGGCAGACGATGCAGTGGGCCGAGCTGGCCGAATCCTGCGGGTTCGACCTGCTCGGCTACGGCGACACCCAGTGCCTCCTGCCGGAGCTCGACGTCGCCCTGGCGGCGATGGCGACGGTGACCGAGCGGGTGCTGCTGTGCTCCACCGTGACCAACCCGGTCACGCGCCACACCGCCGTCGCCGCCTCGGCCTTCGCCACCTTGCAGCAGCTGTCGGGCGGTCGGATCCGCTACTGCGTCGGCTCCGGCGACAGCGCGGTCGGCCTGGTCGGCGCGGCCGCCGCCGGTCTCGGGGGCCTCGAGGCGCACAGTCGGGCGTTTCGCGCCCTGGTGTCGGGGGAGGAGGCCGATCTCGGCGGCCGCCGCTTCCGCCTCGACTGGCCCGCGCCCCCGGTGCCGCTGTGGCTGGCCGCCGGAGGACCGCGGACCCTGGAGCTGGCCGGGCGACTCGCCGACGGGGTCCTGGTAGGCACCGGCCTCACCGAGGACGTGGTCGCCGACAGCTTGGCCCGCATCCACCACGGTGCCCGCGACGCCGGGCGGGACCCGGCGGCGATCGAGGTGTGGTGGTTCGCCAAGGTCTTCGTCTGCGACGACGAGCAGCGGGCGTGGCGCGACCTGGCCTGGACGCTGGCGGCCACGGCCAACCACGCCTTCCGTGGCGGGTTCGCCGACAAGTGCGTGCCTTCCTCGATGGAGGAGCCACTGCAGCGGCTGCGGGCGGGGTACGCGTCGCGCGCCCACAACGGGATCGCACAGTCGCCGGAGGCCAACACGGCCCTCGTCGTCGACAACGGCCTGACCGAGTTCCTCGGCCGCCGCTTCCTCATCGCCGGTCCCCCCGAGGAGGTCGCCGGGCGACTCGAGCAGCTCGCCGGGTGGGGGGCGACCAACCTGCTCGTGCCTGCGCTGTTCGGCGACCCGGTGGAGTTCACCGCGACGGTGGCGGGATCGGTCCTGCCGCTCCTCGGGCGCTGAGCCTCGATCCGGCGACGGGAACCAGATCCCGGAGCGGCGGCGTCAAAGCGCCAACACAACCAGGGGGTCTTCGTGCGCCGCATCCTCACCTTCATCGGCATCGTCGCGCTGAGCGGCATCGCCACCGCCGGTCCGGCCCTGGCCTGCGGGGGCCTCGTCGCGCCCAATGGCGCGGTCCGGCTGAACCAGACCACGACGCTCGCGTCCTATCACGAGGGTGTCGAGCACTACGTCACGGCCTTCCAGTACGCCGGCACCGTCGACAACTTCGGCTCGATCATCCCCCTCCCCGGCGTGCCGACCGAGGTCGAGCGAGGTGGCCGATGGACCTTGCAGCGCCTCGAGCGAGAGACCCATCCCGTCGTGCCCGAGGCGTCCGGGGGCGCCAGCCGGGCGACGGCCGCGGCGGCGGCGCCGGCGCAGGTCCTGCTCCAGACGACCGTCGACGCGTTGGACATCACGGTGCTGTCCGGCGGTGGGCAGGCGGTGATCGACTGGGTCCGGGCGCACGGCTACACGGTCTCCGCCGACGCACCGGCGATGCTGGACTTCTACGCCCGGCGCAGCCCGGTGTTCCTCGCGGCCCGCTTCGATGCCACCCGGGCCCGCGGCCAGCTCGTCGGTGACGGGACCCCCGTGCAGATCACCATCCCGACCCCCGAGCCATGGGTGCCGTTGCACATCCTCTCCCTCGACAAGGGGAGCCTGGAGCCGGTCCAGGCAGACGTCTACCTGCTCACCGATCACTCACCGGCGCTGCTCGGGCTGGACCCCGGGGTCGCGGTCCAAGCCAGCGAGCCGGCGTCGAGCAGCCTGCTCGACGACCTGCGCTCCGACACCGACACCGGGTGGATCCCGCCAGCCGCCTGGCTCACCTTCATCCGCGTCGACACGGCGGCCGGCGCGCTCGTCCACGACCTGGCCATCGATCCCTCCGGAGCGATCCGTCCCTCGCCGGTCCAGGCCGGCTACGACCCGACGTCGGGGGTGCCCGGAGCCCAGCTCGCCGGTCTGCGTCCCGTGCGAGCCACGCTGTCCGCGCCGGCGTTGCCCGGCGGTGGGCGGTCCCATCCCGGGGCGGTGATCGCGGGGGCCGCGCTGGTCGCCGGGTGCGTCGCGGCGTTCGCGGTGGTGACGCTCCTGGTCGGTCGCCGCCGGGCGCACGACGACCTCGCGTGAGCGGTGCGCTCGTGGCGCTGGACGTGCCGCCGTCGCCCGGCTTCACCAGGCGTCCAGGTACGCTGACCGGCGTTCTCGATGACATGGAAGAGCTCGTGGCTGCGGCGCGGCGTGGTGATCGTCTCGCACTCGACCAGTTGCTGCGCCGCCACTACGAGCCGCTGCACGCGGTGTGCCGACGTCTCACGGGCAACGACGCGGACGCCCTCGACGCCACCCAGGACGCGTTGCTCGCGGTCGTGCGGGGCCTCCCGCGCTTCGACGGCCGCAGCCGCTTCGCCACGTGGGCCTATCGCATCGCGGTGAACGCCTCCCTCGACGAGATCCGTCGCCGTCGTCGCCGGCCCGCGGTCGGGCTCGATGCCGAGGTGTCCACTGACGCCCGTGACGATCGCCGCTGCCTCGCGCCCGACGCCGGCGCCGACCGGGTGGACGTCGACCGGGCGCTGCGCCGGCTGGCACCGGAGTTCCGGGCCGCGGTGGTGCTCCGGGACCTGTGCGGCCTGGACTACGCGGAGATCGCGGAGGTGCTCCAGATCCCGCCGGGCACGGTGCGCTCCCGGATCGCCCGAGGGCGTGCCGCGCTCGTGCCGCTGCTCGCAGATCGCCCGCCCGAAGTGGTCGATGGCGGAGGTGAGCCACGATGAGCGCAGCGCACCTGGACGATCAAGCGATCAGCGACGCCCTCGACGGCCAGGCGAGCGATCTGGCCCGCGAGCACCTCGCCTCCTGCATCACCTGCCGCGGTGCGCTGGAGCGGATGGAGCATGCCGCCGCGGCGCTGCGGTCGCCGGTCCCCTCGCCGTCGTCGGAGCTGATCGATGCCGCGATCGACCGTGCCGTCGTGGCCGGGCTCGGACCGGCCATGACACCGGAGGAGGTCGCGGCGGGGAAAGGGGCAGCGGTGGCGGCCCTCGGCCGCCGACGGCGCGAACGGCCGCAATGGCTGCTCCCGGCGGTCGGCGTCGCCGCGGCCGTGGCGGTCGTTGCCGGCGCCGTCGGCCTGCTCGGCCACGGGTCCACGACCAACAGGGCCTCGTCGACCAACAGGGCCTCGTCGACCAACAGGGCCTCGTCCGCGTCGGCGACGACCGCGGCCTCGGCCGGCTCGGGCGGCGGCAGCGCCTCGGCGAGCGCGTCGGCGACGACCGCGGCGAGCGCGCGGCCGCCGATCGTCGAGGACCTCGGCGACCAGACCGATGCGACCGCGGTCGCGGCGGCACTGCGGCGCCTCCTCGGCGGCGCGAGCGCGGCGACGAGCGTGCCGGCGAGCGTGGCGACGACCTCCTCGCCGCCTGGTGCGCAGGCCTCCGACCAGGTGCCGTGCCTGGTGGCCGCCGAGGCGGCCACCGCACCCGCCGGGGACCTGCTGGGTCCCGTCCGCCTGCACGCCACGCTGCGGTGGCGGGGCCGCCCCGCCGACGCGGTCGTCTTCGCCGTGCCCGGTGGGTGGGTGGGGGTGATCGTCGCCGACGGCACCTGCACGACACTCGGGCTGGTCGCCCGGTGAGGTCGGGGCGGCAACCGGGCGCCGGAGGTGCTAAGTGTGGGGCGGTGACATCCGGGTTGGAGGGGGTGCGGGGATGATCGTCGACGTCGACACCCACTGGGAGGCCACGAGGTTCGCGCCGGGCGCCCATCCGCTCGAGCCGTGGTTGGACCGGCTGCCGGACCGCACCGAGATGTTGGCGTTCGGCATCGCCGGCGACCTGCTCGGCGCGCTCGCCGCAGACCGTCGGCCGTCAGCGCGCGAGTTGCTGCCTGGCCTGGTGGCACGCGCCAAGCAGCAGGGAGGGCCGGTGATCCTGCACCCGCTGCACGACTCCAGCGCCTCGGAGCGGGTGGCGTGGATGGACCGCGTCGGCATCGACCACTGCCTCGTCAACCCGGGCGGGTACTGGCAGATGCTCGAACTGCTCGGACCGGATCGCCCCGCCGGGGTGCGGCGCTGCAACGAGTACCTCGCCGACCAGCTGGCCGATCACGCCGACCGGCTCCACCCGGTGGCGGTCGTGGATCTGAGCGATCTCGACGGCGCGGTCACCGAGCTCGAGCGCGCCCGCGGCCTCGGCGCCCGCGCGTTCTTCCTCTACACGGTCAAGGGCCACCCGCCCGGGGGGATCTCGCCCGGCCATCCCGCCTGGGACGGGGTGTGGGCGGCGGCGGCCAGCCTCGGCATGGTCGCGGTGATCCACGTGGGCAACACGGCCTCGGACTTCGACGGCTGGGCGGACATCGGCTGGGACCTCCCCGGCGGCGCCGGCGTCGGTGGGCTCGTCCGCCTGGCCAACACCCAGCGGGTCCACGCGGCCCAAGACCTGCTCAGCGCGCTCCTCTACGGCGGGGTGCTCGCGCGCCACCCGGCGCTGACCGTGCTCCTCGCCGAGATGCGGGTCGGCTGGGTGCCCTTCTTCGTGCAGACCCTCGAGCGCCAGTCGCTGTCCTCCGCGGCCCTCGGCGAGTGGCCCTGGGAGTTGTCGGGGGGCGAGCTGCTGCGGCGCAACGTCCGGCTCACACCGCTTCCCGGCTTCGGGGACAGCGACGCCTTGGAGGTGCTCGCGGCGCTGCCCGACATGTGCGTGTTCTCGTCGGACTACCCCCACCAGGAAGGCGACGCCGATCCGATCGAGCTCTACCGTCCCGCGCTCGACGACCTCGACGGACCGCTGCGCTCCGCCTTCCTCGGCGACACCATCGCCGAGTGCTATGCCCGCATGGGCGATCCGCTCTGATCCCGACGGTGAGCCCATCCGGGCGAGGCGTGGAGGGCCATGAGATGCGCCGGCCGAAGGAGGAGGACCCATGGGCTTGATCGAGGGGCGGGTCGCGGTGATCACCGGTGGTGGAGAGGGGATCGGCCGCGGGATCGCCCGCCGCTACGCCCGGGAGGGCGCCAAGGTCCTCATCGGCGAGATCGACGTGGAGCGCGGCGAGCGCGTGCTGGCCGAGCTGACCGGCGAGCTCGGGGCGGATGCCGCCTTCGTGCGCACCGACGTCGCGCGCCAAGCGGAGGTCGAGGCGATGGTGGACGCCGCGGCGGCTCGATGGGGGACCGTCGACATCCTCGTCAACAACGCGTGGGGTGGCGGTCGCCTCGGTCGGGTCGAGAAGAAGACCAACGAGGATCTGGCGCGGGCCATGGACGTCGGGTTCAACGGGCCACGTTGGGCGATGCAGCGCGCCTTCCCCCTCATGAAGCAGGCCGGGTGGGGGAGGGTCGTCAACATCTGCTCGCTCAACGGTGTCAACGCGCACATGGGCACCCTCGAGTACAACTGCGCCAAGGAGGCGCTGCGCACGCTGTCGCGCACCGCGGCGCGCGAGTGGGCCCCGTACGGGATCTGCGTGAACGTCATCTGCCCCGGCGCGCTCACCGCGTCCTCCCGTGCCGCGGAGAAGTTCTACCCCGGGATGCTCGAACGTGCCGCCAAGGAGAACCCGATGGGTCGCATGGGGGACCCCGAGGACGACATCGCGCCGGCCGCCTTGTTTCTGGCGAGCGACCTCTGCGGCTACCTGACGGGCAACACGCTGTTCGTCGACGGCGGCAGCCACATCAACGGGGCGAGCTGGAAGCCCGATCTGCCGGAGTGAGGCGGCGCCCGTGATCGAGTCCTGCTACGTCGAGGTGCCCGGCCTGCGCATGCACTACCTGCACGCCGGGAGACCGGGCGCGCCGCCGGTGGTCCTCCTGCACGGGTTCCCGCAGACCTCGCACATGTGGCGCCACCAGATCCCGGTGCTGGCGGAGCACTACGAGGTGTTCGCCCCGGACACGCGGGGCTACGGGCGCACCGCCAAGCCGAGGATACGGGTCGATCGGGCCCTGCTGGCGCGCGACATCGTCGACTTCTTCGACGCGCTCGGGCTCGACGGGGTCCGCCTGGTCGGACACGACTGGGGCGGCATCATCGCGTCCAAGGTGGCGTTCGACCACGGCAGCCGCCTCGACCGCCTGGCGCTGGTCGACACCCTCACCTCGGTCTGGATCCCGTGGGGCATCCACGGCTACTGGTTCAAGTGCGAACCCCGGGCCGAGGAGTTCTTCGCCGAGCACGGGCGCTCGTTCATCGCCAGTCTGTTCGCCGGCGAGCCGCGCAGCTACGCCGGCCCGCCGGAGTCCCCGTGGGCACCGGTCGCAGGTTCGGCAGGGAGCGAGGCCATGAGGGACTGGGATCCGAAGCGCTTCTACACGGCAGAGGACGCGCAGCACTTCGCCGACGCCTTCGACGACCCGGACGTGTGGTTCCACGCGGTGCAGTACTACCGCCATGCGCTGCCGTTCCACTTCGAGCGGGACGACCCGGCATCTCCCGGTGGCGTGCGCTACGAGTTCCTGTCCAACCTCGATGTGGCCGCCATGTGGGACCACGAGGGACTCATCTTCGCCCACCCCGACTTCGGGACGTTCCCGGTGTTCGCGCCCGAAGACCGCCAGCGCACCTTCGCCGGGCCGGTGCTGTACCTCTTCAGCCCGTTCCTCATGCCGCAGGCCTTCGTCGATGGCGGCCTCCCGCCGGACTCCTACGTTCCCGCCGGCAACCCGTACGCGGACTCCTTTCCCCGTCACTTCCCCGATCTTCGGGCGCGCGGCACGCGCTGCGGGCACTTCATCCCCGAGGAGGACCCGGCGCGGACCAACGAGGTGCTCCTCGACTTCCTCGGTGCGGCGCCGACGTCGGGAAGCGCCCGATGAGCACGTCCGACCTCTCCCTGCGCCAACTCGGCCCCCACGTGCACGCCTGCGAGCAGGCCCGCCGCGGGCTCGGGTTCTCCAACTCCGGGCTCATCACCGCGGGCGGCGGCCTCGTCGTCGACACCCTCTACGACCTCGCCCTCACCCGGCGCATGGCCGGCCTGTACGCCGAGATCCACCCCGAGCCGCCCCGTCGGGTCGTCAACACCCACCACAACGGCGACCACTGCTGGGGCAACCAGGTGTTCACCGGCGCGGAGATCATCGCTCACGAGGGGTGTGCGGCACGCTTCTCCGACTTCTTGCCGGAGGCGGCGGAAGCCATCCGCACCATGCCCGACCCGCCGCCGCACCTGCGGGACCTGCAGCACGAGCTGGCCCCCTTCGACTTCTCCGAGGTCGAGCTCTCGCCGCCGACCACGGTCATCGCCGGCGATGTGACCCTGGATCTCGGTGGGGTGCGCGTCGACCTGCTCTACG
>Ga0209698_10003762_pt1 | contig 16767 bp, 10 predicted proteins | sample LitLauG_LLR_2012_FD_187203 | JGI IMG/M metagenome (GOLD analysis project Ga0209698, IMG submission 187203) | Freshwater sediment microbial communities from Pennsylvania, USA - Little Laurel Run_MetaG_LLR_2012 (SPAdes) (version 2) | ecosystem: Environmental > Aquatic > Freshwater > Creek >...
GTCTCCGGCAGCGCGACGCGTCCTTCCCGATCGACCAACCGCACCAACCTCTGAGAGACGCTGCCCCAAAGATCGATGGCCAGGCTGTCGCCGGTACCTACCACATAGTCCGGTCCTACGGGCAGGTCCATGGGAATTACATCGGGCTGATCCACAGTATTTCGAAAAACGTCCATGCCGAACCGCTGGGCTGGACGTTGCCAGGCCGCGGCCTGCACGTACATGTCGTAAAGGGAAGGAACGTCGGCGTATGGATTGGGCGGCCGCACCATCTTGACCGGAGTCGCATCGTCTTCCAATCGGCCGCGTTCTGGCCGGGTTCCATCGGAACGCAAGTTGGAACGGAGGGTCGAGGGCGGAATATCGTTTCTGGCGGTGGTTTCCCGATTGCCGCCTCTGTCGGCATACGATGACTTATTCCGAGACGGAGCCACTTCGTCGCTGGAAACGAAGTCAGGGCCCTGAAACTCAGCGAGATTGTCAGACCGGGACTTAGTCGCGCTTGATGCCAACTCGATTTCCGGCGACGAGGTGCGCTGGTCAAGTCCATCAGGCGAGAGGCCGGTTCGCAATGTGCGAGGCGAGGACCCCGACGGCAGGGCATCTGGCGACGCTTGCGGGTTTGTGTCCTGGTTTGAGGGCTCGTTCCCCTGCAGGCGATTGGACCGGGGAGTCCGGGAACCATTTCTTTCGCAATCGCCGTCCTGCTGTGGGTTGCAGCCGGTGGTGCGCTCTACCGCTTGCTCTTGATCGGCCCTTCCGGGCCGCAGCCCTTCGCTATCTTCCTGCGCTTCAATCTGAACCAATCGCCGTGCCCGCTCTTTCAAGACCAGCTCTTCTTCTTTCCCGAAACTTGACTCTGGATTAGGAGAGGGAAGCAGGTATCCGTATCGTTGAAGCAGTAAGGTTGCCACCGCACGAAATGTGACATCGCGATCGAGGCGGTCGAATATGGCTTGATCGGATAGCTTCGCGTCCTCAACGACCTGTCCATTATCGGTAGCTTCCTTGGCTACCCATCGCTTCAACTCCACCAAAAGTCCTGTGTCCTTTACGAGCACCGCGCGGATCTGAAACGAGGAGGCTGCCACACGGCTGAAGTTCTCCTTTGCAAGATCGGACACGGCGACGGCGCGATTTGATTGAGTATCGTCTTGTTGTGGTCGAGTACGTGCGTTCGACTGACCATAGATCACGGGGCAGAGGATGAGCAATGCTAGGCAGGTTGTCGCCCTCCGAAGCGTTTTGGAGACGAGAATAGGATCGCTTGGCATGTTCGTGTCTTCTTAGTTGCGAGCGCGCTCCACCGCTTACGCGGCCTCCAGGTCAGCTTCGTCCACCTCGACGGCCACCGAGCGCCTGATCAGATCGATCGAGAAGATTACCCGGCAGCTGTCTTTACGGCGCACGATGATGCCCTCCAGTCCCTGCATGGGACCGCTGCGGACACGGACTTTCCGTCCAGCCTGCAGGTAGGGATGAGGTTCGACTCTGACGGCGGCGGACAGCCGTCCCTGCAACGCTTCGATCTGGTCTGCCGGTAAGGCCGCGGGTTGTCCATTGAATGACACGAGCCGTACCACACCGGGCAACTGCAGTACCTGCAGCCTGTTTTCGAGCGTCATTTGCACGAAAACATACCCGGGAAACAGGGCGAGTTCCAACACTTTACGGCGGTCCTTCCATCGCCGTACGGATCGGTACAAGGGCAGGAAGCAGGAAAAGCTGCGGCGTTCAATTTGCTGCGCCACGCGCTTCTCGTGCCGCGGACAAGTGTAAAGGGCATACCAGCTCCCTTGTCGCGGTGCCTCGGGTGCCGCCGGGGCAAATTCCGATGCCGATTTTGTTGGCGCCATCATCTTCCGCCTGCTGTCGACTAGCTGCAGCTTCGCCCCCTCACTTACAGGGCTACTGTGAGCTAAACCCATTATTGTAAGTAATATACAAGCAACAACACGCAGCCCGGAAGAGTCGTGCGAGCTTAGACTGAACCCACCCCGACAAGAGGCGGTCCCTGCCGCACGGCATTCAAAATACCGGCTTCCGAACTTTCCAGAGCTGCACTGCGGATATCGACGATCGCCCAGTAAAACAGCGCTCGATTTTGTTCCGGGGCCAGGGCCAAAATCCTCATTTCGGGATAACGTCCGAGTAGGAAACCGCACTGTACACGGTTTTTCTCCCGGTCGTCCATGGCAACGATAAGCACGTCCGGTCGAACCTGCTCGACGGCCTCGACAAGGTCGCCGCGGTCGCCCACCTCACCGACTAACTCGATGTCGGGTTGATCCCCGATGAGGGCCATAAGGAGTTCCCGCATCAGACGGGGCTGATTTGCAAAAAGAACGCGGACTCGTTTCATGGTTCTCCAATCGCTTTGTCGGGAGTCGTCGTACAATACGCTGAATATAGCTGTAAGACAAGACTCAAAATGGAGCTATAGCAGGAAGGTACTTTTCGTTTTTCAATACTGCGAGGTATTAGCATCGTAGATACTAACAAGTACCATGAGCGATACCGAAATAAGTACTACAGCAGTACCAGAACAGTACTGGTCGATATTCTACATCTTCCTCCGCTCCGGACGATTGCACAGCGGAGTATTTGTCCAAAGCCGCGCTCTTACCCCAGGTTTTACTGCGCTGGGTGTCGGTGCCGACGCAACTGGTAATCGATTCCAAACATGGGACCGTAAACATTGATGCCGTAGTTGGTGTACCTCGGCTCGGACAAATAGGCATTTGATATATGCATGTAGTTCATGCCCGCAGAAATTGAATACCCAGAATCAAAGTTGTATCTCACTCCGGTGCCCATGTTATAGGTGAACGTCAGGTTTTGTCCCTGTGCCCAGACCGCGCCAAATGGTTCCTTGGCATCGATATTTCCAACGCCGCCGCGTTCGTCGAAATACGGTACGATTCGCGAGTTACGGTGGACAAAATTCCTGCGGATACCGAAGATGAAAGAAACGTAGTGAGTCTCAGGTCCTCTTGGAATGGCCGTGACGGATCCACTGAAGGTGAAATCAAAATTACCGCGAAAAATCCACCAGCCGCCGATGTCGTTCACGTGCCATCGCAAAGAAGCGATTATGGGCACCAACGTGTATTTCAGTGGCGTCATGGTATAGCCATCGCCAACGAAAACGTCATAAACGAAAGGAATATTGATGGGATGCCATCCCGTTTCCAGGGAGAATTCGAGTTTGTTCTTGTAGTAAAAGTTTCGGTTGAAATCGGAGGGAGTGGAGTTCTTTGATATTTCAATCACCGGCGGTGCCTTTGAATCTTCGCCGGCCTCACTCTCCAGTGCGGCGCGTGATTCCCGTTCGGACGCGCCTTGCGCCGGGAAGCGTTCCCGAGAAGAGGACGATCCGGCCGATGGATTGGGCGACGCAGACAATTCCATAAAAACGGCGGAAGAGTCCAAGGGCAAGATCTTGGGAGCAACGCCAGCTGCCGGACTGATCCCGTCGGCCACAGGTGCACTCGATATCGTCTGGGAGTCGAAACCGAATCCGACATCAGGACGGCGAAAACCGAAGTCGTTTGGCAAGAAATAGGTTTCAAAGATTTCGGACTCAGGTCGACTTCCCGGATTGGTCGCCTGCGCTGTTTGAGAGTCCGCTGATTGAGCTGATACAGAGGCGACAAAGAAAGCCGTGAAGCAGAGAGTGACAACACAAACGGCGCGCGCTCTCGGCACCCATGAACTTCCGCGTTGCTTTCGCTTGCTGGGATCCGACGATGAACCCAGCGGGTCAAGACTCATTCAAGAAACCTCGTCCGATGGACCTTATAAAGTGAGGGCACAAAAGGGCCCGAGGGCCACCAGAATACAAGAAGGACGCGGGACTGCGTCAAGGGATTTACTGCTCGATCTTGCTTCAATATTTGCTTCGTCCATTCGACTGAGCGTTGTGCCGGCAACGAGCAGCTAAGCTGAGGATCCGACTTTAAGCGGAGGTGTACCGGGAGGCAACCCGGCGAGCGATAAGCGATTCAAATCGCCTTGCATAGCAAGGATCATTGACGTGAGCTCAATTCTGCATCCCAATAACCAGATAATCAGATTTTTCAGCAACTTTTTGCAAGAATGAGTGTTTAATCCCTTCAGTCAAGGAATGTATGCGCCAAACCGATAGCAGTGATACACTTTTGAGTCCATTTGGATTCGTTTGGGAGCTGAGTCCGCAACCCGTTGCGTATTCTATCTCCTATAGCCCCTAACGGGAAAATGCGCATGGCGCGTGAAAGGGGGCACGCACATGTTCCGTAGGCGTATTACGTAGGTGGACGAATGCGAAAGATCACTGAAGTGTTCCTCCTGGCAGAAAGTCGGCTGCTGCGCGAAGCGCTCATCCGGCTCCTCAGTAAGAAGAATGATATCCGCGTCGTGGGGGCAAACGCCTACTCGCCTGCCGTCCACGAAGAAATCGTTGCCAAACACCCGCAGATGATTCTGTTGGATTCCAACGGACTCAGTTCCTGCATCGCGACCCTCATATCTACCCTGCGCGCCTCGCTCCGAAATCTGCGAGTTGTCATGGTGGACATGGACTCGGATGACGGCACCTTCTTGAGGGCAGTCCGAGCGGGGGTCGTGGGCTACGTCCTGAAGGACGCTTCGGCGCTGGAAGTGGCCGCTACCATCCGCGCGGTTGCGGCGGGGGAGGCAGTTTGTCCTCCGTCTCTCTCCATGGCTCTGTTCCGTTTCGTTGCACAGCAAATGTCAGTGGCGCCAGCTGTCTCCTGGGGAGCGGACCTTAAGCTCAGCCGAAGAGAGCAGCAATTGGCGGAGCTGCTGCGCGAGCGACTCACCAACAAGGAAATCGCAGCGCGGCTGAACCTGTCAGAACAGACCGTCAAGAATCACGTACATCACATACTGCGCAAGGTTGGAGCGCCCAACCGCTTCACCATTACGACCGTTCCCAGTTGAAAGATTCTCTGGCACCGTCGGAATGCGTATCAGAGATTGGAGCAAGCGCGTGACTACGAATCGTGAGCACTCAGGATTGCGGCTGCCGCGCTTCGGACAGCATGAGGGCTTGCCCTTGTCGCCACAGCTTCCTGGGCCATTCCCGGTCCATGCAGGGGCGCTCGATCAGAAGGAAAAACGTTCCGCAGAACAGCAACACGACTGGGATGACTAAGCAGCATTGCAGGGCGAAGTAGAGCCAGAAATTCTGCCCAAAGTGCAGGCTTGCGGAGAGGTGTTTTACGCCGTAGATCACCAGGAAGTGGAACAGGTAGATGCTATAACACATCCCACCAATGCCGGTGATGACCGGATTGCTGAAGATGGCGGAGCAGATTCGTCCGCGAAAAGCGGCGAGGTAGAGAAGTACGATCACAAAGGGAAGGACGACGTGCCCGCCATTACGGTGCATAAGCCACACGAGGGGCCAGAGACAGAAGGCGAGAGCGTCCCAGAGGAACGATGATTTCCATTCTGAGCGCGTCAGGTGGAAGTCCACAACGAGAAAGCCGGCGAGGAAAAACGCCAGGTAATAGAGGATGGAGTAATGCAGGTGCGTGCTGCGATAGAGAGGGTCGCTGAGAAAGCCAGCGACCAGCATCACGCCCAGAATCACACCGCGGCGAGCACGAGCGTTGGAAATAGCGAATAACATCGACAACAGCGGGACCAGCACATAGAACTGGACTTCGACTTCGAGAGACCACGCGACGGTATTGACCGCGCCCGGAAAGCCCCCGAAAATCAGGTTGTGCAGGTAGACGGAACTGGCGGCGAGATGCGGCGCCATGTCGCTAAGCGAGCGATGTGCTACCACCCACTGCATAGCCGCCCACGCTATCAGGCTGAGGAAGTAAGGCGGTTCGAGGCGCGTGAGCCGCCGCAGGAAATACTGCTTCAGGCTCACTTTCGGTGCGTTCAACAGGTAGTGGGAGGCGAACGGGACTCCGAGGATGAAGCCGCTGATGCCGTAAAAAAGTTCGACGCCGCGTTTGGCGAGGTCGGTGTTGAACGGGATGGGGGGCGGAATGGCGCCGATTTCTAGGGCGGCATAGATATGGAAGAGGACCACGGAGGCGATGGCGACGAAGCGCAGTCCATCGATCTGGGGAATAAACCGCTTCTGCGTCGTAATGCGGCGGAACTGCAGCATTCGCGTGGAGGAGACCAGCATAGCACGGGGTTGCCTACCGGGCTGAGGTTCTGGTCGAGCTTTGCTCCGCGGGACAACCGATGGCGGTCGTCACCACAATTGATTTCCCGAGCCGGTGCACCGGCTGCAGCCCCTAGGTGCGATATAGTTTCACCAGAATGATCTGGGCAAATCTGCGAGTGCTGCTGATGATGTTCGCGCTGGCGGGTGCGGTAAATCTGGCGACTTCAGTTTCCTACAAGTACATTCGCTTGGGTAATCCAGGCGACATTCAAACCAAGCCGGTGGCCGGGGTTGCGATGATGGGCGGCGGGAGCGATCTGGATGAAGCGCTTCGGTGGTTGTGCAACAAGGGGAACGGCGGGGATTTTCTGATTTTGCGGGCGCGGGGCGACGACGATTACAACTCTTACGTGAACGGGTTGTGCAAGTCGAATTCGGTGGCGACGCTGATCGTTCCGGACCGCGAGGCGGCCGAGGATCCGGCAGTCGCGGAAATCATAGGTAAGGCCGAGGTGGTGTTCATCGCAGGTGGCGACCAAGCGAATTACATTCGCGGATGGAAGGGAACGCCGCTTGCGACGGCGATCAACGACAATGTTGCCGCGGGCAAGCCGATTGGCGGAACCAGCGCAGGGTTGGCGGTCGAGGGTGAGTTTGTATACGGGGCGCTGGGCGACAAACCGGATGATAAGGATCTGGCATCGGGCGATGTGTTGGCGAATCCTTATTTCGAGCGGGTGACGCTGGTGCGGGAGTTTTTGAAGATTCCAAATCTGGAGAATCTGATCACGGATTCGCATTTTGCCAGGCGCGACCGCATGGGGCGGACGCTGGGATTTCTGGCGCGCATTATGAAAGACGGATGGAGTTCTTCTCCGCGGGAAGTGGCGATTGATGAGAAGTCAGCGGTGTTGGTTGAAGCGGATGGGAAGGCCGTGGTTGTGGGAACGGGGAAGGGGGCGTATTTTCTGCGCCCGACGCAGGGGCCGCAGGTCTGCGAAAAGGGAGTGGCGCTCACGTTCCGGGAAATCAGCGTTTACCGGGTTCGAGCCGGGGGGCATTTCGACCTGAGTTCGTGGACGGGCGAGGGTGGGGCGGCTTATTCGCTTTCGGTGGAGCGGGGGAAGGTTGAGAGTACGCGGGTCGAGAAGGGAATTTATTGATGGCATCTATCGACGACAATTTGTTTTGGGATGGAAGAACGCGCGTCGTAGCGCGTGGCGTCCCTGACGGGGCTAGGTTCCCTCCCAGTGTGCCGAGCTTTCACATGACGCCGCTGGCGCGGCTTGCGACATGATCTTGGTTCATGAATTGTCTGCGAGTACCCTTTTCACTTGCAAAGCGAGGCGGTTAGCCGGTCTTTGGAGATGGGTGTCATTTGCCAGGCGTCGAAGTTTGTTAGTTCGGCGGTGCCTTCCAGTTTCAGGCGGAGCGGACCGTTGGGGATTTGGTAGATGCGGGCGGTGAGCGCGGTGGTGCCGTTCGCGAAGATTTCCAGCACTGATCCGTCTACGAACATGTGGAGGTTGACGGGCGATCCGGTTGTACCGGGGAGCGGGGCTACGACAGTGTTCACGCGAAGTTGGCGGGTGCCGGATTGGTTGGAGCAAGCAATGGTGGCGAAGTCGGCGCCGTCTTCGGATTGCAGGCGGAGGTTGAAGTCGTCGGCTTTGGGATGAACTTCCAGGCTCAGCTCCGCGGCTAGATCGTGGATGCGGAGCGTGTCGAGGGTCTTCTGGCGCGCGCCGGGAGTTTGTTGAGTGGAGATGCCTGTGTGTTTGCCGCGCAGCTTGTCCACGGCATCGTCGACCGCGGTCTCTAACGCGTTATGCCGGGTCAGGCTCAGCTTGCGTGGCAGTGACATGGCGCCGGCCCATCCCGCGGCGATCAGGGCAGCATCGGGACGGGTTTCGGGGATCCATCCCCAGAGGATGCGGTGGCCGTTGGCGTCGAGCATGGTTTTCGCGGCGTAGTAGGATCCCCAGTCGACGACTCCTTCTTCTTCTGAAGTGAAACGCTGCTTGGCATAGGTGCCGACCTTCCAGTGGACTTTGCCCATGGTGGAGATGAGCAGGACGTGCTTGTCTCCCAACGGAAAGAAGTCTGGACATTCCCACATGTCGCCGGTGTCGACCGGGTTGACAGTCTTTGTGTTGCTGGCGGCGCCTTCCAGGAGCGGGTGCAGGTAGGTCCAATGACGCAGGTCGGGCGACGTATAAAGAAGGATCATTCCGCCTTTGCCAAGTAGGCCGGAACCTAAAGTCAGCATCCAGTTGTCGCCTTCGCGCCATACGCAGGGATCGCGGAAGCCGGTGACGGCGAGGCCGGCGGGGGGAGCGGCGATGACGGGCTCGGGAAGTTTCTTCCAGGTGTGCAGGTCGTCGTCTTGTGCTACGGCGAGGCATTGCGTTTCGCGCCAGGTATGAACCCCATCGCGGAGTGTCGCTTCGGCGTCGTTGGCGGGCGGGGCTACGGCGGTATAGATGACGGTGGGCTTACCGTTGTCGAGCACGGCGCTGCCGCTGAAGACGCCGTCGCGGTCGGGGCCGTTGGGAGTCGGTGAGATCGCGATCGGCTCGTGCTGCCAGTGGATCATGTCATTGCTCGTAGCGTGGGCCCAATTCATGTTGCCCCAGACAGCCGCCTGCGGATTGTATTGGTGAAACATGTGATAGCGGTCGTGAAAGAAGATAGGACCGTTGGGGTCGTTCATCCAGTTGTGGGCGGGAAGTAGGTGATACTGTGGGCGAAGAGGATCGGACGTGAGTTGGCGGCAGATTGCGGAGGTGGCCGGCTCGGTGGTAGACCATGACAAGCGAGTCCGAAGGCAAGCGAGGGCGGCGGCGCCTGAAGTTCGGAGGAACGATCGGCGGGAAAATGGCATGGACTGAGACCTTTCGCGCGGCGCAGGCTCGCGGCTATGGTTCGAGCTGATGTGATGCAACGCTATGCGTTAAGTGCGTGTTAAATATAATTCAGGGAAAATCGAGCATCTTCCAATCTATCGTGTTCCGGCAAATCCCAAAATTTGTTTTTCTTATAGCGACGGTGGCGGTCGGAGTCGGCGCCGGTGTGCAGGGGCAGGCCACGGCGGGTGTGTCCCGGCCGGCAAAATCATCTCCCGGAGAGTCGTTGCGCCTCGCGCTGCAGCGGGGGCAGGAAGCGATAAAAAGCGGCGACATTCCGCTGGCGCGCAAGGAGTTTGAAAAGGCGGTGGGACTTGTGCCCAATAGTGCGGAGGCGCAGTCGGCGCTGGGCTGGGTGCTTGCTCAACAAGGAGAATTGAATGCGGCAGTGTCTCATCTGAGGACAGCGATCAAGGCGAAGCCCGGATTTATTGACGCCCGCTTGACGTTAGCGGGCGTGCTGATGCAGCAGGGTAAGGCTGCGGAGGCGGAGCAAGAGGCTCGCTCGGCGACGCAGGCAGCATCCAGCAACGCGGAAGCACACAGGATTCTCGCGAGAATCCTCAGTCAAAGAAACTCACAACAGGAGGCGTTGTCGGAGATGCGGCGCGCCACCGAGTTGGCTCCCGAGCGGGCCGACCTGCGGGATGATCTCGGAACGATCCTGGCGCAGCGAAATCAGTTTACGGACGCGGGATCTGCTTTTCGGGAGGCGTTGCGTCTCACACCTAACTTCGAGCCGGCACATTTTCATTTGGGCGTAGTTTTCCAGCAGGAACAACAACTGGAGGATTCGGCGAGCGAACTAGCGGAGGCGATCAAGTTGGTGCCTCAGGACGCGATGGCCCACTATTACTTGTCGAAGACGCTGGCAGCACAATCGAAGAACGCCGATGCATTGCAGGAACTGCGTACGACTGCCGCGCTGAAGCCGGATTGGTTTGAGGTGCAGATCGAGTTGGGTCTAGCCAGCCAGCGTGCAGGAGACGCCGACGGCGCGGTGGCAGCATTCGGCGAGGCGGTCAAGTTGCGTCCCCAGGATGCCGAGGCGTTCAACGATCTGGGACTGGCGCTGGTCCAAAAGGGGGACGCGGTGACTTCGATTGCGAAATTTCGAACGGCGATACAGCTCCGTCCCGACGATGGCGCGTTTCGCGGGAACCTGGCCATCGCGTACCTGCAGCGGTCGGATTTCGACGCGGCCATCACGGAACTGCAGGCCGCGATCAAGCTCGCGCCTGACAAGGCGTCGCTTCATTACGATCTCGGGCTGGCCTACAAACTTAAAGATCAGCTTGACCAGGCGGTTCCCGAATTTCGGAAGGCCGTTTCGTTGCAGCCCGACCTGGCCGATGCGCACTACACACTGGGAGTGTTGTTCTGGCAAAAGGGAGAGTTCGACAAGGCGACCGAGGAGTTGCAGAAGGCGATTCAGGGCCAGCCAAACTACGCAGAGGCGCACTACACACTGGGCACGGTTTTCAAACAGCAGGGGAAACTTGCGGAGGCCGCGGCAGAGCTGAAAGAGGCAATTCGGCTACAGCCAGACTTTGCTGGAGCACACACGACGTTGGCCGCGGTGCTGCGGCAACTAGGAGACCCACACGGGGCGGCTGAGGAGGCTAGGGCGGGAGCACAGATCGCGGCAACGACCAACAAGCTGCAGGCTGCGACCTTTGCGACAAACTCAGGGAAGAGGTTGTTAAACGCCGGGGACGTGGACGGAGCCATTGCGCAGTTCCGGTTGGCGATCGATTCATCTCCAGAGTACGCGGCGGCGCATTATCAGCTTGGGCTGGCGTTGAACCAGAAAGGCGACAGAGGTGAAGCCAAGAAGGAATTCCAGAAGGCAGCGCAACTCGACCCGCACCTGACTCCGCCGGGACAGTAGAAGATCCCTCCGCTTAATCGTGGCGATTGCGTAGTGCGACAAGTTCGGTCACGACCGGAACGCCGTGCGCGATCTTGACCCGCAAGAGCGCTTCGAAGGACTTGAAGTCGTTCGCACTCGAGACCTTCAGTCGTTGTAACAACTCTTTCAGAGAACCCTCCCGGCAAACATATTCAACGGCGGCCTGCGTGCCGAAGGTCGAGTTGCCGGCCAAAATAAGGATGGACCGCGACGGATCCAGGCCGGGCAGCAGGCTCACGACGGCGTAATCCTCGACGGTCGGCTGGTTCGCGGGTGTGGCCAGAAAGATCTTGGGCTCGCCCGGCTGCGGATGAACGTTAAGCACAGCGAGATCTCCCTTGCGCGGGCCGGAGTCGAGGCGCTGAAACACGAACTCCTGCGTCCCGGGAAGATCGAGAAGCGTGAGGTTCTCGGAGGGAGAGCCGACGAAAATCAGATCGTTATTCTTGGCATCGTCGAGAGAGAACAGGGCGCCCCGCTTGACGCGAATCGGGCGATTGAAGAGGCCGAAGACGTAGTCCAGTTGGTGGATCGCGAGCACCTCTCCCACACCGGTGTAGTGATCGAGGATGAAGGAACGCGTGTCGGTCGCGGGGTTGAAATAGCGCATGCCTGTTTCGGGTCTTCCGACGAAACTGCCGTTGCTGAAGATCACCCAGGGCTGCTGCGGGCTGGTGACGAACCGATTCCAGAAAATCTGATAGGCGGGCGGAATCGGCTGGGCCGTGGCGCTCTGAGACTTGATTCGCTGCGAGAGCAGGATTGCGGTTGCTACCAAGAAACTCGCGAGAAGGACCGACAATCCGAGGACCGCGATCGCCCAGCCACGGATCGAGGGCGGAGCCTGCTTTCGGGGCGCTCCGGCATCAAGAATGATGGGGGGCGCTGGCGGAACTTCGGTTCCGGGAGCGCGCAGATGGAAGGTGAGCGCGTAAGAGCCCCGCGGGAGTTCCACGACGATCGGATCGCCGGGCCCCTCGCTAGTGTAGTACTCGGTCAGCTTCACCCGCAGACGTCCGGCCTGGACTCGGACGGTGGAGTCGCTTTGAGGATCGAAGCCAACCGGGCGGCCGAGGACCTCGGTGGCGATCTGGTACTCCTTGAGGGCAACGCCGGGGTGGTCAAGGGAGTGCTCAGCCAGGTAGCGGAGGAGTTTGCACAGAGACTCGGAGCCGCGCAGGCTATGACTATTGGTAAGCTTCTCCACTTGCTGGAAGCATTGCTCCCGACCAAGCGCGAAAGTATGCGACAAAGCCATTTAACAGAAACGTAACAGCCTAACGTATCTTACTGCAACCACAGGCTCTTTGCATCGGTAACGGTATCAGACCTAGTGAAACTTAATCCAGATAATTGTTTTGTATTACGACTGCACACCATCACAACAAGTCTCCTTCTGCATTTCCGGGGCACAACCGTGTTTGGGGGCAAAGTCTGAGGAGGAAGTTCATGAAAAGGTCAGTATGCGCCGCTGTGGCGACATTATGTGTTCTGTGCAGTCTGTGGGTGCCGAGCGCACTCGGTCAAGCCGTGTACGGCAGCATCCTGGGCACGGTGACCGACCCGACCGGGGCAGCTGTGAACGGTGCAAAAGTGACAGCCACCAGCCAAACCAAGAACGTGTCCATTGTGGCGACCACAAATGAGAGCGGCAACTACTCCGTGACGCACTTGATCCCGGACGTCTACTCCATTCGCATTGAGGCTACGGGCTTCAAGGTTATTGAGTACAAGGAAGTCCCTGTTTCTGCGGACACTGGCACACGCCTCGACGGCCAGTTCCAGATCGGCGGGTCGTCGGAGACCGTAGAGGTCACCAGCGAGGCGCCCCAACTCAAGACGGATCGTGCCGACGTTGCCACGGAACTGAGCAGTGCGCAGGTGAACGAGCTGCCGGTCATCAATCGCAGCTTCCAGAGCCTGGAGCTACTCACCCCAGGAACCCAGACGCTGACTGGTTGGTCCCACGCGGCCACGGAAAATCCCCAAGGCAGCAAGCAGATCTTTGTGGACGGGCAGCACTTCAGCGGCACGGGCTATGGTCTTGACGGCACTGACAACCAAGATCCGATCTTGGGAATCATCATCGTGAACCCTAGCCTCGATACGATCACGGAGACCAAGATCTCAACCCAGAACTACGACGCAGAGTTTGGCAAGGCGACGGCTGGAATGATGACAGCCCAGACCAAGTCGGGGAGCAACGACATCCACGGTTCGGGATACTTTTACGAACTGGACCCCAAGGATCCGGCCAAGGATCCATTTGCGGGCGCTCCGGTGAAGAACAACTGGAAGCAGTACGGAGGGGCGGTGGGTGGACCGATCATCAAGAACAAGCTGTTTTTCTTCGGAGGCTATGAAGGGACGCGCCGCAAGAGCGGAGTTGCCTTGACCGAATCGGTCCCGACGGCGTTGGTTAGCGGCACGTGTTTGAGTTCAAGCAGTGCCGTCTGCGACCTGAGCGACTATTCGAATGCTGGGTTCACTGGCGGCGCACAGGGCGGGTTCGCATTCAATCCGTATATGGCGGTGGGTTCGCGGAAGTCTTACACCACCTACAACACCGGCTCAGACCCGACGAAGCCGTGCGCGGTCACCAATCCTTGCACAACGCAGATTCCCAAGACCGACCTGCAGGTCTGGGATCCGACCGGCGTGGCTGAAAAAATCCTCAGCCTGCTGCCGGCGCCCAACGCTTCCGGAAATAACAATGGCACGACGGCGAACTACACCACCGCCGGGTCGGGCAGTTTCAACGACTACCAGTACACCATGCGTTTTGACTACAGCGCGACCTCTAAGCTGCAGATTTTTGGGCGCTATACCCACGCCCACTTTAGCCTCACCGGGTCTCCGGCGTTCGGCACCACCATTGGCGGCCCGGGCTTAGGCTACCTCGGCTTGGCTGGGAGTTCGCTCATCAATAACTACAGCCTCGCGTCCGGTTTTAACTATACTTTCGGCAGTTCGCTATTGACCGACTTCCGTTTCGGTTATTTCCGGTACAACCCGCACTCCACGAAATGGGATCAGGGGAACGCCAGCGCAGCAACCGGCCTGGGTCTTGTCGGGTTGAACACGAGCGACAAGACCACCAACGGACTGCCAGCCTTGGTTTTCGATCAGACGATCGGGACCAGCAATCAAGGCGGCAGCTCCGACGGACTTGGCGAGGGGCTGAACGTGAGCCGCTGCAACTGCCCTCTGATTGAAAAAGAGCAGGGCTACCAGTTTGCCAACAACTGGACGAAGATATACGGCAACCACCAGTTCAAAATAGGGGCGGACCTGCGGCACGCGATTAACCTGCGTGTGCCGTCGGACGCCAATCGCACGGGCCAACTCAACTTCAACCACGCAGGAACTTCAGATGGAGCGGCGACGGGCGCCGTCGGCGGTTTGGATATTGCCACGTTTATGTTTGCCGAAGTAAGTAACTTTAACCGGTACGTTGGTTCCCCCAGTGAGCCGAGCTCACAGGAGACCCAGAACCGGTATTTCATCTACGCCCAGGACACCTGGCGCGCCACCCACAAGCTGACCGTCAACTACGGCCTGCGGTGGGAGGTGTACAGCCCGGAGGCGGTCAATGGCAAAGGGAACGGGGGCTTCGCGGTGTTGCCGGAAGGTGTGATTCGGGTTGCGGGCTACGGTGGCATCAGCATGAACGGAAACACGGCGAACAACTACAAGAACTTTGCTCCGCGCGTTGGGCTCGCCTATGAACTCAACCCCAAGACCGTAGTCCGGATGGGATACGGCCGCAGCTTCGATATTGGCGTCTTCGGATCGAACTTTGGGCACACAGTCACGCAGAATCTGCCGGTCTTGGCCAATCAGCAGCTGATATCTTTGGCCAACGACAACAAAACGGCCGCGTTCAACTTCGTAGGGACATGCCTGCCAGCGTCGGGGGGCTACGACCCGACGATCTGCGGGCCGCAGGCTCCGTCGTTGGCCTTCCCCGTCATTCCAAGCAACGGAATTCTGCCGTTCTTCGGGCCGACCGGCAGCGTGTCCCCTCACATCCGGCCAGACAAGGTGGTCGTACCGACGGTGGATGCCTGGAATTTGACTGTCCAACGTCAGCTTACCAACACGACCAGTGTCGAGGTAGCATACATCGGGACCCATGGCAGCCACGTATTCAAGGGTAACGGTCCGACCTACAACAACAACCAGCCGACGATCGTTGGGTACGCCAGCGGTGTGAGCAAACTCGCTCGCACCCCTTACGGCGCAGCCTTCACGACTCAGTACACGGATGCTAACGGTGTTACCACCAATGTGGTTTGCTGTGGCACACAGGGGTTTGGTTATGCCGGGAATGACGGTACAAATTCCTACAAGGCATTCCAGGTGAAGGTAAATCAGCGCGCCGCGAAAGGCTTAACCTTCCTGGCCCACTACACCTACTCCAAGGCGTACGACAACGACGGCAGCTACCAGCCGGATTTGCGTGTGCAATGGGGGCGTTCGGATTTCAACCGCGACAGCGTGTTTGTGTTCGCCCCGATGTACGAGTTGCCATTCGGCAGAGGGAAGCAATTCCTGGGGAACATCGGCCGAGCCGCCGATTTGCTTGTGGGTGGGTGGCAGATCAACGCCGCTTTCACGGCAGGGAGCGGGCTGCCTTGGACGCCGGGTTACAACGAATGCGGCCAGGACATTGACACTGGTCCTTGCCGTCCCAACTTGGTGGGAGGCTTCCACGTTGGAGCAGGCAAAACCACCTACCAACCTGGAGGGAAAATCACGGTTTCGTACTTCACTCCAGTTGATCCCCTGTTGACAAACGGGGCCAGTAGCGGTCCCTGGAGCCGTCCGGCTGCGGGTACCTTCGGGAACATTCACCGTAATTCGTTCACTGGTCCCGGAGAAATCAAGGCTGACATGTCGTTCTTCAAGAATTTCACTGTCACCGAACGGGTTAGAGCTCAGTTCCGGGCTGAGTTCTTTAACATCTTCAATCACCCCGTCTACGCCTTCAACGTCAACCAGACTGGAACTGGTACTAACGTTGATCAAGGTGGAGCCGGGCAGATCAACAGCTTGGAAAGCGACGTTCAGATGCGTCAGTTCCAGGTGGGCGTGCGGGTTACCTTCTAACCGCAGCGGTCAAGCGCGACTAATCCTGGGGGAGCCGATGGCTCCCCCAGATTTTCTGATACGCACATTCAGTCTGGCTCCCCACTCCGAGGTTGAAACATGTCGAAGAGCATTGCAGGACGAACACCGATGGGAACGTGACCATGAAGAAGAAGGTAGTGGGGCTTGGGGAAGTTCTCTGGGACATTCTGCCGGAGCGGACGTGTCTGGGCGGGGCGCCGGCGAACTTCGCCTACATTACGACGCTGATGGGCGATCAGGGGATCGTGGCCAGTTGCGTGGGCGAGGATTCGCGGGGCGTGGAGGCGTTGCGGCGCCTGGAGGAATTGGGGCTCGACATCGATCACGTGCAAACGGACCGCGCACATCCGACGGGCACGGTAGACGTGAAGGTCGACGGCAAGGGGATTCCGCAGTATGAGATCGCACATCCGGTAGCCTGGGATTTTCTGCAGTGGACGCTGGATTGGGAGCATCTGGCTGAGAAGGCGGATGCGGTGTGTTTTGGCTCGCTGGCTCAGCGGTCGCAGCAGAGCCGGGCGACGATCCGGCGTTTTGTGGGCGCGGCGCCGCCGGGCGCGGCGAAAATTTTCGACGTAAATCTGAGGCAGTCGTATTATTCGCCGGAAGTTCTGGCCGAATCGATGAAGCTGGCCGACATCGTGAAACTGAATGATGAGGAACTGCCCAAGATCATG
>Ga0209698_10003764_pt1 | contig 16763 bp, 22 predicted proteins | sample LitLauG_LLR_2012_FD_187203 | JGI IMG/M metagenome (GOLD analysis project Ga0209698, IMG submission 187203) | Freshwater sediment microbial communities from Pennsylvania, USA - Little Laurel Run_MetaG_LLR_2012 (SPAdes) (version 2) | ecosystem: Environmental > Aquatic > Freshwater > Creek >...
GTCAACCATGGGGGCGGCCCGGATGCGGCCGGTCCCCGGCCGGTCGAATCCCCGGGGTCTCGCCCCCCGCTGCACGCTGGAGGAGGAGCCGTGGCAGGCGCCCGCGGACCTGTGCCAGCCGCGTGGACGAGGCGGCAGGCGTGACCACCACCCCGGACAAGGACTGGGGGGTCCGCAGGATCGCGTTCCTCGTCGCTGGGGCCCTTTTCATGGAAAACCTCGACGGCAACATCATCGCGACAGCGGCACCCAGCATGGGGCGCTACTTCGGGGTGACCTCCGCCCAGACCGGCGTCTGCGTCACCGCCTACCTGGTGACCGTCGCCGCGCTCATCCCGGTGAGCTCATGGGTGGCCTCACGGTTCGGGGCCAAGCCGGTGTACTTGGCCGCGATTGGGGTGTTCACGTCAGCATCTGTGCTGTGCGCCATGAGTACCACGCTGCCGGAGATAACGGTGATGCGGGTCCTGCAGGGGGCCGGGGGGGCCATGATGGTCCCGGTCGGCAGGATCGTCGTGCTGCGCGCGACCACAAAGCAGAACATCATCCGCGCCATCGCCTACCTGACGTGGCCCGCGCTGCTGGCACCGGTGATCGCCCCTGCCGCCGGCGGCCTCATCACCACGTACGCGTCCTGGCAGTGGATCTTCCTGATCAACCTCCCGCTGGGCCTCGTGGCGCTGCTCGCCGCGATCAGGCTGATGCCCAGACAAGCCCCGGAGGAGCCGGGGCGCCTGGACTGGCTCGGGTTCACCGGGACGGCTGTCGCGCTTGCCTGCCTAACCACGGTTGCGGCGCTGGTCGGCAGTCCGACGGTGCCCTGGGCCCTGGTGGCGGTGCTGGCGACGGTCGGCGCCGTGGTGGGGGTGTCCGTGGCGCTGCACCTGCTGCGAACGCCGAACCCCCTCGTCGTGCTGCGCTCCCTGCGCGTGCGCACCTTCCGAACAGCGGCCACGGGGGGTTCGGCGTTCCGGCTGGGCATCAACGGCGTGCCCTTCCTGCTCCCGCTGCTTTTTCAGGACCAGTTCGGGTGGACACCGGCGCGGGCAGGCTCGATGGTCCTCATCCTGTTCGCTGGCAATGTCGCCATCAAGCCGCTGACCACGCCGTTGCTGCACCGCTGGCGGTTCCGCACCGTGCTCGCGGTGACCACCGCCTGCGCGAGCCTGACCGTCGCGGCCTGCGCCCTGCTCACCGCCCAGACGTCCACCATCGCCATCGCGGCAGTCTTGCTCGCCAGCGGCGTCTTCCGGTCGATCGGCTACACCGGATACAACACGATCGCCTTCGCCGACATCGACCAGGCGGAGATGAGCCACGCCAGCAGCCTCGCCTCCACCGTCCAGCAGCTCACCCAGGCGTTCGGCGTCGCGCTCGCCGTCATCGCACTGAAAGCGGGCGTACACGTGGTCGGCGCCGCCGACCAGTTCTCCTTCGCGTTCCTGGTCCTGGCCGCGGTGGTCGCCATGGCCACGGTCAGCGCCCTGCTGCTGCCACGGTTGGCTGGCGACTCCGTCCGCGCCCGGGCCTAGCCGTCGTCGAGCGCAGTGGGTAACGTTCCACTGCAATCGTTTGTGCCACTGCGTGGAGGACTGCATGACCACGACGGCGAGTGACACCGCGGCTCTGCGCAGCACCGTCCGCGACGGGATGCGCGTGAACTGGAACATCCCGATCCCGATGGATGACGGCACCGGGCTGAGGGCTGACCTGTTCCGCCCGCTGGAAGGCGATGGCTTCCCCGTGATCGCCAGCTACGGGCCTTACGCCAAGGGTCTGACCTTCGGGGAGGGCTACCCGCAGCAGTGGCAACAGCTGGCCCGCGCAGCACCCCGACGCGCCAGATGGGACATCGGGTCGCTACGCCGCGTGGGAACTCGTCGACCCCGAGCAATGGGTGCCCCTCGGGTACGCGATCGTGCGCGTGGACTCACGCGGCGCCGGCCGGTCCCCAGGCTATGTCGACGTCTGGGGGCCGCGGGAAGCACAAGACTTCTACCACTGCATCGAGTGGATCGCGGTCCAGCCCTGGTCCAATGGCAAGGTTGGCCTCGCCGGCATCTCCTAGTACGCGAAGAACCAGTGGCAGGTCGCCGCGTTGCGCCCACCGCACCTGGCCGCGATCTGCCCGTGGGAGGGCTCCAACGACTTCGACCGGGAGATGACGCACCACGGCGGCATCCACAACGCATTCCTGCCCGACTGGTACGCCCGGATGGACACCATCCAGTACGGCCTGGGCTCGCGCGGGTTCCGCAACCCTGAAAGCGGGTTGCTCGCCTCCGGCGACGAGGAACTGACCGACGACGAGATGCGCGCCCACCGGGCGCCGCTGGCCGCCCAGATCGTCGCGCATCCCTTCGATGACGAGTGGCACGCAGCGCACTGTGCAGTCGTTGAGAACATTGACGTGCCAGTGCTTTCCGCCGCCAACTGGGGCGGCCTGGGCAACCACCAGCGGGGCAACTTCAACGCCTGGGCGCACGCCGGGTCGCCGAGCAAGTGGCTGGAAGTGCACGGCGGCACGCACACTGGGCGGCGTTCTACACCGGGTACGGGCGAAGTCTGATGCGTCGGTTCTTCGACTACTTCCTCAAGGGGGAGGGCGACTGGGAAACCCAGCCCCCGGTGTCCCTGCAGGTACGCCACGCGGACGGAACGTTCACCCAGCGCGGCCAGCAAGAATGGCCGTTGGCGCACACCGCCTTCCAGCGCTGCTACCTCGACGTGGCATCGGAGTCGATGAGCCCGACGCTGCCCGAGTTGGGCCGCGCCGCCTACGCGGCAGCCGGCGAGGGCCTCACTCTGCGCTCGCCCGCCCTGACCGAGCAGCTCGAGCTAACCGGGCCGGTGTCGGCCCGCCTGTGGGTGTCCTCCTCCAGCACCGACGCCGACCTGATCTTGGTGCTGCGGGCGTTCGCACCCGACGGCAGTGAGGTGCTGTTCCAGGGGGCCAACGACCCCAAGACCCCGCTGTCCCAGGGGTGGCTGCGGCTGTCCCACCGGGCGCTGGACGTTGAACGGTCGCGCGAGTGGGCGCCCTGGCACCCCCACGAGCACGCAGACGCGGTGGCCCCGGGCCAGATCTACCCTGTCGACGTGGAGATCTGGGCCACTTGTGTTGTGCTGCCCGCGGGGTACCAGCTCGCGCTGAGCATCCTGGGACGCGACTTCGACCACGGTCTCGAGCCGGCCGCCCGGGGGGCCCACCCGATGCGCGGCAGCGGGCCGTTCCGCCACGAGCACCCCGAGGACCGCCCGGCCGCCACGTTCGACAACGAAGTCACCGTCTACACCGGGGGCGCCACCGCCTCCTCGATTCTGCTCCCCGTGGTCAGTGGCTCGCTGCCCGGTAGCGATTCCTAGGAGCTCGCGGGCGCCGGCGCCAGGGTGGCCGCGACGTCGGGTGCCAGTCCTGACAGATTGTCGGTCCCGAGGTCGCCGTGGCGGACACCCAGAGTCTTGAGGAAGCGCTGCTGCCCCATCGTCAGGCCGATGAAGTAGCCGAGCTCAACCAGTTCGGGGTCGCTGAAGTGCGCGTGCAACTGTGCCCAGACATCGTCGTCGGCCAGGGCAGGGTCCCACGCGATCGCCTCGGCCCACAGCAGGGCGGCCTTCTCACGGTCGGTGAGCACAGTTGAGCTGCGGAACTCGATCAGCTCGTCGTACTCGCGCTCGGTGACCCCCTGGGCGGCCGCGACATGCGAGCGCTGGCCGGCGCAGTACCCGCAGTCCAGGCTCTTGGCGATGAAGACACGGGCGAGCTCCTTCACGCGATGGTCCAGGACCCCCTCGCGGAACGTCCGCTGCCAGGCCTCGGAGAAGGTTTCCAGCACGGCCGGCACGTGGGCCCGGATCGCCTGGCTCTCCAGCCGTGGTGTTCCGTACCGCCGGGAGTCCTCCAGGTAGCCGGCCAGCGTCGGGTCCGTCACCGACTCCACGTCCACGTAGCTGATGCGCGGCATACTGACCCTCCCGGAATGCAAACGTTCGCATCACCAGGGTAGCCTCGTGGCGGACCCACCGGAAGGTGCTAGGCGCAGCCGGCAGGCATGGACGCCGTCAGGCACGGCTCGCTAGGACATATCACCGAAGCCTTCTCGAGGTCGGCGGCCAATACCGCCGCAACCTGTAGGGGGCTCTGCGACCCGCGAGCCGGGCTGCGCCTGACCGTACGGCCTGTTTGCGACTCATCCGCTCAGCGGGCTACGTAGACCGAGTTCGTCGCCTCGCCGCCCTGCAGCGGGTTGTCGAAGCGGACGACCTGACAGTCGACATCGCCGAACACCAGTCGCAGCACGGCGAGGTAGTCGAGATCGGGCGGCTCGTTCGACCAGAGCGTGAAGACGCCGCCCAGTCGCAGCCGCTCAGACAGCCGGCGCACTCCAGGCTCGGTGTAGAACGCGGCGTTGCCCGGATGCAGCAGATGCCGGGGCGAGTGGTCGATGTCCACGACCACCGCATCGAACAGCCGCTCGGGCTGGTCTGGGTCGAAGCCGGATCCGGCGCTCATCGCGAAGAAGTCGCCATGCACGAGCCGGCAGCGTGCGTCGCTCGACGACGAGACGCTGACCGGAACGAGGCCGCGCTCGTGCCATCCGATGACAGGCTCGAGCGCGTCAACGACAACTAGCGACCGTACGCGCGGGTCGTCCAGAACGGTCTGGGCGGTGTAACCAAGGCCGAGCCCGCCGACGACGATGTCGAGGTCGCTGTTAGGCAGCGCGGCGAGCGCGATCCGCGCCACCTCGACCTCTGCGACGGTGAAGCGGCTCGACATCAGGTACTCGTCGCCGAGCTTCACCTCGAAGAGGTCGCCACCGGTGGTCGGGTCGAGCCGACGCCACAACGTCACCTCACCCAGCGGGGTCAGGCTCGAGTCGAGCACTTCGAACCGAGCGCTCACACCACTCACCGCCCCCGCGTCCACGAGACCACCCGCGGCGTCTCGACGTAGACCCTACTCACGAGCGCGCCGGGAACCTGCCGATCCTGCGGCAGGGGCACGACGTTCACGGTGGAGGCGACCTGACCGTTGCGTTCAGGGCGCGGCACCCGCGGCGGGACGAGTTGGAACGGGCTAGCCCCCGGTCCTGGACGCTCGGTCAACCACACGGCGGGAGTCGTTGACCAGCTCAAGGCTGCGAAGTACCGGGTGGCGCGACGAATAGGAGCTTCGCCGGGCGCCGGACAACGGGTCACTACGCGGGCAGCCCGGTCAGGTTGTAGCGGGAGATGACGTCAGGGAGCCAGTCCGGTTGACCAAACTCGATGCCGTACCGGTCGGCGAGCGGGCCGAGCAGCGACGGGGCGGGTGGTCCAGCGGCGAGCATCTCGGACAGCTCGCGAAAGAAGCTCTCGAACCCAGACGGGCTGATGATCTCGATCATCCGAGCGGGTACCGGCCCGGCGTTCCACATCGTGTGCATCTCCCCCCGTGGCTTAGTGATGTATCCACCGGGCCCGAGGACGACCTCGCGGTCGCCGGAACGGAACCCGATCTCGCCTTCTGTGACGATGGAGTACTCGTCCTCGAGGGTGTGCAGGTGCGCCGGGACGAGCGCGCCGACGGGGAACGGGTGCTCGACGATCGAGACGGCGCCGTTGGTCTGAGTTCCGGAGAGCTTGAACTGAACCCCGATCGTGCCGAGGCTGCCGACGTCGCCCTGCCCCGGCTGCAGGACGGTCAGTGCTGGCGGGTCAGTCAGTGCCGATGCAGTGGATGTGGCCATGGGGGACCTGCTCTCTTGGTGGTGGTCAGAACACGACGGTGGTGGCGAGCAGCCCGGTTCCTGTGATGCGGCCGGACAGGGTGCGGCAAAACTCGACAGCGTCCAGCACAAGCGCCCTGAGCTCCTCATCGGGAGCAGCGGTGAAATCGCCTCCGGCCGGGCCGGTGAGGGTGAGACGGAACGGCTGTCCGTGGGTACGGGCCCACTCGGCGACGACGTCTGCGATGATCCGGCCGTCGTGGCCGGCGGTCAGAACGGGGTCCTGCCCGGTTGCGCGGGCGAGGTCGATGCGGTGCAGCCAGGGGTCCCGGGTGTGGATAACGTCGAAGAGGAACCCGAGCGTCCAGCCGGCGACACCAGGGATCTCCGGATCGTACGGGGCTGCCCGCACCTGCTCAGGGAGCGTCCGGCGTGCGGCAAGTCCACCTGGGACCGCCGAGTGCAATGCGGCGCGCAGCTCGGCCGGGCTCAGGTCGGCGTGCTCACGGACTTGGAGGGCGGTCATGGCGTCCAGACGCAGGCCGCCGTCACGCGCCGCATCGGCCGCGGCGACCTTGACCTGGCGAATGCGGTCCTCGCCGTCAGCCTGCAGCTCGAGCATTCCGAGCAGGTGGCCGAGCATCGCCTTGACGTCCCAGCCTGCGCAGTCGGTCGGGCGGTCCCAGTCGGCCTCTTCGAGTCGATCGACGGCCGCCAGCAGAAGGACGAGCTCTTGGTCTGCGAGGTCCATCGCCTCCTCGTGGCCCAGGGGAGGTATGGAGCCGACATCGACGCGGTTCGCGTTCACGTGTTTCTCCTGACGGGAGGCTTGCTGAAGTAGGTCACGTACATGTCGACGAGGTCGTCGAGCAGGCGCACCCAGCGGCCACCGCCGGGTTCGTTCGCGTTCTGCTGAGCGGCCAGCCCGCCGGTCAGAGCGGTCCAGGCGTCGAACGCCCGGGGGCTCTTGATGTCGCAGGCTGCCACCGCGGCCCGGGCGACTGCCAGGACGGCCGTGGCTACCGCGTAGGACTCTGCGCTCGGTTCGAAGCCGGGGATAGTCCGCTGGAACATCAGCTGGTATCGCACGGGATCCTCGACGCAGAACTGCATGAACGTCCGGCCGTGAGCGCGCAGAGCGGCCACCGGGTCCGTTGACTCGACCGCCTGCACCCTACAAAGAAGCTCGACGTTCGCTTCCGCGAACATCGCGTCGTACATGGCGTGCTTGGACGGGAAGTACGCGTACAGCGACTGTGCGCGCATCCCGACCGCAACACCGAGGTCACGCATCGCGAACGACACCAGACCCTCGGACCTGGCCAGACGCCATGCCTCATCGAGGATCTCCTGTTTCGTCGCCGCGAACCGTTCCGCGCGACGGTCACGAATCTCAGGGACTGACATTGTCAGTCATAGTGAACGATGTCAGACACATCTACAAGGGCGCGAGCACGGAGCCTTCCGGCACGGAGTCCGACCGCGAAGCCGACAGGGCGCATCCAGCGGGCCTTACGCCGCCGCTCCAGGCGTCGTGGACGTCCGCGTGTGAGTCAGGTCTGTTCTTCACCAACTCCGACCACGTCCGCAACCACGTCGCTACGCAGGGACGTTCTGGAGTCGCAGGCTCCCAATCACGTGACACTGATACCCCTAGGGGTATATGGTGAGTCAGACCTCGTGAGCGCGAGGAGGGGCCCGAGGCACGCGGCCGACTACGCCCACGTGCACGAGCCCGCTGGAGGCCTCATGGCCTGGCAGGCCATGAGGGCACGGATGGGCGCGGGCGGTCCCTGAGCACGCGCGGCCATCACCACACGGCCGGCGCCCAACCGGTCCCGACGAGTAAGGGGTTCTTCATGGCACGAGTGGTCATCCTGGGTGCGGGGATCTCCGGGCACACCGCTGCCCTGCACCTGCGCCGGATGCTCGGCAGGGAGCACGAGGTCGTGGTCGTCTCTCCCAACTCCCGCTGGAACTGGATCCCGTCGAACATCTGGGTCGGGGTGGGCAAGATGACCACCGAGCAGGTGACGTTCCCGCTCGCCCCGATCTACGCCCGCAAGGGCATCGTCTTCCACCAGGCCCTGGCCGTGGCCCTGCACCCGGAAGGCAGCTCGGACCAGCCGAAGCCGCACGTCGCGATCAGCTCCACCGACCCGGCGCACGCCGGCGAGCCGAGCACACTGACCTACGACTACCTGATCAACGCCACCGGCCCCAAGCTGAACTTCGCCGCGACCCCCGGCCTCGGGCCCGACGGGCACACCGTCTCGGTCTGCACGCCCAGCCACGCCATCGAGGCCGCCGCCGCGCTCCAGCAGGTGATCAAGCGACTCGAGAGCGGCGAGCGGCAGACCCTGGTCGTCGGCGTGGGCCACGGCACCTGCACCTGTGAGGGCGCGGCGTTCGAGTACGCGTTCAACGTCGAGCACGAGCTGCGCCAGGCCGGCGTCCGCGACATGGCGGACGTCGTCTACCTGACCAACGAGAACGAGCTCGGCGACTTCGGCGTCGGAGGCATGACCTTCACCCAGCGCGGCTTCCAGACCACCAGCAAGATGTGGACCGAGTCGCTGTTCCGCGAGCGCGGGGTACGCGCGATCACCCAGGCGCACGTCGCCAAGATCGAGCCGGGACTCATCCACTACGAACAGGTCGACGGCACCACCAGCACCCTGCCCTTCGACTTCGCGATGCTGCTCCCACCTTTCCGCGGCGCCGACCTCAAGGCGTTCGACGCGGCCGGCGAGGACATCACCGCCACCATGTTCGCCCCCAGCGGCTTCATGAAGGTCGACGCCGACTACACCCCCAAGCCCTACGCGGACTGGCGCGCGACCGACTGGCCCAGCACCTACCAGACCCCGGCCTACCCCAACGTGTTCGGTGTCGGCATCGCCTTCGCCCCGCCGCACCAGATCTCCCAGCCCCGCACCAGCCCGAACGGAACCATGATCGCCCCCGCCCCGCCCCGCACCGGCATGCCGTCGGGGATCATGGGGCGCACCGTCGCGCGGACCATCGCCGACCGGATCAACAACGGTGCCGGCGCACCGGCCCACACCGCGTCGATGGCCGCCATGGGCGCAGCCTGCGTAGCGTCCGCCGGCACCGGGCTGCGGAAGGGTACCGCCGCCGCGATGACCATGTTCCCCGTCGTCCCGGACTTCCAGACCTACCCGGAGACCGGACGGAACACCAAGGACACCTACGGCGAGATCGGGCTCGCCGGGCACTGGATCAAGGCGCTGCTGCACCACCTGTTCATCTACAAGGCCAAGGCCCGACCGGGCTGGTTCCTCATCCCCGAGTGAGCACACTCCCCTCGCCACCCGACCCGCCGCAGACAAGAGGACACATGGACCACGCCGACGCCGCCGTCGCGGCAGCACCACTGCCCACACCCAAGACGATCCGCTCCCGGACCAACCTGCCTACGCAGGCCTGGCGCTTCGTCGCCATCAACCTGCGGATGGCCAAGATCATCCGCAAGGGCCACCGATAGCCAACCCACCGGCGGGAGTACTCGTGAAGATCGTCATCGTCGGCGGCGTCGCCGGCGGCCCGACATGGACGCGATCATCGGCGTCCTGCTCGCAGGCACAAGATCCGCGGTGGTGGTCGGCGCCACCGAACGCACCCTTATGCGACTCGGACAACGATTCCGAAAGGTGTACCTGCACCCCAACGGGCACGCCTCCTACTAACCCGGCACCCACCCCATTCACCTGACGGAGCGCTTCGACCCCAGACGACGGACACCTCCTGGGAGCCCAGATTGTCGGAGCCGACCGAGTCGACAAACGCATCGACGTGCTCGCGGTCGCGCTGCGGACCGGGCTGAGCATCGAGGACCTTGAGTACGTGGAGCTGGCCTTCGCCCCGCCCGACGGGTCGGCCAAGGACACGGTCAGCGTGGCCGGCTTCCTCGGCACCAACCTGATCCGCGGAGACGTCAACCTCTGGTAGGCCGAGAACTGGCCCGACCTGGCCGCCGGCACGGTGCGGCTGGACATGCGCAGCCCCCTGGGTAACGCCGACTGGGCCATCAACGGGTCCACGCTCATCCCCTGGGAGAGCTCCGAAGCCGCCTAGGCGAGATTCCGCCGGGCGTTCCCGTGTGGGCCTACTGCCGCTCCGGGTTCCGCTCCTACCTCGCCCAACGCCTGCTGACCCAGAGCAGCTGGTAGGTGGCCGCCACCCTGTCCCGCGGCGAGCTGACGTTCCGCGCTGTACACCCGACGGCAGCGCGGGAGGACAGAGGTGCCCGTGGTCACCTACGCCGAGGACGCCCTCGCCGCGCGGCAGCAACAGGCCCAGCGCAGCGTGCACTGCCGGATCGCAACGCCCACATGACCAGCGCTTGGCGCGGGCACGGTCGGCTACGCCGGGGTCTTCTTGCGACTGCCGAACAGGCGCTCCACCAGCGAAGGTGCAGGCGGGCACTGACAACGCTTAGCCTTCGGCACACCCGCCATCACTTGGCTGACGTGCTGACCACACCCCGACCAGGTGGGCTTCCCGCACCTGCGACACATGACCTGGCGGCACATCGGCATCTCCTCCTCACGGATCGTCTTGGCTGTCCCCCAGTATACCCCATGGGGTATTTGCGTCGTGTGCACAACAGGGCTTCCCGCGCGAAAGTGCAGCATGGTCACCGTTGCTGCCGCGTCAGCGAACGTAGACGGCAGCCCTCCGTCCGAACCGACTCGTCGTCAGGGCACGCGACGAGCGCGTGCACGGGTGCCAGGGCGTAAGGCCGATGCCACAGGCCCTACGACTCCATCGCCTTCGCTACCTCGCCATGCCGGGGATAAACCGTGGGGTGCGGGCAGCGTAGGCGGCGTAATCAGGGAACCGGGCAGCGAGGTGCTGCTCCTCCCAGCGTGCCTTGGCGTTGATGAGAACCACGAGCGCCGCGCATGCTGCCGTGGTCCACAGGCTGCCCGAGGTGAGCGTGAGAGCGACGGAGAGGAGCAGGAGCCCGCTGTAGATCGGGTGCCGGACTAACCGGTACAGCCCGCCTGTGCGGAGCTCGGCGTGGGAGTTGGGCAGCGGCGCCGCGGTCAGGCCGCGCCCGAGCGCGGTACCGGCGACGACCATCACGACGATCCCCACAGCGGCGGCGACCTGAGCGGTGCGTGTGATGACGACGGGGAGGGTCCACGCGGTGCCGCGGGGCAGCAGCACGATCAGGGCGAGCAGGACGAACTGCCCGAGGACCAGGAGCCACGCGGTGCGACGTTCGCGAGCCGACGGGGGGTGGGCCGGCGAGTGCGTGGCGGTCACGGCAGGCTCACGCGAGGGACAGGAAGAGCTTCTCCAGGGCGACCAGGTCCGGGGTGCCGGCCTTCTCCGGCTGGGTGACGCACTGACGGAGCCCGCTGGCGACGATCGCGAACCCGGCCTTGTCCAACGCTTTGGAGACCGCGGCGAGCAATGTGACCACGTCCTGGCAGTCCCGGCCCTCCTCGAGCATCCGGATCACACCGCCGAGCTGTCCCTCGGCCCGGCGCAGCCGGTTGAGGATCGGGGTGATGTCGTTCGTGTCCAGCTCCACGGAGTCTCCAGGGTCTGTGCGTTCGCGAGTCGGTCAGGTGGTGGGTGCAGCCACAGCTGCGAGTGCCGCTAGCGCTGCGTTCAGCCTGCCAGCTACCTCGTCGACGATGGGTTGCAGGGCCGGGTTCCCGGAGATGCTGACCATGGTCATCGGGTCGATGGCCTCCACGACGGTGCCCTGGTCAGTCTGGCGGATGATGACGTTACAGGGTAGGAGCAGCCCGACGGAGGGCTCGGCCTGCAGCGCCCGGTAGGCCAGCGGAGGGTTGCACGCCCCGAGGATCAGGTACGGCGGCAGATCCGCGTCCAGCTTGGACTTCATGGTGGCCTGGACGTCGATCTCGGTGAGCACGCCGAACCCCTGGTCGGACAGCGCGACCCGGACCGCGGCCACGACGTCGTCGAAAGGCCGGTCCAGCACGACCGTGGTGCCGTAGGTCACGACTGGGCCATCGTCTGATCGGCGCTCGCCGCGGTCAGCTCGGCGACCTGCCGGCGGACGTCGTCCATGTCCAGCCCGCGGACCCCGTCGATGACCTGCTGCAGCGCGGCCGCCGGGAGGGCGCCCGGCTGGGAGAACACCAGGATGCCGCCGCGGAACGCCATCAGGGTTGGGATCGAGGTGATGCCGGCCGCACCAGCCAGTCCCTGCTCGGCCTCGGTGTCGACCTTGCCGAACACGATGTCCGGGTGCGCCTGCGAGGCTGCCTCGAACACCGGGCCGAACTGCCGGCACGGTCCGCACCAGGACGCCCAGAAGTCGACGAGCACGATGTCGTTCTCCAGCACGGCGGTCTCGAAGGTGCTGGCGGTCAGCGCCACGGTAGCCATGAGTCACATCCTTGGTGAGGTTCGCGGAATACCCCTATGGGTATTGTAGCGAGGTGAAGCGGACTTCTATTCCGGGTCAGGCGCCAACAACGGCGCGGGTGACGGTGAACACGGCCACGACCACCATCAGGGCGCCGAAGGCGGCGGAGAGCCGCCACCCCGGGATCCGGTGGGACAGCAGCGCCCCCACTACGGCGAACACTGCCGTGGCCGCGACAAGTGCTGTGCCCAGCAGGCCATCCCGCCTGAGAGGGTGACGGTGTCACAACCCATCGAGTTCAGCGACTTGGTGGCCGGACTGGACCGGTTTACGCAGCTGCCGATCACGACGAGGCGAGTACCAGATGTGACCCTCTTCGGTGCCTGGTTGATCCGGCCCGGCGGAAAGGTGCCTGGCGCGAGGCGAGTGGCGCGTTTTTCCACCGCCGGCCCTCGCGAGCCCGCTCGACGACCTCAACGACGGCGGCTGACCCGCATGGGCCGGCCAGGCACAGTCACGAGCTGTCCTCAGCTCTGGCCGGGCCCGAGGCTTCCGCTGTCGCCGTGACCGGCGGGGTGCCGCGGCCACATCGGGGCGTCTGGCGACTTCCGCCGGGTCAGAACTGAGACGGTCGCAGCCACAGCTGTGGCTGCTGCCACCAGCGCGCACACGGCAAGCAGGTGGTGGCCGTACGACTGCGGAAGCAGCGTCACGTTGTCGCTGTTTCGCGCAGGCGACAGGACCGTCGGCAGTGCGACAACAGCGACCATCGCCACGACCGCCAGACCCACCCGCACCGGCCGTCGCACACGCGGCGGCAGCCAGCGGGCCAGCACCCACCCCGTCCCCACGACGATCGGCATCACCACCCCGTCGCTGAGCAGCAGGAACCCTGCCGCATAGACGGCAACGAGAAACGGCGACGAGCGCGCGAAAGTCGCCACCAGCGCGTACGCACCAACGCCTATCAGGGCGACCGCGACCGCGCCGACGACACGACGGCCGCTCACGTCGGCTCCACTCGGGCGACCCACTTGGTCTGTAGGACGCCTGGGCGGTTCGGGGCGACGAGCCGGACCGGGAAGCCGTGGTCGAGAGTGAGCTGTTCCCCGCCGAGCCGCAGTGCGAGCAAAGTTCGGGGGTCCCGGGCTACGGACGGGACTACCTCGCTCGCCGCGTACAGGCCACCACGTTCCAGCGAGACCACCCGGACCGTGGTCCCGGGGGCCACCCCGGCCTCCTCCAGCAGTTCGGACAACCGGACCCCGGTCCACACCCCGTCCGCGCTCCAGCCCTCCACGCAGGCGATGGGCAGCCGGACGGTCGTCTGAGCGCGAGCGGCGAGGTCAGCCAGCGTCAGCGTCAGCTCTGTGAGACCGGCCACGACAAGGTGGTAGCCGGGGTGCAGCGCCGCGGCCGCGACTCGGGCCTCCCGTGCGGTGCGGTTGATCGGGATCCCGCCTGGGCTGGTCCGGGGCAGCCGCGGCGACAGCACAGCGAACGGCTCGAGTCGGCGCACCGACTGGCCGAGCGTGGTGAGCGTGATGACCCCCACCGAGGCGGCGGCCGCGGCAAAGAGTGCGCGCCGCGACATCCCGCCTGCAACGGGCTCCGACCCGACAGGAGAGTCGCCGGCCACCTGCGATGGTGGCGCTTCGGCGTCGTCGCCGGGCGCGTCCGCGGCGGTCGACCGGGCCAGCGAAGCGGTGATGCGTGGCCACTGGACGGACAGGTGCAGCAGCACCGAGCCCGCCACTACCCACGCCACCGCGAAGTGCGCTGTGGTGAAGAAGAACGGCCACGGGTACCAGTGCACGATGTTGAAGACGCCGGTGACGAGCTGAAAGAGAGTGCTCGCGACGAGGAGGGCCACCGACAGGCGCTCGAGCGCGTGAGTGGCGGAGCGCACCCTGGGGATCTGGTACAGCTTCGGGTACACCGTCCAGACCTTGACGAAGAACAGTGGGATGAGCGCGAGACCGACAGCCACGTGCAGGCCCTGGGTGAGCCGGTAGCCCCACGCCGGGCCGGTGGGCAGCGGCAGCCAGCTCAGCGGATGCTGCTGCAGGTGGCTGATCACGCCAGTCACGAAGCACACGGCGATTCCCGCGCCGAGGATCACACCCACCCGGCTGGTGACCCTGGGGTCGTGCAGCGGGCTGGTGAACGAGTCAGAGCTAGGCGCCGCCGGGCGCGGGAGCCGGTCGACGAGGCGGCGTATTCCCGCGTTGCTACGCATGTGCGGGGCCGCGGGTGCTGGCCGCTGGCTGGACAGTCTGAGGCCGTTCCGCCGTCGGGGACTGGCGCAGCGGGTCTGAGGCGAACGCGGCCATCCCGGTGCTGAAGTCCACCGCGGCCTCGAACCCGAGGACCTCTCGGGCCCGGGCAGGGGAGGCGACCACGTGCCGGACGTCGCCGAGCCGGTACCCGCCGACGACGTCGAAAGGCAGAGCCGCGGGGAACCCGGCGCCCAGCGCCGCGGCGAGATCGGCGATGCTGTGCGGCTGACCCGAGGCCACGTTGTACGCCCCGGCGATGCCGCCGTCGTGCAGCACGGCGGCGACGTTCGCGGCCGCGACGTCGTCGACGTGAACGAAGTCACGCAGCTGCCCCCCATCTTCGAAGACGCGGGGTGCCCTGCCCGCCTCGTAGTCGCTTCGCAGGATGCTCGCTACCCCCGCGTACGGGGTGTCGCGTGGCATCCGTGGCCCGTACACGTTGTGGTAGCGAAGGGCCACGACGTCCGCACCTGAGGCGGAGGCGAACGACCGGCACAGGTGCTCCTGGTGCACCTTGGTGGCGGCGTAGACGTTGCGCGGGTCCATGCAGGCGTCCTCGGACACGACACCCGGAACCAGGACTGCCGCACACACCGGGCAGCGTGGCTCGTACTGGCCGGCCCTGAGGTCCGCGAAGACTCGCGGGCCCGGGCGGACCGCACCATGTTCGGTGCAGGTGTATGCGCCCTCTCCGTAGACCACCATGGACGACGCGAGGACCAGCCGACCGGCGAACCCGCTGGCATAGAGAGCGCGCAGCAGGACCGCAGTGCCCAGGTCGTTGTCGGTGGCGTAGGCGGTGACGTCCCCGAAGTCGACTCCGAGACCGACCCGGGAGGCCTGGTGGCAGACCGCGTCAACCCCAGCCACCACACCGGCGACCGCCACTTCGTCGGTGAGGTCGGCCAAGACGTACTCGGCGCCCGGATTCAGGTACTCCGGCGCCCCGGTGTGAGCGGCGGGCAGCAGCACGTCAAGCACACGCACCTGGTGACCTCCGTCAACCAGAAGGTCAACGACGTGGGAGCCGACGAAGCCGGCGCCGCCGGTGACGAGCACCCTCACCGGGTCACCTCGCCCCGGCCGGGGCGGTCGAGCTGGGCGAACCAACGGTCCCCCGCCGCCCACACCTCAGTGGTCGCGAAGCCGCACGAGGAAGCCAACAGCACGATGTCGCTGACCGACACCTGCGCCCAGGGGAACCATCGGCTGGTCAGCCCCGCCCCCTCGATCCGGACGACCATCCGCCGACCAGACGCGTGTGGACCGTCCAGCTCCAAAAGCACACGGCCCGGCCAGTCCAGCAGCGACGCCACCCGGGCGAGCAAGTCTGCAGGGCTCCCGCCGATCCCGATGTTCCCGTCGACAAGCAGCACGGTCCCCCACGACCCGGCCGCCGGCAATGGGTCGAAGACCGACGCATGCAAGACCGGTGCGCCTCGGGTTCGCGCGGAACGCACCGCCGCACCGGAGGTGTCCAGGCCCGCCGCGTGCCGCCCTGCGGCCACGAGGGCGCCGACGAGACGACCTGGCCCGCATCCGACGTCCAGGACCGGGCCGACAGTACGACCCAGCAGCGCATGCTCCTCGACGCTGACCGCTCGATGCCAGCGGGCCACATCGAGAGTTACGTGGGTGTGGTCGTGCGCGCGCAGCCGCAGCTCGTGGCCGCGCGCGCGAGCGAGCCTGTCGTCGTGGAGCAGCTCGTCCGGCCACACCGACGCTGGAACGCTCATGCCGGCTGCCGCAGGCTGTGCCGCAGCGCAGCCGCGAAGCCAGACGCGGGGACCGTGGCAGCGACCGCGATGGCATCGACGATCGTGTCGACATCGCGCAGCCCCGGCAACGCTGCGGTCGTGAGGCCGAGCTCAGCGAGCCGGGCCCCCTGCAGCCACGCGGTGCGTGCAGTGCTCATGGGGACTCCGTCAAACACCCGGGGTTCGGCCGATCGCAGGCCCAGCGCCCACCAGCCGCCGTCATCGGCCGGCCCGAGCGCGGCGCGGTGCGGGCCCTCCAGCAGCAGGGCTAGGCAGCTCTCGAGGAGCCCAGCCGAGACCTGCGGGGTGTCCATGCCGATTTGCAGACCCGGGCCCCCGACATCAGACCAGGCACATGCCAGACGTTCGCCGAAGGTGCCGCCGCGTTCGAAGAAATTACGTTGAATCACGCCGTCGATCAATTGAAAGTGCAGACCTACGACGCTTGGCCGAATATTTTCCGGCAATCGCGTTTTCTTTCGGCGGTAGATTTCGTTCAAACGGATCGCCTGCGTCGCAAAGTTGCCGACGAAATGGCCCGCGTTTTTTCCCAAGTAGACTTGCTCCTCGTCCCTTCTCTGCGCGACGAAATGTTGACCATCACCAATTTCACCGGCCACCCTTCGCTCACGATGCGTGC
>Ga0209698_10003765_pt1 | contig 16758 bp, 13 predicted proteins | sample LitLauG_LLR_2012_FD_187203 | JGI IMG/M metagenome (GOLD analysis project Ga0209698, IMG submission 187203) | Freshwater sediment microbial communities from Pennsylvania, USA - Little Laurel Run_MetaG_LLR_2012 (SPAdes) (version 2) | ecosystem: Environmental > Aquatic > Freshwater > Creek >...
ACCCTAATCTGCTCTACCGGAACATGGACCGGCGCTGGGACGCCCTTCAAATACGAAGCCCAGTGGCTGCGGGACGGCTCGCCGATATCGGGCGCCACATCGGGCAAATACACGGTCGTCGCCGCAGATGTGGGCCACTCACTTATCTGCGCGGTGACGGCGACCAACACGGCGAAACAGTCGGCCACGTCGCTCAGCGCGTCGAAGGTGGTGCCAGAAAAAGGCGGTGAAGGTAAGCCCGTGAACACCGGCAAGCCTGGCATCTCGGGGAGCGCGGCATCTGGGCACGAACTCACGTGCTCGCAGGGCACGTGGACCGAAAACCCGACCCACTTCACCTACCAGTGGTGGAGGGACCCGAAAAAAACCGGCGCGAAACCGCTGGAACTCGGCACGACGAGTGTCTACAAGGTCGTGCCGGAAGATGAAGGCCACACGCTCTCCTGCAAGGTCACGGCGATCAACGCCGAAGGGAGCGCCGAAGCAGAAAGCGAAGCGATAAAGGTGGCCGGAAGCCCGCCAATCAACGAATTCGCGCCTGAAGTCGCCGAGGCGTCCGGTACGCCGCAGGTCGGCGAATCGCTGACCTGTGTGCGCGGCTCGTGGCGAGGCGCGCCGCCGCCGGAATACACGTACCGCTGGCTGCGGGACAAGAGCACCGTCATCGGAGTCACGAACGTGTACACGCTCACGACGGCCGATCGCGGCCACGCCGTGTCGTGCGTCGTGAAGGCGAAGAACATCGAAGGGGAAGCCGAAGCGGAAAGCAGCAACGGCGTCTACATCGGAGGGAGCCCGCCGGTTGACATCATCGCGCCCGCCATCGCGGGGACGCCGACGGAAAACGCGGCGCTGACATGCGGCGAAGGGACCTGGAGCGGGACTCCGACCCCGGCGTTCAGCGTCCAGTGGCTTCTGAACAACGTGCCGATCCCGTCCGCTACGGGCAGCACCTACGTCGTGCGCAGCTCCGACCGGGGGCTGAACCTCACCTGCCTGGTCACGGCGAAAAACATCGAAGGCACAGCGACGGCAAGCAGCGCCGTTGTACACGTGCCCGGCATTCGCCCGACACCCGTCGAAGACCCGAAGGTGGCCGGCGGGAGCGGCGTAGGACAGACGCTCACCTGTGAACCGGGGATCTGGGAAGGCAAGCCCCCGCCCGTGTTCAGCTATCAGTGGCTCCGCGACCAGACGCCGATCTCCGGCGCGACCGGGAAAACGTACCTCGTGGAACGGGGCGATGTGGGGCACCTCATCACCTGCAACGTGACGGCGAGGAACAGCGAGGGCACGGCCGAAGTAGGAAGCAAAAACAGCGCGGTGATCACCGTGCCCGGCTCGGGCGGCAACACCGGCAACACCGGCGGTGGCGGCAGTCAGTCGGTGCTCTCCTACCAGCAGATGCTCGACGCAGTCAGCAAACAGCTCGTGAGAGCGCTGGGCAACCTAAGGCTGGTCCCCGTACTCAAGGGCGGAGGCAACGCGTTCGCGTTCGTGGCTCCGGCGGTCGGGACCCTCGAAGTCGTCTGGTACGTCTATGTGCAGGGAGCTCACAAGAAGACGACCAAGCTCGTCTTGGCTGAAGGCAAGACGTACTTCTCCAAGGCGCTGTCCAAGGCCACGGTGCGTGTCCGTCTGACAGCGAAGGGCCGGGCTGCGCTCGCGCACCGCAAGCAGTTCAAGGTGACTGCGAGGGGCGTGTTCGCGGTGGCGAACAGTGGTCCGGTTACCTGGCTCGCGCCGATCCTGCTCAAACACTGAGCGGACTCTCCCGGCGTCGCCGAGGCCCAGCGGCGCTCGCGACGTCTAGCGCCTGAGGATCGTCACGGTAGCCCGCCACGGTCCCGGCACGCCCTGCGTCAGCACGGTTGCCGAGGCGTGAAGCGAGCGGGAGCGCGTGAGCAGCGCCCGCGCCGGCGGCGACAGTCTCAGGGACAGCGACGTGGCGCGCCCTGGCGCGGCCGCGTACCGGCCGGCCGCGAGGATGAGCGCTCTCTTGGCGCGCGCGCCCGCTCGGACCGAGGCAAGCGTCGTGAGGGTCAGGGAGCCCGTGCACCGAGCGTGGCCCGCGGGGCAGAACACCCGCGCGCTGAGCGATCCCGCCGCGCTCACCAGGAGCGTGGACGTCGTCAGCCGCGCGGCCCCCGATGAGGCTCTCGTCGCAGCCGTCGTGAATTCCTGGATTGCGCCGTAGCTGCTGCCGCCCGTGTTCGCCGCGATCAGGCGGTAGCGAAACGTGCTGCCGGGCGCGAGAGCCGAGACGCCGGCGGACACGGGGGTCGTTGCCAATCCCGGTCCCGGCACAGCGCTGCACGGCACGTAGTGTTCAAGGCTCGCGAATTCGAACTCGCAGGCGAGCAGCGAAACCCCGTTCGGGCTCACCGTGCCGTTGAGCGTCGCGGAGGTGCTCGTGAGCGCCGACGCGGGCCCGGTCGCGACCGCGGGAGGGTTGGGGATCGTCGTCAGGCTCTGGTCGGGCCCGTAGCTCGTCCCCGCCGGGTTGCCCGCGACGATCCGGTAGTGGTAGGTCGTGTTGGCGCTCAGGCCTCCGATCGAGACCGAGACCGCCACGGGTGCCTGGCCGGCGCCCGGCGACGGCGCGCAGGGGGCGCTCGCGCCGTATGAGGCATCGACTCCGTATTCGAAGCGGCATTCGCCCACCTGGTCGCCGTTCGGATTCACCTGTGCGTTGAGGGTCGCGGCCGAGCTCGTGAGGGCGGTAGGTGCGGCGGGGAGCAGGGTCGGCGGGACCGGGACCGTTTCAAAGCTCGCGTCGGCGCCGGCCGCGCTGCTGCCTGAGTAGCCGACGAGGACCCGGAAGTGCAGGGCGGAGCCCGGGGTCAGGCCGGAGAGCGCCGCGGACACGGGCACGGGCACGGTCGCGGGGCCAGGGAGCGAGGCGCACGGCAGCGAGGTGCCGTAGGCGCTCGTCGGGCCATATTCGAAGGTGCACGCGTCGACGCGGCCGCCGTGAGGGTTCACAGTCGCGTTGAGTGCTGCGGTGCTCTCCGTGACCGAGCCGGCCGCCCCCGTCACGGGCGTCGGCGGCGGGACTTCGGGAGCGCCGCGCAGCGTCCCGACTCCGCTCGGGCCGTCGTAGCCCGTGCCCGCCTGGCAGAGGTAGGTGCCGCAGACCCCGTTTGACCCGGAGAGGACGTCGTCGAGGCCGCCGTAGCTGTACGCCGCCTGCAGATAGAGGCCCTGGGCGCCGTCGAACGATCTGCTGTAGGGGTTCGAGAGAGCCATTGCGGAGGCGACGATCGGCGTGCTGACGCTCGTGCCGCCGAGCAGCAGCCAGGGCGCCGTTCCCGTTTCGTAGGAGTCGTATGCGGAGACCGGGGTGTTCGTGTCCGCGACCGCTGCGACGTCGTTGTTGGTTCTGCCAGCGCACCCGCTGTCGGTCTGCCACGCGGGCTTCGGTTCTTTGCTGCACCCGCTTCCCGTGTTGGGCCAGACGCTCTCGATCCAGCCACCCCGGCCCGAGGGCGGCCGCAGCGACGTTCCTCCGACGGCGATCACGTGCGGACTCGCGGCGGGCCATTCGACGCCGTATTTGCTGTCGCCGGCGGCCGCCGTGATCGGGATACCGGGGTGGTAGTAAGCGGACAGGGACACGGGCCTCGTCGGTTCCGCGAAGCTGTTGCTTATCTCCGTGGCCCCGAGTGCGACGGCCTCGTTCTCGGCGACGGCGAGGTCGGAGGCTTCGTTAGTCGTGGCCTCAACGAGCAGGATGTGGCAGCTCGGGCAGACTGCCGAGACCATGTCGAGGTCCAGGGAGATCTCTCTTGCCCAGCCGGTGTTCGGAGCCGGGTATGCGGTGCCGCCGCTCTGGCTGACCTTCCGGAAGCAGCCGCCGGAGGCGGTGCAGGGCGGGAGTTCGTACTTGGAGCGGTAGACCGCGAGATCCGCTTCAGCGGTCGGGTCGTTGTATGCGTCGACGATCGCCACGGTCTGGCCGGCGCCCGCCGTGGTCGACGGCAGCCCATACGCGGCTCGCAGGTCGGTGGGCGCGAACCCGCCTTCCACGCCGGTCCCCGAGAGCGCCGGGCTCGCTTCCTGCTCGGGGCCTGCCGTGACGGCACCGGCGCGAACAGGGCCGCGTGCGCGCATGCCGCGCGTGGGGTCTGAGACCAGGGCGCACCGCGCCCCGCGGCCCTGATCGGGGCACACGAGGTAGGGCTGCGTCGGCGAGGGGCTGGAGGATACGTGCAGCCAGGAGGCGCCTGCGGGAGCTGGCGCCGCCGAGACGGCGGCTGCGATGACGGCGGCTGCCGCGAGCGCGCCGCGCCGAACGCTGCTCCGATGTCCTGCGAGACCGTACCCGGACGGCCGCGATGGCCATCGCGACGCTGTCACGATGCCCATCGCGGATCTCCGCATCAGGTTGCCCGGCCTCTCGGTCTGTAAGGCCGGCCGATCAGTTGAGGGTTATGTAGAAGGGCGCGTTCTTCGTTTCGGCGGTCGATTTCAGAGACCAGACTTCGACCGTCACCTGGGTTTCCACACTGCACGCTTTGTGTTTTTCGACGAACGTGCTCTCACCGAGGGCGGCGACAGCGAACAGGGGTTCTTCGGCCGCCTTGGCGTCCACGGTCGCGCTCACGTTTTGGAGCGGAACGGTGAGCCCCCGGATGCAGTAGATGCCTTCTTCTGGAACCGTGATCGTGGCGGTCCCGAAGTTCAGGCTGTTGGCCGAGTCGATGACGCCCGTCTTGCTGATGTGAGCGTACGCGAGCGCTGTACCGCGAGGCCCTTCCTTGCCTTCTTTGCCGTCTTTGCCGGGTGCGCCGGGCGGTCCTTCGTTGCCCTGGACCGCCTTGCCTTCTTTGCCTTCCTTGCCTGTTTCACCGCGCAGGCCCGCCGGGCCGGCCGGCCCCGTTGTGCCGGCCGCCGCCCTCAGTTGCTTCAGGACGCTCGGCTTGATCTGGTGCGTCGAGGTGATGATGTAGTGCGATGCCGCCATGCTCGTGCCTGTCAAGGCGACGAACAGGGCCAGCCAAGCGACGATGTTTCGCCGGATCGCCGTGACGGTGCGAGTGATCATGGGTTCCTTCCTCCAGTGCTGTTGTTGCCCACTGGAAGGTTGCCACAAAAAGCACTAGACGGCGAACGGTTGCAACGCTGCGCGCGCGGCGCACCGCGTCGTTGTCCTCCTCCGCGTCCTCCACGCCACTGCTGCGAGCCCGTCCGTGAGCAACTGCACAGACAGCGTCCGTCCCGCATGACACGCTTGATATGCGGCGAGGCGGGCGACAGGGAAGTCGCCTCAGGGACCACGCCGCGCCTGCCGGATAGACAGGGACCGCCCCGACCAACTCGCACCCTTCTGGAGGACAAAGGTGCTACCAGGGCGGCCCCTTCCTGCAGGGCCTCGCCTGGGCATGGGCGTAGCCCTCAGAACACTCTAACGCCGATCAGCTATGGAGAGGTCTGCCTAGGTTCAGATTACGCTGCGACTTCCGCCTGAAGCGGCGGCCGCGGGCGCGTTTCTCAGGCGGGCGCTGCTGCCGACTCGCGGGCGAGGGAGACCAGCGTTGCCAGCTCCTCCGCGATGTTCGCGCCGAACACGTCGAGGTCGGGCATCGCGTCGAAGTCCCCGAGCAGCCCGAAGTTCATCTGCCCGTTGTAGGACATGATCGCGATCGCCAGGGCGTGGTTTTCCGGCAGGAACGCGACCGGGATCACCTGCAGCATTTCGCGTCCGAGCACATAGAGCGGGAACTGCGGGCCCGGCACGTTCGTGACGATCAGGTTGAACAGCCTCGTCGAGAAGTTCAGCCGCGACGCCTGCGCGAGGATCGTCGGCGGGGCGAAATTCTGGGCGCCCGCGATCACCTCCGCGCCGAGCGCCTGCTTGGACTCCTTCAGGCCCGCCATCGCGTTGGAGACGAAGTGCAGGCGGTGCACGGGGTCGGAGATGTAGACGGGCAGGGGGCCGCGCATCACGACGATGCGGTTGCCTCCGACTGCATGCTCGCCCTCGGTGCGGACCGACACGGGCACTAGCGCGCGCATCTCCAGCCCCTCCGTGCGCCGGCCGCGGGAGATCATGAACGTGCGCAGCGCGCCCGCTACGACCCCGAGGACGACGTCGTTGACGGTGCCCCCGAAGGCGCTCTTGACCATCTTGAAGTCGTCCAGGTCGGCCGTCACGCCGACGAAGCGGCGGTGCGGGCCGATCGGGACGTTCAGCGGCGTCTCGGGTGCGGGGTTCAGCCCTGCCCAGACGATCTCACCGACGCCCTCGGCGGCGTCGCGAGCGCGGGCGAGCGCCCGCTCGGGGTGCGCGACCGCGTCCAGCGCTCCCTCGGCGATAGCCGCGCCGGTCTTGACGGCTCCGATCAGCCCCGAGGCGAGCAGGTGCGCGGTGCTCGGTTCCTGGTGCGGTTTCCACGGCCGGCCGGAGCGCGGCATCGGCGGCGGGTCGGGGGAAAGGTCGAACAGGACCGTCGCGAGGTCGACGCCGGCGATCCCGTCGATCAGCGCGTGATGCGTCTTGGTGATCAGAGCGAAGCGGTCGTCCTCGAGGCCCTCGATCAGCCACATCTCCCACAGCGGCTTTGAGCGGTCGAGCTGCTGCGAGAAGATCCGTGCCGTCAGGTCCTGCAGCTCCTCCCAGCCGCCCGGCGCGGGAAGCGCGGTGTGTCGGATGTGGTAGTCGAGGCTGAAGCTTGGGTCGTCGATCCAGACCGGCCTGCCGCTGTCGAGCGCCGTGTAGGCGAGCTTGTGGCGGTAGCGCGGCACGAGGTGCAGACGGAGCCTGATCTGTTCCAGGAACTCGTCCATCGTCGGCGGCGGCCCCTCGATGATCGTCACCCCGCCGATGTGCATGTGGGAGTGGGATCCCTCCTGATGGAGGAACGACGCGTCAACGGGTGTCAGCCTGTCGAGATGGCTCTGCGGCATCGGTGCTTAGCGTACCTTGCCGCCCCCTACAATGCGTGTGTGTCGAACACGGTCGAGAAGCTGCTCCTTGCCGCACCGCGCGGGTACTGCGCGGGCGTCGACCGGGCCGTCCAGACGGTCGAACAGGCGCTCGAGATACACGGCGCCCCCGTCTATGTCCGCAAGGAGATCGTCCACAACAAATATGTCGTGGAACAGCTCCGCGCGCGCGGCGTGATCTTCGTCGAGGAGCACACCGAGATCCCCGAGGGCGCGGTCTGCGTGTTCTCCGCGCACGGCATCGCCCCGTCTGTCAGGCAGGGAGCGATGGAGCGCGGCCTGCAGACGATCGACGCCACCTGCCCGCTCGTGACGAAGGTGCACCGCGAGGCGCTCCGCTTCGCCGAGGAGGGCTACACGATCGTGCTCGTCGGCCACGAGGGCCACGAGGAGGTCGAAGGCACGATGGGCGAGGCACCGGACAGGATCGTGCTGGTGCAGAGCGTCGCCGACGTCGACGGGGTCGAGGTCGAGGACCCTGAGCGCGTGGCGTATGTGACGCAGACGACGCTGGCGGTCGGTGAAACGAGCGAGATACTGGCTCGTCTGCGTGAGCGCTTTCCCAGCGCCGTCGGTCCGCGCACGGACGACATCTGTTACGCCACGACGAACCGCCAGACGGCCGTCAAGCAGCTCGCCGGGCACTGCGACCTGATGCTCGTGATCGGCTCACGCAACTCCTCGAATTCCGTCCGCCTGGTCGAGGTGGCACGCGGGTGCGGGACAGACGCGCACCTGATCGACAACGCGGGCGAGGTCCGTGAGGAGTGGCTGGAGGGCCGGCGCGTCGTGGGCATCTCCTCGGGCGCGAGCGCGCCGGAGAACCTCGTCGGCGAGCTCGTCGACTTCTTCCGCTCGCGCGGCGTGAGCGACATCTCCGAATTCGACGTCGTGCGTGAGGACGTCCGCTTCATGCTCCCGAAGCCGATTCGAGAAGCGGCGAGCGCCGGCGGCGTGTCCTGAGCCGGGCGCCGCGCGCTCACCCGGGCCGCGCCCCGCGGCACGCCGGAGCGTGCCTGCCCTCCTGATGCGAACGCTGATCATCTCGGACCTGCACCTCGGCAGCACCTCCGGTGCCGATGTGCTGCGCCGGGCAGCTGTGCGGGAGGCCCTGATCGCTGCCGTCGCGGACGTGGAGAGGGTCGTGCTGCTCGGCGACGTCATCGAGCTGCGGCACGGGCCGCCCGGTGAGGCGATGGAGTTCGCGCGGCCGTTCTTCCAGGAGCTCGGCGCGGCGCTCGAGGGCCGCGAGATCGTGATCAACGCGGGTAACCACGACCACGCACTCGTCGAACCGTGGCTCGAGACCCGCGCGCTGGAGCTCGAGCCGGGCCCGCTCGCCGTCGAGAATGTGCTCGACGCCGGCGGCGTTTCGGCCGCCTACGCGCAGATCGCGCGGTGGGCGGAGCCGGCGCGCGTGCGCATCGCCTACCCCGGCGTGTGGCTGCGGCCGGACGTGTATGCGATGCACGGGCACTACCTGGACAGCCATCTCACGGTGCCGACGCTCGAGCGGCTCAGCGTGGGCGTGATGAGCCGCGTCGTGAAGAGGCCGGCGGGGAGCCTCTCCAGCGCCGACGACTACGAGGCCGTCAGCTCGCCCGTGTTCGCATGGCGGGATGCCGTCGCGAGGTCCGGCAGGACGGGCGAGTCGCTCAACGGGATGGCGACGGTGACCGCGTGGAGGGCGCTGAGCGGCTCGGGCTCCGGCCGGCGCGCGAGCTGGCGCACCCGTGCGTCGCGGCGCGCTGTGGCGGCGGCGTTCCCGCCGGCCGTGGCGCTGCTGAACCGCGTCGGGATCGGGCCGCTGAGCGCATCCGTCTCGCCGGGCGAGCTGCGCCGCGCCGGTCTTCTCGCGATGGGGGAGGTCGCCGCGAGGCTGGGCCTCGGCGACGCCTACGTGGTATTCGGGCACACGCACCGCGCGGGCCCGCTCGCAGGCGATCACGAGCACGAGTGGGTCGGGCGTTCCGGCGCGAGGCTCGTGAACACCGGCAGCTGGACCTACTCGCCGGTGTTCCTCGGAGGCCCGGGCGAGAGCCCATACTGGCCGGGCTGCGCGGTGCTGGTGCCCGACAGCGGTCCGCCCGCGGTCGTGCGGCTGCTCGATGGCTTCACGGCGGAGCAGCTCGCGCCGCCCCGCGCCGCGTCAGTTCGCTGAAGCCCCGGCCGCGGCGCCCGCCAGTCCCGGCGTGAAACAGGTCGCCAGGCACCTCAGGCCGGGTGCGGGGAGGAGCTCGAGGACCGCGCGCTCGTGCCGCGCATGCGTGATCAGCTCGTAGGCGCCCGCGGCCGGGATCTCGACCTCGCGGCCGTTGACGCGGACGGTGCCCGCTCCCGCGAACACGCCCCACACCCCGCCCGCCTCGTATGGGCCGCAGTAGGCGCCCGGCTGGTCCTGTGTCTGTGACGCGAGCACGGCACCGGGTGAGTCCTCGACGCGCACAGGCTCGATCACGGGCATCTCGACGCCGAGCAGCTCCTGGATCGCGAGCTCGGTCTCCTCATAGCCGCCCTCGCCGAAGTGGTACTCGAACAGGCGGCCGCGGCCGTCGTAGAGGTAGCGCGCGGGCCAGCCCTCGTTCTCGTAGTCCTGCCACAGCACGAAGTCGACGTCGATCAGGACCGGGTAGGTGATCTGCAGGCGCCGCACCGCCCCGCGCACGGCCTGCTCCTCGCGGCCCGGGTCAAAGCCGGGGCTGTGCACGCCTATCACGCGAAGCCCGTGCTGCTCGTAGCGCGCGTGCCACGCGCGCATGTACGGGAGCGTGCGAATCGAGTTCGGCCGGCAGAAGTCCCAGAACTCCACGAGCATCGGCCGGCCCCGCTGGATCGTTGCCTGCGGGCCGCTCGAGTTCGCCCACGGCAGCTTCGCGGGGAACAGGGGAGCTGCGATCGTGTCGACGGGCGCCCTCACGAGCCGTCGAGGGTGGCGGCTCCGGTCTCCTGCCAGCGCTCGAACGGGAGGCGCTCTATGTGCAGCACCTCGCCCGGGCTGCTCCACTCGTTTCCGCTCAGGCGGCCCAGCGGCCTTAGCAGGCGGGCGTCGGGCCGCTCGCCCCGCAACACATCGGTGGAGATCGCGGCGTGCACGACCTTGCCGAACACGATCGTCGAGTCGCCGAGCGAGAGCGTGCTGTGCAGGGTGCACTCGAGCGCCGCCGGCGAGGCCGCGACGCGCGGCGGGTGCACGCGTGCGCTCGGCTCGGGCTCCAGGCCTGCGGCGGCGAACTCGTCTACGTCGGCGGGGAAGTTCGTGCCCGTCGCGTTGACCTGCTCGATCAGGCTCTCGGGCGTCATGCTGACGACGAACTCGCCGGTCGCCTCGATGTTGTTCAGCGAGTCCTTGCGGCCAACCGACGTGAACTGGATCACCGGCGGGTTCACGCAGGACACGGTGAAGAAGGAGTGCGGCGCGAGGTTGGGCGTGCCGTCGGGCGCGAGCGAGGAGACCCACGCGATCGGGCGCGGGATTATCACCGCCGTCAGCAGGCGATAGAAGTCGCGCGGCGCGAGCTGCGCCGGATCGAAGTCGCTGCGCACGTCCCCGTGGTCCGCCGGCGGGCCGGCGGACGCTCGATCAGCCGATCGAGCCCACCATCTCGAGCTGGATCAGCCGGTTGAGCTCGACCGCGTACTCCATCGGCAGCTCCTTCGTGACCGGCTCGATGAAGCCGTTGACGATCATCGCCGCAGCCTCGTCCTCGGTGAACCCGCGCGAGCCCATGTAGAACAGCTGGTCGTCGGAGATCCTGCCGACGGTGGCCTCGTGCGCGACGGTCACGTTCGGGTTCTGGATCTGGATGTCGGGCCAGGTGTCCGAGCGCGATTCGCCGTCCATCATCAGGCCGTCGCACTGGACGCGGGATTTTGAGCCGGCCGAGTTGTGGCCCATCTTGACCAGGCCGCGGTAGCCCATGATCCCGCCGTCCTTGGAGATCGACTTGGCGAGGATGTTCGACGTGGTGTTCGGGGCGAGGTGCACGACCTTCGCGCCCGTGTCCTTGTGGACGCCCCTGCCGGCGACCCCGACGTTCAGGTGGTCGGCGCGCGCCCCCTCGCCCATCAGGAACGAGCCGGGGTAGAGCATCACGTACTTCGCGCCCATCGAGCCGCCGACCCACTCCACGGTGCCCTCGGCGTCGACGACGGCGCGCTTGGTGTTCAGGTTGTAGACGTCCTTGGACCAGTTCTGGACGGTCGTGTAGCGCGCCTTCGCGCCCTCGTGGACGAAGATCTCGACGACGGCTGAGTGCATCGAGTTGACGCTGTAGGTCTGCGCGGTGCAGCCCTCGATGTAGTTCACCTCCGAGCCCTCGTCGGCGATGATCAGCGTGTGCTCGAAGGTGCCCTCGCCGGCACCCTCCATCCGGAAGTAGGACTGCAGCGGAAGGTCGCACTTCACGCCCTTGGGGATGTAACAGAACGCGCCGCCGGACCAGACGGCCCCGTGCAGCGCCGAGAACTTGTTGTCCTGTGGGGGCACGCACTTGTTCATGAAGTACTTCTGGACCAGCTCCGGGTACTTGGTGACGGCCGTGTCCATCGAGCAGAACAGGATGCCCTGCTTGGCGTACTCCTCCTTGAGCCCCTCGTAGACCGGCTCCTGGCGCCAGACGCCGACCACGCCGGCGAGGTGTTCGCGCTCGGCCTTCGGGATGCCGAGGTCCTCGTAGGTCTGCTTCATCTCCTGGGGGACGTCGTCCCAGCTGTTGAAGCGGCCCGCCGTCGGCGGGGAGTACAGAACGAGCTCGTCGAGGTTCAGCCCTGACAGGTCAGGGCCCCACGTCGGGATCGGCTTGCGCTCGAAGATCTCCAGCGCCTTCACGCGTTTCTCGGCCATCCAGTCGGGCTCGCCCTTGATCTTCGAGAGCTCCGTGATCACCTCGCGCGAGATGCCCTGTCGGGCTAGCAGCTGTCCCTGGTCGTCTTCGACGATCGGGCTCGGTTTGGCGATTCGGTCAACTGTGGCCATGATTCTCCTCGCTGGCGGGTCGCATTGGAATCCTGTGCGCGGAAGTAGGAATTGTATCGCTCACGTCAGGTGGGCCAGGCATTGTCGCCGGTGACCGCGCCCTTAAGGACCTTCAGGTTCAGCAGCGCGCACTTGCGGCGCGTTGCTGACACGTCGATCCCCAGCAGGTCGATCAGCCAGTTCGCGTCGAGGGCGTCCACTTCCTCGATCGTCATGCCCTTCAGCTCGTCGGACGCGATCGAGGCGGCCGCCTGCGAGATCGCGCAGCCGTGGCCGTGGAAGCGCAGATCCTCGATGCGGCCGTCCTTCAGGCGCACGTGCACGCCGAGCTCGTCGCCGCACAGCGGGTTGTGCTCGAGCGCCTCGGCGTCGTGTGGCTCGAGCTCGCCGAAGTTGTGCGGGCGCTTGTAGTGATCGAGGATGTAGTCGCGGTAGAGGTCGTCCATGGTGCTCCTCAGGCGCTCGTGAGCTTGAACAGGTCGCGCGCGCCGGCCAGGGAGGCGAGCAGCGCGTCGATGTCGGCGGGCGAGTTGTAGACCGAGACGCTCGCGCGGGCGGTGGACCCGACTCCCAGGCAGCGCATCAGCGGCTGCGCGCAGTGGTGGCCCGCGCGGATGCAGACGCCGTCGCGGCCGGCGATCTCGGCGATGTCGTGCGGGTGCAGGCCCTCGATCGTGAAGGACGCCAGCCCGCCCCGCGCATCGGCTGCGGTGGGGCCGATGATGCGCAGCCCGGGCACGCCCGCGAGGCCGTCGAGCATGTGGGCGGTGAGCGAGCGCTCATGCTCACGGACGCGGTCCATGCCGATCTGCGACAGGTAGTCGACGGCGGCGCCGAGGCCGACGGCCTCCGCGACCGCGGGCGTCCCCGCTTCGAACTTCCACGGCAGCTCGTTCCATGTCGCGCTCTGCTCCTGCACGGAGGCGATCATGTCCCCGCCGGTCAGGAACGGCTGCATCTCCTCGAGCAGCTCGCGGCGGCCGTGCAAAACGCCGATGCCGGTCGGGCCGAGGGCCTTGTGCCCAGTCCATGCGTAGAAGTCGGCGCCGATCCGCGTGACGTCCACGGGCATCTGCGGTACGGCCTGGGCGCCGTCGACGACGCTGATCGCGCCGGCGTCGCGAACCTGTGCACACATATCCTCGACCGGGTTGATCGTCCCGAGGACATTTGAGACGTGCGCGAAGGCCACGAGCCTGACGTCGCCGCGGGCGAGCTCCTCGTGGAGCTGGGCGGGGGACAGCTCGCCGTTCGGGTCGACCTGCAGGTAGCGGAGATGCGCGCCGCGCTCGCGGCAGAGGACCTGCCACGGGACGATGTTGGCGTGATGCTCGGCCTGCGTTATCAGCACCGCGTCGCCGGGCCCGATGTTGGCGCGGCCCCACGAGTAGGCGACGAGGTTGATCGCCTCGGTCACGTTCTTCGTGAAGATCGTCGTCGCGGCGGGCGAGTTCGTGAACGCGGCGATCCGCTCGCGCGCGCCCTCGAAGGCCGCATCGGCCTCCTGGGCCAGCGGGTAGACGCCGCGGTGGACGTTCGCGTTGTGCTCGCTCAGGTGGTTGGCGACCGCGTCGATCACGACCTGCGGCTTCTGCGAGGTGGCGGCCGAGTCGAGGTAGATCAGCGGCCGGCCGCCGAGCCTCCGCGAGAGGATCGGGAAGTCGGCGCGAACCTCGACGGAGCTCTCAGCGACTGGTGGCATAGGCCTCGATGTCCTCGCGGGCCGACGCGAGCTTCGCTGCGATCTTCGCCCGCACGAGCTCCTCGAGCGGCTCGTCCTGCAGCTCGGCGATGAGCGGCTCGAAGAACCCTTCGATGATCACCCGGACGGCCGCCGGCCTGTCGAGCCCGCGGGTCTGCATGTAGAAGATCGCGGTCTCGTCGAGCTCGCCGACGGTGCCGCCGTGCGAGGCGGACACATCGTCGGCCGACACCAGCACCGACGGGATAGCGTCCAGGCGCGCCTTGGGGGAGAGCATCATCGAGTGGAACTGCAGGTAGGTGTGCGTCTGCTGCGCCCCGGGGTCGATCTGGATCAGGCCCTCGAAGCTCGCGCGGCTCTCGCCTGTCGCGGCGCCGCGCCAGTGCACGTCGCCGCCCGACGGTCCGGTCTCGTGAAGGTCGACGGCGAACACGTCGAGGTGCTCGCTCTCCTCGGTGAAGAGGAGGCCGCGGAAGGCCATGTCGCCGCCGGGTGCGGTGACGGCGAGCTCGAGGTGCTGGCGCACGAGGTGGCCTCCGAGCAGCGCCGGCAGCCAATGGCAGTAGGCGTCGCGGCCGACGGCGACGAACCTCGTCGAGACGTCGTAGACCTCGCCGCGTCCCCAGTCCTGCACCTGCGCCATGCGGCAGCGCGCGCCGTCCTGGAGATACAGCTCGAGCGCGCCGGCGTGAAGGGCCTGCCTGCCGTCCTCGGGGTACTCGGAGAAGTCCTCGGCGAGGTCGTGCTCGTGGACGCGGAAGTCGCTCTGCGGGGCGCCGACGATCAGTGTGCGCCCGTACTGCGCTACGCCGGGCCGGTCGATCGCGTACACGATCTCGAACGGGTTCTCGACGACGAGGCCGGCGGGGACGTGCAGGAACACGCCTCCGGTCCACAGCGCTGCGTTGGCGGCCTCGAGCTTGTGGCGGTCGATCGTCAGGCGCTTGGAGTACCACGGCGCGACGAGCTCACGGTGCTCCTCGAAGGCCTCCTCGAGCGAGCACAGGATCACGCCCGCCGCGGCCAGCGCGGGGTCGAGCTCGACGTGCACGACCTCTCCGCCTGCCTGCACTATCCGTCCCGCCCTGCGCCTGTCGGGGATAGCTCGGCCGACGATCGCGGGGACCACGCCCATCGCGCCGCGCTCCGCGCGTTCCTGCGGTCCGTCGAGCGTGAGCGAGTCGAGCTCGAGGCTCTGCAGGGTGGTCGTCCAGAAGCCGGAGCGCCGCCAGACGGGCAGCTCCGAGCTCTCGTACACCTCCAGCGCCGCGGCGCGCAGCTCATTCAGCGTGCGCCCGTCGCCCGCCCCGGCTCCAGCGAGCGCGTGGTAGAGGCTGGCCTCGCGGTGCCTGCCGGCCTTGACCTTGACGGGGGCCGCCCCGTTGCCGGCCTCAGACACCGACGTCACCGGCTGCGAGTGCGCCGACCTCCTGGCGAATCTGGTCATAGCCCTCTCGCTCGAGGCGCTCGACGAGCTCGACGCCGCCCTCGAGGACGATCCGCCCGTCCATCAGGATGTGCACGAACTCGGGCTTGACGTAGTGCAGGATCCGCTGGTAGTGGGTGATGATCAGCGCGCCGAGGCCCTGCTCGTCGTGCAGGCGCTGGACGCCCTCGGCGACCGTGCGCAGCGCGTCGATGTCGAGCCCCGAGTCGGTCTCGTCGAGGATCGCGATGTCGGGTGCGAGCATCGCCATCTGCAGGATCTCCGCGCGCTTCTTCTCGCCGCCGGAGAAGCCGTCGTTCAGGTGGCGGCTGGTGAACGCCCGGTCGACGTCGAGCAGGTCGATCGCATGCTGCAGCTGCGTCCTGAACTCCTTGACCTGGATCGGCTCCTCGCGCTTGGCGTTGATCGCCATGCGGAGGAAGTTCGCAACCGAGACACCCGGGATCGAGACGGGGTACTGGAACGCGAGGAACAGCCCCGCCTTGGCGCGATCGTGCGGCTCGGCCTCGGTGATGTCCTCACCCTTGAAGGTGATCGTGCCCTCGGTGATCTCGTATGAGGGGTGCCCGAGCAGCGTGTTGGCGAGCGTCGACTTGCCCGAGCCGTTCGGCCCCATCAGGGCGTGGATCTCTCCGCGGTTGATCTCGAGGTCGACGCCTCTAAGGATCTCCCGGTCCTCGGTGCGCACGTGCAGGTTCTTGATCTCTAGGTCGGCCATTTCTGGTTTCAGGCTCCGGTCGTGAGGGGTTGCATTTGCAGGGTCGGCAGTGGCTGGCCCACGGGGACCGGCGGCGTTACGAGCAGGTCGGCGAGGGTCGTTTCGCGCAGCGTGCTGACGATCGAGAAGCGCACGCGCGTCCAAAGCAGCTTGGTCGGGCAGGTGTGGGTCGGGCTCGACTCCCTCGAGCAGACGATCGAGCCGTCGGCGGCCTCGGAGATGCACTCGATCGGAGCGATCGATCCCTCGAGGGCCTCGACCACCTCTGCCATCGTGATCTCGCTCGCGGGGCGGGCGAGCATGTACCCGCCACGCGATCCGCGGCGGCTCGCGACGAGGTCGGCCTTGCGGAGCCTGGCGACGAGGTGCTCCAGGTACGCGAGCGGCAGCCCGTCGTGGGCTGCGATCTCCGCGAGGGGAATCGGGTCATCGCCGGCGCGCCGAGCGAGCTCGACCATCACGCGTACGCCGTACTCGGCCTTGGTTGAGAACATCATCGTAAGATTTCCTACCTCGCAGCTAGGGTATCAGCCTCCCTCGAGCCTCCGGATGTCATGCGCGAGCGATTCGGGGGTCAGCTGTTCGGTCTCGTAGAGAACGCGCTCGGTCCCGGAGCGGTCCACGAGCATCACGAACGCGTAGCGGCCGAACACCGCGGCGCCCGCGGACGCGGGTCTGACCCGGTAGGCGCGCCATATCGGCGCGAGCTCGGCGGCGGAGCCCGTCAGGTAGACCGCGCGGCCGCTCAGGGAAACCGATGCGAGGAACGCCTGCGCGGCGGCGGCGCTGTCGGCGGCCGGGTTCGCGCTGACGATCACGACCGGCACGGGCGAGGACAGTTCGTCGAGCGCTCCGCGGATCTGCTGGGCGATCAGGGTGCAGGTGGCGCCGCAGCCCGGGTAAAGGAACGTCAGCACGACGACGCGGCCGCGGTAGTCGCTGAGCGAGACGGGCCGGCCGGCGGTGTC
>Ga0209698_10003766_pt1 | contig 16757 bp, 15 predicted proteins | sample LitLauG_LLR_2012_FD_187203 | JGI IMG/M metagenome (GOLD analysis project Ga0209698, IMG submission 187203) | Freshwater sediment microbial communities from Pennsylvania, USA - Little Laurel Run_MetaG_LLR_2012 (SPAdes) (version 2) | ecosystem: Environmental > Aquatic > Freshwater > Creek >...
CACGAGCACCCAGTCGCGGCCCTGCGGCTCGAGCCAGACGTGCAGCTCCTCCTGGTAGCGCTCGTTGTAGCGCAGATGCAGCACGACGGTGCCGGCCTGCGAGGTCGGCTCGAGCTCGATGCGCCCGATGCCGTCGCGGCCGACTTCGAACTGCGGGTTGCGGTGCCCGACCGAGACCAGCTCGTTGTCGTGCAGGGTCTGGACCTCGAACCAGGAGCGGTAGGGCGCATCCACGCTGAAGCCGGCGATCGTGCCGTTGCGCGCCGGCTTGCCGAAGCGGTCATAGAGGCGCAGGGCAATGACCGGGCGCGTCGTGCCGTCGGCGGAGAGGACCGATTGCTCGCGCAGCAGTTCGGCGTGCACGGCACCATCCCCGTAGTGCACGCTGCGCTCGAGGCGCGCGACCTCGTGGCCGTCGGCCGCGTGAATCACCGCGGTGAGCTGGTTTTCGCCCTCGCGCAGGTCGACGCCGCGCCAGCGGCTCAGGGCCACCGTGCCGGCCAGGTTGCGGCTGACGCCGTCGAAGTCGAGCTTGTTGACCGGCTGGCCGTTGATCTTGAGTTCCACGCTCTGGTCCGGTGCATGCGAGATGGCGATCCGGAGGCTGGGGATCGCGGCCTGGAAATCGGCGGCCGGCTGTATCCAGGCCGCGCTGCTGCTCAGCGTTTCGACGTCGATGTTGGGTTCCGCCTCGGACCTGGTCGCGGACGTGGAGTCGGACAGCGGCGTGCCCGGGTCCGCGGCGCTGTGGCGCCAGGTCCCCACCGTGGCCACCGCGGGGCTGCGCGCGCTCGCGGCGGTCAGCGCCAGGGATTCGGCCGACAGCAGCCGATCGCCGCTGATGGTGATGTCCACGCGGCGGTTGGCGGCCAGGCTCGCGGCATCCGTGCCGGACTGCAGCGGCTCATCGGCGCCCTTGCCTTCGGTGTGGATGTGCGCCCCGTCCACGCCGAGCAGCCGGCTCAGGTAGTCGGCGACCGCAGCGGCGCGCGCCTGCGAGAGCGCATAGTTGTCCGCATAGAGGCTGCGGCGGGCGGCGGCGATCGGCTTGGCGTCGGTGTGCCCGACCGCAGTGATCGTGATGTTCCCGACGCCGCGCCACTCGGCGGCGATGGCTTCGAGGCGCGCGCGGTCGCTGTCCTTGAGCGCGGCCTGAAGCACGTCGAAGTGCGGCGAGAAGCGGTAGTTCGAGCTGGCCGAGCGCGCGGCGCCGCGCTGCACCGTGTTGCTGACGGTGGGCGTGTTCACCTGCAGCTGGCCGGCGGTGGAGAAGGTGCCATACGCCCTGACGGCCAGCGTGCCGGTCGGTCCGACACCCATCGCCGTATGCAGCGTCAGCGCGGCGACTGAGTCTGCCGGCACCGCGCCCACCAGGAAGCTGAGTACGCCGGCGCTCGACTGCGGTGCAGCGAGCGGCTTGCCATTCAGCAGCGCACTGTCCTCGACATAGTTCAGTCCTTCGGGCAGCACGACGCGCAGGCGCAGGCCCTGGATCGGTACAGCGCCGGTGCGCAGGTTCAGAGTGTGCTGCAGACTCTGCGGTCCAGCGGCGGCCGAGAGCAGTTCGAGCTCGGCGCTGCCGGTGGGAGGGGCGCGCCGCGCCAGGCGAAAGTCCGCCCGCCACAGCGATCCGCCGCGCAGGTCCACGAACTGGGAATAGGCGCGGCCGGCGTGCCTGACTTCCTGCCCGCAGCCGCGGACCTCGAACTCCGGCGGCACCGTGGTCGTATCGACCTGCACGACGTGGGATCCCGGTGGCACGCCCTCGAAGTGATATTTGCCTTCCTTGTCCGTCAGCTCGTAGCGCCCATCCTCCAGGTACACGCGGATGCCGGCCACGCCGGGGACCGAGTCCGCCTGCTGCTCGCAGCGCGCCTCGACCAGGCGTCCCATGATGATGCCGGCGTCCGTATAGAAGTCATTCGTCAGCAGAATCGTGGCCGCGGATGCATTGGAGGTCACGCCCTCCACGGATACCGCGGTCGCCGTATTGGTGAGCTGCGTGCCGCTGGCGCCGGCCACGACTTCGGTGACGTACTGGATCTGCAGCTGGGCCCCGGGCGCGATCTCGCCGGTGGTGAACACCAGCTGGTGTCCGTCCGTCGAGATCCTCGGGTCCGGCGCGCGCAGGTCATTGATGCGCACCGAGCCGGCGCGCAGCTTCAGTCCCTGGGGCAACTGGTCGGTGACCGTGACGGCGCGGAATGGCCCGCTGCCGGAGGCATTCTGCAGGCTCAGGGTATAGCCCACGAAATCGCCGATGGCCGCCGTGGTCACGGTCGTGGACTTCTGCAAGAACAGCCGCGTGCCGGTGGCATCGACGGGCACGTCGAGCGCCGCCACCGCCGGCGCCGCCGCCGCGACAAACGGCTTGCCGTAGGAGCCATCGCTGATGCGAAACGGAGCTCCGGGGAGCTGCTGGAGCGCGGCGCTCTGCACGCTCGAGGGGAAGACGTCGCCGCTGGGCGGCGTCACGATGAGCTGATAGCGGCCCGGTGTCACGAGCGGAAAGCGGAATACACCGGGCGGCAGGGAGTAGCTGGTGCCACCGGAATCGGTAGCCGGGGCCCCGGTGACGACCGTCGCCGGGTAATGCGAGATGCCGTCGTCACCGAGGACCACGGCATCCTGCCCGGTCTGCGCGTCGACGAGATGCACCCGCGCACCATTGACGGGTTTGCCGGTCAGGGAATCGAACACCGAGCCATAGGGATCGACCAGTGCCGAGGCCTGGCTGGTGTTGGCAGGATCCAGGGAGTCGACGAAACTGACGCTCACGGTCTCATTGCGCGACACCTCCAGGATGCAGTCGCCGGCCGTGGCGGCCGCCACGGCCGTCGGGATGTAGCCGACGAACACGCCGGTGTTGACGCCGGTCTCCGTCAGCTGCGCCAGCTCCACATCACCGCTGGCGCTGGTCAGGCGTACCTGAACGGTATCGCGCACCGTCGGGTCGCGATTCTGGTCCAGATCCACGAGCTGCAGGAACAGCGGTGCGCCACCGTGCACGACCGTGGCGGTGTTCAGCGGCGTAGTCTGGCTGGTGTTCAGTGTCGTACCGCCGGGCAGCACCGGAGGCGGCAGCGGCGTGAAGGCCGAACCGTTCCAGCATTGCGTCGGGCCGATGCTGGCCGCGGGCGCGGTGCCGCCCGCCGCATATTGCAGGATGCTCACCGTGGCGGGCGTGATCACATCCTGAACCGTAAGGCTGACCGAGTTGGTCTGGATCTGCAGCGCCGTACTGCCGACCGAGTAATCGACCTGTGCGGTGTTGCTGATGACCGTCCCGGCCGGCGTTGCCGCGCCGGCGCCCAGCGACAGCACTGCCAGACACAGGCCCAGCAACGCGGCAAGGGCGGGGGGCACTGCGTGCCCCCCGCCCCGGCGTTGTTCCCGAGCTGTCAGGTCCGGCCGCAGCAGGAGGGCGCGATCGCGCCTCCAGGCGGCCTGTGCCGTCGTCATTACCGCGATCAGTTGACCGTGACGCGGAAGACGAGGATGGCGTTGGCGGCGGCGGCCAGCGACGCCTGCGTCACGGACACGGTCGCAGGCGGTCCGGCCGTGTAGCCGGTGGCGTCCGCCACGGCGGTGCCGTTCAGCGTGATCGTGCCGGGCACGTAGGTGCAGTTGCCGGGGATCGCGTCGGCGATCACGACATTGGTGGCCGTGGTGCCGCCGGCGGCATTGGCCACGGTGACGGTGTACTGCATGACGGCTCCGGGGATGGCGTGCGGGTTGGTGGTACCCGCGACCGGATCGCTGACCGTCGCTTCCGTCTTGGTGACCGTCAGCGCCGGGGCCACGACGATGTACTCACCTTCATCGAAGGCCTTGGCGTCGCCCGCGATCTGGGCCACATGGCCGCCGGCCGTGCCGTCGGCGAACACGATGTCCACCGCGTTCGGGTTGTCGGCTCCGGCGGAGGCCACGACCGGAGTGGTCGTGCCCGCGGTCGTGGTCGTCGCCGTGAGCGTGACGATGGCCGCCGCGCCATTGGCCAGACCGTTCGGCGTATTGCCGAGCACCAGCACGTAGACGCAGCTGTTCGGCGCCAGCGTCGAGACGGCCGTGGCCGTATCGGTGGTGGCGTTATAGGTCGGGGTCGTGGTCGTGGCCAGCGTACAGGCGGCACCCGAGACCACGGCAGTGGTCGCCGTCATGTTGAAGGTGCTGGCATGGCCGAACAGCGAGGTGCCCAGGGCCGGCTGCGTCACCGCGAAGATGTAGCCCTGCGGATTGTTGCCGGTGTTGGTCAGCTTGAAGGCCGTCACGCCGTTGGCCGTGCCGGTCTGCGTCAGGCCCGGAGAGGTGTTGATCGGCGCTCCGGCGGTTTCAATGACCGACAGATTGACTGCGTTGTCGACCAGGAACGCGGTGGCCGTGCCCTTGCCCGCACCCGAGGTCGAATTGCCGGTGGGCGAACTCTCGATGACCGGCTGCGCCACCCCACCGACCGAGTAGTTGACGGTGGCCAGGTTGGTGATCGACGTACCGGCCAGCGTACCGGTCGCGTGTGCCGGCAGCACGGCCAGCAACGGCGTCAGTAGCAGTACCGTGAAGGCCAGTTTCCTGGCCGTAAATCGCATGCTCATCGTGTTACTCCTGTCAGCTTTGGAACATGAACTCAAAAAGGAACATCAGCTCGAAGGGAAACTTCGCTCGAAGGAAAAGATCACTCGAAGGGAAACATCAGCCCAGCGAGTGCGGCCCGACGGATAGGCGGCTCATTCCAGCGTGGCGCGGTAGCGCACCGACACCGAGCTTTGCGGCGCGATGGCGCCCGTCAGGGCCCAGCGCACGGCACGCACGTCCGCGGCACCGGCCGCGCGCGTGGCACCGTCGCTGCCGCGCACCGTCAGATCCCGCGCGGCCTTGAATTCATGCCCGTCGGTGGACAGCGAGATCACCGTACCGTCGCCCGTGGGACTGTCGGCGACGAAGAGCATGTGTTCGGGCACGGGCTGGTCGATGACGACCTTCTCGGCGGGCTTCCTGCACACGTTGCGTGCGGTCGTGGTCCAGGTCACTTCGGTTCCGGGCACGATGCGGGTGGCCGGCACGTATTGCTTGACCGTGCTGCCGTCGGCTGCGGTCACCGTCTTGGCCAGCTCGGCCACCGTGGTCAGCTCGATGCAGCCACCCTTGTGCGGCGGCGCGCTCGGCGGCGCCTGGGCGTGCACCGGGCCCAGCAGTTGCGCGAGCAGTACGGGAATTGCGATCAATGCAGTCTCGATTTTCATGGGCGTTGGCTCCTGGCGGCTGTTCTAGTTGATGGTCACGGCGAACTGGACGGTCTGCGCCCCGCTGGCGGCGGTCAGGTCGCCGAGGGCGACTCTGACCTGCGGCGTCGGCGTGGCGTCGTACTCACCGGCGTCGTCGCCGGCAGCGTCGGTGAGTGCGATGGAGTTGAGCTTCATGCTTCCGGGCTTGTACGTGGTGTTGGCCGGGATCGGATCGCTGAAGGTGGCGGCCGTTGCGGCACCGGCCCCGCCGGGCGTGATGACGATCGAATAAGTGACGGTGGCGCCCGTGACCGGGCGCGCGCCACCCTGTGGGTCGACGACGGCTTCGCTCTTCACCGCGCTCAGGGTGGCGTTGTTGGCCACGACGTATTTGCCCGACTGGACGGCCTGGTCGCCCGTGGTGCCGAAGAGCGCGTCGATGCCGCCGACGCCCGCGCCGGGCAATAGCTGGCCGGGCGTGCCGGCGCCGCCCTTGTGCACGGCCGTGACCTGGCTCAGGCCGGTGTCGCCGGTGTTCAGTCCGGTGGGTATGTTGTTGAGTACGAAGATCGTGACCGCGGCATCCGGGGCCAGCGTCACGTCGGCGCCCGGCACGTAGGCGACGTCGCCGGCAGACAGGAAACCGTTGCCGTCCGTATCGAAGTAGATGCTCGATGGCGTGGACAGCACCGGGTTGAAATTACCGCCGGGCACGGTGCTGAGCGGCGTCAGCGTGAAGACATCGGACCCATTGCCGGTGTTGGTAATGCGAAAAGTCAGGGTCCTGCGGGTGTCGCCCGGAACGACGCTCACGGACGGCGTCTGCACCGTCGCCACGACATTGAGCACCTGCAGAACGGTCGTTGAGGTCGTATTCGAAGTCGCGACGCCGGTGGTGGCGCCGACCGTATAGCTGACCTGCGCGGTATTGGTGATGTCGGTGCCGGCCCGGGTGCCCGCGGCGATGCCCGGGCGCGATGTCGCGAGCAGGGCGAGTCCCAGGGCAAACAGCCAGGTTCGAACGGTAAGACTCATGGGTGGGCGCATGACAAAAAGTGGAGTGCGGCAAATTCTTGTCAAATGTCCGCGGGGGATCGTGCGCCAGGTCTCAGTTCGTTCTTTTTGCGCTCAAGGTCTCGCGGAAAGTGCCGGGCCGTTGGCACTTCCGGAGCGGCACTGAGGCCAAGCCCCTGAATTCCCGCAAATTTGCAGCGCTCGCAGGCCGCCTCACCGGGCGACGGCCAGTGCCTCTGTGAGCGCGCTCCGGGATCCTTGCGATGCGTATGGCGCTCGCCGGCGCTTTATGGCACCTTGCCGGCATGTTCAAGGAAAAAATCACCCGGCCCGGCGAAGTGTGCGACCGGCGGCGCGGCTTCCTGCGCAAGGTCGGCCTGGCCGCGCTGGGTCTGGCACCGGCCGGTGGAGCGCTGGCCGCGGCCGCCGACGAACGCCGGTCGGTGGCCTTCGTTCACACCCACACCGGGGAGCAGCTGTCGGCGCTCTATTTCGAGTCCGGCCGCTACCGGCACGATGTGCTCGCGCAGGTGAACATCCTGCTGCGCGATTTCCGCACGGAAGCCGTATTTCCCATTGACCCGCTGGTGCTCGATCGGCTGTACCGCCTGCAGGCGCAGGCCGGAAGCAGGGAGGCGTACCAGGTGATTTCGGGCTATCGCTCGCCGACCACCAACGCGGCGCTGCGCGTACGCTCCTCGGGTGTTGCGGAGCACAGCCTGCACATGGAGGGTCGCGCCATCGACGTGCGACTGCCCGGCGTCGATACCGCCCGCCTGGCTGTGCTGGCGCGCCGGCAGGGACTGGGCGGCGTCGGTTTCTACCGGGTCTCGGATTTCGTGCACGTCGATACCGGTCGGGTGCGCATCTGGGGCGACCCGGTCAGCGCCTAGCACGCACCGGCAGACGCCGCGCGCGTCGACCCGCGCGCATCGAATAGGCATTTCTGCTGATGGCGCCGGGCTTCTAAAGCGGCCAGTCTTCAAACCAGCGGGGAAACCCGGTCGCAGGAGGCGCGGCGTGAACAGCGAGGCAGCTCAGCCGATGGAACGGCTCCGCAAGGTGCTGGCGGAAATCGAGGGGCTCGCCGGTACGTTGGCGCAGGCGGCCGAGCGCGCCGCCGGTGAGGGCCAATCCGAGGCCGTCGAGAGCCTGCGCGGGACGCTGGCGGCCGCGCGGGCGCGCATCAAGGAGGCGGAGCAGACGCTCCAGCGCAATGCCGCGCATGGGGCCAAGGCGGCCGACGACTTCGTCCATGACAACACCTGGATTTCGATCGGGATTGCCGCCGCCGTGGCCTTCCTGCTCGGTGCGCTGACGGCCAAGCGGGATTGAAGGACGTGATTTCATGAGCATTCTGGGCGGCAACCTGTCCGGCCTGCTGGAGGCGATGGGCAGTCTGGGCGCGACAATGGCGACCACCGTGCATGCGCGCGTCGAGCGCATGCGGACAGCGCTTCGCGCCGAAGTGCGACATGCCGCAACCACCATCGCCCTGGCTCTCGCGGCCGCCGCCTTCACCGTGGTGGCGCTGCTTTTCGCGGCGGTCGCCGTTATGATTGCGGCATGGAACACCCACCCGGTCATGGCCGCTACGTTGATTGCCACGGCCTTCGCACTGCTGGCGATCGTGGCGGCGCTGCTGCTCCGGGACAACAGGCGCTAGACAGGCGACGCGGGTGCTAGACAGGCGACGCGGGTGCTAGCGCGGTTGCCGCCGCGAAATCGGGCAGCGGGCCGGCTGTGCTTTCTGCTGGGGCTGCTGGGGTTCATGGCCATCCGGCCGCTGCCGGCGGCCGAGGCGGCACCGCCCGCCGGGATCTGGCTTCGCGACGGCCAGCCGAGCGCGCAGGCCGCGGCCGTGCGCGCGCAACTCGATGCGGCGGCGGACTACGGGCTCGATCCGGAGGACTATCGGACGCCATCGCCGAGCGGCTCCGAAGCGTTCGATGCCGCCTTGTCGCGTGCCGCATTGCGTTTCACGCACGATCTGCACTTCGGGCGCGTCGATGCCCGCTCTGCCGGCTTTGCGCTGCCGGCGGCCCGGGCTCCGCTGAATGGGCCGGCGCTGCTGGCGCAGCTGGCCACGGCGCATGATCCGGCCGCGGCAATCGCCGCGCTTGAACCGCCATTCATCCACTATCGGCTGCTCAAGAACATGTTGCCTCGCTACCGGGAGCTCGCGCGGCAGCCGGAGCTGACGCGGTTGCCGCCGATTCCGACCCATGCCCTGAACGCCGGCGACCGCTACGCCGGTGCGCCGGCGCTGCGCCGGCTGCTGCAGGCGCTGGGCGACCTTCCGGACGCCGAGGCCAGCGACAGCCCGGTGCTCGACGCTGCGCTCGTGGCCGGGTTGCAGCAGTTTCAGACCCGCCACGGACTCGCCCCCGACGGCGTGCTGGCGGCAAGGACCTATCGGGAACTGACCACGCCGCTGAGCGTGCGCGTGCGGCAGATCGAACTCACGCTCGAGCGCTGGCGCTGGCTGCCGGAATTCAGGTCGCCGCCGATCATCGTCAACATCCCGCAGTTCCAGCTGTTCGCATTCCGCACCACCACGGACCACGTCGCGGACATTCTGCAGATGCCGGTGATCGTCGGACAGGCGTACCGGCAGAAGCGCACGCCGGTGTTCGTGAGCGAGCTGCGCTACATCGTGTTCCGCCCCTACTGGGACGTGCCGGCGAGCATCGTGCGCCGCGAAATGCTGGCGCCGATGCGGGCCAACCCGGGCTACCTCGCGCGCAACAACCTCGAGCTGGTGAAGGGCGGTGGCGACGACGGCGCCGTGCAGCCCCCCACGCCGGCGAACATCGAGGCGCTGGCGGCCGGCCGATTGCGCCTGCGCCAGCGACCGGGCGATGACAATGCGCTGGGCCTGATCAAGTTCGTCATGCCCAACGATTACGGCGTCTATCTGCACAGCACGCCGGCGCGACAGTTGTTCAGCCGAGCCCGGCGGGACTTCAGCCACGGATGCATCCGCCTCAGCAACCCGGTGGGCCTTGCCGTGCAGGTCCTGCGCCCCAATCCGGGCGACTGGTCCGCGGCGGCCGTCGAGGCGGCCATGCACGGGACGAACAACCAGCGCGTCGCGCTGGCGCAGCCCGTTCAGGTCATGGTGCTCTATGGCACGGCACTGGCGACTGAGGCCGGACGCATCATGTTCTTCGACGACGTCTACGGGCACGATCAGCGGCTGGAGGCGCTGCTGCGGGCCCGTCGGGCCGGCGCAATTTCCGGCAGGTAGCGTGCGATGAGGCGCTGGCGCTCGCCCTCGATGCGCTGGCGAAAAGCCCGTAGGGCCGCGCGCGACGGCAGGTCGACGCCCGCAAACTCGTCGATGACGCGCAGCAATGCCGTGCGGTCGGTGATCGCGCCCAGGGCGGCCTGCAGGCGGCGCAACCGCCGGATCTGCATGTCCGCTGCCAGTGGCGAGAGCACGGGCCGGACCAGTTCGAGCTGGTAGCGACGCGCCTTGAACGCCAGCCGGGCGCGGTGCAGGGAGACCGGGTCCGCGGCGGTGGCGAGTCGCTGGCGCGCGACCATGTCGCGCTCGCTGCGCTTCAGTGCCCGAACCAGGGATTGCTTCGCGCCGGCGGCGCGGTTCGGCGCAGCGTCCTCGACTTCCGCCGCGAGTCCGCGCAGCCGGCGTTCCAGACGCCGCGGATGCCCGTTCGCCAGGCGCCGGCCCAGCCGCCGCCGCTGCTGCTCGAGCAGGGCCGCGACATGCATGAATAGTGCGCCCAGTTCCTGATGGCGCCCGCGTTGACGCCCGACGACGCGCTTCATCAGCTGCAGATCGCGCAACCGTCCGCAGGCCTTGAACGGTCCCCGCAGCTCGGCCTGCAGCTCATGCAGCTTCGCCTGCGGATGGAGCGCGGCGGCGAGCGACAGCGCGGCACGCACGCGCCGGGTCGCGGTGCGCAGGTCGTGGACATGGCCCGGGCTGGCTTCGGTGCGGGCGGCCCGGAAGGATTTACGGTAATGCCGCGACTCGGCCACGAGCACCTGGGCGAGCCACTGTTGCGCGTGAGGCATTGCGATTCAGTATTGGCTTACCGTTCCACTTTCTCAAGCGATTGCCCGGTGTGCGGACGGTTTCGGCGGCGGTAGGTGCCGTACTGCAGAACAAATAGCCGTCGCGGCGACGTAGGTGGAAATACGCATTGGAGCGGCGCGCGGGCGAGGTCATTGTCGGAAGTGGAGACCACTCCGGGACAGGCGCGGCAGGCAAAGGAGGGTGACCATGAATATCGGCAGGATTCTGAGCCGCAAGGCGGTGACGGTGCTGGCCAGCGACCCGCTGTCCCGCGCCGCGCGCCTGATGTGCGAGCGGCATGTCGGTGCGCTCGTGGTGCTGTCTCAGGCTGGCGAGCGCGGCGCCCCCGTCGGCGTGATCACGGATCGCGATGTGGTGAAGGCCCAGCTGGAGCAGCATGCCGACCTGATGATGCTGAGCGTCGAGCGCGTCATGACGCGCGATCCGCTGCTCCTGACGCTAGAAACGCCCCTGGAGACCGCAGTCGAAAAGATGCGCGCGCGCGGCGTGCGCCGCTGTCCCGTCGTGGACGCCAAGGGCTTGCTCGTGGGGGTGGTCTCGACCGATGACATCATCACGGCGCTGGCGATCGAACTGGGCAACCTGGCGCGGCTGATCGGCGATCAGCCTCTGCATGAAGGCGAACTCAAGCGACGCATCGAGCAGGTGCACCACGCCGTGGCGCCGACCCGCCCTGCGGCGTAGCCTCAGGGACTGACGCGCAGCCGATCCCAGACGTGGCGGACACCCCGGGCGCACCAGGCGGACTCGCGCGCCAGCTCGCGTTCGCGGGCGCTGCGCACCCGGCCGGTGAGCGTGACGTCGCCGTCCTCGACCCGCACCGCAATGTCGCAGGCATCGATCTCCGGGCGCCTGAGCAGGGCAGCCCAGACGTCGCTCGCTGCGACCAGCGGGGCCTCGCGCGGCTGCACGACGGCCAGATCCGTCAAGCCCCGGACGCTGATCAGCGCGCGGATGGCCTCATTGACGTGCTGGCGCTGATGGCGGCGCTCGACCTCGCCCGACAGCGTGACCCAGCCGTTCAGCACGCCGACCTTCAGCCGGTCATCGGAGGAGAACGTCTTCCAGAGCAGCAACCCGCGCACGGCGCGCAGGATCTCCGCGTCGGTGCGCTGGCGCCCCCCGGGCTGGGCGAGGGCAATCTCATCGTCAACGGCCTGCACATCCGCGACGCGCTGCGCCGCGGACTCGGCAATCTGGCGCTGGGTGTCGGTCTGGGCGGTGCCGCTGAGCGTGACGATCCCCGCGTGCACTTCGACGCCGATGGTCCTGGGCAGACCAGGCCGCGCGTTCTTCAATTCAACGAGCACGTCGTGCTGAAGCTGGAGATCCGTTTTCATCGCCGTTACCCCGCAACGGAATCACAACAGCCTCGAATTGCACTCCGATAAGGTAAGTTTATCTGTGCGCTGTCGCGCATAAGCGCGCGGTGCGCTTTCCTGCACCGCGCCATCTTGTGCCGCGCAGCAGCTGTGCCATACAGCAGCAGTGCCGTGCAGCAGCTTGGGCGGCGCGGGGCGTGCGTCGCGCCGCGGTATCCCTTCTCGTGGCCCGACTTGCGATCGGTCCGGTCAGCCGTCCTGTTCCTTGGCGGGCTTCTGGGTGCGGTCCGCATGGCGGTTGCGCAGTTCATCGACGACGGACTGGAATTGCAGGCCGCGGCCTCGCAGCAGGACCAGCAGGTGAAACAGCAGATCGGCCGCCTCGCCGACCAGCTGCTCGTCGGGCTCGCAGGCGGCCGCCAGCGCCACTTCCAGGCCTTCCTCGCCGACCTTCTGGGCCATGCGGCGGACCCCCTTCGCGTACAGCGCCGCGGTATAGCTGCCGTCCGGGCTGTCGGCGATGCGCTCACCGATGATGTCCTCGAGTTCGGCGATGAACGACAGGCGCTCGCCCGCGCTTGCCGCATCGTCGCCAAAGCAGGTGAACGTGCCCAGGTGGCAGACCGGACCGGCGGGCAGGGCCGTCACCAGCAGCGTATCGGCGTCGCAGTCCTGCCGGATGTCGATCACCTCGAGCGTGTGGCCCGAGGTCTCGCCTTTTTCCCACAAGCGCTGGCGCGAGCGGCTGTAGAAGACGGCGCGGCGCCGCTCGAGCGTGGCCCGCAGCGCGTCGCGGTTCATGTAGCCGAGCATGAGCACCGCGCCGCTGAGTGCATGCTGGACGATCGCCGGCAGCAGGCCATCCTGCTTGTTCCAGGCGAGCTGCTCGACGTCGGAGAAGCGCAGTTTCATCGTCGGACCTCGATGCCGCGGGCGTGCAGAAATTCCTTGAGTGCGCCGATGGCGATTTGGCCGGAGTGGAACACGCTGGCCGCCAGCGCTGCATCGACGCGCGCGGATTCGAAGGCCGCGGCGAAGTGCTCCGGTGCGCCTGCGCCTCCCGATGCCACCAGCGGTACGGTGCACAGCGCGCGCACCGCGCGCAGCTGCTCGATATCATAACCGGCGCGCACCCCGTCCGAGGCCATGCAGTTGAGCACGATCTCGCCGGCGCCGCGCTGCTGGACTTCGCGCACCCATGCGAGCGTATCGCGGCGCGTATCGCGGCTGCGATCGGGATCGCCGGTGAACTGATGAACGCGGTAGCCTGCGGCGGTGGTCTGGCTGTCGATGCCGGCCACCACGCACTGGGCGCCGAAGCGCCGTGCCAGCTCGTCGATGAGCCCGGGCCGCTGCAGGGCGGGGCTGTTGACGGAGATCTTTTCCGCCCCGGCTCCCAGTACCGCCTCGGCATCGGCCACCGAGCGGATGCCGCCGGCAACGCAGAAGGGAATGTCGAGGACGGTGGCCACGCGGCTGACCCAGGCATGGTCGACCGAGCGGTTCTCGGGACTGGCGGTGATGTCATAGAACACCAGTTCATCGGCGCCTTCGTCGCGGTAGCGGCGGGCGAGTTCGAGGATGTCGCCGACCACCCGGTGGTCGCGGAAGCGTACGCCCTTGACCACCTGGCCGTCGCGCACGTCGAGGCAGGGAATTATGCGTCGCGCAAGAATGGCTGCAACTCCTCCATGGGCAGGCGGTCTTCGAGCAGCGCCTTGCCGCTGATCGCCGCGGCGGCGCCGGCGGCGGCCAGCGCGTGCAGATTGGCAATGTCGGCGACGCCTCCGGAGGCCTGCCAGCGGATCTGCGGGAAGCGGGCTGCGGCCTCGCGATACAGCGCGACATTCGGTCCGGTGAGTGCGCCATCGCGTTCGATATCGGTACACAGCACATGGCGCAGGCCGGCGGCGAGGTAGCGCTCGACACCGTTCCACAGTGTCAGCGGCGTGGCCTGTCGCCAGCCCCGGGTCTGCAGCAGCGGCGTGCCGGCCGCGTCGTGGCGGACGTCAAAGGCGAGGCACACGCGCTCGGGGCCGAACTCGGCAAGCCAGCTGGACACCTCGTCGGCCGCCTCGACGGCGGCGCTGCCCACCACGACGCGGCCGACACCGAGGTCGAGCAGATCCGCCGCGACGTCGCGACGGCGCACGCCGCCGCCGACCTGCAGGGCAATGCCGGACTGCTCAGCCAGCGCAGCGATCACCGAACGGTTCGCCAGCAGGCCGTCGCGCGCGCCGTCGAGGTCGACGATGTGCAGCCACGATGCGCCGCAGCCACGGTAGCGCTGCAGCAGCAGCGCCGGTTCGAGGTCGTAGCGGGTTTCCGCGGCGAAGTCGCCTTTCAGCAGGCGTACGCACCGGCCACCGCGCAGATCGATCGAAGGAATGAGCAGCACGCGGGCCGGCCTCAGAGTTGCAGGAAATTCTGCAGGACGCGCGCACCGGGCGCGCCGGAACGCTCGGGGTGGAACTGCACGCCGTGGATATTGCCCCGGTGCACGACCGCGCTCAGCGCTGCTCCATATTCCACGGCCGCGCTCGTGAAGGGCATGACGGCAGCGGCGTAACTGTGCACAAAATAGAAATAGTCCCGTTCGCCGATGCCCGTAAGCAGCGGATCGGGATGCCGCAGCTCGCAGGTGTTCCAGCCCATGTGCGGCACCGGGCGGTCGGCGGAGCCCGGAATGCGCCGGATGGTGCCCTCCAGCAGCCCGAGGCTTTCCGTGTCGCCTTCCTCCGAATGCGCGAACAGCAGCTGCATGCCGAGGCAGATGCCGAGCATCGGCTGGCGCAGGCCGCGCAGGCACTCGACCAGCCGTGCGGCACGCAGCCGGGTCATGGCGTCGGCGGCCGCCCCGACCCCGGGAAGCAGGATGCGCGGCGCCGCCGCCACCACGGCGGGGTCCGCGCTCACGCTGCTGCGGGCGCCGAGCCGATCGAGTGCGAAACGCAGCGAAGCCAGGTTGGCGCCGCCGCTGTCGATGATGACGACGTCGGCAGCGCTCACAGCACGCCCTTGGTGGTGGGCAGGTCCTGGCCCGAGCGCTGCAGCGCCGGCCGCAATGCCCGGCCCACGCCCTTGAAGCAGGACTCGATCATGTGGTGGGTATTGTCGCCGCGCACGGTCAGGTGCAGCGCGCAGCCCAGGCTGTCGCTCAGGGAGCGGAAGAAGTGCGGCACCAGCTCCGTCGGCAATGCACCCACGTGCTCGCGGCCGAAGCGGCCCTCGAATACGAAGAAGGCCCGGCCGGACAGATCAATGGCCACCTGGGCCTCCGCCTCGTCCATGGCGAGCAGGAAACCGTAGCGGCCGATGCCCGCCTTGTCGCCGAGTGCGCGGCGCAGGGCCTCGCCCAGGGCCAGGGCGCAGTCCTCGACCGTGTGGTGCTCGTCGATTTCCAGGTCGCCCACGCAGGAGAGGCGCAGCCCGAAGCCGCCGTGCTTGGCCAGCTGCTCGAGCATGTGATCGAGAAAGCCGATGCCGGTGCGGGCCGCGATCGTCGTGTCGCCATTGAGTTCCACGGTGACCTCGATGGCCGTTTCGCGCGTGCGGCGCTCGACCCGTGCGCGGCGCGCCAGCAGTTCCCGGACCGCGTCCGGCCAGGATTCGCCACTGGCCGGCGGCTGGCGTACGCGCAATCCGCGCACCCCCAGGTTGGCCGCGAGCTGCAGGTCGCTGTCGCGGTCGCCGATGACCGCGCTGCGGTCGGCGTCGAAGGCGTGATTGCGCAGCCAGTCGCGCAGCAGCCCGGTCTTCGGCTTGCGGCACTCGCACTCATCCGCCGGGCGATGCGGGCAGATGCAGACGGCCTCGAAGACGATGCCCTGCGATGCGAAGGTCCTGACTATGAAGTCCTGGCAGAGCGCGAAGCGTTCGCTCGGAAAGGACTCGGTGCCGAGGCCGTCCTGGTTGCTGACCATGACCAGGCGGTAACCGGCGCGCTGCAGGGTCGCGAGTGCCGCGAACACCCCGGGGAGAAAACGGATCTTCTCGAGCGCATCGACCTGCTCGTCCGCCGGTTCCTCGACCAGGGTGCCGTCGCGGTCGACGAACAGCGTCGGCACCGCCGCCGTGGCGTTCGCGCTCATGGCAGGGTCGCCAGCAGCCGATCGTTCTGCTCCGGCGTGCCGACGCTGATGCGCAGCGACTGGCCCAGCGTCGCGGTGCGCCGCAGGTCGCGCACCAGCAGTCCGGCGGCATGCGTGCGCTCCAGGACCGCGCCCGGATCCGCAAAGTCCACGAGCAGGAAGTTCGCGTCGCTGGGCCAGACCCGCAGCGCGGCCCGATGGGCCGCCAGCGCGCCGGCCAGGCGGTGCCGTTCCCGGACGACCGCGGCAGTACGTTCCCGGGCCGTTACCAGGTTTTCAGGCTGCAGGGTGCGGAATACGGCCTCGATGGTCAGCTGCGTGACCGCATAGGGCTGGATCACGCGCTGCAACAGGCCAACGATATCCGGATGAGCGAGCAGCGCGCCACAGCGCGCGCCTGCCAGCCCATAGGCCTTGGAGAGCGTGCGCAGCACGACCAGACCCGGATACCGGCCGAGCTCCTGGCTCAGCGAGGGCGCGCCGGAGAATTCGACGTAGGCTTCGTCCACGACCAGCAGGGCGCGTCCCGACAGCACGCGCAGCAGTTCCAGCAGGGCGGCGCGGTCGATCAGATTGCCGGTGGGGTTGTTGGGCGAGCAGATGTAGACCAGCTTGACTGCGGGCGTCAGGACGTCGAGCAGGGCCGGCAGTTCCAGGCCATAGCCGGCCTCGCGGCGCAGCGGGACCTCGATCACCTGCGCACCCTGGACACGCGCCGCGACGCTGTACATGCCGAAGGTCGGCGGGGTGATCAGCACCGCGTCCCGGCCGGCGCGGCAGTACACGCGGGTCAGCAGGTCGATGGCCTCGTCGCTGCCGCGGCACGGCAGCACCTGGGCGGCATCGACGCCGTAGAGGGTCGCCAGCCGCGCCGCGAGCTCGTGCGGGTGGGGCTCGGGGTAACGATTGAGCCCGGACTCGCTCGTGTCCATCGGTGCGCGCCAGGGCAGCTCGTTCGCATGCAGGCGCACCAGGCCCGGCTCCCAGCTGGCATGCTGGTAGGGTTGGAGCGCGCGGATGTCAGGCCGTGCGATTTCCGTGATCC
>Ga0209698_10003767_pt1 | contig 16745 bp, 14 predicted proteins | sample LitLauG_LLR_2012_FD_187203 | JGI IMG/M metagenome (GOLD analysis project Ga0209698, IMG submission 187203) | Freshwater sediment microbial communities from Pennsylvania, USA - Little Laurel Run_MetaG_LLR_2012 (SPAdes) (version 2) | ecosystem: Environmental > Aquatic > Freshwater > Creek >...
AATCGTGGGCAAAATGATAATTGCCAATCAACAGATGGCATACGCAGCCTAACTAGTTTAGGCAGCCGTCCCAGGAGGCTTTGCTCGCGGGCCTCCGAAGGACGTCACACAGCGAGTTGCTCTTCTCTTCTACGTCTGGGATGAGAGGCTAAGACTACAGGCTAGCGGAACGCGTTTCTTGTCGGTTCTGAGCGCGGGTCGCGAACGTCCCAGGGTAATGCCTGGGGCATGAACACGACTAAGCATGTAGTTCTCTTGACCAGTGACATTTTCGGACGCGGGTTCGACTCCCGCCGCCTCCACCAACCTAACCATCGATGTCCCAAGTCCATCAACAGCATTCTTGGGTCGATGGCCCATTCATTCGCAGCATTGCGAAAAAACGCGCAGTTGGGGAAAAACAGTCTGTGCTGCAAGGTCACAAAACCCGGTAAGCTGTGGCGCGACCCGATGCTCTGAGGTGGAGATACCCTAATTCTGCTCTTTTCTTTGTTCCGGGAGCCGCCGTGTGACCAGGAAACTCCAGATCACTTCGTTCGCATTCGGATCCTGGCTAGTCTTACCAATCGTGTTCTCCGGTTCGTACTGCTCTCCTCCGGGCCACGTATTCCCAGCGCCCTTCACGCTGTAAAGCACCACTTGCGCGTTCTGCTGGCATGCGGTGTAGGTATCAATCTTCGTCTCCATGCCACCCTTCGCACGAGGCGGTAATTTACTGCGCTCAGGCTTTTCTGCGCAACGATCAATCTTTGCCCACGCCTTCGCGCTGTTTTCCACAGAGAGAGTCGCCAGGCTCAGGTTGTGCTCGGTGCCACCGCCATAAGGAACTACCGGGTCAGAGGTGCCATTGATCATCATCATCGGCACTGGACGCGAGGGCAGGCAAATCATTGTTTTGGGCACGGCCGCGCCCACCGCCGCGACAGCCGCAATCCGGTCCCCCAGGGCGCATCCCAGGCGTAGGCTCATGAAGCCGCCTTCCGATAAGCCCGTCGCATAGACTCGTGATGTATCCACCGAAAAGTTCGACGCCACGTGATCCAATAGCTGATTAAAAAAACCAATGTCGTCGACAGGCGCCGGCCGTTTGTCCTCGCTAGGCCGAGTGTGGGGCTGCTGTCCTCCGCCACCGGGATAGCCTCCACCTCCTCTCGGATATCCGCCTCCTCCACCGGGATAACCGCCTCCCCCGTAACGACGATGCCCGCCCGGCGCCATGGTCATCGATTGGCGCTCCTGCGGTTGAACTCCGACATTCCACCTTCCGTGCAGGGCGAAGGGATAGACCGCAATGACGCCGTCCTTGTCAGCAAGTTCGTCAAAGCGGGTAAGGCGCTCCATATCGTCGGCATCCTGATTCGTGCCATGCAGCAGGATCACCACTGGATAGTGCCGCTGCGATTCGTACCCTCTGGGCAAGCGAACCATGAACGTGCGCTCGACATCGTCGACGGTGACCTTTTCCCTGGTTTCTTGTGCCCAAAGCGCCTGAGTGGCTAACAGGACCACCATGCAACCAGCGGTTGCTGGAGCCAGACACCTCTCGAGCCATCTTCTAACCTTCATCGGGTGCCTCTTGTTTCGAGCTTCGGAGCCTCACTTCTTCACCACATCTCCAGCTTCACTTCTGCTGAGAGTTGTCTGGCGGTGACGCAGAACCTTGTCCATCCTGATGGTGTCCCTGCCATTGCTGGTGCCGGCTCTGCATTTCGTCCCATTTCTTTTGCTGTTTGGAATCCAGAAGCGCCCGAATCTGGTCGTTGGACGCTTTGCGGACATCCATCATCTTCGATCGGCGATCGTCCTGCGAAGCGGAAGAATCCGATCGCAGGTTTTCCATTTGCGATTGCTCCGACTTCAAGATTTCCAGCACCTTTGGCTGCTGGTCCGAGGTGAGCTTGAGTTCCTTCGTCAGCATTTCTGTGCGCTTGGCCGGATCGAAATGGTGCCGTCCTGGCCCGTGCTCGGACTGCTCGCCCGCAGGTGCGGATTGCTTGTCGTTGCTTTGATTGTCTTGTGAGAAAGCCGAGATTGAGGCTGCAGCCACCAGGGCCGACAGGGTAAGCGCGACCAACCAGCGTTTGAGCATAGTGTCTCCTTGTCAGAACATTTTCTTTGCTTGCCGTGTATGAACCAGATTATGACGCTGAAGTTGTGAGAGTACTCTAGGTTTTACGAATCTTTACCTGTTGTTGGCAGAGCGCTGATTGCTCGTCAGCGCCGGGAGACACGGTCGTTTCTGATTGGAACACTCGCAATCTTGGACTCACACGAATAGACAAAACTCTACGATTGCATCGTGTCTATCGAGCTATCATCGGTTCCAGGCTGGACGGCGCCAATTGCAGGGAATGATCGATGACGGCGATGGATAAGCCGGTTTTGCAGTGTCTGTTTCTGGGCGTAACTCTGGTGCTCGCGCTCGATCTGGCCCGATCCCAGACGCAGCCGATCCAGCCTGGCGCAAACCAGCCTCAGGCAGGCCAACCGGCCGGAATGATTCACGGGATTGTGAGATCGGGCAACATGCCCATTCCGGGCGCAGCCGTTTCCATCTCGGCCGGATCATCCTCCGAGAATATCTCCACCTGGACCGATATCGATGGGAGTTTTGCCGCGACAGTCCCCGCTTATGGTTCGTACACCGTGCGTGTGGAGATGGTCGCGTTTGCCATCAGCACCGAGCAGGTTGTGATCGACGCGGCCCACCAGAATATGCTTGTGAACTTTGAGTTGACCCTTCAATCTCGCGCGGGGGAGGTGACTCCTCAGCCGCGAAAAGCAAATGGGCAAGCTGCGGCTCAGCGCGGGTTTCAGAGCCTTTCGGTGCTGCAGAGCTTGTCTGGTCAAGACGCGGGCGGCAACTCGATCACCGACGTTGTCCCTTCCGGCATGCCTATTCCCGGGATTGATCCGAACAGTGCCACCGAGTCGGTGGCAGTTTCTGGCAACGCATCGAATTCGTTCAACGGGATGAGCGGAGACGAACTTCAGCAACGCATCAATGACGCGCGCCAACAAGGTGCTGGATTTGGAGGGCCCGGCGGTTTCGGGGGGCCGGGCGGGGGCGGATTCGGCGGCGGAGGTCCCGGTCGCGCCATGACGATCGGCGGTCGCCGTGGCTTCGACATCAACCATCCGCATGGTTCGATCTACTACCGAATCGGTGACTCGGCGCTCAATGCGGCGCCCTATGCACTCTCCGGCGAGCCTGCTTCGAATCCTGCTTATGTGCAGAACAGCTTCGGCGGCTCTGTGGGCGGGCCCCTCAACATTCCTAAGATCTACCACGGAGGTACGAAGACGTTCTTCTTCGTCAATTACAACGGCAAGCGCGGGGAGAATCCCTTCGATCAGTTTTCTACTGTGCCCACTCTGCTCGAGCGCCAAGGAAACTTCTCGCAGGCCACTTACACGTCGGGGCCAGCCAAGGGCACTGCAGTCCGGATCGTTGATCCCGCGACGAACACGCCTTTCCCAAACAATACCCTTCCCGGAATCAACCCGATCGCAGAAGGTTTGCTGCTGTACATCCCGAAGCCGAATCTCCCCGGAAGCTTTCAGAATTTTCACTTCTTTACTTCTGTGAACAACAGCAGCGATGACCTGAACGTGCGCGTCAATCACACGCTTGGCGCCGCACCCGCTGGCGGACGGCACGGTGGACGCGGTGCTCCACGCAACAATCTGACTTTCGGCTTTCACTATCATGGATCGAATTCCACAATGACGAATCCCTTCCCCAGCGTGGGTGGCAGTTCGGGCGTGCGCAGTTTTGACGTGCCCATCGGCTACGTCCGAAGCATTGGTAAGCTCACCAACAGCGTTCGATTCGATTTCAACCGCAGCCGGACTCGGACTCAAAACCTCTATGCCTTTAGCGACAACGTTGCCGGCTCCCTCGGAATCGGTGGCATCTCGACGAATCCGTTTGATTGGGGCCTGCCGAATTTATCCTTCACCAACTTCGCGAGCCTCCAGGATCTCAATCCGCAACTACTGCGCAACCAGACCTACACATTTTCAGACAATGTCATCTGGACCCATGGCAAGCACACGTGGCGATGGGGTGGGGACTACCGGCGCCTCCAACTCAACACGGAGACCAGCAGCAACGCTCGCGGTTCGTTCATCTTTACAGGGATCAACACCGGCTATGACTTTGCGGACTTTCTTTACGAAGGGCAATTGGGCGGTCAAACCGCGTTCGGCTTGCCACAACAGACTTCTGTGGAATACGGGGAGGACAACTACCACTTCCGTGGCAACTACTGGGACCTTTATGCGCAGGATGAATGGAAAATGCGCAGCAATCTGACGCTGAACCTCGGCGTTCGGTACGAATACGTGTCACCGCTCGCGGAGGAGAACAATCGGGTTGCAAACCTCGATCTCTCCCCGGCAGTGCTGAATCCAAATCTGGGAACGCCGGCGGTCGCTGTGGTTCTACCCGGACAAACTGGGCCCTACAGCGGCCCGTTACCTTCGAGCCTACTGCGACCGGATCGCAACAATTTCGCGCCGCGTGTCGGATTCGCCTGGAAGCCATTCTCAAAGACGATCGTGCGTGGCGGATATGGAATCAACTACAACACCGGCGCCTACCAGGGGATCGCGCAGCAGTTGGCTTTCCAGCCTCCATTTTCCACGACCGCAACCAACATCCAAACCGCCGCTGGAGATCTCACGCTGCAGAACGGATTCCCTGCAGTTTCTACCGGCGGAATCTCCAACAATTTCGCCGTGAACTCCAACTACCGGCTGGGATACGTCCAGATTCGCAACCTGGATATCCAACAGCAGATTCGTCCGACATTGCTGCTGAACATCGATTACACCGGAACGAAGGGGACGCGGCTCGACATTCTGGAAGCACCCAACCGGATAGCCACCGGGATTCTGATTCCGAATGTCGATGCATTCACCTACGAAAATTCAGTGGGTGACTTGGAGGCCAATGCGGGGTCGGTACGTTTGCGCAAGAGACTAGCCCATGGGTTTTCGATCGGCGGAATCTATACGTTTTCGAAGTCGCTCGACAACGCTTCCTCTATCGGAGCGGGAGCCACCTCCGCTGCAGGACGCGCCGGCCTTGGGGCAGGGGGCACCGCTGCTGGCGGGAGTGGCGGTTCATCCGGCGGAGGGTCGGTAAACGTGGCACAAAATGCACTTGACCTTGCGGCAGAACGCGGACTCTCCAGCTTTAATCAGACTCGCAGATTCACCGCGGATTATTTGTGGGAACTTCCTTTTGGTCACGATAAGCGCTGGCTCACCGGAAATACTCCGCTGCGTGCGATATTCGGCGACTGGCAGTGGAGTGGAGACTGGACGGTTGCTTCAGGTCTGCCGTTCACGCCTCGGCTGCTTGGGAATTTCGCCGATGTGAACCGCGGCACCAACGGCACTCTGCGGCCCGACCTCGTTCCCGGACAATCGGTGAGCATCCCGAATCCATCAATTGCGCAATGGTTCAACACGGCAGCATTCGTTTCACCGCCGACGGGACGGTACGGTGACGCCCGCCGCAACAGCATCATCGGTCCTCGAACACTTCTGTTCGATATGGCCTTCACCAAGGTAGTTCCGCTAAAGGAATCTCGCGTTCTCGAATTTCGCGCCCAAGCTGCCAACATTTTCAACCACCCGATTTACTCCACAATCGACACGGTCGTGAACTCACCAACGTTCGGCAGAGTGACGGCGGTCGGAGCCATGCGGCAAATTACGCTGACTGCCCGATTGCGCTTTTGACTAGAAGATGCAAACTTCCAATCTAAAACGACGGTCAAACAAGATCTTGGCGGTATTCCTGAATGTGGCGCTGATGGGGGCCTCTCTGTCTTCGCAGCAAAAGAACGACTACACCTTTCGCGTACAAAGCGAACTGGTGCTGGTGAACGTTACCGTCAAGGATAAGAGTGGAAATACTATCCCGAACCTCAAGCCTGAGGATTTCACGATACTTGAGGACAAAAAGGCCCAGAAGGTTGTCTCATTCGATATCGAGAACGTGGATGCGGTGGTGACTCAGGACGTTTTTCAAGCGAAACCCCTGCCCGATTCGCCATCTGGGTCAACAAGCCCAGCAGGCACGACCACGGCCAACTCCCAGAATCTGTTTAAAGACCACCGTCTCATCGTTCTCTTCTTCGATCTCTCCTCCATGGAACCTGACGAAATTGAGCGCGCCGTTACTTCGGCTGAGCACTATGTCGACACCCAGATGGCTCCCGCAGACCTGGTCGCGATTGTGTCTCTGGGAAGTTCGCTTCTGGTCAACCAGGATTTCACTTCTGACCATGAGTTACTGAAGAAACAGCTTCAAGCGTTCAGCGCCGGAATCGGCCAAGGCTACGAAGAAGGCACCACGGGCACAACGGAAGGCACGCCTGACACAGGCCAGCCTTTTACCGCTGACGACACGGAATACAACATCTTCAACACGGACCGCCGCCTGGAGGCTCTGCGTTCCGTGGCAGAAAAACTCTCCCACGTTCAGCAGAAGAAGTCGCTGATCTATTTCTCCAACGGCATGGACCGGACGGGCATTGAAAATCAGGCAGAACTGAGGGCAGCGATCAACGCAGCCGTACGCTCTAATCTGGCCATCTACACCATGGATCTGCGTGGTCTGCAGGCGATCGTCGCCGGCGGCGAGGCACAGAACGCCAGCTTGCGCGGTACATCCGCTTATTCCGGGCAGTCCATGATCAACGCACTGAACTCCAACTTCACAACCCAGGAAACGCTGGTCACTCTGGCCAGCGATACCGGAGGGCGCGCCTTCCTCGATTCCAACGATTTCACCCAGGTCTTCAAAGGAGTTCAGCAGGATACTTCGACGTACTATCTTCTTGGATATCACAGCACCAATCCGGCCCGGGACGGGCGCTACCGGCGAATCACCGTAAAGGTCAACATGCCCGGCGCCAAGATCGACTACCGACGTGGCTATTACGCTCCCGCGGATTACCAGCATTCTACAAAGGAAGACAAGGAGCTCCAACTCCAGCAGGCGCTTGCTTCCGAACTGCCTGTCACGGACCTGCCCTTGTATCTCAGTGCCGCCTACTTTCGTCTGGACGCAAACAAGTTTTTCATTCCGATCTCGCTGGCAGTGCCGGGCTCACAGATTCCGTTCACGCGTAGTAGCGACCGCGATAAGGCGACTCTGGATGTCATTGGCGTCGTGCTCGACGGCGAACACCATCCACTAACGAGCATTCGCGATACGGTCAAACTCGCCGTAGATAGTGCGACGGAAGTGCGGAAAAAGAATGTTCAGTATGACAGCGGACTGAGCCTTCCGCCCGGCAAGTATCATCTGAAGTTTGTCGTGAGAGAAAATGAAACGGGGCGCATGGGCTCATTCGAGACCGACTTGGAAATTCCAGATCTCAAGTCGCAGCCCATCAAGATGAGTTCGATTGTCCTCGCGACTCAACTGCAGCCCGCGAAGAAGGGCGCAGCTGCCAACCCGCTCATTCGCGATGGCCAGGAGATCATTCCCAACGTGACTCACGTCTTCTCCGCCGGACAGCACCTGCTTCTCTACTATGAAGTTTACGACCCGGCTCGGGCGAATACCGACAAATCTGCAGAAGGAGAGCCGTCCAAAACCGGCATTCACCTGCTCACGAACGTCGCTTTCTTCCGGGGGAAGGCGCAAGTATTCCAAAGCTCGCTGGTCGAACTGACCGCCATGAACGCCCGTGACCGTAAGGCTGGTGTCTTCCAGCTAGACCTGCCCCTCAACCAGCTCAAGCCGGGATTCTATACCTGCCAGGTAAACGTGATCGACGACGCTGCCGGTCGCTTTCTCTTCCCGAGGGTTGCGCTATTGATTCGGCCCGAGAATGGGAACGAAGCGCGCCGGTGATTCTGCGATCCGTTCTGTATTTTCCCTCGGGTGGATGTGCTGCTTCTTCCAGAAGGAGAAGTCTTGCGCCGCCGGCTTCTGCGGCGGCGGCGGTTCGCCGGATGTGCTTCATCTGGCGTTGGGTTCGTTTGGTAAGATCCATCGCCTTTGCCCAACCCAGTCTGTCCTCGCCCGGTTTCATTTTCCTCAGGATCGATCCGGTATGCGTGCCACATCAAGCATTGGGTTCGTTTGGCAAAATTGCTTACCTTCATCGGTCGACATAGCAGCAGGTCGATTATTTGCAGCATCAACAGGGGCCCCGCTTCCGATGAGGCACTCGCTCGCGGGAATGGAAAAAATACCAGCAGGATGCCCACTGTCACGCGGTCCATGTAGTTCGTCTATCAACTCTTCGTTGAGATCATTCACGGTAACATCGACCGCGATCGGCGCCGGGACGGCTTCCCCGCTTCGGCGGCGCTGTAAGCGTTCGAGCTCAGTCATGGCCTGCAGCAACTGGCGGTGAATCGTGTTCGCGTATCGTCCCATGCGCTCGGCGACGACAATGAATTCATTGCGCGAGCGCGCGAAGTCCGCCTCGTAACCGTAGGCGATATGCAGTCGCCAGTAGGCCATCGCGATCTTCTCGACGAGAATCTCTTCGAGTACGTTCGCCGGATTCAGGTCGCGCCGCAGATTCTCGAGCAAGAGGGCGTAGGTCTCCCTGTCGTCGTCGTTCAGTACCAGCAGGCGCCGCGACAACACGCCGTGCTTAACTGCGTTCCAGCGGCTGCGGGATTTGCCTTCCTCGGTTTTCGGTCCCTTCGACTTCTGACCGTTGCGGCGATTGGCAGCCAGTTTGGCAAGCGAAATCGACTTCGGCACGGCCAGTACAGTGGTGCTCGTTTGCAGTGTTCCTTCGCCCGACGGCGCGCTGCCGTTCGAGCGAGTGTCTTCTTCGTTGTGATTCATATGATTGTTCCTCATTCCGGCTTTTGCCGACCTCGCCCCCGCCTCAGGTGTCTGAGGTGAAAGGTCCTCTATATAAGGGGGTTGGCAGCGGATGCTTTCCGTTCATTATCGGAAGTTTTCTTTCATGCGGGATCACCGGAGCCTTGGTGTCAACCTGGACGAGGGTGGCTGCTTAAGCCGTCGACCCCGCGGCCGATCACAAGGTGATGTACTTCGGGACCGGATGGACCAGTGTGGACCCTGGTAACAGACAAGGTTCTCTCACCTGCCTCTTGTACTTCGGAATGCCGTGCGCAATCGCCGTCGCACGGCTTTGACCCTGGCGAGTACCGCCGTATCGCTTTGCCTGCTCGGAGTGCTGGATTGTCAATAAATTTGCGAGCTTCGGGGGACAACCGGTCGGGCTGCCCGGCGGGGAAATCAAACCCTACTTATTTATACACACTGTATGATTAATATGCAAAGATAGAACTATGTCACCTCGTCCCTATCGCATGGGTAAGCGCCAAGCGGCTGCCGACGGCACGCGTGCGCGCATCCTCGAAGCCGCCCGTCAACTCCTTGCGAATGAATCGGAAACCGACCTGAGCATGGAGTCAATCGCGCGCCGAGCGGATGTCTCCCGGCTCACCATCTACTACCAATTCAAATCGCGGCCTGGTCTCCTGGAGGCTCTTTATGATCACCTCGCAATCCGCGGCAATATGCAGCGCATCGCTGAAGTGTTCCACGAAGCTGCCCCTTCAGTCGCCATGGAGAAGCTGGTCCTCACGTTCGTCGGTTTCTGGTCATCAGAACCTCTCGTGATCCGGCGGCTGCGTGGAATGGCGACACTCGACGTCGACATTGATCAAGGCATCCGCGCCAGAGACGCGCGCCGCCAGCATGCGGTTCGCGAAATTATCAGACGAAGCTTATTAGGGGGGAAGAAGAAGCTGTCTACGGAACAACAGAACCTAACCGCTGACGTTCTCAGTATGCTCACCAGCTTCGAGAGCTACGACGCGCTGGCCAGGGCCGGACACACCCAAGGAGCCATCCTCGCAACTCTAACTCGCATGGCTCGCACCGCTATCGACTCGGCTGACTGAGTCGCCGGGGGTAACATCTCATGGGTTGGAGCCGAAACATACATCGGGGGCTGATCGTTGCGGATTCGTCAACGCCGCACGATGTTCCCCACGACCATGGTCTGCGGACGCACGACGACGACGCCGGGGGGAGGTCAGCAACGTCGCTCTGTGGGAGATCCTCGGCGCTAGCTTTTCTGAGCTCCATCAAGATCAGATTCTTCACAAGCTATTTCACCGCCAACTCACGTCGAAGGTTCGTCATCCAGCTTGGACTCAGCGTGTTCGTGAAGAAGGGGATCAGTTCTCGCTTCTCGCGAAATTGGATGTCCTGCGCCCAGATGCCCGCCATCACGGTCACTTGTTCGTAGTGAATACAAACCAAGTCCGCAATGATGTTCGCCTTGTCTTGACTCTCTGCTGTAAAAAGGAACGGACGCATGCCCTCGACCTGAAAATCATACGGACCGTTCATCCAACCGCCTTCAGAGCGAGGAAGAAATGTGTAGCCGCCATGCAGTATCGCGACATTCATCATGATTGCCTCATCATGACGACGGCTGAATTTACGACGCCACTTGAAGTCGAACCAATGACCATTCGGATTCCGGTGTGTTGGGATCATCACAAAGTAAAGATTCATTGTGCCTCCATCTACCTTGCCACCCAGCGCTAACTAGGGGGTCTTGTGTCTTGCTTGTCTTCTATTTGATTCTGTTCATGGGCAGTGATGGATCAGAATCTTCAGTAACTCGCCTATTCCTTGGCCGCGGCCATGACAAATTCCGTCACTTTTCTATTACTTGAGATCAAAAAACACGCTACAAGCCCAGTCCGAGCTTATCGCACCTCTTTTCTGCCTCCGTTATCTTTTCGAGCCGTTTCGATGTTTTAGGACGCGCGTCTTCGCTTTGCCGCGGTCGCCAAGGGTTTACCTAGACGACGCGAGCCGACGGTCGTCACTACGCCGTTAAAAGGGATCAATCCCAGCGAGTGGTATGCCGCCAAAAACTCCTCAGACTCGACCTTGGCCCAAAATCCTTCCAGACAGCACCAACGAATACTAATTTAACTTAATTTAGAATCCTCAAAGAGGCACTCTCGAAATGCCTCACGAAGTTTTCATTTCCTACGCACGCAGCGCAAGCACTGGAGAGGCTGAGGCACTTGCGGTGAAGCTTTGAGAGTTGGCCTTCGTTGACACCGATGCCATCAACGATGGCAACCGATTTCCGGCGCACCTAGAGAGCGCCGGAATCTGTGCTTCTAGGTCTGGTTAGCCAAAAATAATGTGAAGTGAAGACTCCTTGCTATTCGTGCAGCCTACATTCGCCATGGCTTAATGGGTAAGTACTAACCCCCGAATATTTTTCCTAAAAGGTAATCTCCTGCCTGCTTGTGCGCTTTGCGATTTTCCGCAACCCGCCAATAGCAGACGGAGAGCACATTTCCGTGCCCAGGGTCCCGGGCTGGGTGTGGAGATCAATCCGGATCTGGTTGTGGCCTGAGCTCTGGTTCGGCTTGCGCCGCCGGACACCCAGTTGCGGCGGCCGGGGAGAAAGACTTCACCCTACTTCCGACCCACCGCCCACAGACTCTGCGACGACCGGACATACATCACGCCCTCCGACAGCGCGGGAGTCGCCATCAACAACTCGCCGATCGGATTGATGCCCAGGTACTCGAACTTACGCCCGGCGGCGATCACCAACATGTCCCCGTCTTCGTTCGACAAGTAAATCTTTCCGTCAGCCGCGACGGGTGATGCGCTGAAGCCGCTCCCGATGACAGGCAGGCGCTGCCGATAAATCTCCTCACCAGTCTTCCACTCGTAGCAATCGAACAAACCGTTGTTGTTGAGCACGTAGAGAAGCCCCTGGTACTGCAGCGGCGTCGGCATGTATGAGCCACGACCGGTGCGGCTCCATATCACGGAATCGCTTGACGTTTTACCATCCGGTAGGGTCAGATCGCTTCGCGCCCCTGCCTTCACGGCGAAGATCGGCCGTTCCGGCTGCCGCCCGCTGGCGATGAGGAATTGATCCGCGGAATAAATAGGAGTCGGCGCCGTGATTTTGGAACTGTGTCCTAGACGCCATAACTCCCTGCCTGTCCTCGGGTCATAGCCGCGGATGAAGTTCGGGGCATTCGTCACCAGTTCCGGCCCGCTCGATGTCATCGCGACCGTCGGAGTTCCCCACGACGGCAGTTCCTCGCGTTCCGTCTTCCACACCTGCTTCCCTGTCTCGACATCAAGCGCCATCAAAAACGAATCATCCTGCGTGTCGCACTGCAGGATCACCAGGTTGTTCCAGATGATCGGTGAACTCGCGGTTCCCCACTCATAAGTCGGGATGTCGTAGGCGCCGAGGTTCAGGCGGCCCAGGTCGACTTTCCAGAGCAGGCGCCCATTAAAGTCGTAGGCATACACGCCTTGCGAACCGAACCAGGCGACCACGATGCGCCCATCGGTCACCGGCGTGGAACTCGCATATGTCGACTTCATGTGCCGCTTCTCGCGCGGCACACCCTCGTAGGCAACCCGCTCCCAGAGAATCTTGCCGTTTTTCTTATCGAGTGCAAAAAGGCTCCATTTCTGAGGCGAGCGGTCCTGCGAGGCATCTCCGTCCCCGTACAGCCCGGGCTTGAACGTGGCATGGGGATCGCTGCTGATAGCGCTCGTCACGAAGATGTGTTGTCCCCACACGATCGGGCTCGAATGCCCCAGTCCGGGAATCGGGGTACGCCACAAAATGTTCTCTCCCGTCTTACCGTCCCATTTGTCGGGCAGATTCTGGTCTTCCGCAACTCCGGAGGCGTTCTTGCCTCGAAACGAAGGCCAGTTCGCGCCGGCGATTCCCGGATCGGGGTTTTTCGGCGGACGGGCCGTCGACGTTGTCACAATGTGGCGCGCCGGGATCACTTTCGTTTCTCCTGCTTCCAACCAGGTGCTGCCATTGAGAATCATCCGTCGGGGTACACAGTCATCGGAGACCACATCGAAGGTTGGATGCCGATCCGTCACGCGCACGCGATACCGGCCCGAACCGTCGCATCCCTCGGGCGGCTTGTCCGGAAGCAGCAGAGTGATCTCGCCGTTCTGCAGTTTCCAGGTACCGTTCATAGTCGGCCATCCCGAACCTTCCAGATGGAAACTACCGTCGGCACTAAAACTCGCGGCGAATCCTCCGAATTTCAGCGGCCCCGAGGGTAGCTGTACGCCTCCGGACTGGGCGCCGAGAGGGAGGATTGCGCCGAGGCTCATCAGAAAGGCCGCCAGCAAGAACCCACGCGGAGCAGTGTAGAGGTCCATTCCGGGTCTCCAGACCTAGTCAATATAGCTCACTGCCAGTGTACGGATGAACTCCCCACCAGAGTCGGCATCAGAGAAGTCACATGGACGAGTAGCCATCTCGGACCTACGCCATATTCACGGGGAGGTCTTTCTGGAAAATCGAACGGCGCTGCGCCAGCATCTGCGCACGTTTCTTCTTTTCTCGGGGACCGACTTCGGTGCCTTGCTCGATAAATCGCACTCCTTCATGCAGGATCTTCCAAGCTAGACGACAGAGCCGATGAGCAATGGCCCAGATGGCGGACTGATAGCCAAGGCGGGGCAGTAGATGGCGGAACACGACTTGAAAATGACTGCCTTTCTTCGCCACCGCAGCGTGTGCTGCTTGGTTCAACACGCGGCGCAGATATTTATTACCTTTCGCAGACCGACTACTGTGGTTCTGTTCCGCGCTTTCCTCCTTGCCGGAACAGGTTCCCACCCACGACGTCAACTCCGCGGCCGCTGGGAACGTACTGGCCTGAGCGCCCACCTCGGCGATGATTTGTTGCGCCGAATCCACTCCCAAACCAGGTACTTCCGCCAGTCGAATCACGGCGTCTTGCTGTGGCTTCATGGCTGCCGCGATCATGCTATTGAGCTGATCCATTTGCGGATCGATCAACTGCAACCGCTGCAGCTGCAGGGCCAACATCTCCCCATGCACGCGCTGTGCTCTTCCCGTCAGAGCATCGACCAGTTGCTCCTCGCTGCACTGCAACCGCTCACCACCGAGTTGCGCCAACTTCTTGGGGTCGGTCTCTCCGTTTGCCAAAGCATGCAGAATGCGCAACCCGCTGGCCCCCAGTAGATTGCTGACGACAATCGACAGCTTGATCCGCATTTCTTCCAGCAAACACTCGATCTGGTTCTGCAGTCGTACTCGATCGCGCGTGAGTTGCAGCTTCATGCGGGTCATGCTCGGCCAGATCCGCTGTTCGCCGCCGGGCACGAAACTCAAAATCAGCTCGTTGGCGATCAGTCGGCGCACCAACTGCTCCGCATCCTTGAAGTCATGCTTACGCCGACGTGGTGCACGGTTGGAAAACGCCTGCGCCAAGTGCAAACGCATGTGGGGCTCCAGTTCCAGCCACACCGACCGCCAGTACTGGGCTGTCGATTCCATCACCGGGCCGCAGGCCCATGAGAACTCAAAATCCGTTGTGGGCTTGCCGACTCAAATAATGTGATGATAAAGGACGTTCGCTTCAATAATCCCAGAATTGGGCGTACCGGCCGAAGACATCATTGAGGAGAAAACTGTAGGCGCGGCCGAAGGAGCCGCTCTCTATGGTTCCTCAAAAACAAACTGAATCTGGCGTTCGCCCTGCTACGCTGTCCATCCCTGAACTGGAACAATCGAAGGCAGCCGTCCTCAATGCGCTTGCCTCGATTCATTCTCGTCGGAGCTACACATTCGCCATCAACAGGTTCATCGCCTGGTACTGCAGCCAGCCCAGATTGACCTTCAATCGCGCCGTCGTTGTCCGCTACAGGTCACATCTGGAAAATCTCCGCTTGTCCGCGTCGACGATCAATTTGCACCTTTCAGCGATCCGAAGATTAGCCGATGAATCCGCGGAAAGCGGTTGGCTGACTCCAGAACTGGCGATCGGTATCCGGCGAGTCCAGGGGGTGAAGCGCCTCGGACACAAGAGCGGTAACTGGCTTACTCGGTACCAGGCGCAAGAGTTGGTGAACGCCGCCTCCATGACAGACCTGCGGGGTTGGCGGGACGGAGCAATCCTTGGATTGCTTCTGGGATGTGGCTGCGGCGTTCTGAGGTTGTGGGACTGACGGTAGAGCAACTTCAGATGCGCGAGGGACGATGGGTCATCGTCGATTTAATTGGCAAGGGAAGACGCCTGCGAACGGTTCCGGTTCCGTCCTGGTCCAAGCAGCTTCTGGATGCATGGCTCCGGCATTCGGACGTGAGCCAAGGAAGAGTATTCAGAAGGATTTCAAAGAAGGGGGAGCGACGGGAAGCGGGCGTGACCGCCAACGTCGTCTGGTATGCGGTCAAGCGGTGTGCCCGGCAGGCCGGCATCGCGAATCTGGCACCACACGATCTTCGTCGTTATGCTGAATCGGAGATCATGCCGAATCGCGATTCTAAAATGCCCTCGAATCCGCTCGAATCCTGCCGATCGTCTATCTTGCGACCCAGTCCATGCGGCATAATCCGCTGTGCTTCACAGGACATGGACGAGGCCCAACACTCACCATCAATTGTTTAGCATCCTTTCTTGTTCTTTGGCGAGCTTCCTCGGGGTCCCCACGCAGATGGCGCGCCAAGCGAGTTTTGGAGTCGATCACGAATGTTACGGCGAGGTATGCTTGGGCGAATCTTATCGCGGTCTGCTTCGGTGTTCTGATCTTCGGCTGGCGCCAGACTATGCCGAATCACTTCGCCGAGAAACAGCTCAGGCCGCTGCCATGGCGCGAGCATTCGGCGTAATCCGGGATTCGGCATAGCGGCGTTTATGCCGCATGCGGCATGACCGCAGCACGTGTGCCCGCCTCTGCCATGATTGCAGCGGCGAACTCGAACAGATTCGCTTTCTGCTCGGGCACGCTTCCGTACAGACGACGGAGCGATACATCGGGTGCAAACAGAAGCTGCAAGACGCCGTTAATGATCGTTTCGGAATCTCAGTCGCCGGGGAGGTAGCTTAAACCGTATCTTCGCCTGGTCGAACGTGTGATTGGCGATAGCGTCCTTTATCATTCACTACTTCGGTTGGCAAGCCCGCAGCAGGTTTGGGGGTCATTGTCCGAGATGGGGACGATTTGCTCAAGCGGATTTCCGACACGAAATGCGCCCAATGACGTTCCTGGACCCTGGCCCGTTTGTCGGTATCTATCGGCTTCGTTCCGCGAGTAAGTCATCGTTAATTCGCGATCGCCGGCTAGCCCCTGACATCGCCAGTGGAGGACCAGACGCACGTGTTGACATCCGACCCAAGCAGTGACATTCTTGTGTCGGATGACGACCCGAAAGGAAGCCGAGCGCATTTCCCTCCTTCAGGGCACTCTTGACGTGCTCATTTTGAAGACCCTCGTTTTCGGACCTTGCCATGGCCAGGGAATCGCTCGCTCGATTCAGCGCCAGTCAGAAGAGGTTTTCCTCGTCGATCATGGTTCGCTGTACCTCGCACTACAACGCCTTGAAGACAGAAAGCTGATCGGCGCCAAATGGGGCGTGAGCGAGAACAACCGGAAAGCGCGGTTTTATTCGCTCACTGCGAAGGGCCGTGAGTGTCTTGCCGAGAAGGCCAGCGAGTGGCACAGGCTGACACGCGCGATGGGCCTGATTCTTGGAGGCCCGCGCACGCCAGAGGGCGGGGAGGCTTAGTTCATGTTCAGGCGCACGAGGAGTGCAAAAGATTTTTCGGAGCAATAGAACCCTAGCCGTGCCCGGGAGCCGTCGGACGCGAGGAGGGCAGGCGCACCGAACGGATCGCTCAGAGCATCACCTCGCCGCGCTCGCGTAGAGCGCCCGCTC
>Ga0209698_10003768_pt1 | contig 16745 bp, 15 predicted proteins | sample LitLauG_LLR_2012_FD_187203 | JGI IMG/M metagenome (GOLD analysis project Ga0209698, IMG submission 187203) | Freshwater sediment microbial communities from Pennsylvania, USA - Little Laurel Run_MetaG_LLR_2012 (SPAdes) (version 2) | ecosystem: Environmental > Aquatic > Freshwater > Creek >...
TTCTGGCTCAACTCGTGCGGCTCCGGCTGGATTCCCCGACGTTGATCCCGTATATCACCGCCGTGCCGTTCATGGTGCTGAGCGCCTCCTTCGGCGGCCTGGCTCCGGGCCTGCTGACCACTGGCCTGTGTGTGCTGGAATCGATGTACTTTGCCGCGGAGCCGACCGGGACTCTGGCGCTGCGTGACACCCACGACTGGCTGGGCTCGGCAGTCCTGGGATTCACGGGCGTAGTCAGCAGCGTGCTGTTCGAACGGATGAAGCGGGGGCAACTGACCGCTGCCTCGGCGCGGGTCATTTTTCAGAACTCGCCGGCGGCCCTGGTCTTGTTGCGTGGCCCCGAGTTCACCATTGACATGGTCAATCCCGCCTACGAGGCCTTAACCCAAGGCCGGACCATGGCCGGCAGGACCGTGGGCGAAGTATGGCCGGAAGCGGCCCACCTCATCCTCCCGCTTCTCGAAATGGTGCGCCGGGCGCGAACTGTCTATCACGCCGATGAGATGCCCCTTCCTCTACGCCGGGGGCCCGATTCCCCGATCGAAGAGCGCTTCTTCAATTTCTCTTATGTGCCGCTGACGGGGCTTCACAGCGCCGGCGAAGTTCAGATCCTGGGAGTGGTTATCGAAGTGACCGCGCAAAAGAAAGCCGAACACGAGTTGCGTGCCACGTACCAGGAGCTGGCGGCGATCCACGCTAATGCTCCCGTTGCCCTGCTGCTGGTGGATGAAGAACTGCGGGTGCAAAAGGTGAACGAGCTCGCCGCCCAGCTCGCGGGACGGGCGGCGCAGGACCTGCTGGGGCTTCGCCACGGCGAAGTCCTGGGGTGCCTGAACGCGCTGGCCGACCCACGGGGATGCGGCTACGGGCCGGTCTGCGGTGATTGCGGCATCCGCCTGGCGGTATTGGACACTCTGAGCAGCGCAACCCGGCACCACAATATCGAGTCTTGCGGAATGTACTCCGCCAGCGGCCATGCCCAAGAGCGATGCTTCCTGGTGTCCACGGCGCCCGTGCGGTACGACGGGACGAACAAAGCCCTGGTCTGTTTAGAGGACATCACCGATCTGAAACGCACCGTTCATCAACTGGAGTCCGCGCTGCAAGAGAAGACGGTCCTGCTCAAGGAGGTTCACCACCGCGTGAAGAACAACCTCGCGGTGATCTCCAGCCTGCTCGGTATGCAGGCGGATGCCGGCGGCCCGGAAGCCAGGCTGGCGTTATCGGAGAGTCATCGGCGGGTGCATTCGATTGCGCTCATCCACGAGCACCTGTACGGAAATGAGCACCTCAATCGTGTCAATTTCTCCGAATATGCGCAACAGCTCGTGCAGGAACTGTACTCGGCATTCGTTCGGGAAGAGGGGCGAATCTCGCTCAAAATCGATGTGGAACCCATCGAACTCGACATTCACTGGGCGGTACCGTGCGCCCTGATCTTGAACGAGCTGCTGTCGAATGCCTTCAAACATGCCTTTCCCGCCGGGCGCAGCGGAGAGATTCGGGTTTCCTTTCGGGAATCCGGGCCCGGGTATTTGGAACTGGTGGTGCAGGACAATGGGATCGGTTCCCTGGCCGGCGGGAATGCGCAGAGTTCGCAGTCGACGGGACTGTCCATCGTCCGGATTTTGACCACGCAGTTGGACGGATCGCTCGAACAGGAGGCATGCTCGGGCATGCGGTTTGTCCTTCGTTTCCCGGGTGGCTCCCCCCTGCGGGCAACGGTCTCGAACTGACCGTTCACTAACCGCTCAGCTTGAACAATCGCACGGCGTTCTCTTTCAAGATCAGCGGCCGGACTTCGTCGCGGATGGCGATCTTTTCGAAATCCGCCATCCAACGGTCGGGCGTGATCAGCGGGTAATCCGAACCGAAGAGCATTTTATGCTTCAGCAGCGTGTTGGCGTACTGGATGAGGGTCGGGGAGAAATACTTGGGCGACCATCCCGAAAGGTCGATATAGACCTGCGGCTTGTGCAAGCAGATCGAGATGGCTTCATCCTGCCAGGGGAACGACGGGTGCGCCAGGATGATAGGCATATCCGGGAAATCGACGGCCACATCGTCGATATCCATGGGGTTGCCATATTTCAAGCGGACACCGCCGCCGCCCGGCATGCCGGTGCCGATGCCGCTGTGGCCGGTGTGGAAAATGACCGGCAGGCGCGCCTCGTTGAGCGCCTCGTAGAAGGGATAGACCCGGCGGTCGTTGGGATGAAATTTTTGCAGCGGCGGATGGAGCTTGAACCCCCGCACTCCGGCTGCGACCAGGCGGCGCGCCTCGCTGATGGCTTCGAACCCGCGCATGGGATCTACGCTGGCGAAAGCCAGCATGATGTCCGCGTGCTCGGCAGCCAGCGCGGCCACCTCGTCATTGGGGACTTGGGGCCTGCCGGTGAGGCGCTCGTCCACGGAGAAAACCACACAGCCGATCTTGCGGCTGCGATAATACTGCGCCAACTCTTGCGGGCCGGGCCGGGCACCGGTTTCGCCGAAGTACTTGCGGGCCGCTTCGTCGGCGGCATTGGCGGTGTTGGATTCGATGTGAACGTGGGTGTCGATGGCGACCAGATTCTGATGATCCATAGGAGACACTATTATAAGAAGAACGATGGGGGCGGCCATGCGAAAGATTGGAATTGTTCATCCGGGACAGATGGGAGCGGTCGTGGCGGCGACCGCCAAAAACAGCGGGCACGAGGTCTACTGGGCTTCCGAAGGGCGCAGCACCGAGACCCGGCAGCGTGCGGCGGGAGCGGGCCTTCGGGATGCCGGCACGATGGCGGAGCTGTGCGAGGAATGTGAGGCCATGGTCAGCGTCTGTCCTCCGGAGTTCGCCGAGGGCATGGCGCAGGAAATCGTGGACCTCGGTTTCCGCGGGCTGTACATCGATGCCAACGCGATTTCTCCGCAGCGCGCCCGGCGCATGAGGCAGTCGATGGCCGCGAACGGCGTGCGGTTCGTGGATGGCTGCATCATCGGACAGGCGGCAACGAGCCGCGGAGAGACGTGGATCTACTTATCGGGCGCGCAGGCGGCGGACGCGGCCGGCTGTTTCACGGCAGGGCCCCTCGAGGCGGAGGTGCTCGAAGGCGAGGCCGGCCAGGCTTCGGCATTGAAGATGTGCTACTCCGCGCACGCCAAAGGGATGGCAGCCTTGCGGGCGGCCGTCCTGGCGGCGGCCGATCAACTGGGCGTGCTGGGCGATTTGGACCGGCAGTGGGCGCGATCGGGCCCGCCATTTGCGCGCGCCGTCGAGTCCATCCAGATCACCGCCCCCAAGGCCTGGCGCTTCGTCGCCGAGATGCAGGAGATCGTCGAGACGTTCGAATCCGTGGGCATGCCGGGAGACTTCCATCGCGCCGCCGGAGAGATCTACCGGCGCCTGGCGCCGTTCAAAGGCACACCGAAACCGGAATTGGGCGAGGCGTTACGAAGGCTTAGACTCGACGTGCCCGCCGAACTGGTACCGCATCGCGGAGAGTAGCTTATTGGCAAATTCGCCTTCGCCGCGCGAACTGAATCGCTCATACAAGGCCGCCGTCAACACGGGCGCGGGGGCCGATTCTTCGATGGCCGCGGTGATCGTCCACCGGCCTTCCCCGGAATCGGACACATGTCCGGAAAACCTGGCGAGGTCGGGCTCCTCGAGTAAGGCGAGGGCGGTCAGGTCCAGCAGCCAGGAAGCGATCACGCTGCCTCGACGCCACACTTCGGTAACGTCGGCCAGGTTGAACCGGTATTGATAGTGCTCGGGGTGGCGCAGCGGCGCCGTCTCCGCATCCACGGCGTGCTCGCGGCTGCCAGCGTCGGCGTGCTTCAGAATGTTGAGGCCTTCGGCGAAGGCCGCCATCATGCCGTATTCGATCCCGTTGTGCACCATCTTCACGAAGTGGCCGGCGCCAGAGGGACCGCAATACAGATAACCGTCTTCGGCTGTGCCGCCGGCTTGTTCGCGTCCGGGCGTGCGCGGGAGACTTCCCCGCCCGGGGGCCAGGGTCTGGAAGATGGGGTCGAGACGCTCGACGACCTGCGCGGGTCCGCCGATCATCTGGCAGTAGCCTCGCTCCAGGCCCCAGACGCCGCCACTGGTGCCCACGTCCAGATAAGAGATGCCGCGTGCCGCCAGTTCCTTGGCGCGGCGGATATCGTCGATGTAGTAGGAATTGCCGCCGTCGATGAGGATATCGCCGGATTGCATGCGGCCGGCCAGTTCTCGAATGAGCCCATCCACCGCCGCGGCGGGCACCATCAGCCAGGCGGCGCGCGGCGGCGCCAGCTTACTGACGAAATCATCGAAGGAAGCCGCAGCCGTTGCGCCTTCGGCCGCCAGTTCGTTCATCGCGGCTTGGCTTTTGTCGAATACGACACATTGGTGTCCGCCGCGCAGCAGGCGCTTTACGATGTTGGCGCCCATGCGCCCGAGACCGATCATTCCGAGTTGCATAGCCACATTGTAAGGGAGGCGGACGGCCGAAGGCGGCCGACGCGTCCCTTGCATTCGGCCGCCGCTTCCGGCAGGATACAAGCAGCCGTATGGGGTCCAAGAGAGTCTTTGCTCTCCCTGTGGTCTGCTGCGCGCTGGCAGGTGTGGTCTTCGCCGCATCCTCGCCCGGGTCCATCGCCGTCATCCGGGAGGGCGACCTTTGGGTGCAAGATTTGGGCCACGGGACCAGCGCCCGATTGACCAACGACGGGCGCAATCATTCCCCCAAATGGTCGCCCACAGGCGAATGGCTGGCGTTCCTGAAAGAAAGCCAGGCTTGGGTGATTCGCGCCGACCGCAGCGCGGCGGCGTTCTTGGGCGACACGGGGGAATGGAATAGCGCGCTCGAATGGTCGCCGGACGGCAAAGCCCTGGCGGTCGAATCGAGTGGGATCTTTCGCCTGGAGTCGGGAGCCGTCTGGCGGAAGCAGGAGATCGCACGGGTTCCGGGCCGTGTCCTATGGCGTCCGCAGGGGCAGGACTGGGTGGATGGCGCGATGACGATCGGGAACGGTCTCTCGCTGGTTCCCAACGCCCCTGGTCCCCTGATCCCCGCCGCCTGGATCGGGAACGGCAAACAGATCCTCTACTGGGCGGCCCCGGAGGTTTCCGCCTCGATTCTGGCGGACGGCCTGCCCTTGTTCACTGTCAATGTCGAGGGCGGAGCGGCTCGCGCCACGGGGGCCGGTACTCTTCTGTACAATGACTTCACGGCGGTGGCCCCCGGAGGCGAGAAGGTCGCACTGGTCGGTGGCGGGGACCGTGAGGCCTGGCAGGACAAGCACATCTCGATTTTCAGCTTGGCTACGGGCGCTCTGACGCGCTTGACCCCAGACAGGGAGGTTGCAGTCTCGCCGGATTGGTCGCCCGATGGGAGACGGATCGCATTCGTGTCGTCGCACGATTATGGCCCCGAGGAGTCCGCCCGGTCCCATCGGGTGATCACACCGAATGGCACGGTACGCGACGTTCCTCCCGGCGCACGCGCAGGCGTATCGTTCGAGCAGTCCCAAGCGACGTTACGCGGCCGCCGGATTTGGCTCATGAATCCCGACGGCAGCGGGAGAGTGCAGCTTACGAACGACGCGCAGTACCGGGATGAGAGACCGCTGTGGTCTTCGGATGGGACGCAGATACTCTTCGCGCGGATCGACCCGTCGGGGGCCATGAGCTTATGGACGATCGGCGCTGACCGGAGTCTACTGCGCATGGTGGCCGAGGGTTTGTCGGCCCCGAAGCGCGCGCTCACGCCGTCGCAGCCCCAGTGGACATGGTTGCCCTGGGAATACTACGGTCACATCCGGTGGGAACAGTACTTCGACGGGCGCCGCTAGAACGACCACAGCACGCTGGTATACCCTGTATTCGCCCGATAGTTCTGCAGATAACCGAGCACTCCGAACTCCTCGCGGTAACGATAGAACTGCCATCCGGCGTTCCACCGGATCTTGGGCGTAATACGTATGGAGACGCGCGCCAGCGGCGAGTGGAACGCCAGCGGGAAGGTCTGCACCGAGCCAAATAACGCTTGAACCGGATCGGTGACGCCAGGCGGTATGGCGGCAGCCCGCCCGTCGCCGGTGTCTTTGGTGATGCTGTACCCCACATACAGGTCCGCCCGCCTGGTGACGCCGAAGTGCGCGCTCAGGTTGCCGGCGTGGATGTTGCTCAGGTAAAGCTGATCGAAGCTCTGCCCCACCGGCCGGCCAACGCCCGCGAAGAACGCCAGGCCGGAAACGCTGTCGAGGTGCAGTTTCATGTAGCTGGCATCCAGGCTGAAGCGGTCCTTGGGAGCCCAGGAGGCGTTGGCGCTGTAATCGCGCGAATGCGAGCTGAACGTCGAATACGAAACCGGCGAATTCACGTTGTAGACCTGCCGGTAGGTCGCGGAAAGCTGTACCTTACGGGTGCGGTACTCCGCGCGGCCGTTGAGCGTGTGGTAATCGCGATCGCTGATGGGCGTCAGCGGTTGATTGTCGCGCCCCACTTCGCCCTCCAGCCGGATGGTCAGGGGCTTCACCTGCACGGGGCGGATCTGCACGCCCAGCGTGCCGGCATTCAGGTGGTTGCTCCGTGTGTAGGTCGTATCGTCGAACGGCCCGGCGAAGGAAAGCCCTTCGATGGTGGTGATGGCGCGGTCCGAGTAGTGATAGCCGGCGTAGAAACCGATCCATGGCGCGAGGCGGTAGTTGAGGTCCGTGGCATTGGCTACGGTACGGACACCCAGGTACCGGAAGTTCAGCGTGGCGCCGAAATTGGTGCCGTTGTCGAACTCCGTATAGCTGGAAAGCCCGTCGATGCGCGTGCTGTGGACCGAGCTGTTGTTGACGATGGTCAGCCGGTCGCTGGGATACAGGCTGATACTGAAATCGCCGGCGGTCACCGGGCGCTGGGCGTTGCCGCTGACCAGGACCTGGCGATTGGCGGCCGCGCCGGCGTTGAAGCCGGACGCGAATTCGTTCAGGGCGAAATCGCGGCTTCCGCTGACATAGGTCATGCGCGCATTGATTCCCCAGCGCTTGCGGTTGGTGAAGAGGTTGCCTAGCCAGCCGGGATTCGAGCCGTGATAGGGTTCGGAACGGCTGAATTGCTGCAGGTTGGCGGGAATGGTAATGGGACCCAGGCCGGGGCCGGCGACGCCCGCATAGGACGAATCATCTTTATAGAAGTCCCAACGCCGCAGAACCGTGAACTTGAAGCCGGCAAATTCCGCATCCGCCCCCAGCCGGTACTCGTTCCACTCCCGCCGGACATCCATGAACACCGGATAGGCCAGGCCGCGCGGGTCGAACTCCTGCACGCTCGAAAGTGCCGGCCCCGTCTGGTCGTTGCGGCTATAGCCCACGCGAAACCGGAAGTGGCTTTGCGGGAGCAGCGTCAGGTCGTGGTCCTGCAAGCGCCGGCGCGTGTCCATTTGATGCAGGCCGGCGGAGATCGTCAAGCCCGGATTGTAGAATTCATCCAGCCGCCAGAGCATGTCGTAGCGGTAGAGGCCGTTCTTCTCGACGCGCAGGTTCGCCGATTGGTACGGGTCGTTACCGAGCCCCAGGGTATTGAGGAGGATGTGGTCAAACAGGCGCCCGTGCCCGTCCTTCGAATCCACCGACAGGCCGCTGTCCAAAAGGCGAATACCGTTGCCGTAGTTGACGTCGCTGCGGTACTTGCCGAGGTCGCCGCCGATCAGGGCGAAGCGGTAGCCGGTCTCGAACGAGTTGGTGAAGTTGTAGCCGTCAAAGTCTTTGCCGCGCGCCGAACCTACCGGTTCGGGAGTAGGCGCCACGACCTGCTGCGCGTAAAGCACGCCGGCCGCGAGAATCAAGGAGAATCGCATCGTCATGGCCGTCACCTCAGGAAGAACGCGTCGCTGTTGGACCCGTGGATGCGCACGTGGCAGGTGGTGCATCTCTGGCGGGCCGGGTCGAGCAAATTGTGGGACGACGACAGCACAGGAACCCCGTTGTTGCGCGTTCCGAAATCGCCGGCCCCGTTGTGGCATTGCAGGCAGAGCGTGAAGACCACCGGGCGCCGCAGCAGGCGCGTGTTGGTGGAGCCGTGGGGGTAGTGGCAGGTTTCACAGCCCTCCACGCGCACCGGCGGATGTTCGTACGCGAACGGCCCGCGCTTATCGGCATGGCACTTGAGGCAGGGTTCCTCGTTGTTGAGCGCCTGCTCCACCATGCGCGGCCGCTGCGACATGCGCCAGGTGGCCGCAAACGCGCCGTGCGGATTGTGGCAGTCGGTACATTGCAGGAAGCCCTCATTCACGCGATGCTTCGAGGGCATATCGAATTGCGCGCGAACCGCCGCGTGGCAGGTGTAGCACAGCTCGCTCTGCTTCTTGGCCAGCAGAAACCTGGGCGTGGGGGAGTGGTGAACGGAGTGACAGCTCGTACAGGCCACGTCGTTGAGGGTATGGTCGGAGCGGCGAATGTTGGCCCTGGAGAAATCGCCCGCGTGGCAGGCGAGGCAGGTCTCCAGCGTCTGCTTCGGCGTCAGCAGCGAGAATGCGCGCGGGATGGTGTTTTTGCCGCCGCCCGCCTGCACGTGCGCCTGCGCCGGGCCGTGACAGCCTTCGCAGCCCGTGCGCTCGGGCGTTTCCTTGCCCGAAGCGATGCTTTTGTAGTGCGGGTTCTTGTAAAAATTCAGCCAGATGTCCGCATGACAAGTCCGGCACACGTTACTGCCCACGTATCCGGAGGTGGAGGGGCCTTGAGCGAATGCATACGCGGCGCACAGCAGGGCCAGAATAGCGCGGCAAGCCATAATCCGCATGATACTGGAGGCGGGCCTGGGTTGTGCCGGATTTGCGTAAGAAATTCGTAAAATCTCGGCGGTTACCGCACCGGTTATACGACACCGGTTAAACTAAAGGAGGAGTGCATTCGCACGCGCACAGCCGCCGCGGAACCACGGCGAGCGTTCTTCGCTGGTCGGTCGGGGCCACGCTCTTGTTCGTGGCCGTCGAGATGGTGGCCGGATTCCGCGCTCACTCTCTCGCCCTGATTTCCGACGCCGGACACAATTTCACCGACGCGCTCGCCCTATTGCTGGCCTGGATCGCCAACTATCTGGAAGCCAAGCCGGCCAACGAGATCAAGACTTACGGCTACCAGCGCGCCGGTGTTCTGTCGGCCTTCGTCAATGCGCTCACGCTGGCCGCTCTCTCCGCCTGGATTTTCTACGAGAGCGTCGAGCGCCTGCGCCAGCCGCAAGCGGTCCACCAGGAGATCATGTTCGCGGTGGCCGTGCTGGGGCTGTTGTTGAACGGCGGCATCATGTGGGCGCTCCGTTCCGCCCGCCATAGAGACATCAACGTGCGCAGCGCGTTCGTCCATATGCTGGGGGATGCGTTGGGATCCATCGCCATCATCGCCGGGGCGGTGGCCATCTCCTACACGGGTTGGGTGCAAGTCGACCCGCTGCTCTCCATTCTGATTGGAATGCTCATCGTGTGGACGGCCTGGGACATCATTCACGAATCTCTGAATATTCTCCTGGAAGGGTTACCCCGCGGGCTCACTCTGCAGAGTGTGATCGATTCGATGCGGGCCGTGGAAGGCGTCCTGGACGTGCACGACCTGCATATCTGGAGCCTCGGGTCGAGCACCCACGCGCTAAGCTGCCACGTCCTGATCGAAGATGTGCCCCCTTCCTCGAGCGACGCCATTCTGCGCCGTCTAAACGGAATGCTGGCGGACCAGTTCCACATCTTCCATACGACGGTGCAGTTCGAGCACGCGTCGTGCGCGGTCTCCGGGACGGGGTGCGTGATTCCAGTGGAGACCGAGCATCAACACGAAGGGCATCGGCATTAACCCTTACGGTCGCGGTTCAGAAACAGCTTCCAAGGCCTCGCGGCAAGCCTTCAAAATCTCCACCGCGTGCGGCGTATCGCCGTGGACGCAAATAGTCTGGGCCGTTCCTTGGCGGGCAAACCGCAAGGCCTGAGCGGCGGCTTGCCGCGGGTCGGCGATGAGGGCATCGGCGAACCGGCGCGAGCGCAGGGAGCCGTCCGGCTCGTAGCTTCGGTCGGCGAAGGCCTCGGCGGCAGTGGCCAGGCCCATTTCGTGCCACACATCGAGCGCCGCGGAACCCGCCAGGCCGAAGATTGTCGTGCCGGCGCCCCAGCGCGCCACCGCCCGGCCGATGGCGCGGGCCACCTCTCGATTGCGGGCCGCCACGTTATATAAAGCGCCGTGAGGCTTCACGTGGGTGAGGCGCGCACCCAATTTCTGCGCCACCCGTTCGAGACGCTCGATCTGCGCCCGCACCGTCCCCTCAATTTCTGAGGCGGTCATGGCAACTTCCACGCGGCCGAAACGGGCGCGGTCGGGATAGCTTGGATGGGCGCCGATTTTCACGCCGCGCGCCAGCGCCAGACGCACCGTACGCTCCATCGTGGCTTCATCGCCGGCGTGGCCTCCGCAGGCAATATTCGCCGACGTGATGTACTCCATCAGCGCGGCCTCATGCGCGGCGTCCCCGAGTTCTCCCATGTCGCAGTTGAGATCGATGGTCATAGCGTACCTATCAGAGCAGGGAGTATAGCCATTCCTCCTGCCGGCGCAATAGTTCGAGCGCCTGTTCCATGGTGACACGCTCGAAGCGGACCCGGTCGCGCGGCCGCAATTGGCCCACCCGCCAGAGGTCTGCGGAAATCACGTTAGCCGGCTTGGGGTAGCCGCCGGTGGTCTGGTGCTCGACGAACAGGATGATCGGCTGCCCTTCCGGCGGAATTTGTACCGCTCCCAGGGCCACACCTTCGGTCACCATGTGGCCGGCGGGGCTCGGAATTGCCGGGCCGCGGAGCCGCAGGCCCATACGGTTCGCTTCCTCGGTCACCTGGTAGTCCGCGGCGTAGAGGTCTTCGGAGAACCACTCCGCCTGGGGGCCGGGAGTAACCCGCAGCGGGCTCTCACGCGTTGGCGGTTGGGCGGCGCTGTACCGGCAACGACGGATTGCCAGGTTGCCGGCGGTGAGCACATCGCCGGCCCGTAACGCTCGTCCCCCGACGCCCGTTACCAGGTGTGTCGAAGCGCTTCCCAGCACTTTGGGCACATCGAGTCCGCCGCGGACCGACAGATAGCAGCGTGCACCCGACCGGGAAGCGCCCAATCGCAGCACCGTTCCCGCGTCCACCTCGACGGGGCGCCACAGGGGCAACCCGCCTGCGAAGTCCGATCCGGTAAGCGCCAACACCGTCCGGGTATCGAATGCGAACGCCCCGCCGGTGAGAGTCATCTCCAGTGCCGGCGCGTTCTCCGCGTTACCCACCAGCAGATTGCCGGCGCGCAGCGCCAGGGCATCCGCCGCCCCGGAAGCCGAAACACCAAGGTGCGCGTTTCCGAAGCGTCCCAAGTCCTGCACCGTCGTCTGGAATCCCGGTTCGACCACACGGATCGAATTCATAAGGGCACAAAGCGCACCTTGTCGCCCATGCGCAGCAGGGCTGGCGGCGATGCCTCGGCGTCAAACAGACGCAACGCGGTGCGTCCGATGATGCGCCATCCGCCCGGCGACGCCACGGGATAAATGCCGGTGTGGCTGCCGCCTATGGCGACGCTCCCCGCCGGAACGCGTTTTCGGGGCGTGGGCAGACGCGGGGTAGAAAGTTCCGGCGGCAGACCGCCCAGGTAGGGAAAGCCGGGAGAGAACCCGAGGAAGTAGACCAGATAGCGCGCCGAAGCATGCAATTCCACTACGCCTGCGTGCGTCAGGCCCGAGTGCCGCGCCACCTCTTCGAGGTCTGGCCCAAAAGCGCCGCCGTACGAGACGGGGATTTCCACGGTACGGCTCCCGGCATCGGCCGGTTCCGGCGGCCGAAGCATTCGCTCGCGGACGAGCGCTTCCATCTCCGCGTGGCTGCGCCGGCGCGGATCGAAGTCGATGAGAACCGAGGCATAGGCAGGGTGTAGGTTCAGGATGCCGGCCGGGTCCTCGCGCAGAGCGCACATCAACCGTCGCACCTGGCGGTGCGCATCCATCGAGATGGCATCGCCGAAGGAAACGAGGAGTGAGCGGTCGCTAGCCGGACGGATCTCCATCGTAAGGAGATCTTATCACCAGCTAGGCGACGATCTTGGTTTTGCCAGCCTTACTTAGCAGCGCTTGAATCTTAGCCCGCAACTCTTCCACCGTAAATGGCTTGGCCAGTAGCGCGTGGCCCTTTTCGACGACGTATTTCTGCACGACATGGGTGTTGTCGTACCCGGAAATATACAGCACTTTGAGACCGGGCTGCAGGGCAGTGAGTTTGTCGGCTAACATGGGGCCGCTCATGCCCGGAGCCACTACGTCGGTGATCAGCATTTCGAGCGGATCATGGTGGTTCCTGTAGAGCGTCAGCGCGTGCTCCCCACTATCCGCCGTCAGAACCGTGAACCCGAACTTCGACACCATGGCCCCAACCAGCTTCCGGATATCCGGCTCGTCGTCCACGACGAGAATAGTTTTTCTGGCTTCTGCTTCTGACATGCACCCTGATTCTACTCGCCCCTTCACGGACCGGCAACGCTACCTATAGGTACTATGTGAAAATATGCACTTACACTGCGCATGAGCATCGCCCGAACCATAGCGGAGCAACTCGAGCGCGCCTCCTGGATCCGGCGCATGTTTGAGATTGGGATCCAGCTTCGCAAGGAGCGCGGGGGGGAAAACGTCTTCGATTTCTCGCTCGGCAACCCCGAAGTCGAGCCTCCCGAAGCGGTGATTGCCGCACTCCGCCGGGTGGTGGCGGAAAACCGGCCGCACAGTCACGGCTACATGCCCAACGCCGGTTTTTCCGAGAGTCGGGCGGCCATCGCCGCGGGCCTTGCGAGGCGTACCGGAATCCCGTTCACCGGCGACGATGTTCTCATGACCAACGGCGCCGCCGGAGCCATCAACATCGTCCTGAAATCGATTCTCGATCCCGGTGACGAAGTGATTTTGTTGAATCCGTATTTTCCCGAGTACCGTTTTTACGTGGAAAACCATGGGGGGCGCGTGGTGACGGCCGAAACCGACGAACAATTCCAGCCCGACCCTGAGCGCATCGCCCGCGCGCTAACCCCACGGACCAAGGCTCTCATCTTGAATTCGCCCAATAACCCGACCGGGGCCGTGTACGGCAGCGAAGTGCTGCGCCAGTTGAAGGCCGTGATCCGCGAACCGGTATTGGTGATCAGCGACGAGCCGTATCGTCCGCTGGTCTACGACGGTTTGGAAGTGCCGGAGACGCTGGCGGCCGTTCCCCGGGCGGTGCTGGCATGGTCGTGGTCAAAGGCCATGGCGATCTCCGGCGAGCGCATCGGCTACCTGGCCATTCCGCCGCATCTCCCGGAAGCTGCCGCGCTGCGCAACGCCTGCACCTTCGCCAACCGCATTCTGGGCTATATCAACGCCCCGGCGATCTGGCAATTGGTGGTGGCCCAGGTGCCCGACGCTACTGTGGATGTGGCGCTCTATCAATCCAAGCGCGACCGCCTGTGCGATGCCCTGACAGCTATGGGTTACGAGGCCCCGCGTCCGCAGGGCGCCTACTACGCGTTTCCCAAGACTCCCCTGGCAGACGATGTCGCCTTTATCCGCGTGTTACAAGAGGAGGGCATCCTGGCGGTTCCGGGTTCCGGGTTCGGGCGCGCCGGCTACATGCGCCTTTCGTTGACGATTTCCCGGGACAGCCTGGAACGCTCGCTGCCCGGATTTGAGCGCGCGTTCCGAAAAGTATGCTGAGCGTGGAATTCACAGCCGCCGAGCGCGCCGTATTGCGCCGCCTCTCGACACCCGAAAAGATCCAGCGATTCATGGACGAACTGGGATACAACAAAGAAGCCGATGGCGAGACCTGCCGTTCGCCGCGCCGGGTACTGCGCGACCGGACGGCCCACTGTATGGAAGGGGCGCTCTTCGGGGCGGCCGCGCTGCGCGTGAACGGCTTCCCACCCCTGCTTTTGGATCTGGAGGCGTTGCGTGACGATGACCACGTCCTGGCGATCTTCCGGGTGCGCGGATGCTGGGGAGCCATTGCCAAATCCAACTACTCCGGCCTGCGTTACCGCGAGCCGGTCTACCGGACGCTACGCGAACTGGCGATGTCCTATTTCGAGCACTACTACAATCCCGCGCGCCAGAAGACCCTGCGCGGTTATTCGCGCCCGGTCCATCTGGCGCGCTTCGATCGAATTCGCTGGATGACCGCGGAAGAAGATGTCTGGGCGATTCCCGAATACCTCACCACCATTGCCCACCGCCCTCTGCTGGCGCCGGCGCTGATTCCACGCCTCGGGAGAGTGGACGATCGGCTGTACCGTGCGGGCCGCCTGGGGCGGGCAGAGTAGGGCCCGCCCGTTGTGGCTCCCCACGGGGCTCATTCCATTCCAACGTTTGGGCGGCTTTCCAGCGGATTCCGGCGCCTGCGGCTGTTCGAACACTCCTTGGGAAGTCGCGGATTTCCACGGCTTGACAGACCTTCAGGTATGGAATAACATTGTTATTACTATGCGGGCTGTGCATGTATGCATTCGACAGATCGGGAACTCCCAGGGAGTCGTCATCCCAAAACCGATACTTGCGCAACTGGGTCTGGACAGAAAGGCGGGAGTGGAAATGACGATTGAGGATGGCGCACTGGTGTTGCGCAGGCCCGCGAGCCCGGCCCGCACAGGTTGGGCTGAGGCTGCCAGGAGTATCGCGGAAGCCGGCGACGACGAGCTCGTGATGGGCGAATTTGGTAATGCCGGGGATTCGGAGTTGGTCTGGTGACGCGTGGAGAGATTTGGCTGGTGAATCTTGATCCCACCGTCGGGAGCGAAATCAGGAAGACACGCCCGTGCGTCGTGGTGTCCCCGTCCGAAATGCACGATCATCCGCGCACAGTACTCGTCGCCCCCATGACTACGGCGGGTCGCGGTGCGCCGTTTCGGATCGGCGTCACTCATGGTGGCCGGAGAGGTTTGATCCTGATCGATCAGGTTCGCGCCGTGGACAAGACCCGGCTGGCGAAGAGACTCGGAGCGGTCTCGGCAAAGACGCTCACCACCACGTTGAGGACGCTGCAAGAGGTATTCGCGGAATGAGATTCCTCCACTGGAATCCGGCTCCCCACATTGGACACGTTTCGAACTTTTGCGGCCGAGAATGCGGTCCGCTCGAACCAGATCAACTCCCTTCCGGCCAATGGCGTACGCGCAAAACCAGCCCTCCCATCCAGGCTGGGCGCCTAGGCTGGACGCGATTAGAACTCTTCTGATGCGGAGCGATGCATGCTCGCGCCAACGACAGACACCTTCAAGTGACGCAAATTATCACATGGGCTGGCGGGACGGCCCAATCTGATCGAACCCAAACGGCTTTTGTCGAGAACACCCAATTCAGGGCCCTGGGTGCGATACTGAAGCGTCATGTGGGCGGGAACTGAACTGCGATCCCCGTCGGCCCGGGTGGGCTCGAGCCACGGGTTTGTTCACCGAATCGTCCCCGCCATTGCGGTAGCCCTTGGCCTGCTCGCCCATGCACGCGCTCAGGCTACGGATACGCCGCCGGGTTTCGAACAGATCGAGAGCGCATTCCTCGGATTCATGCAAGCGAACCACCTTCCTGGAGCCTCGCTTGCCATAGCCAGGAATGGGCGGCTGGTTCTTGCGCGTGGCTACGGCGATGCCGACGTCGAGCAGCACCAGCCGATGCAGCCGGAATCGCTGCTGCGCTTCGGTAGTATCGGAAAGACCATTACAGCCATCGCCATTATGGAGCTGGTGCAGAGCGGCAAGCTCGATCTGGACGCCAGCGCTTTCGCTCTGCTCCCCGACATTCGCCCGCGTTCCGGACGTATGGGAGATGCGCGGATCGGACGGATTACGATCCGGAATCTGCTGACACATTCGGGCGGCTGGGATGCAGCCGTCAGCGGCGAACCGATTGCGGCGCCACTCAGTCAGCAAATCGCGTCTGCGATGGGAGTGCCCTATCCGCCATCGCCCACCGCGATCATTTCGTACATGCTCGACCGGCGGCTCGATTTCGATCCCGGCACGCGGTTCGCCTACTCCAATTTCGGGTTTCTCGTCCTAGGGCGCGTCATTGAAAAGCTCACGGGGCAGTCCTACACCGAGTTCGTGCGGCTCCAGGTTCTCGCGCCAATGGGGATCGAGCGAATGCGCCCAGGGCGAACGCCGGTTTATCAACGCGCCCCCGGCGAGGTTCGCTATTACGATTATCCGGGCGCCCCGCTATTCGACTCGCTCATGCCCGGCGTGAGCGGGAAGGTAACCGAGCCCTACAGCGGTATCGTACCCCTCGAATCGGTCGACTCCGCTGGAGACTGGATCGCTTCGGCGATTGATTTGGTCAGAATCTTCACGATGCTGGATGGCTGGGGAGCGCCCGCCGTACTGAATCGCGAGTCGGTTCAGCAGATGGTGACGCCTGTGTTACTGACGGACGGTTCGAGCCCAGCTAGACCGATCTTCGCCGGCCTTGGAATCGACGTTACGTCCAGGGGCGCCGATGGTCTTTGGGCGCATGGCGGAGGTCTATTCGGTACAAGCTCGTTTGCGTGCAGGCCGCGAAATGGTTGGGCGTGGGCCGTGATCTTCAACAGCGCGCCGCGAGACTTCCTCTATAACAGCCCCAGCGCTGATTTCAATGGTGATCTGCAGCGTATTATTTCCGTGGATGCGCTCGAATCCGTCTCCTGGCCCGCCAGCGACCTGTTCCCTCAATACCTTCCCTCCGGCCGACCAGCGTTTGCGCCGGGCGGCGTGGTGAACGCCGCGAG
>Ga0209698_10003770_pt1 | contig 16744 bp, 15 predicted proteins | sample LitLauG_LLR_2012_FD_187203 | JGI IMG/M metagenome (GOLD analysis project Ga0209698, IMG submission 187203) | Freshwater sediment microbial communities from Pennsylvania, USA - Little Laurel Run_MetaG_LLR_2012 (SPAdes) (version 2) | ecosystem: Environmental > Aquatic > Freshwater > Creek >...
CGACGGCTGCCGCCTTGCTGCGCGCATTTGGCGCCCCGACGCAGAGCGCGCGCCCGCCATCCTCGAATATATCCCCTATCGCAAGCGCGACGGCACGCGCAGCCGCGACGAACCCATGCACGGCTATTTCGCGCAGCACGGCTATGTCGCGGTGCGCGTGGACATGCGGGGTTCGGGCGAGGCGGATGGGCTTCTGCACGACGAATATCTGCAGCAGGAACTCGACGACGCCTGTGAGGTCATCGACTGGCTGAGCAAACAACCGTGGTGCGACGGCGCCGTCGGCATGATGGGCAAATCGTGGGGCGGCTTCAATGCGCTGCAAGTCGCGGCGCTTAAGCCTCCGGCGCTGAAGGCGATCATCACCGTCTGTTCGACCGACGACCGTTACGCCGACGATATTCATTACATGGGCGGTTGTCTGCTCAACGACAATCTGTGGTGGGGCGCGATCATGCTGGCCTATCAGGCCCGCCCGCCAGACCCGGCGCTGCGCGACGACTGGCGCGAGGTCTGGTTGCAGCGGCTCGACGCCATGCCGTTCTGGCCGGCGCTGTGGCTCCAGCATCAACGGCGCGACGCCTATTGGCGGCATGGCTCCGTGTGCGAGGACTTTTCAAGCATCCAATGCCCTGTCTTCGCGGTCGGCGGCTGGGCGGACGCCTACACCAACGCCATTCCGCGTTTGTTGGAGGGGCTCAAGGCGCCGCGCCTCGGCCTCATCGGCCCCTGGGCGCATCTCTATCCCCACGATGGCAAGCCGGGGCCGAGCGTCGGCTTCCTGCAGGAGGCGCTGCGCTGGTGGGACCATTGGTTGAGGGGCGCTGACAACGGCGTGATGGATCAGCCGATTTTGCGCGCCTTCATCGAGGACGGTTGTCAGCCGGAGGACCGCGAGACGGCGGCGGGGCGGTTCGTCGGCGAGGCGCAATGGCCCTCGCCCGAGGTCATGCGGCTTACGCTCAACGTCACGGAGACAGGGCTCGACCGGCTTCCGGCGGCGTCCGAAATGCAGGTGCGTTCGCCGTGCTGGACAGGCGCAGCCTGCGGCGAATGGATGGGAACCGGAGCGCCCCATGAGGCGCCGGTTGACCAGCGTGTTGACGACGGTTTCTCGCTCTGTTTCGACAGTACGGCCTTGAGCGAGCCGCGGGATTTGCTCGGCGCCCCGGAGTTCGAGGCGGAGATCGCCTCCGACAAGCCCCTCGCCCAACTTTGCGTGCGGCTCTGCGACGTTGCGCCCGACGGCGCGTCGCGGCGGGTTTCCTACGGCGTCTTGAACCTCACGCATCGCGAGAGCCACGCCGAGCCGCGACCGCTTGAGCCGGGAGTTTTCTATCGCGTACGACTGAAGCTCAACGATTGCGGCTATCGCGTCGCGCCCGGCCACAGGCTGCGTCTGGCGATTTCGACCGCCTATTGGCCGCTGATCTGGCCTGCGCCGGAAGCCGCGACCCTGACGCTACGCCTTCCGGCCGCGCTGACGCTGCCGGTGCGCCATGCTCCGTGGGACGAACCGGCCGTCGTCTTTGCCCCCCGCGAGACCGCCGCCGACGCGCCCAAGACCGCACTCTCGCAAGGCCGCGTCGAGCGGCGCGTCGGCTTCGATCTGGGTGCGGGCGTCGCGACCTACGAAACGTTGGGGGAGGGCGGGCTGTTCGGCGAAGGGGCCTATCGCTACGACGATATCGACACGAGCGTCTCGCACGACCTGCGTCGGAGTTTTCGCATCGGCGCCGACACTCCGCTCAGCGCGGCTTACGATCTCAACCAGACCTACGAGATGGGCCGCGAGGGCTGGCGCATCCGCATCGAGACGGAAGTTTCGATGCGCGCCACGGCAACCGATTTCGTGCTGGAGGCGCGACTGGTCGCCTATGAGAACGGCGAAATCGTGCGCGGCCGGCATTTTTCGGAGACAATCGCGCGCGATTGGCTGTGAACGCGGCGCCGGGGCGTGACTTTTGCGACGCCGCGTGACAGAGCTTTTGCATTCCCATAATTCACAAGGAGGCCGTATTGTCGCTCGACATGGCGCCGCGCGTCGCCGTCATCGGCGCCGGGATCACCGGCATCACCACCGCCTACGATCTCGTCAAGCGCGGCGCGCAGGTGACGATCTTCGACCGCCAACCCTATGCGGCGATGGAGACCTCGTTCGCCAATGGCGGCCAGGTGTCGGTCAGCAATGCGGAAGTCTGGAATTCGTGGGCGACGGTGTGGAAGGGCGTCAAATGGATGACCCAGCCGGGGGCGCCGCTGCTGGTCAATCCGACGCCGACCTGGCACAAGATTTCGTGGATGGCCTCGTTTGTCGGCAACATTCCCCGATATGAAGACAACACGATCACCACCGTGCGCCTCGCGCTGGAGGCGCGCGACCGGTTGACCGAGATGGCGAAGGCCGAGACTATCGAGTTCGACCGCGAGAACCGCGGTATCCTGCATTTTTATGCGACCAAGGACGAGTTCGAGAAGGCGGGCAAGGTCAACAAGCTTTACGAAAAGGGCGGGCTTAAGCGGCGCACGGTGACGCCGGACGAAATGCGCAAGATCGAGCCGGCGCTGAAGGGGTCGTATTACGGCGGCTATTTCACGCCCGACGACTTCACCGGCGACATCCACAAATTCACCATCGGTTTGGCCAAAGCCTGCGAGCGGCTCGGCGTCGAGATGCGGCTGTCGGACGAAGTGCTGTCGGTGGCGGCCAGCGACAAGGGCGTGACGGTGATTACGCAATCAACCGAGCCGAACCTCGACAAAATCGCGCCGCCGACTGAGGTTTATCTGTTCGACCGCATCGTGGTGTGCGGCGGCGTGATGTCGCGCTCGCTGGCGCGACAATTGGGCGACAATGTTAACATCTATCCGGTGAAGGGCTATTCAATCACCGTCAATCTGCCCGAGGACAACGAGGCCGCCGCGCCTTATGTGAGCCTGCTCGATGACGCCTCGAAGATCGTGAGTTCGCGGCTGGGGCGCTCGCGGCTGCGGGTGGCGGGGACGGCGGAGTTCAATGGCTACAACCGCGACATCCGCGCCGAGCGCATCGACCCGCTCATCAACTGGTGCCGTTCGCATTTCCCCGGCCTCAACACGCGCCAGTCTGTGCCGTGGACGGGGCTGCGGCCGATGATGCCGGACATGCTGCCCAGAGTCGGGCGCGGGCGCAATCCGCGCGTGTTTTATAACACGGGGCATGGACATCTGGGTTGGACGCTGTCGGCGGCCACGTCGGATGCGGTGGCGGCGCTGGTGATGGGCAAGTCGAACGCGCCGTAACGGGTTGGCTGTCATTGCGAGCCAAGCGAAGCCATCCGGCCCCGCCGTGAGCCTGCGGGCGCCTGTTCGTATCGGCGGCCGAAACGCGGTCCGCTGCGATCGCACGACGGCTGGATGGCTTCGCTTGGCTCGCAATGACGGGCGCGCCGCCCGAGCGCCCCAATCAATCAAACACGCGGCATGCGAAACGGCAGCATCAGCTTGACGAGCGGGTTGGCGAAGCGGTCGAGGTCGAGCGCCTCGTGCATCGAGACGACGTCTTCCCCGTCGATCCGGTGCGCAATCTGTGAACGCGCATAGAACGGGGCGTCCTCAAAGGTCTTTGTAACGTGCGCCTCTCCCTGCGAGCGCGTCGCGCGGTCCACGCGCCACAACGTGCGTGGCAGCGGCGCCGGCGGCGGTGCGGGCGCCTCGCGGCATAAACCGTTCCGGTCGAAACGCAGCGACAACGCCAGCGGCGGCGCGGCGCGGCGCTCGGCTTCGTAGAAGATCGCCGCGCCCGAGCGCGTGTGCGCGCGCGACCACGTCCAGCGGCGGAACGCCGAACCCAGCGATGTATCGCCCGCGTTGAAGTCGAAATAAGCGTCTCCCTCCCATCTGAGGTCGGGCTCTGCGAAATCGACCGCAACGCGCGCGAACGGCGCAATCGGGCGCCACACATGCGCGCCCGCCTCGCTCAGCGTGAAAGCGCGCGGGTTGAGGCTCTGCGGCGTCAACCGAACGGCGCCGCGCACGCGGCGGGGCAGGGGGGCGCAGGTCTCGGCGATCTCATAGACGAAAGCGGCGCCGTCGCGCGTGACGGCGGTGGGGCCGATCCTGAGTTGATCGGGCGCGCGCGCAGCGCTTCGCCGTTCGGTCATCGCCCAGCGCGCGCCGCGCGCACCGTAGAGCACGACGTTGAACGCGCAATGATTGTAGGGGTCTTGCCGCCTGTCCCAGGCGTAATAGGGCGAGAACACGCTGCCGATGAAGGCGATGATGGTGAGGCCAAACTGTCCGTCGTCGCTGAACGCGTCCAGATACCACCAGCAATAGCCGCCCGGCTTCACCTGAAGGTCAAACCGAGATCCTGCGCCGCCGCCTTCGCCGCCTGAGCCCCCGAAAGGATCGCCATCGGCACGCCTGGCCCCGGATGCACCGTCCCCCCCGCCAGATAAAGCCGCGCCACCGCCGTGCGCGCCCCCGCCCGAGCAAAACTCGCCTTCCAGCCGTGCGGCGGCGCCCCGTAGAGCGCCCCCCGGCTGCCGGGAAACAGCCGCTCGAAATCCGCTGGCGCCGTCCGCACCGCGTGGCTCAGGTCCAGCTTCGCGCCGAAACGCGCCAGCGCCTGCTGCGTTGTTTGTTGACATGTTTCGATCTCCCGGTCCGAGAGGGGCGCCTGCGCGTGATGCGCGGGCGCGTTGACAAGAATCAGCAGCCGTTCTTCGGGGGCGGAGGCGCCGGTCTCGCGGTCCTGCGCGCATACATAGATCGTGGGATCGCGCGGCAGGGCCTGGCGCCTGAACACGGCGTCGAATTCCTCGCCGTAGTCGTCGCCGAACAGCACGTTGTGGCGCAGCCACGCGGCGGCTGCGGGGGCGTTGGCGCACCAGGTTATCGCCGAAAGCGAGGGCGGCCCCGCCGCAGGCGCCGCGCGCCGGGCGACGCCTCCCAGCAGGCCCGCGCCCAGCGCGCCGACGTCGCCGTTGAACACGATGGCGTCAGCCTCGATGCGCTCGCCCTGCGCCGTCTCCACGAAAGACGCGTCGTCGGCAAGGCGCGCGACCTCACAACCATAGCGCAGCTTGGCCCCCTTCCTTTCGGCCAGCGCCGCCAGCGCCAGCGCCAGCGCGCGCATGCCGCCCGCCACGATCCACGAGCCCTCGCGCTCGACATGCGGCACCACGATCATCGTCGCCGCCGCCTCATAGGGCGAGGCGCCGCAATAAGTGGCGTAGCGCCCGAACAATTGTTTGAGGCGGGGATGTTTGAAATGTTTTTCGAGCTGGCGCCAGTAGGTCGAGAACGGCGAGAAGGCGACGAGGTCAGCGAGGCTTTGGCGGGCGAGACGGCCGACAAGTTGGCTGGGGTTGGGCCGCGCAGCGCGGATGAAGGGCGCGTCGAGCGCGCGATAGGCGCGCTGCCCCGCGCGCGCGAAACTCAGATAGCCCTGGGCTTCGCTCGGGCCGGCAAAGGCGCGAATGGCCTCGGCGTTGCGTTCGACGTCGGCGTAAAGATCGAGCTGCGCCCCGTCGCGCCAGACATGCCGCGCCAGCGCGCCCGCCCTGGTGAGCTTTACCTGGGCGGCGAAATCCTCGCCGCACGCGGCGAACAGGTCTTCGAACGCCCAGCGCATCGTCACGACGGTCGGCCCGGCGTCGACCCACGCGCCGTCCACCTGCACCGCACGCATCTTGCCGCCGGGCGTGAGCGCGCGCTCCAGCACGGTGACCTGCGCGCCGCCGGCGGCAAGCCGCGCGGCGGCGGCGAGGCCGCCGACCCCTGCGCCGATCACCAATATACGCGGCGTGCGCGCCATCAAACCTCCGACAAACGACTTGCGCGCGCTGCTGTTGTGTGTCAAGTTCACTAGACATTTAGGCTGACAATAAAAATAGTCAATACGGAGGCGCGGGCATGTCGGAGCGCGTGGAGGCGGCCCTTGAAGGGGCGATCAGTCAAGCCGGCGGCTGGGGCTCGCCGCCCAAATTGGCCGCCGCTTTGCGCTATGCGGTATTCCCCGGCGGGCATCGCATCCGTCCTTCGCTGACGCTCGCCGTTGCGCGCGCCTGCGGCGACCGCGACCCCGCCGCCGCCGACGCGGCGGCCGTTGCGGTCGAGCTGCTGCATTGCGCCTCGCTGGCGCATGACGATCTCCCCTGTTTCGACGACGCGGACCTGAGGCGCGGCAAGCCCTCGCTGCACAAGGAATTCGGCGAGCCTCTCGCCGTTCTGGCGGGCGATGCGCTGATCGTGCTGGCCTTCGAGACGCTGGCGCGCGCGATGACGCGCCGGCCCTCGCGGTTGGCGACGATGATTGGCATCGTCGGCGCGGCGGTGGGCGCGCCGCGCGGCATTGTGGCGGGGCAGGCTTGGGAATGTGAGCCGAGCGCACCGCTCTCGGAATATCAGCGCGCTAAGACCGGCGCCCTGTTTGTCGGCGCGGCGCAGGCGGGCGCGCTTGCGGCGGGCATGGACCCGACGCCGTGGCGGGCGCTGGGCGACAAGATCGGCGAGGCCTATCAGGTCGCCGACGATTTGCGCGACGTGCTGTGCGACGCCGAGGAACTGGGCAAGCCCGTCGGCCAGGACGCCGCGCGGCTGCGGCCCAATGCGGCGGCGCAACTGGGAGTCGGGGGCGCCAAGGCGCGGCTGGTTGAACTTGTCGAGGGCGCGGTGTCCGCGATTCCCGCCTGTCCCGGCGAGACGGAACTGCGCAAGCTCATCAAGATGCAGACGCTGGCGTTCTTTCCCAAACAACTCGCCGCTGCGGCCGCATGAGCCTCAGCGCGGCCGTGGCCCCGCGCCCGCGTTGGTCGCTGGCCAACTGGCGCGCGCGGTTGATCGCCGATCCCGGCTTCCAACGCTGGGCGGCGCGGTTCTGGTTGACGCGCCCCATCGCGCGCGCGCGGGCGCGCGCGCTTTTCGATATAAGCGCCGGCTTCGTTTACAGCCAGATTTTGGCCGCCTGCGTGCGGCTTCAGGTGTTTGAGCGTCTGGCGGACGGCCCGTTGGAGACAGCCGCGCTGGCGGCGCAAATCGGGCTTGCGCCGGATGCGGCGCGGCGGTTGTTGAGGGGCGCGGCGGCGTTGGGATTGTTGAAGGCGCGCAGTGGCGACCGGTTCGGTCTAGCCGACCTCGGCGCGGCGGTGTTGGGCAATCCCGGCGTCGCGGCGATGGTTCAGCATCACGCGCTGCTTTACGAGGATCTTCGTGATCCCGTGGCGCTGCTGCGCGCAGGCGCAGGCGAAAAATTGCCAGCGTTCTGGGCCTATGGCGCCTCTGGCCCGGCGGCGGAGTCCTACAGCGAATTGATGGCGGCTTCGCAGGCGTTGATAGCCGAGGATGTGTTGTCGGCCCATGATTTCCGACACAATCAGGCATTGCTCGACGTCGGCGGCGGCGAGGGCGCCTTCCTGAGCGCCGTCGCGCGCGCAGCGCCTCATCTCAAGCTGGGCCTGTTTGATCTGCCGCCGGTGGTCGAGCGCGCCGGCGCCCGGCTGCCCCAGCGGGTCGCGCGATTCGGCGGCAGCTTTCTCTGCGACGATCTGCCAACCGGATTCGACGCGATTTCTCTGATCCGCGTGCTTCACGACCACGACGACGCGCCTGCCCAAGGCTTGTTGAAACGGGCGTTTGCGGCGTTGCCGGCGGGCGGCTCGTTGCTGATTGGAGAGCCGATGTCGGGCGTTCGCGGCGCCGAGCCGATTGGCGACGCTTATTTCGGCTTCTATCTGCTCGCCATGGGGCGAGGCCGGCCCCGGACCGCGCTCGAAATCGCCCAGATGCTGCGCGCAGCCGGTTTTGGGCGCGTGCGCGCACTCGCGACGCCGCGGCCGGCGGTCGTTTCTGCTCTTTTGGCAATAAAATCGTAAAAATACGTTGACTAGAAAAAATGTCATCCTAAAGTGACAGTCGACAGCCGGGCATCTCCCCGGTCCAACGAGGCGCCCATGTCAAGGTCGCTAGCCATCATCATGGAGGAGCCCCAGCGCCTGGCGCTGCGCGAGGTCGAGATGATCTCGCCGGGCGAGCACGATGTGGTGGTCGCGACCGAGTTCAGCGGCGTCAGCACCGGCACCGAGCGCCTGCTTTACCAGGGCCAGATGCCGACCTTTCCCGGCATGGGCTATCCGCTGGTTCCCGGATACGAGACGGTGGGCCGCGTGATCGACGCTGGCGCCTCCGCCCGCCACAAGATCGGCGCGCGCGTATTCGTGCCCGGCGCGCATTGCTTCAGCGAAGTTCATTGCGTCCACGGCGGAGCCGCCTCAAAGCTGGTCGTCCCGGCCTCGCGGGTTCTGAACGCGCCCGTCGGCGCCGCCGAAGACGCCGTTTTGCTCGCTTTGGCGGCGACGGCGCTGCATGCGCTGGAGACGGCCTCCAGCCAACTCGGGCCCGCCTTGATCGTCGGCCATGGCGTGCTCGGCCGGTTGCTCGCGCGGCTGGCGGCGGGAGATGGCCGCGATGTCACCGTCTGGGAGACCAGCCCGGCGCGGCGCGAGGGCGCCGCCGTCGGCTATCGCGTGCTCGATCCGGCCAGCGATGCGCGCAAGGATTATAACGTCATCTATGACGTGAGCGGCGACGCGGCGCTGATCGACACGCTGGTCGGCCGCTTGGCGCGCCAGGGCGAAATCGTGCTGGCGGGCTTTTATGACCGCGTCAGCTTCGCGTTTGCGCCCGCCTTCATGCGCCATGCGAAATTCAGCATCGCCGCGCAATGGGCCGAGGGCGATCTGGCGCGCGTGGGGCAGTTGATTGAAGGCGGCGGGCTTTCGCTGACTGGCCTCGTCACCCACACCCGGCGCGTCGCTGACGCCAAAACCGCTTACGAACAGGCATTCGGCGACGCCGGTTGCCTGAAGATGGTGCTCGATTGGAGAGACGCCGCATGAACAGCCCCAGCTTCCTGACCGCCGACGAGATGGCGAACACGCCCGCGCATCTCATCGCCGAGCCTGCGCCCGCCAAGAAGGAGACGCAGATCATCGCGATCTACGGCAAAGGCGGCATCGGCAAGAGCTTCACGCTCGCCAATCTCTCCTACATGATGGCGTCGCGCGGCAAGAAAGTCTTGCTGATCGGCTGCGACCCCAAGAGCGACACGACGTCGCTGCTGTTTGGCGGGCGCGCCTGCCCGACGATCATTGAGACCTCGACGCGCAAGAAGTTGGCGGGCGAACAGGTCGCTATCGGCGATGTCTGCTTCAAGCGCGACGGCGTCTACGCGATGGAGCTGGGCGGCCCCGAGGTCGGGCGCGGTTGCGGCGGGCGCGGCATCATCCACGGATTCGAGTTATTGGAGAAGCTCGGCTTCCACGAGTGGGGCTTCGACTACGTGCTGCTCGACTTCCTCGGCGACGTCGTGTGCGGCGGCTTCGGCCTGCCGATTGCGCGCGACATGTGCCAGAAGGTGATCGTCGTCGGCTCCAACGACCTGCAATCGCTCTATGTCGCCAACAATGTCTGTTCGGCGGTGGAATATTTCCGCAAGCTCGGCGGCAATGTCGGCGTCGGCGGCTTGGTCATCAACAAGGACGACGGCACTGGCGAGGCGGCGGCCTTCGCCAAGGCGGTCGGCATCCCGGTGTTGGCCTCGATCCCGGCGGACGACGACATTCGCCGCAAGAGCGCGTCTTATGAAATCATCGGTCGTCCCGACAGCCGCTGGGGTTCGTTGTTTGACGAGCTTTCCGCCAATGTCGCCTCCGCTCTGCCGCACAAACCCACGCCGCTGACTCAGGACGGGTTGCTGGGACTGTTCAAGGGCGAAGCGGTCGGGCGCGGCGTGACGCTGTTGCCCGCGACCATGGAAGACATGTGCGGCGTGGCGAAAATCGACAAGCCGTCCCTCGAAGTCGTCTACGACACGGTCTGACGCCATGCAGGACATCGGCCAAGCCCCCGAAAAAGTCGGATGCCACGCTGGCAAGGAAACGATGCGCGAGGCCGCCAAAGCGGCGGGCGCCAGCGAGACGCTGGAGCGCTACGCCAAGGATTATCCCGTCGGCCCGCACGACCAGCCGCAGAGCATGTGCCCGGCGTTCGGCTCGCTGCGGGTGGGCTTGCGGATGCGGCGCACGGCGACAGTGCTGTCGGGCTCGGCCTGTTGCGTCTATGGCCTCACGTTTGTCTCTCATTTTTATGGGGCCAAGCGAACGGTCGGCTATGTGCCGTTCAATTCGGAATCGCTGGTGACCGGCAAGTTGTTCGAAGACATCCGCGACGCGGTGCATCAACTCGCCGATCCCGACAAATATGACGTCGTGGTGGTGACCAACCTGTGCGTGCCGACCGCCTCGGGCGTGCCTTTGAAACTGCTGCCCAAGGCGATCAACGGCGTGCGCATCATCGGCATCGACGTGCCGGGTTTCGGCGTGCCGACGCATGCGGAAGCCAAGGACGTGCTGGCTGCGGCGATGCTGAACTATGCGCGTCGGGAAATTGAAAACGGGCCCGTTCAGGCGCCTCGCGGCCCCCGTGCGGAAAAGCCGACCGTCGCGCTGATCGGCGAAATGTTCCCTGCCGACCCCGTGCAGATCGGCGGCATGCTGGAATTGCTCGGCCTCGCCGCCGGCCCCGCTGTGCCGACGCGCGAATGGCGCGAGCTTTATGGCGCGCTCGATTGCGTCGCGGCGGCGGCGATCCATCCGTTCTACACCGCCTGCGCACGCGAGTTCGAGGCGGCGGGACGGCCTTTGATCGGCTCGGCGCCGGTGGGAGTCGAAGGGACGGCGACATGGCTGGAGGAGATCGCGCGGGTCGCCAATGTTCCGACGGCTGTGGTTGACGCTGCGAAGGCGAAGCTGCTGCCGGCGATTGGCGCGGCCCTGTTAAAGGCGCCCGTTGAAGGCCGTATCACGCTGTCGGGCTATGAAGGCTCCGAGTTGATCGTCGGACGGCTGCTCGTCGAAAGCGGCGCCGATCTGCGCTATGTCGGTACGGCCTGCCCGCGCACGCGCTTTGCCGAGGCCGACGCCGCTTGGTTGGAGGCGCATGGCGTCGAGGTGCGTTTCCGCGCTTCGCTGGAGCATGACCTGGCGGCGATGGGCGAATTCGAGCCTGATCTGGTCGTCGGCACCACGCCGGTGGTGCAGGCCGCCAAGAGCAAAGGGATTCCCTCGCTCTATTTCACCAACCTGATCTCAGCTCGCCCGCTGATGGGCGTGGCGGGGGCAGGCTCGATCTCCAAGGTCGTCAACGCAGCCATGGGCAACAAGCCGCGCTTCGACAAGATGCGCGCCTTCTTTGAAGGCGTGGGCGAGGGCAAGACAGCCGGCATTTGGCCGCGCGGGGAGGTCGCCTGATGCTCGTCCTCGACCACGACCGCGCCGGCGGATACTGGGGCGCCGTTTACGTCTTCACCGCGATCAAGGGATTGCAGGTGGTGATCGACGGCCCCGTGGGTTGCGAGAACCTTCCCGTAACCTCCGTGTTGCACTATACGGACGCGCTGCCGCCGCATGAATTGCCCATCGTCGTTACCGGCCTCTCCGAGGAGGAGCTTGGCCGTCACGGCACCGAGGGCGCGATGCGCCGCGCGCACAAAGTGCTTGATCCCAAAATGCCGGCGGTTGTCGTCACCGGCTCCATCGCCGAGATGATCGGCGGGGGCGTGACGCCGGAAGGCACCAACCTGCAACGTTTCCTGCCGCGCACCATCGACGAGGATCAATGGCAGACGGCCGACCGTGCGCTGACGTGGCTGTGGAACGAATTCGGACCGAAGAAAGCCAAGGCGCCGAAGACGCGGGAGGCGGGTAAACCGCGCGTCAACTTGATTGGACCGTCTTACGGCATGTTCAACAGCGCGTCCGACATCGCGGAAATCACACGGCTGATCGAGGGCATCGGCGCCGAGGTGGCGATGACGTTTCCCCTGGGCTCGCATCTCTCTCAGGTCGGGCGGCTGGCGGAAGCGGAGGCCAATGTCTGTCTCTATCGCGAGTTTGGCGCGACGCTTTGCAACACGCTGGGCAAGCCTTGGTTTCAGGCGCCGATCGGGCTTCATTCGACCACCAAATTTCTGCGTGCGCTCGCCGAAAAACTGGGGCTCGACCCTGAGCCTTTTATCGCGCGCGAGAAGATGACGACGGTCAAGCCGATCTGGGATCTGTGGCGCTCGGTGACGCAGGATTTCTTCGCCGCCGCCAATTTCGCCGTCGTCGCCAACGAGACCTACGCACGCGGGCTGCGCCATTTCCTCGAAGATGAGATGGGGCTGCCGTGCATGTTCGCGGTTTCGCGCAAGCCCGGCGAAAAGACCAACAATCAACTCGTGCGCGAGCAGATCAAGACCAAGACTCCGTTGGTGATGTTCGGCGGCTACAATGAAAAGATGTACGCCGCCGAAGTCGGCGCACGGGTCATGCACATCCCCGCTTCCTTCCCCGGCGCCATCGTGCGCCGCCACACCGGCACGCCGTTCATGGGCTATTCCGGCGCGACATATGTGATCCAGGAAGTGTGCAACGCCATGTTCGAGGCGCTGTTCAACATCCTGCCGCTGGGCGCCGATCTCGACAAGGTCGATCCGACGCCCGCGCGCGGCGAGACGCCCTGGGATGCGCCGGCCAAGGCGTTGTTTGACGATATCGTCGAGGACCAGCCGGAACTGGTTCGCATTTCTTACGCCAAACGCTTGCGCGACGATTCTGAAGCCTGCGCCCGCAAGCGCGGGGCGCCGCGCGTGACGGTCGAAGACGTCACGTCGGCCGCCGGCGTGGAGGCGCGCGCATGACTTACTGGACGTTCAACCACCGGGAGGCCCCGATGCAGGCGACAATGAATTATGCGGGCGCTCCCCGTCTGGAAGGCTTGCAGAGCCGCATGGTCTATTGCGCGCTGCTGCCGATGTTCGTCGTCGCCGAAGGCGGCAAGCGTCTGCTGGCCGAGCGCGACGAAACCGCGCCCCGCGACTGGTTCGCTGAGGCGCGTCGGCAAACCTCCATCGCGACCTCGTACGCCCTGATGGCGCGCTCGATGTTGCAATCATCCGAACGGCGCCGCCGCCCGGAACGCCTGTCCTGAGCCGCAAGGCGCATGACGAATCCTGCCGTGCGGGGCGTGCGCGGTAACAACCTGGAGGTCCCATCATGGCCGACATGGAAGGCAGATCTTCGCTATCGGGTCTGACCGAAGCCGAGGCGCAGGAGTTCCACTCGCTGTTCGTCGGTAGTTTCATCATCTTCACGATCATTGCGATCCTGGCGCATTTCCTCGTCTGGACCTGGCGTCCCTGGATTCCCGGTCCCAAGGGGTATGCGTTGCTCGACGGCGCGTCGTCGCTCGCGCATCACGCAATCTCGATCCTGAGCTGAGGAGGTCAGCATGTATCGTGTCTGGTTGCTATTCGATCCGCGACGCGCGCTGGTGGCGCTGGCGGGTTTCCTGTTCGTGCTGGCGTTGATCATCCACTTCATCCTGCTCAGCACGGACCGCTTCAATTGGCTCGAAGGCCATCCGTCCAAGACGGGCGCCATCGAGATGGTCGCACCCACAGCCAACGGCTGACGGCGCGTCTCAAGCGAGCCCACGGAAGACTTCAGGCCTTCCGTGGGCGCAACCAACTGAACGGGGAGTCTTCGCCGTGGCGATGCTGAGCTTCGAAAAGAAATATCGGGTGCGTGGGGGCACCCTGATCGGCGGCGATTTGTTCGATTTCTGGGTCGGCCCATTCTTCGTCGGCTTTTTCGGCGTCGTCGGCACGATCTGCACGCTGCTCGGCGTGGCGATGATCGTCTATGGCGCCGCCATTGGCCCGACCTGGAATATCTGGCAAATCAACATCGCCCCGCCCGACATCAAATACGGGTTGGCGTTGGCGCCGCTGAAAGAGGGCGGCATCTGGCAAATCGTCACGGTTTGCGCGGTCGGCGCCTTTTCCTGCTGGGCTTTGCGCGAGGTCGAAATCTGTCGCAAGCTCGGCATTGGCTTTCATGTGCCCTTCGCTTTCAGCTTCGCGATACTGGCCTATGTCACGCTGGTCGTCATTCGACCTTTGCTGCTCGGCGCCTGGGGATTTGGTTTTCCCTATGGCATTTTGTCACATTTGGATTGGGTCTCGAATACGGGATACCAATATCTGCATTTCCACTACAATCCTGCGCACATGCTGGCGATCACGTTCTTCTTCACCAACGCGCTGGCGTTGGCCATGCACGGTTCGCTGGTGCTTGCCGCCGCCAATCCGACCAAGGGCGAGACGGTGCGCGCGACGGAATATGAGGATTCCTTCTTTCGGGACGTGATCGGCTATTCTATTGGCACGCTGGGCATTCATCGGCTCGGCATGTGGCTGGCGATTTCCGCCGTGTTCTTCAGCGCGGTCTGCATCGTCATCTCAGGCCCGTTCTGGACCCATGGTTGGCCGGAATGGTGGAACTGGTGGCTCAACCTGCCGATCTGGCGCTAAGGGGAGGCGCGGATGCCCGTCTTTGAAAACATCTTCACTCAAGTTCAGGTCCGGCCCGTCGCGCTCGAACTCAGCGTCGGTCACGACGACGGCGAGCGGGTCAATGTCGGCGCGTTCAGCCAATGGCTGGGCTATCTGGGCAACGCCCAGCTCGGGCCGATTTATCTTGGCTATTACGGCGTGATCTCGTGCATCACCGGCTTCTTCGCCATCGAGATCATCGGCCTCAACATGGCGGCCTCCGTTCACTGGAGCCCAATCCAGTTCGTGCGCCAGTTGCCTTGGTTGGCGCTGGAGCCGCCCAAGCCCGAATACGGCCTCTCGATCATGCCGCCGCTTGCCGAAGGCGGCTGGTGGTTGATGGCCGGGTTCTTCCTCACCACTTCGATCATCATGTGGTGGTTTCGTATCTATACGCGCTCGCGCGCGCTGGGTCTGGGCACCCACACCGCTTGGGCGTTCGCCTCCGCGATCTGGCTTTATCTGGTGCTGGGGTTCATTCGCCCGATCCTGATGGGCCACTGGAGCGAGGCGGTGCCGTTCGGCATCTTCCCGCATCTCGATTGGACGGCGGCGTTCTCTATTCGCTACGGGAACCTGTTTTACAATCCCTTCCACATGCTCTCCATCGCGTTCCTCTATGGGTCCGCCTTGTTGTTCGCCATGCATGGGGCGACAATTCTGGCGGTTGGGCGCTACGGCGGCGAGCGCGAGGTCGAGCAGATCCTCTATCGCGGGACAGCGGCGGAGCGCGCGGCTCTGTTCTGGCGCTGGACGATGGGGTTTAACGCGACGATGGAGTCGGTCCATCGTTGGGCGTGGTGGTTCGCGGTGCTGACGACGCTGACGGGCGGCATCGGCATCCTGTTGACCGGAACTGTGGTTGACAATTGGTATCTGTGGGGCGTCAAGCATCATATCGCCGCCGCCTACCCGCATATGTATCCGCCCGTCGTCGACCCGGCAGCTGCGGGAGCTGTGAAATGAAGACAATTGTTGTCGTATTCGGGGCGGCCGTCGCCGCGCTGCTGACGTTGGCGATGCTGTTCACCGCCGGCTGGGTGGCGCCGCCGATCCTGTCGACGCAGATGGGGTTTCGCGGCGTCGCGATGCATGAGCTGACCACCCCGGCCGAGAAACGATTGATTGCCGCCGCCAACGCTTTGCCTGACGCCATCGACAAAGCCTCGCCCGAAGGCGACCGCGCGACCTCCGTTTACCAGAACGTGAAGGTGCTGAACGACCTCAGCGTCGAGCAGTTCAACCGCGTGATGCTGGGCCTGGCGGCCTGGGTCGCGCCGGCCGATCAGAGCTGCAATTATTGCCATGGCGAGAACATGGCGAGCGACGATCTCTACACCAAGCGCGTCGCGCGCCGCATGTTGCAGATGACGCGCGACATCAACAAGAACTGGCAGGCGCATGTCGGCGCCACTGGCGTCACCTGCTACACTTGCCATCGCGGCATGCCGGCGCCCAAATTTGTCTGGTTCAAGGGCGCGCCGCCCAAGAGCGGCGGCTTTGCGGCTACCAACGACGGAATGGGCCACCCGACCAAAGTGAACGCCTATAGCGGTCTGCCCGCCGATCCCTTCACCGACACGATTCTGGGTTCCAAGCCGATCCGGGGGCAGGCGACGCAGGCGCTGCCGGTTGGCTTCGGCACGCCGATCCAGGACACCGAGCGCACCTATTCGTTGATGATGACGCTGTCGACCAGTTTGGGCGTCAATTGCACCTATTGCCATAATTCCCGCGACTTCGGGAACTGGGCGGACAGTACGCCGCAGCGCGTGACGGCATGGCATGGCTTGCAGATGGTGCGCAACCTCAACAATACCTATTTGCAGCCGCTGACCGGCGAGTTCCCGGCGAATCGGCTGGGACCGCTGGGCGATGCGCCGAAGATCTATTGCGCGACCTGCCATCAGGGGGCGAACAAACCGCTGTTGGGCGTCAGTCTGGCGAAGGACTGGCCGGAGCTTGGCGGCGTAGCCTCGCCCTGAACGCGGCGGGGGTTGAACAGGGCGGCGCGACCCTCGGGGTTGCGCCGCTTTTGCTTTGTCAGCGTCAAGGAAAAATGGCGCTCGGGCAGGACGGGCGGAAATCTCGGCGCGGACAGGGTCGCCGGGCCGCAGGGTTAGGGCCAATAAAGGCGCTACCGTCCCGCCGCTTCTCCAGAGGACGAGGCGAGAGGCGCAGAAGGAGGTGAAAATCGCCTCAGAACCGGCGCCGTTTGTGCGGGACGTAAGAGCTCCAACCCGTGGCCGAGAGGACGCGAATGCGGCGGACGACGGCGGCGACGAAGCCATGAAAAGCAAAGCGGGCCCGCCGAGGCGCGCCCGC
>Ga0209698_10003771_pt1 | contig 16744 bp, 9 predicted proteins | sample LitLauG_LLR_2012_FD_187203 | JGI IMG/M metagenome (GOLD analysis project Ga0209698, IMG submission 187203) | Freshwater sediment microbial communities from Pennsylvania, USA - Little Laurel Run_MetaG_LLR_2012 (SPAdes) (version 2) | ecosystem: Environmental > Aquatic > Freshwater > Creek >...
ACAGGGCAGTTTTCGCGAAGATCTCTTTTATCGACTCAGCGTTTTCCCGATTGAGATCCCACCACTGCGGGAGCGGCCTGAGGATATTCCACTGCTGGTCAATTATTTCGTTTCGAAGCTATCCAGGAGAATGCGGAAAAACATCAAGTCCATTCCCAGGCAGGCGATGGAGGTCCTGACGAACTCTGCATGGAAAGGCAACGTCAGGGAATTGGCGAACTTCATCGAGCGCGCAGTCATACTCTCGCACGGTGAAGAACTAGAAGTGCCGATCGCCGAGCTTCAGGTCTCTCATTCTCACAACGTTTTGAGACCGGCCTCTAGCTTCCATGAAGCCGAGCGGAAAGTCATCCTCGAGGCATTGAAGGCGGCGTCCGGGCAAATCTCCGGTCACGGCGGAGCGGCCGAACGCCTGGGTCTTAAGCGTACGACCCTGCAGAACAAGATGAGACGGCTCGGGATCTGTAAGGGGGACTATCAGACGCACCGTTGAAACAATCTTGTTGTGGAATCTCCACTTTGGAAGACCATGCGCCTGAGTTGCTGCCGGTTTCCATTTGCCTGCTCATTTCTTGGACTATAGGGCGGGGGGAACACGGAATGTCGCTGGCGCGCAGCGGTGCTGATCGACCGCTCGGGCCGCGGCCGAGAAGCGAATTCGTTGTGTCCTCCGGGGGTGAAGGAATGCTGGAACAAGCTGCCAGCAATGAAATCCTCAGCCGCCTGCATCATGTGCTTCCACATCTCAAACGCTCGACCCTCCTGATTGAGGAATGCGAGAGCCTGCTGCCGGCTCACAGGACAGCCCTGTTCGTTTCCCAATCGCATCAGATGCGAAAGTGTGATTTCGGCGATCACTCGTTCTCTATCCTTCTTCTCGCTCATTGCCTTTGCCCCCCACTGCTTTATCGCGCTTCAAGCTTCAAGGGATCTTTACGCTACTCTGGGAACCTCGCTTCCGCTAATTGCTAGAGGCGAGTGCACTGCGGAGGCATGGGATGCAGCTACTGGCAATAAGTCGCCTTCGAAATCCCCAGGCGACGAATCTTATTTTGCAATGTCGTACGCTTCAATCCGAGACGTTCGGCGGCTCCCCCCTTGCCCGCGATCCGTCCCGATGCAGCTCTTAAAGCGTCGATGATTACAGAAGACTCAGCTTGCCGAAACGTGGAGGCAGTTCCGAAAGCAACATTGGTCTCTGAAGAGGTGGCAAGCTCGCTAAGCGGCACCTCTAGCTCCTCACCACGCGTGAGAATGACAGCTCGTTCGATGAAGTTTGCCAATTCCCGAATATTCCCCTTCCACGGACAGTTCGTCAGCATCTCCATTGCGCGTCTGGGGATGGACTTTATCTGTCTCCGCATCCGTCCCGCTACCTTTGACACAAAGTAGCTCACCAGGAGTGGTATGTCCTCGCGCCTTTCTCGCAGCGGCGGGATCTCAATTGGGAAGACGTTGAATCGATAGAAGAGGTCCTCTCGGAACTTCTCCTCCCGAATCATGGCGGGAAGATCGCGATGCGTGGCGGCAATCAGCCGCACGTTCACGCTGATCGTCTTGGAGCTTCCCAGGCGCTCGAACTCCTGTTCCTGGATGGCACGCAACAGTTTCGGCTGGAGTTCCAGGCTGATGTCTCCGATCTCATCCAGAAACAGCGAGCCTCCGTCCGCCAACTCGAATCGACCCTTTCTTTGGATTAGAGCCCCCGTGAAGGCCCCCTTTTCGTGTCCGAAAAGTTCGCTCTCTAGCAAGCCCGAGGGAATGGCCGCGCAATTCATTCGCACATAAGAACGTTGGCGCCGAGAGCTGAGGTTGTGGATCGCCCGCGCAATCAGCTCCTTCCCCGTGCCTGTCTCTCCATGAAGCAGGACCGTGGAATCGGTGGGTGCGACGATCGCCACCTGGTCCAACACTTTCTGGAGGGCTGGGCTCCCGCCGACGATATCTTCGAAGCAGTGCTCAGAGCTAAGTTCTGTTTCCAGATGCAGTTGCTGGTCTTCGAGATCGCTCACATTGGCAAGGCCTGTTGCTGCTAGGTCTCCGAGGGTTGTGAAATCCATAGTCGCGCACCCCATAGTCTCCTCCTTTACCTTTTACACTTGCTGTGCTTTGCGAAGTTTTGTGCGAAGAACTTGAGTAGCCGAGAGATATCCTCTCTGCGCGGCCGTCTTACAACGGACCTGGCCTTCGGCTGCTAGACGGGTGCTTTCCACGTTCATCGCCGCCAGAATTAGAACTTCGGCGAGTGTGAAAGCATGGCAGGTTTCGGAAGTGATGCGAAACATGGCTAGTTGCTCCGATCTGCGCTGCGTCGGTCAGTCGGTTCAAGACGTGGGCCGCGATGGCACGGTTCCAGGCTGGGATAGTTTGGGAAGATAAGCCGTAACAGCTTTTCGGAATCTTCCAGACTCATAAAGCCATTTTGTGTGGGAATGTACGTCATATTTGCTCTCCCCTGAGGCTTGTTTACGGGATGAGTGTGCAACGACCTGCCTTTGGTTCACAACGGTAAATCGGGTGATCGCGGTCCGGGTATATGGTGAGGGTTCCAGGTTGTACTTCTCGGAGAGGAGAGCGTTAGTACTTTTGGGGGAATTGAACGTTGTCTAGCGTCGCGGGTCTTCGAGGTGCTTTCTGCCGTAGAGTCGGGCATCAATGGACCACATGCCGGGTCCAATCATCGCCACGGTGGCTCCAAGGACAGCCACTATGATTGCCGTCAGCGAATGCGCCGGGCACGCAAGGAATACCCAGACGCCAACGATGGCAATGGTGATTCCGGCTAGTGGCGTCCAAAGGCCGAGAAGCAGAAGTAGGCCCGCGATAGCCGCAATCAGATTCAGATAAGGGAGGCTCGGCGCCAATCTAGCGTTTTCAAGGAGATGCGAGGCCCCGCAATAGGCCAGAATCGTGCTCGTCAGCACGCGCTGAAGCAGAAGACCAGCGCCGGGCCAGCCTTCGGCGAATGTGGAAAACAGACGTTGCAGACACGTCCTCCGATGCTGGTCTCATGCTAGTGATTTTGGGAAGACATCGAAAGGGTTAAAAGTAGGGTTTTCGAGTCTACCTTTTGGGCACGTCTAGCTCGATGATCCCGCGCTGCAGGGCAATGGTAACGGCATGCGCCCGATCGTTGGCTCCCAGTTTGGAGAGTATGTTGGAGATGTGGTTCTTGACCGTCGTTTCCCCGATTGAGAGCTTGTCGGCGATTTGCTTATTGGCGTTGCCTTCGCCAATCAAACGAAGCACATCAATTTCGCGCGAACTCAGCTGATCGTCGGCCGCGTGGTTGGCCAGCTCCGCCGCAATCTCGGGCGGTATTCGCTTGCGCCCGGCGTGGACCGTGCGGATTGCCTCCAGCAGTTCTGTGCGGACGTTTCCTTTCAGCAGGTAACCGCGGGCACCCGCCTTGATCGCGTGTAGGACTTGAACATCACCGGCAAAGGTCGACAACACGAAGATCTTGGCGTCTGGAAATTCGCCCCTAATTCGGCTGATTGCTTCGACACCATTTACATTCGGCATTTGGATGTCCATCAGGGTCACGTCGGGGCGGTGCAGTCGAAACTGCGCGACGGCCTCTTCCCCGTCACACGCCTCAGCTACCATTTCCATATCTGGCTGCGTTTTGATGAGGGCCGCAATCCCCTGGCGCAAGAGAGGATGATCATCCACAGTCATGATTCGGATCGAACTAGGAGCGGTGCTCATAGATCTTCGTCTTCCGGAATAGGTTAAATCTACCCCTGTCGCCAGATTTTTCATAGGCAATAGCGGCTGGAACTGTCAACCGCACTTCCGTCCCGGCGCCCACTTCGCTCCAGAAATCCAATCGGGCTCCAATTCCTTCTGCCCGCTCATACATACCGGGCAGCCCCCAGTGACCGGCTCGACCGCGGTCTTTCAGTAATTTGGGATCGATTCCTTTTCCATCATCTCGTACGATTAACAGAAAGGCATCGTCATCATAGCGTAGCTCGGCTTCAATGCTCTGCGCGTGTGCGTGTCGGTAAGCATTCCGCAGCAGCTCTCGGGCGATTCGATAGGTCTCTTCCCTGATCATCGCCCGCTCTACTCGTCGCTTGCCTTCTACAATCACGCGCAGAGGCGGGGCACTATCTTTACCATTCTGTGAGGATGCCAGTTCGCGACCCGTGGCCAGCAGCATTTGCTCAAGGTTGCTTCCCTTGAATGGCGCCGAGCGCAATTCCTGAATCGCGCTACGGCCCTCCGCGAGTGCCTGATCTGCGGAAACCAGCGCGCTATCCAGAGCGTCAGATGCGTCTTCGGGACGATCCGGTAAGTGATAGCGAGCCACCTGAAAGCGGAAGACCAAACCTTGAAAACTTTGCAATAGCGTGTCATGCAGGTCCCGAGCAATTCGTGTTCTCTCGCCGACGCGGGCCTCCAGTGTCATCGCAAACTGACGATGCAATTGCCGGACCCGCAACTGGTACGCGGCCCAAAGCAATGTCAAAAGGGCGACCGCAAAAAGGGCGCGGAACCAGTTGGTTCTCCACCAGGGCGGCGTGATGAGAATGGGCAGCGACACCCCTTCTTCGTTCCATACGCCATCGCTGTTTGCCCCCTGCACGCGAAAAACATATTCGCCGGGGTCGAGATTCGTGTAGGCAGCCAGGCGCTGCTTGCTGCCCACTTCGTTCCAGCCAGGTTCGAAGTTTTCGAGCTTATATCGATAACGGTTTTTCTGGGAATTTGCGTAGCTCAAGGCCGCGAATTCAAAGGCGAAGACATTGTCCCGGTAAGAGAGAGTCAATGAATCGACATATGGGATGGCTTTCTTAAGTACCGACTTAGCGCCGACGGGGACAGGGTTGTTGAAGATTTTGAAGCTAGTGATCACTACTGGCGGCACGTAGGGATTGTCGCGGACATTTTCAGGGAAAAATGCATTGAACCCATTGCTGCCACCAAAGAACATCTCATCATCTTGGCCTTGATAGCAACCGGTACTGAACTCATTGCTCTGCAAGCCGTCGGAGACGTCGTAGTTTCTAAACGATTCCCTCTGAGGATCGAACCGGGATATGCCCTTCTGAGTGCTAAGCCAGAGCCTGCCAACTCCATCTTCCAGGATGCAGCGAATCGTGCTGCTCGGCAGGCCCTGGATTTCCGTGTAGCGGGCGAACGTTTCATTTTGCCGGTTGTACCGGTACAGTCCGTCCATCGCTCCCAACCACAGTGTTCCTGTCCGGTCTTCGTGGATGGTGTTGATGCCGCCGCCGTTGAGTCTGTGAGGGTCACGCGAGTCGGGGGTATAACTCACAAAAGTCTTCGCCTTGTCATCGAAACGGATCAGCGCGCCGCCCCACGTCCCTAACCACATCGTGCCGGAACGATCCTGATAAATGACCCAGACGGTATTTGCCAAGCTGGCCGGATTATCCGGAACAGGCCGATAGTTGGTAAACCCGTCCGTCACTTGATCGAGGCGGCCTATACCGCCCTCCATGCCCACCCATATATGGCCGTTTCGGTCTCCATAGATCGTGTAAACGTTATTCGACATCAAGCTGTTGGGATCATCAGGGTTGTGCCGGTAATGTTTGAAATGCCCAGTCCGTTCATCAAACCGAACAAGACCGCAGCCCCCGCCACCGACCCAGAGATAACCGGCTGCATCTTTGTAAATGCTATTAACGTTAGTGCCTTTACCGAGCGTATTCTCGTCGCCCGGGTTGGGAAGGTAATGTGTGCTTTGGCCCGTCTTTCGATCGAATCGATCCAGGGCGCGAGGAAACAAGCCTAACCACAGAACGCCATTCGTATCCTGATAAACCGCCTTGACCCTGCCGGGTGAGAGACTATTGGGGTCGGCGGCGCGATGCATATAGTGGACGAACTGTTCTTGCCGGAAATTGAGAATATTGAGCCCTGCATTCTCAGTTCCCACCCATAGCACTCCACCCCTATCCTGATAGACTGAGAAAATGGCGTTACTGTCGAGGCTATCCGGGTTGGTCTCATCGTGCTGAAACTGGTACGTGTAACGTTCTGTGCGCCGGTCAAAGTAAGAGAGGCCCAGGCTCGACGGCACCCATAATCCATTCTGCCCGTCAGGCGCCAGGCTGCCATTAGTCGACCCCCCGTTCGTGGTCGATGCCAAGACGCCGACACCACGGGCGCCAAGTGGGTATCTCGTGAAGCGCTCTCCCTGTCGATCATATTTCACGAGCCCGACGATCGGGGAATTGGCTAGCATCCACAAATTGCCGACTTCGTCTTCATACACACTGTCTGCGCTGAGGCTATTGCCGGTTGCGGGAAGGCGAGTGACTCGTCCTGTCGCTGGGTTCAAGCAGAACAGACCGCGCTCGCCGACAAACCAGATATCCCGATGGCTATCCGCGATAACTTGAGCGATCCTCCCAACAAACTGGCCATCGCTGTCATTCAGATAATGAGTGAATGTTCCAGTCGTTGGATCAAACTTGTCGAGGCCGCTGTCTTCGGTGCCAAACCAAAAATAGCCGTCACTATCTTGGGCGATGCTCTTGACCGAAGCACCACCGATACTATTAGGGTTGTTGGGGTCATGAAGGTAGCGAGTAGAGCGTTCGGCTGTAGGGTCGAATTTATTCACCCCAGTGTTGGTGGCAGTCCAGAGATAGCCCTGATCGTCTTCTATCAGATCTTGAATAAAGTTGGAGCTTAAGCTACCGGGGTCGTTCGGGTTGTTCTTGTATACGACGAAGGAGTTACCGTCATAGCGATTGAGGCCGTCTCGTGTGGCAAACCACATGAAGCCCCGGCGATCCTGCAAAATGGCAACAACATAGCCTTGAGAGAGGCCATCGTTCGTGGTGAGGTGGCTGAATTTGAGCTCCCTCCCCAGAGCATGGCCGCTCTGAGCGTGGATATTCTGAAAGTGGCGGGGAGCCGAGTCAACTCTCCCTTCGCGGTGCTCAGGGAAGCTGGCCTTCATCGTCAGGCCGTAGATGTTCTTGTCTGGGAGATGCTGACCCGCAGGTGCTTGCCAGGGGCTACGGCGAACGCCATCGAAGCGAAACAGGCCTGCTTCCCCGCCGAACCAGAGATTGCCGTCGGGCCTCTGCGCCATGGCGTAAATGGCGCCCAGCCATGCGGCGCGCACGTACTGAGTGACGTCGATTGAGGGATCTGAAGCAAGTGAGCACGCGCAGCACGCCAGCAGGATGCCCAGCGAGAGAACTACGTGCGTGCGCCCCTTCCCCATAATGGATATACATCTTAAGCCGATTGTTAACTTTTCCGGTATTCGAAATCACTAAATCACTGGCCATCTGCGTGGCTTCGCCGAATTGGACAGTGTCACTCAGGTAGTTGGCTGGGCTGCCCAAAATTGGGATGGTCAAGGATGTTCAAGAAATCTCCCCTTGCCTGGGTGCCACTACCCGAGGAGGGAACAAACTGCGCGCAAGCATCTTGGCAACGGCCTCCAGAGCGGGTACCTGAATCCCTGCTCCAAACACCTCTATTTCTTGACTATCTCAACGTGCTTTCGCCCGAAGAAGCGAGCGTCCACAGACCAGGCACCTGGTCCAATCATTGCCAGGCTGGCCCCTAAGCCAGAAAGGATGATCGCGGCCCATGGATCAGCGGACCCCGCGAAAACGAGCCATAGCTGCGTAGCTGCGACGAGAAGTCCGATATATGGAGTACCCAATCCTATTACAAGAAGGACCGATGCGATCAAAGGCAGTGCGACCGGCGCGAAATGAGGGCCCCCCCCCAGTCGCAGGAATGCCTCACGCAAGAGAATGGTACCAATGAGGAATCGTTGGAGAAGCAGACCGGTACCGGGCCATCCGCCCGCGAAGGTCGAGAATAAACGTTGCACAATCTAACTTAAGATATTCGCGACCAGGGCGCTACGGGTAAAAGGGGGAAGTGGCTCTCCCCCATTCAGGGGATTTGTAAGTCGATGATTCCGCGCTTTAACCCGAGGGTAACCGCGTGAGCCCGGTCGTTCGCACCCAGCTTGGAGAGTATGCTCGCAACGTGGCTCTTGACGCTTGACTCGCCAATTGAGAGTTGATCGGCAATCTGTTTGTTGGCATTGCCCGCCGCAATCAGGCGCAGCACATCGATCTCACGTGATGTCAAACTCTCATCCGCCAGATGTTCAGCCACTTCGGCTGCAATATCCGGCGGGATTCGCTTTTGCCCCGCGTAAACGGCACGAATAATTTCCGGGAGCTCTCGATGGACGTGTGCTTTTAACAGGTAGGCCCGAGCACCCGCCCTTAGAGCGCCGATCGCCTGGGAGTCTCCGGCGTATGTGGTAAGCACGATGATGCGAGCGTCAGGAAATTCGCTGCGAATGCGAGCGATTGCATCGATGCCACTCAACCCCGGCATCTGCAAATCCATTAGGGTCACATCCGGGCGATGCATTCGGAACTTTTCGACAGCTTCCTCTCCATTCGACGCCTCCGCGATCAGCTTCATGTCTGGTTCGACGCTCAGCAGGGTCGCAACCCCCCCGCGCAAGAGGGCATGATCATCGCACATGAGAATTCGGATCGTTTTAGTTCCGGTAGGCATCACCTTTTACCTTACGAAGTAGTCGGGATGGAAGGCTATCACCAGACCCAATATAAGCAATGGCGGCAGGAACGGTTAACTGGAATTCGGCGCCGGCTCCGGCTTCGCTCCAAACATCCAGCTTTGCTCCCATCCGCTGTGCGCGCTCTCGGACACCGCGCAGCCCCCAATGGCCGCTGCTGTCTCCCTGCAATACCTTTAGGTCCATGCCCTTTCCATCATCACGAATACGCAGACGAAGCATGTCGTCATCGTATCGAATCTCGGTCTCAACGCGATGAGCCTTCGCGTGCCGGAAGGCGTTTCGCAACAGTTCGAGTGCAATTCGATAAGTTTCTTCCCGAATGATTGGCGTGAGCGTTCGCTGCTCGCCCTCCACCGTCAGACCGAATGTAGGCACATCCTGATCCGCTTGCGATTGGGCCAACTCCCTTCCCACAGTTGTCAACAACTCCGGCAAGGCACTCTGGGCAACAATCTCGGAACGTAGGTCGCGAATAGCATCACGGCCTTCGGCGATTGCCTGCTCGGTCCTGTCAAGACTAGCATCGAGAACCTGCATCGCGCGTTCCGAGCCAGTCGCAAAAAGGTTGCGTGCCGCCTGATACTGAAACAGCAGGGCCTGCAGACTTTGGAGCAAAGTATCATGGAGCTCGCGAGCGATACGCGTTCGTTCACTCACCCGTGCTTCGATGGCCGTGTTGAATTCCCACCGAAGCTGCCGGACACGCATCAGATAGGCTGCCCATAGCAGTGCCAGAAACACGGCTGCGCAGAAAGCGCGGAACCAGTTCGTATTCCACCAGGGCGGCGTGATGAGAATGGGCAGCGACACACCTTCTTCATTCCATACGCCATCGCTGTTTGATGCCTGCACGCGAAAAACATATTTGCCGGGATCCAGATTGGTGTAGGTGGCGAGGCGCTGCTTGCTGCTCACCTCGTTCCAGCCAGGTTCTAAGCCTTCGAGCTTATATCGATAACGGTTCTTCTGGGAATTTGCGTAACTTAACGCCGCGAATTCAAAGGCGAAGATGTTGTTCCGGTAGGAGAGAGTCAAACTATCGGCGTAGGAGATGGCTTTGGTGAGCACCGACTGACCGCCAATAGGAACAGGTTTGTTGAAGATTTTAAAGCTAGTGATCACTACAGGCGGCACGAAAGGATTGTCCCGAATGTTTTCAGGGATGAACGTGGTAATCCCATTGCCGCCGCAAAAGAACATCTCTCCGCTTTGGCCCTGCTGATAGCAACTCCGAGAGAACTCATTGCTCTGCAAGCCATCAGAGACGTCGTAGTTTCTAAAGGTCTCCGTTTGCGGATCGAACCGGGATATCCCCTGCTTCGTGCTGAGCCAAAGCCTGCCGACGTCATCTTCGAGAATGCCCATGATATCGTTGCTGGGCAGGCCCTGGTTTTCCGTGTAGCGGATGACGGTTCCGTCTTGCCGGTTGAACCGGTAAAGGCCGAGTCCGGAGGCCAGCCACAAGGTTCCAGCCCGGTCTTCGTGAATGGCGCCGATGCTGCCGCCCTGAAGTCGGTGAGGGTCACGCCAGTCGGGCGTGTAGTTCACAAACGTATTCGTCTTGTCGTCGAAGCGGCTCAGCACGCCGCCCCACGTCCCCAACCAGAGCGTGCGGGAACGATCTCGATGAATAGCAGAGACGCTATACGCTAAGCTGGCCGATTCATCTGGACCAAGCCGGTAGTTAATAAATCGGCCCGTTGACGGATCAAAGCGGCTCACTCCGCTAAACTGTCCCACCCATAACTGACCGCTCGTATCTCCATAGATGCTGATGACGTCATTCGTCATCAGGCTGTCGGGATCACTAGGGTTGTGCCCGTAATGTTTGAACTGGCCACTGCGTTCATCGAATCGATCGAGACCGGCACCCAAGCTCCCCAACCAGATATAACCGCGTGCATCTTTGAAAATGCTGTCAAGTTCACTGCCTTTGCTGAGGCTGTTCGTGTTTTCCGGCCCGGGAGCATAATGAGTGATCTCCCCCGTCTTTCGATCCAATTTATCCAAGGCGCGAGGGAAGAAACCTATCCACAAAATACCATTGGGCTCCTCATAAATCGCGGTGACCTTGCCGGGGGAGAGACTATTGGGGTCGGCGGGGCGATGCGTATAGTGGCCGAATTGTTCCTGCTGGACATTGAGAATATTAAGCCCACCATTTGCAGTGCCCACCCACAGCAAGCCGGCCCGATCACGGTATATCGGCACAACGCTGTTATCGCTAAGGCTATTCGGATTGGTTTCATCGTGCTGAAACCGATACGTAAAACTTTCTGTTCGCCGGTCAAAGTAATACAGGCCCAGGCTCGATGGCACCCAGAATCCATTCCCCCCATCATCGAGAAGTGTGTTGCTCTCCTGTCCGGCAGCACCCGCGCCAAGCGGATATTCGGTGAACCGCTCTGCCTGCCGATCGTATTTGACCAGCCCGACGATCGGGGAATAGGCCAGCATCCAAAAATCGCCGGCCTGGTCTTCGTACAAGTAGTTTGCGGATAGGCCCTTGATGGTTGCGGGGGGGCGAGTAATCTGTCCTGTCTTCAGGTTCAAATGAAACAGACCACGCTCGCCAACGAACCAGATGTCCCGATCTCTATCCTCGATGACGTGAGTGACCCTCCCAACAAACTGGCCATTGCTGTCATTGCGGTAATGCGTGAAGGTTTCCGTCGCGGGCTCAAACCCGTCCAGGCCGCTGTCTGCGGCGAACCACAGATAGCCGCGACTGTCGCGGGTGACACTCCAAACCGCATCGCTACTAAGGCTGTTGGGGTTGTTGGGGTCGTGAAGGTAGCGGGTACTACGTTCGGTCGTGGGGTCGAATTTGTTTATGCCGGGATGAACCGCAACCCACAAATAACCACGATCGTCTTCTACCAGATCCCGAATGAAGTTGTGGCTTATGCTCCCGGGATCGTTGGGGTTGTTTTTGTATACGACAAAAGAGTTTCCGTCATAGCGGTTGAGGCCTTCTCCGGTGGCAAACCACATGAAGCCCCGGCGATCCTGCAAAATGGCAACGATATTGTCCTGAGACAAGCCATCGTTGGTGGTGAGGTGGGTGAATTTGAGGTCCCTCACCAGAGCATGGCCGGCCTGAGCGTGGATATTCTGAAAGTGGCGGGGAGTCGAGTCAGCCCTCCCTTCGCGGTGCCCACGGAAGCCGGCCTTCATCGTCAGGCCGTAGATGTTCTTGTCAGGGAGATGCTGACTCGCAGGTGCTTGCCAGGGGCTACTGCGAACGCCATCGAAGCGAAACAGGCCTGATTCCCCGCCAAACCAGAGATTGCCGTCGGGCCTCTTCGCCATGGCGTCAATGGCGCCCAAGGATAACCCGTCCCGGGCAGTCCACGCAGTATGCCCGAACTGGCTAACCTCCAACGATGGGTCCAGCGCCAGAACGAGAGGACACCCGAGCAGCAACGTGCACGTGCTAATCGTAATGAGCGCCAGCGCAGCCCTCATTTGGAACCTCGCGCCATTTCAGAATTTTACGACCTTTCATACGCGATGGCTGCTGGGAGCGTCAATCGAACTTCTGTACCCGCTCCAGCTTCACTCCAAAATTCCAATCGAGCGCCGATTCCACTTGCGCGTTCCTGAACCCCTGGGAGCCCCCAGTGCCCGGCCCGCCCACCATCTTTTATTATCTTTGGGTCGATACCCTTTCCATCATCCCGCACAATCAGGCGGAAAACGTCGTTCTCATAACGTATCTCGACCTCAATCTCATGCGCGCGTGCGTGCCGGAAGGCATTGCGGAGCAGTTCTCGCGCGATTCGACCGATTTCATCCTTGATCATCGGAGGCAGGCCGCGGCGCTCGCCTTCCACGATCACCCCGAAGCCGGGCGAGCCGTCCTCGGCGTGGTTGGAGGAAGTTAGTTCCTGACCGGTTGTTATCAACATTTGATCGAGGTCGGTTTCGGCGGACAGGCTGGGACGTAACCCCTGAATCGACTGCCGGCTTTCGTCCAGCGCCTGCTCGGCCCGAATTAATGCGGTATCCAGAGCCTGAGTTGCCTCCTCGATGCGATTCGGAAGCATGTTGCGAGCCGCCTGGAAATGGAACAATAGCCCATGAAAACTTTGCAGGAGGGTGTCATGCAGGTCCCGCGCGATCCGTGTACGCTCACCGACTCGCGCCTCCAGAGTCATGGCGAACTCATGATGCAATTGCCGGACGCGCAACTGGTAGGCCACCCACGCGAATGCCATCAAGAAGACCGCGCACAGGGCGCGAAACCAATTCGTTTGGTAATACGCGGGAGCGACGGAAAAATCCAGCTTGGCGGCGTTATCGTTCCAGACGCCGTCGCTATTGGATGCGATCACACGAAAGGAATACTTGCCAGGAGGCAGATCCGTGTAGAACGCCTGCCGGCGCGTACCGGCCTCGTGCCAATCACGGTCATAGTCGTCGAGCCGGTAACGAAACTTAACCTTTTGCGGAATCAGAAAGGTGGGAGAAGTGTAATCAATCTGCAAGTCGCGCGGGTGCGGAGATAGCTCGAGGTGGTCGGTTGCTGCGAATTCCTTTCGGTCAACGATGACCGATTCCATGTATGTCGCCGCCGGTAGAGCTTTTTGCGCGAGCCTGGACGGGTCCAGCGTCTGCACTACACCCGAGTTCACAAACCACACGCGCCCATCTGACGAGATCGTCGCTGATTTGAAAGGTGGTCGCGCGGATGGACGGGCTCCGTCCAGTACGTCGTAGAAACGTGCCTGGATTGCGGCGTCCGGGCTGGCCCACCATCGCTGGAGCTCGGCGTCTGAAAACTCGACGACGCCGCACTGGGTATTGAGCCACCAGCGTTTCTCCTTGTCCTCAACGAAAGAAATGATGCCCTCACAGGGCAGACCATTTTTCATCGTCATTCGCTGCACTTTACCTTGCCGCAATCCGACGAGCCCGTCGTCGAAGGCGGCCAGGACCGATCCGTTTGCCTCGACAATTATCTGATTGGTCCAGGGATTAGCTTTAGAACCTACCGGGAACTTTTTCAGAACACCATCGCGAAACAGAGCAAGGTCCCCGGTGCGAGTGCCAATCCAAATTCCTCCCTGCGGATCCGGAGCAAGACGGCCGGTCGGAATTTGCGATCGTGAAAATTCTTGTTGCACCTGGAAATCACGGATACGTAAGAGCTTTCCCGTGCCGGCGCACTCTGCCCAAATATTTCCGTCGACGTCCTCGATCAGGTCAAAGACCAGTCCCAGTGGCTGATGATTCGGTTCGGGCAGGCGGCGAAAATGGCCATTCTTGAATACATAGAGCCCGTCATCCACTCCTGCCCACATATTTCCGGCGCGGTCTTCCAACAGAGAAGAGACTTGGCTTCCCGGAAGGCCGCTTCCGGTGCGAATCGATGAGATAGCCCCGTTTTCCTCAATGTGATCGAGCGACTCAGCATTTGCAACCCAGATCGTGCCATCGCTGCTGGCCGAAACACCTACCGCCCAGTCTTTTCCCAAGCCCTCTACGGCTGAGAAGGTTGTGACCAACGGATCGTGGAACTTGTCTACACCATTGCTAGTGGCAGCCCAGACAATGCCCTCCCGGTCTTCAAAGAGAGTGCGGACGAAATCGCTGGACAAGCCTTCCGCCCGTGCGTAATGGTCGACAGCGTCTCCATGGACACGAAAGACCCCGTCGTTATCAGTGCCGACCCAAAGATTGCCCTCGCGGTCGAAGTGCAGGGCAAAGATGCCAAACTTACTTCCATCGAAAGTCTGCGTCACGAACGATCTGACGGTGCCCCGCTCGAATCTCGCAAGTCCTTGTCCCGGTCCTTTTGAAACTATGCCGACCCAAACGGAACCATCCGGCCCACGTGCCAGGCTCATTATTCCCGGGGCCCCTGCGTTGGACCTCAGGCCTTTAATCGGGTACATCTCCGACACACCGGCATGCCAGTGAACAAGGGCAGCCTGCCCTCCCAGCCAAACGCCGCCTCGTCCGTCCGCCACGATCGCATCGATCGGGGAAATCGGAATTCCATCTGCCTTTCCGAAACACTTGACCGCGCTTTCGGTAACATGGCATGCAGGCTCTGAAATGCCATTCTCGCCTCGTACGATCCACAACGAGCCATCAGCGTCTGCGCTTGTATTGCTCGCATTCGGCATAAGCCCTTCCAGCTCAAAATGAGACGTGACAAGCCCACCTTTGAGGCGAACGATCCCGTCCGCTCCCAGTGCCCACAGCCCATCTGCTTGATCGCCAACGATGTTTCTGATCCTGCCGATTAAGCCAGCGTCAGCAGGCAGACGCCAAGGACGAAACTGGACACCGTCGAACCTGTAGATATCGCCGCGAGAAGACAGGAACCAAAGGAAACCGTCGGACGTTTGCGCAATCGTGTACATGCCGGAGGGCGCGGAACCATCCTGGATCCGCCATGATGTATGCATGTACTGGGTGAGACGTTTGTTCGGATCGAGGGCGTAAACCGAGTCTGCCAGCAACAATAGGCAAGTGAGATGACAGGCCAGTGTGGCCGCAAACGTTGTGCGGGGCCAGCTAACCCGAGGCAGAAGCCGTCGGCGAGAAGCCATTTTCCCACTTTCGCATCCGAACAGCATTAGACGGTAATCCTACGCGGTCCGATGGGACTCAACCGTGGTGTAGCTCAAAAACAAACAACAAACTGTGATCCTGCTCACACAGTGTAGCGCTGCCATGCGGCGCTTTCGGAGAGAATTACGAGAGAGTAGTTCCTTGCCTAGCACGAACTAGCACGACAATGGATCGCGGAGCTACTTGATAGATCGACTGCTGCAGCGGCAAACCGCATTCTGAGAAATCGTTGGGACTCGGTAGGTCGGTGTCTACAATTCTTATCCAATCTTGGGGCGCACCCTCCTGGATTTGGAACTGCAGTGCTTGCCAATAGGCATTGATCATCACGTAGATATCGTCATCGCCCTGTGAAGCACCATGCAGACAAAACGCCAGGCTGCGTGACTGTGGCGATAGATCGACCGTGGGGCCAGTGCCGTACCAGGAAATGTCCTCGCGCCAGAACCTGCTGCGACACAGAGAAGGATGAGATTTCCGGAACGCAATCATGCCTTTGAAGAAGCGGAATATGTCCTGATTCGCCTTGAGCTCACTCCAATCCAGCCAGCTGATTTCGTTATCCTGGTTATATGGGTTGTTGTTTCCGAACTGTGTGTTCAGGAACTCGTCGCCGGCGCGGAACATCGGGATGCCGTTCGAGAGCATCAGGAGGCAGACGAAGTTTTTTGCCTGTTTCCGGCGAAGGGCCAGAACCTCCGGCGGCGCGCTCTCTTCTCCTTCGTGTCCGCAGTTCCAACTGTAATTCGCGTCCATGCCGTCTTGATTGTCATGATTGTTTTTCCAGTTGTGTTTCTGATTGTAAGAAACCAGGTCGTAGAGCGTGAAGCCGTCGTGGCAATCGATGTAGTTGACAGTCTGGAAGGCATGATAGGCATGCTCGCGGCTGTCCGGAAACAAGTCATCGCTGCCGTAGATACGACGCATAAGGTCCGGAACCATCCCTGCGTCGCCCCTCACAAAACGGCGGACATCGTCGCGATAACGCGCGTTCCATTGCAGCCAAGTTGTGCCCGGAAATCCACGTCCGAGCTGATAGCCACCGACGTCCCAAGGCTCCGCGATCAAAGCCAACCGGCCCAACTCGGGGTCCGCGGCAATTTCACTAAATATCGGAGCATCTCCCCAATTCAGCGATCCGTCTGCATTGCGGCTAAACACCGATGCCAGATCGAAGCGGAAACCATCGATGTGCATCTCCTCCTTCCAATACCGCAGGCTGTCCATGACCATTTTGCGCACGTGGGGCTGGCTGAAATTCAACGTGTTGCCAGTGCCCGAGTAATTGGCGTATGGGCTCGGCGGATCGGAGGACCGCATGTAATAGCCTGCGGCGTCGAAACCCTTGAAGCTGTAGGTAGGGCCGACGTGATCTCCCTCACAGGTATGGTTGTACACAACATCTAGCACGACAAAGATTCCGGCTTTGTGCAAAGCCTTGACCATATTCTTGAACTCAAGATGTTGCCCATCATCATCAACACTCGATGCATACTGCGCATGAGGTGCGAAGAAGTTCAGAGGCATGTATCCCCAATAGTCACCCTCGTGAGGATCGCGCTGAAATATGGGCATGAGTTCGACGAC
>Ga0209698_10003773_pt1 | contig 16738 bp, 17 predicted proteins | sample LitLauG_LLR_2012_FD_187203 | JGI IMG/M metagenome (GOLD analysis project Ga0209698, IMG submission 187203) | Freshwater sediment microbial communities from Pennsylvania, USA - Little Laurel Run_MetaG_LLR_2012 (SPAdes) (version 2) | ecosystem: Environmental > Aquatic > Freshwater > Creek >...
TCAGTTCTCAGTTCTCAGTTCTCAGTTCTCAGTTCTCAGTTCTCAGTTCTCAGTTCTCAGTTCTCAGTTCTCAGTTCTCAGTTCTCAGTTCTCAGTTCATCCGCCGCGTCTTCGCGCCCTTTCTGCTAAACTCGCGTGTTCTTCTGCAGGGCTCCGCGGCATGGAGAAATAAATGGCAATCAAGGTTGTAGGTGTGATCGGTGCGGGCACGATGGGCAACGGCATTGCGCACGTGTTTGCCCGCAGCGGCTATGAAGTAACTTTGTGCGACGTAGAGCAGGGCTTTTTAGATCGCGGCCTGGGAACCATCACAAAGAATCTGGATCGTGAAGTCGCGAAGAGCAAAATCACCGCGGAAGACAAAGCCGCAGCCCTGAAGCGAATCAAGCCAGTGATCGATCGCGGCGCGCTCGCGGCGTGCGATTTTGTTGTCGAAGCAGCTACGGAAAAATTTGAAATTAAGGCGCAGATTTTTCGAGACCTCGACCGAATCTGCCGCCCGGAAATTATTCTCTCGTCCAACACCTCTTCCATTTCGATTACCAAACTGGCGGCGCTCACCAAGCGCCCTGAAAAAGTGATTGGCATGCACTTTTTCAATCCGGTGCCGGTGATGAAATTGGTGGAGGTGATTCGCGGGCTGGCCACCTCGCAGGAGACTTTCGAAATCGTGCGCGAGCTGGCCACAAAGCTCGAAAAAACTCCCGTGGAGGTGAATGACGCTCCCGGGTTCGTCTCTAATCGGGTTTTAATGCCGCTGCTCAACGAGGCCATGTACGCCGTCATGGAAGGAGTGGCCACGCCAGCAGCGGTCGACGAAGTCTTCAAGCTGGGCATGGCGCATCCCATGGGCCCTCTGACATTGGCTGATTTTATCGGCTTGGACGTCTGCCTCGACATCATGCGCGTGCTGCTCGACGGCTTGGGCGATCCCAAGTACCGGCCCTGCCCTTTGCTGATCAAGATGGTGGACGCAGGCTGGCTCGGCCGTAAGAGCGGCAAGGGGTTCTACAGCTACTGACGGAGCATTGCGCGGAGTCGGAGGAGCGCTGTGTGGAGCAGGTGCGGAACATCGAAGGTCATCGTCTTGACAGTATCTTTACAACCGGTTTGTTTGCAGTGAACCCTGTTGCTTGTAAGATAGTCACTGGTTGCATCCCCGCGATTTGGTTTCTTCCCCCGGCGCGCTCCTGCGACTTGATTGGAACGCATAGCTTCTAGTGCAAATGAAAATGAATTTGAGGAATCATTCGAAATGACTACCGCATGGGGGCGGGTCGAGCCTGCTCGCAAGTCGGATAAGCCAGCAGATTATTTTCCTTTCGTCTTTGCTGTTGTGGCCGGAGCGTTGGCGGGCTGGGTTGACATCAAAGTAAACGATCTGTTGTTCACAGCCTTGCTGGTCCTCGCGCCCTGCATGCTGCTCGGCGTTCTGCGTCCAGCCAAGCCGTGGAGGTGGGTGGTTCTGGTCGTGCTCTGCGTACCCGGCTTCGAGTTATTTGCTCATTTCTATTTGGGACAGAAACTGGAACGCGGCCAGCTCTACGGATCATTCCTCACAGTTCTGCCGGGTATCGCCGGAGCTTACGGCGGATCGATGATGCGGGGCGTGATCAACAACCTGCGCACGGGAAGCTAAAGTCTGTTGGCTCGGGTCGATCACGCGCCGGGTGTCCGAGCCGTACCCGTGCCATTTCAAGAACGCCAAAGTCTCGGCTAACCAGGAAGTTAATCCCCATTCCACAGGCATTCCGGTTATGCTGGCGTAATCATGGGAGTGTCGGTCTCGGTGCTGGCCAGTGGCAGCCGAGGAAACAGCGCCATCGTAAGCAGTAGTTCGACTCGCATCCTGGTGGATGCGGGCATCTCCTGCCGCGAGACCTTCAAGCGGATGAAGGCTCTGGGCGAAGATCCGCACTGCCTGTCGGCCATCGTCGTCACCCACGAACACTCCGATCACATCTACGGCCTGCAAACGCTCGCGCGGAAACTCGCTGCGCCAATCTTCATGACCGGCTCTACCCACCAGGCGTGGGCCAGAGCCCTGCGCGATGCCGACGGCGAAAAGCCGCAACTAAAGAAGCTGGAAGTGTTCTCCTCGGGCAAGAGCTTCCAGATCGGCGATATCGCGGTCACGCCGTTTACGATTCCTCACGATGCGGCCGACCCGGTCGGGTTCACTTTCCGGTCAGAGGGCGTCAAGGTGGGATTCGCAACCGACCTGGGCTACGTCCCGGCCAGCGTTTGCGACCAGTTGAGGCGTTGCGATGTGCTGGTGCTCGAATCGAATCACGATCTCGAGATGCTGCGGGTAGGGCCCTACCCGTGGTCGGTCAAGCAGCGGGTGATGAGCCGGGTTGGGCATCTCTCCAATGACGCGCTCGCGGAATTCTTCGCTAACGACTATGATGGAGATGCGGCATACGTGGTTTTAGCGCACATTTCGGAGCAAAATAACCACCCTGAAATCGCCCGGGGAGCTGCGGAGAAAGCTTTGGGGCCCCGGCAAACCCTGCTCCGCAACCGCGTGATGCTGGCTTCTCAGTCCACACCCATGGACCCGATACGCTTGTAGTCTCGTATGAGTCAGCAGTGTGTTGACCCCATTGTGGGCAAGATATTAGCCGGCTGGCGTTACGACATCTCTGGACTTGCCCCCGAGATGCGCGGCGACTACGAGGACCACTTCGCAGCCTGTGAGCATTGCCGTGCCCGCCAGCGCCTGCACCGCACCATCGACGTGGCCCTGATCGCACTGGCTTCCATTTCTGCGGGAGTATTCCTGCTGGCGTTCGGCGTGATTCGCCACTTCGGGCCGCGGCACGCCTTCTGGCTGGAGATTGGCGCGCTGGCCGGATTCGCGCTATCCGCCCTGATCTGGCTGGCGGTAGCCGTGGCTACACCGGCTCCGATGGCCGTGGTCGACGCGGCGAAGCTCGGCGCGCGCCATGTACATGACCGTTTGCCGCCCGAGATACGGGAACGGCTCCCCGAAGACTTGCGGGTGAAGATTACGGGATCGTAGTCGGCGCAGCAGCCCGCGAGCGAGCGCCATTAAAATACTGCGAACGTCAGCATCTTTAGGCGCGGTCAGGCATCTTAATTTCTGGTTTCTCTGCAGGAAATGCGGCTTATCTCCAAAACGCTGGCGCTGTTGCTTCTGGTTGCGGTGATTGTGTCCCCGCTGGCAGGACGGACTTCAGACCCAGCTAAACCCGTGCCGGGGCAGGCTGCGGACTGTCATGCGGACAGTCAGAAGGCTCCGGCGCCCGTGCCTGCGAGCCACAACTGCTGCAAGACGGCTCACGACCCTGCCATTCTGCCGCAGTCTTTGACGTGGCAGCCAACGCTGGTTCACGTTTCAATCGCTGCTGAGTTTGACCGACCCCCGATCACAGTATCTGCCTTCACTCGGGCTCGGAGTTTGCTCATCCAACCCGGCGATCCGCCCGTCACACGCCCGCTCCTTATCTGATCAAGCGTTCTCGCTCAAGGTTGCTACGCCAGAGCTGCAGGTGCGCGCATGTTCTCGGCGTTTGATTCTCTTTTCTGATTGGGAGCGAGGTATGCGAGGGGTATTACCAGGCTTTTTCGTAGTTGTAATACTGGCGGCTTTTTCCGTGGCCCAGGATAATGGCGCCGCGCTGGACCCGTCCGGGCAGCATCATTCCGAACAGCAGATGGAGAACATGCCCGGCATGAACATGGGCACGGAAGGCCTGTCGTTCCTGCCCTCTCCTCATGCTGGTTCGGGCACAGGCTGGCAGCCCGCTTCGGTGCCGGCTCACGAGTGGATGACAAGCGCCGGCGGCTGGGACGTGATGGCGCATGGCGCAGTATTCCTCGACTACAACCAGCAAGGCGGGCCGCGCGGGGCAGGGAAGGCAGAGTCCGTGAACTGGCTGATGTTCATGGAGCAGCACCGCCTCGGAAAAGGAACGATCCTATTTCGCGAGATGTTTTCCGCCGAATCGCTCACCTCGCCCCATCCCGGATTTCCCGAACTGTTCCAGACCGGCGAGACCTACCACGGCCTGCCTCTGGTTGACCATCAGCACCCGCATAATGTGTTTGCCGAACTTGCGCTGTACTACTCGCGGCCGCTCACTGAAAAAGTCTCGTGGATCTTCTATGGCGGGCCGTCGGCTGAGCCCGCCCTCGGACCGGTGACATATATCCATCGCGCCTCGGCGTCGGAGCTGCCGCTCGCGCCCCTCAGCCATCATTTGCAGGATTCGACGCATACCAGTTTTGGCGTGGTCACAACCGGGATCGTGATCGACCGGGTGAAGGTCGAAGCATCCGCCTTCAACGGGCGCGAGCCCAACGAGCAGCGGTGGAGTATTCAGCTCGCTGCACTGGATTCTTGGTCTGGGCGAGTCAGCGTCGCTCCCACTCGCAATTGGACAGCACAATACAGTTACGGGCTGCTTGTGCAGCCGGAAGCTGCAGAACCGGGCAACGAACGGCGGCAGACTGCTTCGGTGGAGTACAACCGTCCCTTCGCGGCAGGGAACTGGGCGACGACAGCGGTGTGGGGGCGCAAACACAAGGAAGCGGACCAGCGGAATCTGAACAGCTATCTGCTCGAGTCAACCGTCAACTTCAAGCGCCGCAATTACGCGTTCACGCGGCTGGAACTGGTCGACAAAGACGAGCTTTTCCCCGAGGCGGCAGTCCACCCCACTTATCGCATCGGAGCCTACACCTTCGGCGGAGTGCGCGATCTCGTCCAGAATCACACCTGGCAGTTAGGATTAGGGGCCGATGTCACGTTTTATTCCAAGCCTGCCGTGCTCGACGCCGCCTATGGCCAAAACCCGGTTTCATTCCAGATATTCCTGCGTGTTCGAAACGGCTTGAGCGGGCATTCTCGTCACTGACGTAAGTATTAGCATTCCGGGTTCCGTAACCGATTTGTATTAATTTCCTATTAAGCGCCAGGGCAGAATTAGCGTGATGCAATCCGCCGTTCGAGTCCTCCGCGCGATTCAGATCGCGATGATCGTGAGTATCGGTCTTTATGTTTTCGTCGGAGAGCGGATGGCCGTCGCTGGAAAGCCAGATCCCGCAACCTTCTATGTGTTGTCCCTGGTCTCGATCATCGTCGTGGGAGTCATCCTGGTGGTGCGCCGCACGCTGGTCCTGCAGTCTGAGGAGACGCTGAAAGCGAAGAGCACCGATCGGGCCGCCGTGAATCGCTGGCGCTCCGGTTATATCGCGACCTACGCGCTTTCCGAGTCCCTCGCATTGTTCGGATTGGTCCTGCGATTCCTCGGTTTCAACCTGGGGCAGGTCGCCCCCTTCTATCTGGGCGCCCTTGTCCTGATGATTTTCTTTGGCCCGCGGCAGCCCTCCAGCCAATTGAGTTAATCTACTAAGTTGGCCTAAGCTGATTTGAGTGACGGAGGAGTCTGTGTCGATCACCACCCCGGAAGAACTGGAACACATGCGGGCAGCGGGTGCCGTAGTACGCCGCGTGATTGAAGCCATGCGGCAGAATGTGCGCCCGGGAGTGACCACCGCCGAGCTGGATGCCATCGGCGACAAAGTCATGCGCGAAGATGGCGCGCAGTCGGCGCCAAAGCTGGTTTACAAATTTCCGGGGAGTTCGTGCATCAGCCTGAATGAAGAAGCGGTACACGGTATTCCGCGTGAGCGTGCCATACAGGAAGGCGACCTGCTGAAGCTGGACGTCACCGTGGAGAAAGACGGTTTCATGGCGGACGCCGCGGTAACGGTGCCGGTGGGCGAAATTTCAGAAGAGAAGCAACGATTGATGGCCTGCGCCGAGCGCGCCTTCAATAAAGCTATGCTGGTGGCGCGCGCCGGATTCCGCGTATTCGAGATTGGGAGGGCGGTGGAGAAAGAAGTCCGGCGCGAAGGATTCTCCGTCATTCGCGATCTGGGCGGGCACGGCATCGGGCGCACGATTCACGAAGCGCCACGCGTGCCGAACTATCCCGATCCTGGGGCCAGCGAGGTTCTTACCGAAGGCATGGTCATCACCATTGAGCCCATCATCGCCGCCGGCGCTGGGCGGGCTGTGCTGGCCGACGATGGCTGGACCGTCAAAACCGCCGATCGCAAGCCCTCGGCCCACTACGAGCACACCATTGTGATCACCAAAGGCGCGCCCATCGTGCTGACCGCGGCATAGAAGGTCGCCCCAAGTAGTGTCCTAATTTGCGTGGACCATTACTAGAACTGTCATCTTGAGCGGAGCGGCAGTATGCGCTTGCGCATTCTGCCGTGCAGTCGAAAGACCCCATGTCTGTCAATCTTCTTCGACGGCCTGTGGAGGAGTTCGTACCACTAGAGCCTTTTGTAAGAGCGGTTGAGAGAACTCCTTGCCAGGCCTGTGCTGAGGGCGGGCGGTATGGGGTCCCTCGGCTGCGCATATTCGTTCGTGAGCGAACGAATTAGCTTCGCTCGGGATGACAAGGCGAACAAAATACCTGGAAGTTCAAAGCGCCCGAAACTAGGACACCGCCGCCCCAATCCAGTTGACCCGCGCCCCTTTCCCGGGATACAGTTGCGAAACCGTGGGGTCCTCCCCGTCCGTCCCCTCCAGGAGAAGCTTTGCGTACCAGCCGCCTGTGCAGCCCTCGTCTAGCCCCTGTCCTGGCGATCTGGCTCTGCCTGCTTTTTGGTGGTAAGGCACTGGCCCAAAGCTCGGGGTCTACCCAGCCCGGATTTACCCAGCAAAGGCGTGTGGGATTCACGGTTGGCGATCAGTGGGAGCCTGCGATTGCCGCCGACGGTTATGGTCACGCCTATATCCTCTATCCGCAGTATGTAACCATGCCCAGTTGCCCGGCCTGCCAGCTCCCCAAGATGGTTCTGGTCGTCAGCAATGACAACGGCGCTACCTGGGAACGGCCGCGACAGATTTCGCCTTCCCGGTCGGGACAGTTTGACCCCCAGATTACCGTCGATCCCACCGACCGCCGCACGCTTTACGCAGCATGGCTGCAGAACGATAAGCGCGACACAGTGGTCGCCCGTTCGCTGGACTTTGGGCGCACCTGGTCGATGGCAGTTGCGAACCACGCGACCGGGGATGTCGACAAGCCCGTGCTGACCGTCCGGGGGCCCAATGTCTACGTCGGGTTCAATAGCAGGCAGCGGTTCTTTGTAGCGGCATCGCGCGATGGCGGCGAAACTTTTACCTCGGTCAATGTGGATTCCAATCCAAGTCTGGACTGGTCGGTAGCCGGCGGAGCCACAGTCGACCCGGCCGGCAACGTGTACTTCTCGTGGGCAGGCTATGCTCGGACCGCCGATGCGAAGGGCCGCGTGAACCTGTACGTCAGCAAATCAGCGGACAGTGGCCAGAGCTGGAACAGCACTCTGGTGGATGCTTCCGCAGCGCCTCCTGGCTGCTCCGCATTCAAATGCGGATGGGCTTACCTCGGAGCGCAGATCACCCTGACCTCCGACGCCGCCGGGACGGTGTTCGCCTTGTGGAACGCAGGGTCGTCGGATGGCGCACCTCAGCGGGTCTATTTCTCTTCTTCCTCGACGGCTGGCACGACGTGGTCGCCGAGGCTGGATGTCTCGCCCTCCGATGTGACCGTGGAGCACTGCTTCCCGGCAATTGTGGCGGGCGCCGCGGGCGATGTCCGCATCGCCTGGATGGATACTCGCCGCGCCGGCTTGTGGAACACCTACTACCGTAGTTCGAGCAATGGCGGAGCAACCTGGTCTGCGGAGAGTCAACTGTCCAGGTTCGTTCCGGGATATGACTACATCCGGATTGCCGGTTTCAGCTTTCCCTTCGGCGATTATTTTGGAATGGGTATCGACAACAACGGCGACACCCAGGCCGTGTGGGGCGAGGGATTGAACTTCCGCTCCCCCGGATCGATCTGGTACAGCCGCGGCCGGTAACGAGCTCGGCTCGTCCTCATTCTTGAAAACTAACTTTACTCCCAGCGCCGACCCGCCATATTTGTTTCCCCGTCTTACTCGCTCTCACGGTTTGTAATCGATACTCGAAAGGGAGGCTTGGATTTCTCGGACGGTTCTATCTCATACGTCTGTGTCGTCTTGCTGGAATCGTAATCTCGCCAGAGCCAGATCATCTCCTCCGGAAACTCTGCCGCTCCTTGGCCCGAATTGTGTGTGCCTTTGCCAAAACTCAGGTGAAAATCGTAGCCCTTCAGCTTTAGGGCATTGGCGAGACGAAGGTTGGCGAGCGGCCAGCTGCCGTAGCGATCCAACTCCAAATCCTCGGAGCCGTCCTGGAGCCAGACGCGAAGATTACGATGCGATTCGCGCAAAACCTTGTCGGGATAGTCCTGCCCACCATCCGGGACCGTGGGATCTTCCCGCCATTGGATGCTGGCGAAACTGCCGATCCAGGAGATCACGCGACTGAACTGATCGGGCATCTGCCAGGCCGCGTTGAACGAGCAGATCGCGCCCGATGACAGACCGGTGATCGCCCGGCTGTACGCATCCTTGCGAATGTTGTACTTGGTTGAGACATCGGCGAGCACTTCATCGCGCAGGAAGCGCACATAACGGTCGCTGACCGTGTCATAGAGTGTGCTGCGCATGGAATCTTTGAGGGTGCGCTTCCACTTATCCGAATACGCTTTCACAAAATTAAACGTGGGCGTCCCCGGCGAGCCTTCAATGTCGCCCGGGTTGATGAACACGCAGACCATGACCGGAATCTTCTTTTGCGCAATCAGGCTATCGATGACGTTGAGGGCGAGAATCTTGCCGTCCCGATCGAGGTACCACTCCCCATCCTGGAATACCATCAGTGCCGCTGGCGTTCGCGGGTCATATTGTGCAGGCACGTAAATCCAGTACTCGCTTTTCATGCCATCGTAGATTTTGCTGGTGTGGACGATCTTCGGCGACAGCGTACCTGACGGAATTCCAGGTTGCTGATAGGACAAAGGCCCGAATGCCGGCAGGTCCAGGCGTCCGCCAAACTTTGCACCTTCGATGAGATAGTAGAACGAGTGCAGCCTCCCCACTGGTTCGATGTGAGCCGTCGCGTACCAGAGATTGGAGCCGGACAAGTTCTGCATCTGCGGTCCGGAAACTCCGTCAATGATCAGTGCCGGTTTCGAAGGCGCTTCCGTAGCGAAGAAGAAGTCCGGACCGTGCGCAGTCCATGCCGTTCCATCCTTCAAGTCCTTGGCATCGAGGCTCGCGGTGATCGCCTCCCGCAGACTGGGGCTGTTGGACCTGGCGTATTCCATGAGTTGTGTTGCAGTCGACTTTTCCGCTGCGAATGCAGGGACGATCAGCAACAGAATCAGGCTGCTCGCGAGTCCGAACGTCTTCAGACAGCACATAGGAAGGCCCTCGTTCTTAGGTTCCCTGAACATTTTCTACGGATCTGCTAAACGCAGTTTGCCATAATAGCGCAAGCGATTCGGAGATGTGGACAGTCCAAATTTCGATGTCCTATCGCGTAGGTTTCCGCATACGATAAGGCCCGCTTTCCATCTTCCTTACGGAGGCAAGCCGATGGATTTCATGGGAGTGAACTTGTGGTCAGTCCTGGTCGCCGCAATAGCAACCATGGTGGTTGGATTCCTCTGGTACTCGCCGATTCTCTTTGCGCGTCCGTGGATGACCGCCATGGGCTACGATCCCGACGACAAAGCCAAGATCGCAGAAATGCAGAAAAGCGCGGGCCCGTTGTATGGCATCGCAATGCTGGCAAGTCTGCTCTCCGCCTTCGTGCTCGGCAAAGTGATCGACGGTCTGACCATCAACACTGCCATCTACGGCCTGAAGGTTGCATTCGCGGTGTGGCTGGGATTCGTGGCGACAGTGCAGCTCACGGACACTCTTTTCGGCAAGAAGCCCATCAAACTATTTCTGATCAACACTGGATATCAACTGGTGTGCTACCTGGCGATGGGAGCCATCATTGGCGCGTGGGCGAGTTAACCCGCACCTAGCCGAGAAACGCTCGGCCAGGAATATGATCCGGGTCGTGTGATCTGTCCCTACTCCGCGAGCATCCCGCCGGTGAGCGTCGCAATCTTCGCAATCTGGTGATCGATGCAATATGCCTCTAGCTCATCGGCGATTTTTTCCGTAGCTCTCGGATCCCAGTAGCTGGCGGTGCCGATCTGTACTGCTCTGGCGCCGGCGAGCATGAACTCCAGAATATCCTCGGCAGTGGAAATTCCTCCCATGCCAATGACGGGAATCTTCACAGACTGTGCAGCGTCGTAAACCATGCGCACCGCAATGGGCTTGATGGCTGGCCCGGAAAGGCCCGCGGTTACATTTGCGATGCGCGGCTTGCGGGTTTCGACATCGATCGCCATCGCGACGAAAGTGTTGATAAGCGAAATGGCGTCGGCTCCGGCATCCTCGGCCACGCGAGCCATCTGCGCGATGTTGGTCACGTTGGGTGAGAGCTTTACGATCAAGGGACGGCTGGTATGGCGGCGGGCGGAACTGACCACTTCGTCGAGCAGCCGGGCATCGCTGCCAAACTGGAGACCGCCGTGTTGCGTGTTGGGGCAAGAGACGTTGAGTTCGTATCCTGCGATGCCTTCGCCGTCGTTGAGGATTTCGATGGTCAGTTCGTAGTCGGCGCGGGTATAGCCGAAAACGTTGGCGAAAACCACCACCTCTTTCTTCTTCCGCAACGCGGGAAGCTTCTGTTCGAGGAATGCGCGGGCGCCAATATTCTGAAGTCCGATGGCGTTCAGCATACCGGCAGCAGTCTCATAGAGACGCGGAGGTGGATTGCCCGCCATGGGCTCTTTCGAAAGGCCCTTCACCACGATTCCGCCCAGCCGATCGAGGTGCACCACGTCCTCGAACTCAACCCCATAGCCGAAGGTGCCGCTGGCCGCGATGATCGGATTGCGCAACTGAATGCCGGCGAAGCTGACTGACAGATCCGGCTTGCCAGATGAAATGGTGGCAGCAGTCATGGTCGGCTCCTTTGAGTCGCCACCAAAGAGACAGGGCGTATTTGATCCGGATGCTTCCTGGGTGGGATCGTCTGCGCCGGGGGAGAAGCCGAACTGTCCGCGCGATGGGTGGCGAGGAGAGCTTCAACCAACACTCGTCCGACGGCATGTGTCGGCGCATTGATGCCGAGAAGCGAGGCGAATGTCACGGCCATATCCACCGGTTCAGAGTGGGTGCGGTAGGTTCCGGGCTGGAAAGGAATTCCGTAGAACGCCAGCGGAACGTGCGTATCGTAGGTGTAGGGAGAAGAATGATCGGTGCCGCTGGCCGCTCCAATGGTGTAGGGAGTGGGCACTCCGAGAACGTACCATCCCCCCAGCGGCGAATAACTGTGCATGTACTTCTGCCCAAGTTCGGAGGCTGGTACCGCGCCCTTCGCCAGCTGAGTGCGCGTGAAGTAGCCGCGCAGGCCCGCCTGTTCCATCGCTTCGCCTGCAGCGTGCTCTGCAGCCTCTTCTGAGATCTTCAAGCTCGTGAATGCGTCCTGGTCGAGCCACGCTACTGGATAATCCAGAGCTCTCACAAATTCGACAGAGCGTCCAGGAGAAAGCTTGGCGCTCAACGCTGAGTTAATTTGCACGCGCAGCTTCTCGTTCCCGAGCCCCTCCGCAGGAATGTGTAGCGCGCCGGCGACGCTGGGCAAGGGAGCAACACCGTGATCCGCGGAAAGCGCCAGCCATACATTGGCAAGGCCGCCCACTTGATGGCCCACGAAGGTGAAGAAGTCGGCTAGTTGCTTGTCGGTCGCCAGAACCATGGCCTGCATCTCCGGCGAGTCCGGACCGACCTGATGGCCCAGGATGTCGTTTGCCGACAGGCTGACAACGAGCAGGTCGGTAGCGGGCCCGCTGCCTAACTTTTCGTTTTCGGCCAATTCGCGGGCGAAGTCGAATTCATAGTCGTTCGCCAAAGGCGTCGAACCAACAACTTCGTAAAACGTTGCGGGATCGCCGTTCTTGTTCTTGCGCGGCGCGGTGCTGCGCAGCACTTTGCCGTTCGCGTCCTTCCACTCCTGGTTCCAGTATTTCTCGATGCGGCTGGAGTTGAAATCTGCGACCCACTTCGGTAACTCGCGGCGATAGTAAGTCGAAGTGATCCATGCTCCGGTTTTCGGATCGATCCAGTAGGCGCCGTCACCCGCGAAACCCGCGGGAAGGACAGCCGCTCGATCTTTCAGTGCCACGCCGAAGACACGCGCTTTCCCCTGGCTGGCCAGCTTGAGTTCGTCGCCCAGAGTGTCGGCAAGCAGATTGTGCGGCGAAGATCCTGGCCCGGTGCTGGCTACGCCAACGATGGTGGTGGCATCATCCTGAACCGAGGTGACCATCTTTTTCTTCTGCGGGTCCCACCATTCGTTGGCCATAATCCCGTGACCGTCGCTGTACGCCCCCGAGAACAAAGTGGCGTGGCCCGGAGCCGTACGGGTGTTGGCGTAGTCATAGTTGCAGTCGGTGAAATAGGCTCCATGGTCAAGCAGGAGGCGAAAGCCACCCTCGCCGAACTGATCGCGGTAGCGCTCGAGATAGTCACCCCGGAACTGGTCGATCACGATGATCACGACCAGCTTCGGGCGCGCGTTATAGGCGGAACCGAAGCCGCTGGCCGCAACACCGGCGAGCAGGAACAGCAGCAGCAGACATCTCCGCAGGGAAAATCTCATCGCGGTGTAGTTTACAAGCAGGCACCGCCGCATGCCAAAAGATCGTGTCGGGGAATCGACACGGACAGCTCTTGACTGTATTATCCTGTCGAAAATTCAATTGACCCCGTCGAGGTGGACTGCGTGAAATCTCGGGCATGTATGTGCGGATTGTGGTTTCTGATGATGGCCGGTTTCGTTATTCTGAATCAACCTTCGGCCAGCGCTGCCGGAGGAACACCGGCAGAAATCGCCCGCGGAAAATATATTGTCGAAAACATCGGGATGTGCGGCGATTGCCACACTCCGCACGACGAGAAAGGCGAGCCAATTGCCGCTCAGACTCTGCGAGGCGCGCCTCTAGCCTTCAAACCGATGGTCCCGATGCCCTGGGCCGACAAGGCTCCGAACATCGCTGGGCTGCGCGGCTGGGAGGAAGGCGATGCCATTAAGTTCCTGATGACCGGCAAGGCCTACAACGATCTGCCACCCAGGCCGCCTATGCCAGGTTATAAACTGAACAAAGAGGACGCGACCGCGGTCGTGCGCTACTTGCGATCGCTATCACCCACCGGGCAAGCACCTCCCTGAAAATAGTCCCGATTTCGCACCCTCCAATCCCGGAAAACACCGTTGGATGCTGCACTTGTACATTCTCTGCGCCTTTTCCGGTAAAGTTATTAGTTTCTATGCTTGATCTTAACTTTGTCCGTGACAACCTGCCCGTGGTGGAGGAGAAGCTTCGCCAACGTGGTCTGGACCCTGCCGATGTGCTCAAGGACTTCGGCGCCATCGACACACAGCGCCGCCAGGCGATCACCGAAGCCGAAACGCTCAAGGCCCGACGCAATCGTGCGTCCGAAGAGATCGCAAAATTAAAAAAGAGCGGACAGGACGCTACTGATCTCGTAGCCGAGACCAAGGGTTTCCGCGAAAAGATTCAGGAGAGTGAGAAATCCGCCGAAGACTACGAAACCCGGCTGCGCCAGCTTCTGGCGGGCATTCCCAATCTGCCGCACAGCAGCGTGCCGGTGGGCAACTCTGCGGAAGACAATGTGGAAGTGCGTCGCTGGGGAAGCGCTCCTAAGTTCGATTTCGCTCCCAAGCCGCACTGGGAACTTGGCGAGCAGCTCGGCGTTCTTGATTTCGAACGCGCAGTGAAGCTCACGGGTGCGCGTTTTGCCGTGTATTGGGATCTGGGCGCGAAGCTTGAGCGTGCGCTGGCGAATTTCATGCTTGACCTCCACACCCGAGAGCATGGCTACACCGAAGTTCTCCCGCCTTATCTGGTGAATTCCGATTCGATGTACGGCACCGGGCAACTGCCCAAATTTGCCGCCGATCTTTTTCGCGTGCCGCACGGAGACCGCGATCTCTGGCTGATTCCGACGGCGGAAGTTCCGGTTACCAATCTCTATCGCGACGAAACGCTCGATGCCGCACGGCTTCCGGTTTGCCTGACCGCCTACACTCCTTGCTTTCGCAGCGAGGCCGGCTCGTATGGCAAGGATGTGCGCGGACTGATCCGCCAGCATCAGTTTCAGAAGGTGGAGCTGGTGAAGTTCGCGCATCCGGACAATTCCTACGACGAACTGGAAAAGCTGACGCGCAACGCGGAAACGGTGCTGCAAAAACTCGGCCTGCACTATCGCACGGTGACATTGTGTACCGGCGATATGGGACCCTCGCCCGCTAAGACGTACGACATCGAAGTCTGGCTGCCAGGGCAGGATCTGTTCCGCGAAATTTCGTCGTGCTCAAACTTCGAGGCGTATCAGGCGCGCCGCGCCAATATCCGATACCGCCAGGAGGGCAAGAACAAGACTGAGTTTGTGCACACGTTGAACGGTAGCGGGTTGGCGATCGGCCGCACCTGGCTGGCGATCCTGGAAAACTACCAGCAGGCGGATGGTAGCGTCATCATTCCAGACGTGCTGCGTCCGTACATGGGCGCCGACAAGATCACGCCCAGAAAGCTATAGCCGCATCCAATGAAGACGCGTACCAATAGCGCCGCGCCGCCAAGAGTTTCGTTGCCAAGGGAAGGAGTTGACACTACACTTGCCGAGAGCTGAAGTCGTTTCGTCCGCAGCCGTTTCGCCTTCCTTGCCCATGAACGCCGTGTGGCGCACAATCCGCGGCTACATCCTGTGGTCCTACGAGCGCGGCACTCTTCACTATGACGTGATGGTCACGCTCATTCTTCTGTTCGTCTTTCTTTCCCCTTACTGGATAAATTTCAACGACAAACCGGCGGAGCGCACCCCGCATCCAACCGGCCTGGTAGTGACACCGGATACCAAGGGAGGGTTCATCTACCAAGTCGAAGCCTCGGCCGTAACTGGCAAAGATGCGAATGAAGTCCGCGACCAGCTGCAGAAGATCATTGAACCGATCTCCGGCGCGGTGAGCATCAGCAAGATTGAGCCGGTCTCTGATCGCAAAGGCCGGGTGCAGAGCTACAAAGTTTGGGTTCAGAGAGAGTAACCGGACTTCTCGAGCTTGCTTTTTCGCCGGAAGGAGATTTGCCTGTTGTCGACGAGAACGAAATGCGGGAAGAGCGCGATCTTGCTGGCACTGGTGTTGCTGCATACCGGCACGGCCCTGCAGGCGCAAGATACCTCCAAATCATCCGGATCGAGTTCGGCGCTTGAGCAGACTCTGAACCAGATGGACGAGGCCGCCAAGACCTTCCGCACTACCGAAGCAGACTTCGTGTGGGACCAGTATCAAAAAGTGGTCAACGACACCGACACGCAAAAAGGCAAGATTTACTACCGGCGGCAAGGGAAAGAAGTTCAGATGGCAGCCGACATCACCGAACCGAAGAAGTATGTCCTCTTCAGCGAGGGCAAAGTCTCGGTTTACGAGCCTAATATGGATCGGGTGACGGAGTACAACGTCGCGAAGAACCGCGCGGACGTGGAGAGCCTCCTCATTCTCGGCTTTGGAGGCAGCGGACACGATCTGCTGAAGGCCTATGACGTGACCTTTTTGGGCACCGAGCAGGTCGCCGGGGTCAACGCCAGCAAGCTCCAACTTGTCCCCAAGTCACAGAAAGTTCGCAACAACGTGGAACAGATCGTCCTCTGGATCGACCCGGCCCGAGGCATTTCCGTGCAGCAGCAGTTCTTCCAGCCCGGGGGAGACTACCGGTTGGCTAAGTACTCCGACATCCGTGTTCATCAGAAAATTCCGGACAGTGTATTCAAGTTGAAGACCAGCAGTAAAACCAAGATTTTGTCGCCAAGTAACTGATGTCGAACGGGTTGCGAAACAAGCTGAAAATTGGACACGGGGACGATATACTGCTGGCACCGATCCCTGGTGAGCGAGATTTCATGGCAAAAGTTTTTACTATCCCGGTACCTCCAGACCTAGGTCGTAAGAAACGTGAACGCACATCGGACCCGCGGTATGTAGACGGCCAGCGGATTCTAGTGGAAGCGATGAAGTATCTTGCGCAGGCCGATCCGGTCGCCAACCGTCCTGCAATTGCCCTGCTCTCAGAGCATGTTCGTACTCGCTTTCGCATGAGTGACTCACCGCTCGGTTAAGGCCGGGTTCTCGCGGCGATTAGGCGCCGGCGAACAGAAAGTCATCCTCGCTGAATCTCACCGATTTGTAACCAGCGGTAATCCTTTGCCGAAGTCTCGGCAGCCGTACTCATTCGATATCTTAATTTCCTCAATTCAACGGCCATTTAGCGGCGGCGTAGATTGCGGTGGTTTGCGTGCGTGCGTCGCCTGCTCGAAGCCGTAGGTGATCTGCAACAACTGCGGCTCGCTAAACGGCGGACCGAGGAATTCGATCCCGACCGGCACCCCGATCGGCGCGCTCTCCGTCGGCGTGGAAAACCCTGCCGGAACCGTAATGGCCGGAAATCCCGTGAGTGCGGCCAGGATGCCATTGCGCTCCGCCTGATTCATCTCGCCGATCATCACCGGCAGGCGCTTCTGGTGTGGATAGAGCAGCGCGGCCACGTTGTTTTTCGCCATCAGGTTCGCCAACTGAACCCTCAGGTCATCGATCTTGATGCGCCGGCCCTTGTAGTCCGGCTCGTTCAGGCCATTCTCGTAGCTTTCCGCCGAAGCGAGGAACTTCTCAAGCGAAGCCTTGTGGTATTTGCCC
>Ga0209698_10003774_pt1 | contig 16737 bp, 18 predicted proteins | sample LitLauG_LLR_2012_FD_187203 | JGI IMG/M metagenome (GOLD analysis project Ga0209698, IMG submission 187203) | Freshwater sediment microbial communities from Pennsylvania, USA - Little Laurel Run_MetaG_LLR_2012 (SPAdes) (version 2) | ecosystem: Environmental > Aquatic > Freshwater > Creek >...
CCCCCGAACGGCCCTGCGTCGGCACACCGCCGCCGCGGCGGTGGGCCCACGTCGTGTGGGTTGTGATGGAGAACAGGGACCCCGCCCAGATCGTCGGCTCCCCGCAGGCACCGTTCGAGACGGCACTGGCGGCGCAGTGCGGCCTCGCAGTGCGCTACAGCGCCGTGGCCCACCCCTCCCTGCCCAACTACCTGGCGCTGACGTCCGGGTCGACCCACGGGGTCAGCGACGACGCCGGCCCCGACCAGCACCCGATAGCCGGGCCATCGGTGTTCTCCCTGCTGGCCGCGGCGGGTCTGGACTGGGCGACGTACGCCGAGTCGATGCCTGCGCCGTGCTTCCCGTCGTCGACGGCCAGCTACGCGGTCAAGCACAACCCTGCCGTCTACTACACAGGCCTTCGGGCCAGCTGCGCCTCGGCCGACCTGCCGATGGGCTCGCCCGCCGCCGGGGCACTGGCCACGGCCCTGGACACCGGAAGGCTCCCCGCCTTCAGCCTCCTGGTGCCGAACATCTGCAACGACGACCACGACTGCCCGGTCTCCACCGGCGACGCATGGCTGTCCCGCTGGCTGCCCCGGCTGACGGCCAGCGCGGCGTACCGGGCGGGCGAGACGGCGGTGTTCGTGACCTGGGACGAGGCCGGTGCCGGCACCACGAACGCGGTCGCCCTGCTGGTCGTCGCGCCCAGCGTGCCCGCCGGCACCACCGTCGCGGTGCCGGCGTCGCACGTGGCGCTGCTCGCCACCACGTTGGCACTGCTCGGCGTCGCGAACCCGATCACGCCACCGGCGCCGGCCATGGCCCGGGGGTTCCACCTGGCGTAACGAACCGTTCATGCGCGGCGCCCCGATGGGGGCTGCCCGCCCCTTGTGCTCGCCACCGCGGGCTGGCGACGCTGGACGCTGCCCAGCCGCCACGAGCAGGGGAGACCCATGGCCGAGCACCTCACGCCCGCCCTGTCCGAGCAGGAGCTGGCCGTGCTGGACGCGTACTGGCGCGCCTCGAACTACCTGGCCGTCGGCCAGATCTACCTGCTGGCCAACCCGCTGCTGCGCGAGCCGCTGACCCGCGCCGACGTCAAGCCTCGCCTGCTGGGCCACTGGGGCACGACCCCGGGGCTGAACTTCGTCTACACCCACCTCAACCGCGTCATCGCCCGCGACGACACCGACATGATCTTCATCGCCGGCCCGGGCCACGGGGGCCCGGCCCTGCTAGCCCAGACCTGGCTGGAGGGCTCGTACTCCGAGGCCTACCCCGACGTCAGCCTCGACGTGGCCGGGATGACGCGGCTGTTCCGACAGTTCTCCTTCCCCGGCGGCGTGCCCAGCCACGCGGCACCGGAGACCCCCGGCTCGATCAACGAGGGCGGTGAGCTGGGCTACTCGCTGGCGCACGCTTTCGGAGCGGTGTTCGACAACCCCGACCTGGTCGCCGTGTGCGTCGTGGGCGACGGTGAGGCCGAGACGGGACCGCTGGCCACGAGCTGGCACTCGACCAAGTGGCTGCACCCGGCCAGCGACGGGGCCGTGCTCCCGGTGCTGCACCTCAACGGCTACAAGATCGCCAACCCGACGGTGCTGGCGCGCATCAGCCCCTCCGAGCTGGACGACCTGCTGCGCGGGTACGGCTGGGACCCGCGCTACGTCGAGGGCGAGGACCCGACCACGATGCACCAGCTCATGGCCGCGACGCTGGACGAGGTGGTCGCCCGGATCCGCCAGATCCAGGCCGAGGCCCGGACGGGCGGCACCGTCGCCCGGCCCGCCTGGCCGATGGTGGTGCTGCGCAGCCCGAAGGGCTGGACCGGGCCGAAGGTCGTCGACGGCCTGCCGGTGGAGGGCACCTGGCGCGCCCACCAGGTCCCGCTGGCCAACGTCTACGACAACCCCGAGCACCTGGCCCAGCTACGCGACTGGATGGCCAGCTACCGCCCGGGTGAGCTGTTCGAGGAGTCGGGGGCGCCGGTGGCAGCGCTGGCAGCGTTCCCGCCGCGCGGGGAGCGCCGGATGGGGGCCAACCCGCATGCCAACGGCGGCCTGCTGCGCCGCGACCTGCGGCTGCCCCCGTTCGCGGACTACGCCGTGGAGGTGACCGAGCCCGGGCACACCGTCAGCGAGCCCACCCGCGTACTGGGCACGTTCCTGCGTGACGTGCTGACCGCCAACGCCGACCACGCCAACTTCCGCGTGTTCGGCCCGGACGAGACCGAGTCCAACCGGCTGGGCGCGGTGTACGAGGCGACCGACAAGGCCTGGGAGGCGACGATCCTGCCCACCGACGAGCACCTGGCGCCCGGGGGCCGCGTGATGGAGATCCTGTCCGAGACCACGTGCCAGGGTTGGCTGGAGGGCTACCTGCTCACCGGCCGGCACGGCCTGTTCTCCTGCTACGAGGCGTTCATCCACATCGTCGACTCGATGTTCAACCAGCACGCCAAGTGGCTGTCCAGCACCGACCGGATCGGCTGGCGCGCCCCCGTGTCGAGCCTGAACTACCTGCTGACCTCCCACGTGTGGCGCCAGGACCACAACGGGTTCTCCCACCAGGACCCCGGGTTCATCGACCACGTGGTCAACAAGAAGGCCGACGTGATCCGGGTGTACTTCCCCCCGGACACCAACACCTTGCTGTCGGTGGCGGACCACTGCCTGCGGAGCACCCAGTACGTCAACGTCGTCGTCGCCGGCAAGCAGCCGTGCCTGGACCTGCTGGACATCGAGTCGGCCGTCACGCACTGCACCCGGGGGCTCGGCGTCTGGGAGTGGGCGTCCAGCGACGGGGGAGGCGAGCCGGACGTCGTCCTGGCCTGCGCCGGGGACACCCCGACCCTGGAGGTGCTCGCCGCCGCGGACATCCTGCGCGACGCGCTCCCGGCGCTGAAGGTGCGCGTGGTCAACGTCGTGGACCTGATGCGTCTGCAGCCGTCCTCCGAACACCCGCACGGGCTGTCCGACACCGAGTTCGACGCGGTGTTCACCACGACGAAGCCGGTGATCTTCAACTACCACGGCTACCCGTGGCTCATCCACCGGCTGACGTACCGCCGGCACAACCACGACAACCTGCACGTGCGCGGCTACAAGGAGGAGGGCACCACCACGACGCCCTTTGACATGGCGGTGCGCAACGACATCGACCGGTTCCACCTGGTCATCGACGTGATCGACCGGGTGCCCGGGCTGGGGTCCTCGGCGGCCGGCCTGCGCCAACGGATGGTCGACCGGCGCATCGAGCACCGCCAGCACATCCTGCTGCGCGGGGAGGACCTGCCCGAGGTGGCGCACTGGACCTGGGGCCGCTGAGGTGCGGGTGCTCGTCGTCAACGCCGGGTCGTCCAGCCTGAAGCTCGCCCTGGTGGTCGACGGGGTGACCAGGGCCTGGCGCACCGTTGCCCACTGGGCCGGCGCCGACGACGTGGCCCCGCTGGTCTCCTTTGCCGCGCGGGCGGAGGGGGTGGACGCGGTGGGCCACCGCTTCGTGCACGGCGGACCCCGGTTCGCGGCGCCGGTGGTGCTGGACGCCGACTCGATGGACTACCTGCGCTCCCTGGTGCCGCTGGCGCCGCTGCACCAGCCGCGCGGGCTGGCCGGGGTGGCTGCGGCAGCGGCCGCGCTACCCGCCACGGTGCAGGTCGCCGCGTTCGACACCGCGTTCCACACGACGATCGCCCCGGCCGCGGCCACCTACGCGGTGCCGGCGGCGTGGACGGCCCGCTACGGGCTGCGGCGCTACGGCTTCCACGGCCTCTCGCACGCCTACGCGGCGCGCACCGGCGCCGCCGTGGCGGGTCTGGACCTGGCCGCGACGGCGACGGTGACCGCGCACCTGGGTGCGGGGGCGTCGCTCGCCGCGGTCGCTGGCGGGCGCTCCGCGGACACCACGATGGGCTTCACCCCCCTGGCGGGCCTGGTGATGGCCACCCGGTCCGGCACGGTGGACCCGGGCCTGCTGCTGTGGCTGCTCCGCAACAGCGACATGGGTCTCGGCGAGGTGGAGGACGCGCTGGAGCACCACTCCGGTCTGGCGGGGATGACCGGCGGGGACGGCGACATGCAGGCGCTGCTGGTGGCCCGCGACGGCGGGGACAGCGTGGCGGCCGCCGCGATCGCGGTGTACGTGCACCGCCTGGCCCGGGAGGCGGCGGCGATGACGGTGTCGGCGGGCGGGCTGCAGCTGCTCGTGTTCACCGGAGGGGTCGGGGAGAACGCCGCGGCGATCCGCGCGGAGGCGGCGGCGGCGCTCGCCCCGATGGGCGTGGAGCTGGACGCCCAGGCGAACGCAGAGCCCAACCCCGCCGACCGCGTGCTCAGCCCTCCCGGGTCCGGCGTGGCAGTGGTCCGGGTGACCGCGCGGGAGGACCTGGAGGTGGCCCGGGGAGTGGAGGCCCTGCTGGCCGGCCCCCCGCCGCCGGTCGGGCGCTGACCCGAGCCCCAGGACAGCGGACACCTGGGCAGCGACCGCGGCACCGCAGACCGTCGCAGCGGGGCGGCCACGTCCGGCGGCCCGCTACAGCGAGGCGCGCGCCGCCACCAGGTCGCGGTAGTGGGTGTAGCGGGAGGTGAGCCCCACAAGGACGACCCCGACCACGACCCCGGCGCGGGTGTACGCCGCCGCGAACTCCGGGGCGTCCAACGCACCCTCCACGACCACGACCTCCTCGCCGAGGCCGGGCATCCCGAACGACTGCAGGCGCAGGTCGTACTGGTCGGACCAGAACGCGGGCATCGGGGTGAACGGCGCCGCCTCGACCTGCTGCCCCGCAAGGTCGGCGACCAGGGTGCGCGCGGCCCGCTTGGCGGTTTCGGTAGGGACGTTCCAGTGCTCCACCCGTCGGGGGACCGCGTCGAAGAGCACGTTGGGGAAGCGCGCGATGTCGCCGACCGCCACGATGCCGGGTCGACCGCCCGCCCGTAGCTGGTCGTCGCAGGTGACCCCGTCGCTGAGGTCCAGACCTTGGCCCTCCAGCCAGTCCACGACAGGCGCTGAGCCGACCGCCTCCACCACGACGTCGGCCGCCAGCGCGGTGCCGTCGTCGAGCACCAGCTCGCGCGGACCGGTCTCGTCACCGCGCAGGTGGGCCACCGTGCGCCCGAGGTGGAAGACCACTCCGTGCGCCTCGTGGTGGCGCTGCAGGGCGGTGCCCACCGCGGGACCCAACGGGCGCGCCAGCGGCACGGCGAGGGGGTCGACGACGTGGACCGTGCACCCCAGGAGCGCCGCGGTGGCCGCCACCTCGCAGCCGATGAAGCCCGCGCCGACCACGACCACGCTGCCGCCCTGCAGCAGCCGGACGCGCAGCGCGGCCGCGTCGTCCAGGGTGCGCACCACGTGCCGCCAGCCCAGGGGCGCGTCCAGCGGCAGGCGACGGGCGGCGACCCCGGTCGCGGCCACCAGGGCGTCGAACTCCCACCCCTGCCCGTTGGTGGTCTGCAGGGTGCGCGCGTCGAGGTCCACCTCGGCGACCACGGTGCCCAGATGCCAGGACACGTCCGCCACCGACGCGCGCGGGCGGAACGCCAGGTCCGCGTGGGCCACCCCGCCGCTGAGCGCCTCCTTGGACAGCGGAGGTCGGTTGTAGGGCATGTGCGCCTCGGCGCCGAGTGCGTCGATGACGCCCGTGAACCCCGCCGCCCGCAGCTGCTCGGCGGCCCGCAGGCCACCCAGGCCAGCACCCACCACGATGACCCGGCTGCTCACTGTGGCCCCCTCGCCCGCGCCTCGTCGCCCCGCCGCCCGGACGGCGGGTGACACTATCCCGCGACTGCTACTGCGCGGCCGGCAGTGGCGGGGCGGGCGCGACGTCACCGCGCGCTGCCACCCGGGCCTCACGAGCCGCGCGCCGCTCGTCGAAGCGCGAGGCCGCCGCGTCGAGCTCGGCGAGGAACGCTGCGAGCTCGTCGCGGGACTTCTCCCCCGCCGGTCCGAGGTCGGTCCGCTCGAAGACCTTCCACTGCCGCAGCACCGGGATCAGCACCTGGTCGTGGTGCTGGCGCAGGTCGTAGATGCCGGACAGGGCGATCAGCGCGGAGCGACGCTGGAAGCCAGGCATCCCGGCGCCGGGCATCTGGAAGTTCTCCACCACCGACGTCACGGCGGCCATCGTGGTGTCCGGCTGCAGGGTGAACGCCGCGTCGAGAAGGTTGCGGTAGAAGAGCATGTGCAGGTTCTCGTCGAGCGCGATCCGGGTGAGCAGCTGCTCGCACACCGGGTCCTGGGACGCGGCGCCGGTGTTGCGGTGCGCGATCCGCGTGGCCAGCTCCTGGAAGGACACGTAGGCCAGCCCGTGGATGGCCCCGGGGTGCCCGGAGCTGAAGCCGACGGACATCTGCGCCATCCGGTCCTCCTCCAGCGCGCGGGGGTCCACGACCCGCGCGACGGTGAGGTAGTCGCGGATGGCCGCGCCGTGGCGGCCCTCCTCGGCGGTCCAGCGGTTCACCCAGGTGCCCCACGCGCCGTCACGACCGAACAGCGTCGCGATCTCGTGGTGGTAGCTGGGCAGGTTGTCCTCGGTGAGCAGGTTGACCACCAGCGCGGTCCGGGCGGCGTCCGGCACCGCGGAGTCGCTCGGCGACCACGCCTGCCCGCCGAGCACGCCGTCGAAGGTGCGGCCCTCGCTCCACGGGACGTACTCGTGCGGGTGCCAGTCCTTGGCCACCGACAGATGGCGGTCCAGCTCTCCCGCCACCACCGGCTCCAGGTCGGTGAGCAGTCTCAGGTCGCTGTCGTCGATGGCCGTCATGGCGGGTCCTCTCCTACACCTACGTCCGCGTAACCTACGCCAGCGTAGCCTCCACCGCCCGCGACCGGCCGGCACCGTCCGACCAGACTGGTGGCGTGGACATCGCCCAGGTGGGTTTCGACGACGAGGTCGCGCAGCTGCTCGACGCCGAGGTGCAAGCGGAGTACGTCGACCGCTACGGCGGCCCGGACAGCTCCCCGATGTCGGCGGCGGAGTTCGCGCCGCCGCACGGTGCCTTCCTGGTGGGCCTGGTCGACGGGGAGCCGGTCGGCTGCGTGGGGATGCGCCGCGTCGGCGCGGCTACCGCCGAGGTGAAGCGGATGTTCGTCCGGGCCGGCTTTCGCGGGGCCGGCTACGCCCGCGCGCTGCTGGCCGGCGTGGAGGACGCCGCGGCCGCCGCCGGCTACCGACAGCTCGTCCTGACCACCGGCTCGGCCCAGCCGGAGGCGGTGGCGCTGTACCGCTCCGCGGGCTACGAGTACGTCACCCCGTTCGGCTTCTACGGCGGCTACCCCGGCAACCACAGCATGGGCAAGACGCTCAGCGCGCCGGGTACCACCGCCGCGCCCCGCGTAGTCGAGTGGGTGGTGCTGGACCTCGGCGAGACCCTCGTGGACGAGACGGCGAACTGGCTGCGCTGGGCGGCCTACCTGCAGGTGCCGGCCCTGACGTTCCTCGCCTGCCTCGGCGCGACGATCAGCCAAGGGCGGCCGCACACGGAGGTTTTCGAGATCTTCCGACCTGGCTTCGACCTCGCCCAGCGCACCGCACACCGCGAGCAGGTCGGGCTGGGCTGGACCCCGACCGCCAGCGACCTGTACCCCGACGCGCTGAGCAGCCTCGCCGCGCTGCGCCGAGCCGGCTACCGGGTGGCGGTGATGGCCAACCAGCCCGCCGAGGTAGCGGCCTTCCTCGCCACCCTGCCGGTGGACGCCGCCGACACCTCCGGGCAGTGGGGGGTCGCCAAGCCTGCCGGGGAGTTCTTCTCCCGCGTCGCGAGCGAGCTCGGGGCGCCTGCCGAGCGGGTTGCCTACGTCGGTGACCGGGTGGACAACGACGTGCTGCCCGCTCGGCGCGCCGGCATGGTCGCCGTGCACCTGCGGCGGGGGCCGTGGGGGCTTATCCAGGCGGCGTGGCCGCAGGCCGCACAGGCGGACGTCTCGGTGCCTGCCCTCGGCGCCCTGGTCGAGGCCCTGCGCGCCGCGGGGGTGCGCCCCGCTCCCGCGGAGCACGGCCGGGACCGCCAGTCACTCAGCGGCGAGCAGCACGGTGAGCACCTCCCGGCGCACGCGCAGCGCGCTGACCCCGCACCTGCCCAGGACCGTGACGGCGACGGACTCCTCCCCCACCACGGCGAGTAACAGGTGCTCCGGTCCCACGTGGGGGCTGCCCAGGTCGCGTGCCTGCACCGCCGCCGCCGCGACCACGCGTGCCGCGCGGGGGGTCAGCGGCAGGGGGCCGACGGGCGGATCGGCGCGGCCAACTCCGACCACCTCCACCACCCGGGCCAGCAACGTGTCCGCCGCCAGGCCCAGGGAGCTCAACACCCGCGCAGCGGGATCCGGACCCTCCCCCGCGAGGGCGACCAGCAGATGCTCGGGACCGACGAACGAATGGCGCAGGACGCTGGCCCGCTCGCTCGCGGCGAGCAGGACGGGTGCCAGCCCCGCGTCGTCACGCCCGGGCACCGCGACCTGGTTCGCGCGTCCACCCGGACCGTGTCCCGGCGTCCCCCCGACCGTTCCGCCTGACGGGGCTGCCCGCAGCACCGAGCCCCCGCGCGACGCAGGGCACACCACCCCCGGCGCCGACGCGGGGATGTCGCCTCACCGCGGCGCCGTCCACCCCACGACCCTACGGCCACCGGGCTCGCCATCGGCGGCCGCGCGCGGGGGCGGCGAGGCACCTCCGGGCGACCCCCTAGTCAGGGCTGCCGGGCCGAGGACTGGGCGTGGACCGTGTCGTGGATGAGCAGGAACCGCATCGACCAGTACCCGGGCCGTGGTGCCGGCAGCTCGTGGTGGGACCACACGACCCCCGCCACTGTGACCGTGGCTGCGGCCAGCCACGTGACCACCCCGACGGCGAGAAGCCACGGCGTGTGACCGGACGACATGACGACCAGGCCGGCCACGGCGACGGCCAGCCCGCCGTACCCGGCGCGCAGGGCCCACACGGCCAGTCTCCAGTGCCGGTTGGCCGCCAACGCTGCTGGCTGATCCATCTCAGCACTCTTCCACCGTTGCGGGGACCACGTCGGTGCGGGCACGGGTGCTCCCGTTGTCGAATCGAGCGTCCGCCGTTCGTCGGGAGGGTGAAGAGTGGCCGCAGCGGCCCCAGCCCCAGGAGAAGACATGCCCGAGTACCTCATCGCCTTCAACGACACGTGGGTGCCCGACCACACGATCGAGGAGCTCCAGGCGAAGTCCAGAGCCCTGCGACCGCTGCTGGCACAGATGAGGGCCGAAGGTGTCCTCATCTTCACGGGGGGGCTGGACGACGGCCCGGTGTTCAGCGTGGATGCCTCGAGCGGGACGCCGCTGTTCACCGACGGCCCGTTCATCGAGGCCAAGGAGCACATCGGCGGCTTTGCTGTCGTCGAGGTGGCCGACGAGGAGGCGGCGCGGCTGTGGGCGGGGAGACTCGCGGTGGCCTGCGGGTGGCCGCAGGAGGTGCGCCGCTTTCAGGTCCCCATGCAGCTCCCCGACACCCCCTAGCTACTCGACGGCGACGTTGCCCGCCAGCGTCCAGCCCACCAAGGCGTTGGCGTGCCCATGACCCATCTGGTAGTCGGCCTTGAGGAGGTTGACGATGGCCATGTGCCTGTCCAGGCCGCAGCCCGCGATGACGGCCTGCCACTCGGCGATCGAGCGTCCGTACTTCTTCTCGATGGAAGGGAAGTACGACGCCGGTCCTCGCGCGGGCCACGGCGGCGACACTTCGGGCATCACGCCTCCCTCGACGCGGCGACGGTAGCCGTTCACGGGCCGCCCGGGGACTCCCAGCGGCCGTGGTCTGCCGCACCCGTCGCCGCGAGTGCCCAGCCGGGTCGACGACCACGCGGACTCCGCCCTTCGCAACACCCTGCCAGATCGACCGCCGCGCGGTGCGCGACCATGCAGCCATGCAGTCGCCCGCCAGCCTTTCCCTGCGGTACATCGAGGCGCACAACGCCCGGGACCTGGACGGGCTGGCTGCCCTGGTCGCGGACGAGGTGGACTTCAAGCGGCCTGACCTACCGGTGCTCACCCGTCGGGCGCAGGTGCGGGCCCGCTACGCGGAGGACTGGTCCGACCACGGCCATGTCCACGTCCGGGTGCTCCGCCTGCTGGAGAGCGGCTCGACGGTGGTCGCCGAGATCGAGGTGGACGCGGGACCGCCGTCCCACGGGTGGTACCGCGGCACGGTCATCCACGACTGGGACGCGGACGGCCTTCTCGTCCGCTACCGGCTGTACGTGGGGGACACCCGGCGGCCTGAGGCGCCCTAACCGCGCGTGCCGGGCGAGTGGCGGTGCTCCGCGCCTGGACCCCGCTGACCGCCCCACTGTCCCCGCGTCTTCGTCCGGGGCGTGCTGCGGTGGCCCTGCGTCCAGCGTCGGCGGGAACCAGCAACAATGCGCGGGTGACCCCGCCGATCGCAGCGGTGATGTTCTTCGTCGCCGACCCGCAGGCCGTCTGCAGATGGTGGGCCACCCACCTGGGGGGTGTGGGGTCCTCGCCCGCCCACGAGGACGGCTTCTGGTGGTTCGACCATCGCGGCATCGAGGTCGGCTTCCACCCCCAGGACCCCGACCGCAACCCCGTGGGGGGCAGCCCGGTTGTCTACTGGGCCGTCGAGGACCTGGTGGCCGAGCGCGACCGACTGCTGGCGGCCGGGTGCTCCCCGCACCGCGGCCCGCTGAGGGTGACGGCCACCCGCAGCATCTGCCAGCTGGTCGACCCGTTCGGCAACACCGTCGGACTGGACGGCCCCTAGCCGGCCCGTGGACCACCCGGGCGCTCACCCGCGGGCGCGCTGCCCGACCCGCCGTCCGGCCGGACGCGGTGACGCACCCCGACCTTCTCTCTCGGGACGCCACCTGCCCCCCGAGCCGGACTCTGGGAGTCGTTGCGGGCCGGCGGGGCTGGCGTCCCGGCTCCCCCGCCGCCGCCGCGTCCACATGTCGGAATGATGTATGCGCCGCGCTGGCGCAGCACTACCGTCGGTGCCGTGGGCAAGGTTTACGAAACGATCAACGACCGGCTGAGGGCCTTTATCCAGGCCCAGCACGTCTTCTTCGTGGGAACCGCGCCCCTGGAGGCCGACGGCCACGTCAACCTCTCACCCAAGGGACATCGCGACACCTTCGCCGTGCTCGACGAGCGCACTGTGGCCTACCTCGATCTCACGGGCAGCGGCGCTGAGGCGCTCGCGCACCTGCGCCAGAACGGTCGCATCGTCATCATGTTCTGCGCGTTCGAGGGACCGCCCAACATCGTGCGGCTGCATGGGCGCGGCACGGTGCACACGCCCGGCGAGGAGAACTGGAGCTCGCTGGTGGCGCACTTCTCGCCCCGGCCCGGCATCCGCGCCGTCGTCACGGTCGACGTCACGCGCGTCAGCGACTCGTGCGGGTTCGCCGTACCGCTGTACGACCATCTCGGCGACCGTGACCTCCTCGACTCATGGGCCTCGCGCAAGAGCGACGAGGAGCTCTCGGCCTACCGTGCGACGAAGAACGCGACGAGCATCGACGGTCTGCGTGCGCTGCCGTCGAGCACCGCGGCGACCTCCGGCTGAGACCCCGCCGATCGCAGGCCGGCGAACGGGACGGGCACCTGTCGGGCAGCCAGCCGTTCACGCCAGCGGGAGCTGGTTGGTCAGGCGACACTGAGGCGGCCGGGAGGCTGCCGGCTGCTGTCGGCGCTGACGTCGACGCCCTTGTCGCACTGGAGCACGGTGCGGTGGTGAGTTCCGCGGCGATCAGCGGGCCCGGGATGGACGGTGCGCGATGGTGTCCGCTGCGGCACGGATGCGCGGCACGGCCACGGCCCGGTCTTCGACGGCGGGGGCAAGGTAGTCCACTGGCATCCACGCCGGCGCCCGTCACTCCAGGGCCCGCGCTCGGTCGACCGGGGTCCGCGCGGAGAAGCCGGCCTCCAGCAGAATCCCTCGCACGGAGGCGAGGAGCCTCCGGGGTCTGTTCGGTCCCGGCCGGTGGGGCTGCGGTGGTCATCTGGCTCGACCCGGGGCGCGAGGTGTGGCTCGCGAGGGGTGATGGCCATCGACGCCTCGCTGGGACCTAGCGCCTGGGCGCTGGGAGCCCTGCCCGTCTCGGTGCTCGTCGTCCGACCTGCCTGCGGGGGCGGCACCGCGTCGTCGCCCGCCGCGGTCTCGGCGCTCACCCGCCTCCGAACAGGACACCGCCCCGCTCGTCGACCACCGTGTTCCCGCCGTCGACGACCAGGGTCGTGCCGGTGATGTAGGAGGCGGCCGGGGACGCCAGGAAGGCCACCGCCGCCGCCACCTCGTCGGGCGTGCCGGCTCGCCCCACCGGCGTGGCCCGCCCCGCCGCCCGCTCGGCGTCCGTCGCCGAGGCCGTGTCGATCCACCCCGGGCACACCGCGTTCACCGTGACGCTGTCCCGTGCCACCTCCAGCGCCAGCGCCCGCACCAGGCCGACCATGCCCGCCTTGGCCGCGCTGTAGACGGCCTGCCCCGGCATGGCCACCACCGGGCCGGTGACCGAGGAGACGGCGACCGCGCGGCCCGTCCCCGACGCCCGCAGCGCGGGCACGGCGGCCCGCAGGACCAGGAACGCAGTGGTCAGGTTGCGCTCCATGCCCTCCCGCCACCCCGCGAGGTCCATGGCCGCCACCTCGGCGTCGCTGTCCGCGCCGTAGGTCTGGGACACCATGCCGGCGTTGGCGACGACAACGTCCAGGCGACCGAACCGGGCGAGCGCGGTGGCGACGAGGGCGGCGGCGTCGTCCGGCCGGGTGAGGTCCCCGACCACGCCGGCGGCGTCGGCCCCGGCCGCGGCCAGCTCGGCAGCCCGCTCGTGGACGCGTTCCCCGGTCGCGGCCAGGACCACCGCGCAGCCGGTCGAGGCCAGCGCCTGCGCGCAGGCGAAGCCGATACCGCTGGCGCTGCCCGCCCCGGTGACGACCGCGACCCGGTCCATGGCCCGCCCTAGAGGTACAGGCCGGTGTTGGCCTCGACGCGGTCCGCGGCGAGGGCGTGCACGTCCCGCTCGCGCAGCAGCACGTAGCCCGTCCCGTGCAGCTCCACCTCCGCCCGGTCCTCCGGCTCGTACAGCACCCGGTCTCCCACCTGGACCGAGCGGACGTTGCCCCCGGTCGCCACCACCCGGGCCCAGACCAGGCGACGCCCCACCTGTGCGGTGGCGGGGATCACGATCCCGCCCGAGGACAGTCGCTCGGAGGCGGCGTCGCGCTCCACCAGCACCCGGTCGTGCAGGAGCTGGATGGGCAGGGTCGGGGAAGGGTCGGGCACGGCCGGCAGGCTAGCCGGTCCGGCCCGGGCGCGGGCGCTACAGCCGGCGCCGACGCACCAGGTAGGTGACCAGCAGCAGACCGACAGCCGCGGTAGCGGCGACGCGGACCGGGTCCACGGTGCCATCGCCGCGCTGCCACGGCCGGGTGAGCATGCCCCGGGCGCGGGTGGACACCTGCTCCTTGACCTGGGCGGCCAGCGTCTCCGGGCTGAAGCGCTCCGACAGGTGGTCGACCGTGGCGGCCAGCTGGGCGCGCTCACGGGCGATGTCCGCCTCGATCTGGGCGGGTGTCCGCGCGGGGGCGGCGGCCTCCAAGGAGCTGCTCACCGTGACCTCCAGCCTGCTCGCTGTCTGCGTCCCCCGCAGGCCCGTGGGACGGGTCGGCGACGGCTCGTTGGCTGCCCACCCTACGGTGGGCGCCGGGCCAGCACAGCCGAGCCCGACAACAGGGAGCCGAGGGGGAGGGGCACGTGGCGGAGCGTCTGCAGGCCGGGGACGGCGCACCGCCGTTCCGCCTGCCCGCGCACGACGGGCGCAGCGTCGCCCTCGCGGACTACGCGGGCCGGGCTCTGGTGCTGTTCATCTACCCCGCCGCGGGGACGCCCGGCTGCACGGGTGAGGTGGCGGACTTCGTCACCGCCGAGGCCGACCTCGCCGCCGCCGGGTACGCGCTGGCCGGGCTGTCCCCGGACCCGCCGGCCCGGCTGGCGGACTTCGCCGCGGAGCTGGCGGTCACCTTCCCCCTGCTCTCCGACCCGGGGCTCGACGTGGTGCGCGCCTACGGGGCGTGGGGCGAGCGCGTCCTGTACGGCAAGCACGTGGTGGGCCTGCTGCGCTCGACGATCGTGGTCGGACCGGACGCCACGGTGCAGCTGGCCCGGTACAACGTGCGGGCCAGCGGGCACGTCGCCTCCCTGCGCCGGGCGCTGGGCCTGGGGTGAGCCGGCGGGGTCTGCGGGCGGGACCCGTATCCTGCCCGCGGAGCGGGAGTGGTGTAACGGCAGCCACGCGGCGCTTAGGACGCCGTGCCTTCGGGCGTAGGGGTTCGACTCCCCTCTCCCGCACGAGCGAGCAGCCCAGGAGGGGACCTGATGTCGCCCGGTGACAGTCCCGGCCACGCCAGCGACCCGGCCAGCCGGCCGCGCTGGTCCCCCCCACCGGGCCGGTCGTCCACGCCGGGAGGGCGGGCCATGGGCGAGCACCTGGTTGCGATCCACCGCCATGTGCGGGCGGAGACCGCTCAGGTGCTGGACGTGGTGGAGCAGGTCGCGGCCGGGGAGCGCTCCGTCGGCGACGCCCGGTCGGTGGTAGCCGGGCTGACGATGCGGCAGAACTACTGGGCCCTCGGGTCGTTCTGCGCCGGCTACTGCGCCCTGGTGACCCAGCACCACATGATCGAGGACGCCGCGATGTTCCCGCCGCTCGCGGCCCAGGACGCCACCCTCGCTCCGGTCACCGCGCGGCTGTCCGCCGAGCACGAGGAGGTGGCCGCGGCGCTGTCCGCGCTGGACGCCGTGCTCGTCGCCGTGGTGGCCGGCCGGGCCGGCATCGACCAGGTGCGCCACCGGGCCGTCGAGCTGGCCGCGCTGCTGACCTCCCACCTGGACTACGAGGAGGAGCAGCTCGTGCCCGCGCTCGGCCTGTACGCCTAGCCGGGGCGCGGGCGTGGCGCCGGGGGGAGGTCGGCGACCCGGTCCGCGGCGGTGGCGGTGCGCCCCCAGGCGGCGTTGACTGCCCCAGGGGGCACGGACAGCGAGGTGGGCATGGTCCAACGAGACGGGGCCGCAGCCGGCACCGCACAGGGCGCGACGACGCCGCTCCCCGGCTCCGCGCGCCGCCCCGGTGGCGCCGACGGCCCGGTCGCCCGCGTCACCACCCGGGGCGGACGGGACGACACCGGGGGAGTCGGGGCGAGAGTTTCAGCAAAGTCTCACCTTCCGTGGGGGCGTGTCTCAGGGGCGCCAGGGAGACTTTTCCCGTTGCCGGACACGCCGGCCACGCCCCGCCGGAGGTTGACCCGATGAGCTACCCCCCGTCCCCCGAGCCGACGCCGACCCCCTGGGACGGCCAGGACTGGACGTCGCCGCTGTGGGGTCGACCCGACACGGTCGTGGTGGGCCGGCCGACCGTGACCCCGCCACCGTGGGTCCCGTCGGCGGAGCCGACCGTTGAGGTGGCCTCGCCGAGCCGTCGCCGCCGCGGGCCGTTCGTCGCCGTGGCCGCCGCCTTGCTGGTCGCCCTGCTGGTGGGTGCGGCGGTGCTGCACGTGACCTTGGGCCGGGGCCCCGCTCAGGCGAGCAGCCTGTTCACCCCGGCGACCAGCCCGGCCGCGCTGGCGCCGAACACCGCCGCGCCCTCCACGGGCAACGCAGGCCAGGGCGGTACGGGCGCACCGGGGTCCTCCACCGGGACCGGCCAGAACGGGCTGGGCGCCCCCGGCACCGGGTCCGCCGGGGCCGGTCAGGGCTCCACCGGCTCCTCGGGGTCCACCGGCTCGTCCGGCTCGTCCGGCTCGTCCGGAACCCCCGGGTCGTCGGGCTCGACGGGCACCCCGCCGAGCTCGGGGCAGGCGGCGACTGCCGCAGCCGTCGACGCCGGCCTCGTGGACATCAACACGACGATCGGCGTGAACGGCGAGCAGGGGGCGGGCACCGGGATCGTGCTGACCTCCACCGGCCTGATCCTCACCAACCACCACGTGGTCGCCGGTGCGACCAGCATCAGCGTCACCGACCTGGGCAACAACCGGACCTACACCGGCTCCGTGCTGGGCTACGACGCCACCCACGACGTGGCCGTTGTGCAGCTGTCGGGGGCGTCCGGGCTCACGACCGCGCCGCTGGGCGACTCCGCGTCGCTGAAGGTGGGCGACTCGATCCTGGCGCTGGGCAACGCGGGTGGGACTGGCGGAACGCCGGCCACGCTGACCGGCACCGTCACCGGGCTGAACCAGTCGGTGACCGCCGCGGACGCCGCCACCGGCACCAGCGAGGCCCTGACCGGCATGGTGCAGATCCAGGCCAACATCCAGCCCGGTGACTCCGGAGGCGCCCTCGTGGGACCGGCCGGCACCGTCGTCGGCGTGATCACCGCGGGCGCGCAGAGCGGCAGCACGACCACCGAGGGCTTCGCGATCCCGCTGGACACCGCGCGCTCGATCGCCAACCAGATCGTCGCCGGCCAGTCCTCGTCCACCGTGCACATCGGCGGCTCGGCCTACCTCGGCGTCGAGGTCTCCGGCTCCGCGCTCGGCGCAGGCATCGACGTGGTCGGCGTGCAGCCGAACACCCCCGCCGCGTCTGCGGGCATCGTCGCGGGTGACTCGATCACCGCGGTGAACGGCCAGGCGGCCACCACGCCGGACCAGCTGCACACCCTGCTCAACGCCCACCGGCCCGGTGACCGTGTCCAGGTGACCTTCACCGACCAGACGGGCGCGAGCCACACCGTCACCGTGACCCTGGCCACCGGCCCGGTCGGCTGACCCCCGCAC
>Ga0209698_10003775_pt1 | contig 16736 bp, 15 predicted proteins | sample LitLauG_LLR_2012_FD_187203 | JGI IMG/M metagenome (GOLD analysis project Ga0209698, IMG submission 187203) | Freshwater sediment microbial communities from Pennsylvania, USA - Little Laurel Run_MetaG_LLR_2012 (SPAdes) (version 2) | ecosystem: Environmental > Aquatic > Freshwater > Creek >...
GCCCACCGCCGCGCGCACCACCCCCGCCCCCGCCGCGCGCGGCGGTGGGCAGGGGGATGTCCAGCACGGCGAGCACGCCGTCCGCGGCAGCCAGCCCGTCCGCGCTGGCGTGGAAGTGGGTGCCCACGGCCCGCAGCGGGAGGTAGGCCTCCGGGGCCAGCACGAGGACGAACAAGGCGGTGCGCAGCGTCGTGTGGCCGTCGACCAGGCGCAGGCCCACCGACACCGCGACGATCGCCACGGACAGCGTGGCGGTGAGCTCGAGCACGAGCGAGGACAGGAACGCCAGGCGAAGCACGCGCATGGAGGTGTCGCGGTACGCGGCGGTCAGCTCCTCCACGCGGCGCCGCTGGGTGCGCGCCCGGCCGAAGACCCGCAGGGTGGGCAGCCCGGCGACCAGGTCGAGGAAGAAGCCGGACAGCCGGCCGAGCGCGGCCATCTGCGCGCCGGTGCGCTCCCGGGTGGACATCCCGACCAGAGCCATGAACACCGGGACCAGGGGCACGGTCACCGCGACGATCACTCCGCTGGGCCAGTCACCCGCCAGCAGGGCGACGATCACGGCCAGCGGCACCACGCAGGCGACCACCAGCTGGGGCAGGTACCGGGAGAAGTAGCCGTCCATCGTGTCGATGCCACGGGTGGCCAGCGACACGACCTCGCCGCGGTCGCGCCCGTCCACCCAGCGCGGCCCCAGCGCCACCAGGTGCGCCAGCAGCGCCCCCCGCAGCTGGGACCGGGCGGTCGCGGACGACCGCGCCGCCGCCACCTCCCCGGCCCAGGACAGCACCGCACGTGCCGCCACGACCGCGGCCAGCGCGGCCAGCAGGGGGGTGATCGGGCGGAACGTGGCGGGGTGCGCGACCACGCGGGCGACCGCGTCGGCGAGCAGGGCGGCCTGGGCGATGAGCAGCACCCCGCTGAGCACCGCCAGCACGGCTGCCGCCGCGATCGCCGCTTGGACCGCCCGCGCGACCCTCAGCAGCCGGGGATCGAGGGGGCGCACCGTCTCATGATGTCGTGGGGGCAGCGGCGTCGCTGGTCGGGGCGGGCCCGCGGGGGACCCCACCACCGAACGTGGGCGTCACCATCGGGATGCCCAGCCGGCGACGGAACACGTAGTAGGTCCAGCCCTGGTACACCAGCACGAGCGGGGTGAAGATCACCGCGACGACGGTCATCACCGTCAGGGTGTAGTGGGTGGACGACGCGTTGTGCACCGTCAGGGCCACCGCGGAGTCGCGTCCGGGCATCACGTAGGGGAACAGGCCGGTGAACAGCACGGCGACCGCCGCCGCGACGGTGACCGACGTGGCCGCGAAGGCCCAGCCTTCCCGGCCGCGCCACACCGCGACCAGTGCGCCCACGAACACCCCCGCCGCGACGACGGCCAGCGGCGCCGTGACCCCCAGACGGTGGGAGTAGGCCTGCGCCCACACCAGGAACGCCACCGCGAGGACCGCGGCCACCAGGCCGACGCGCAGGGCCAGGGCGTGGGCGCGCTCGCGCATGTCCCCGGTGGTGCGCAGCGCGAGGTAGACCGCGCCGTGGGTCGTGAACAGGGTCAGCGTGGTCAGCCCGGCGAGCAGGGAGAAGGGGTTGAGCAGGGTGAAGAAGGTGCCGGTGTACTCGATGTGCGCAGGCGTTCCCTGCAGGGCCAGCGGCACACCGCGGACGATGTTGCCGAACGCCACGCCCCACAGCAGCGCAGGCACGGCGGACCCGAAGACGATCGCGGTGTCCCAGCGCCGCCGCCAGCTCGGGTCGTCGCTCTTGCCGCGGTACTCAAACGCCACCCCCCGCAGGATCAGCGCCACCAGGATCAGCAGCAGGGCGAGGTAGAACCCGCTGAACAAGGTGGCGTACCACTCGGGGAACGCGGCGAAGGTGGCCCCGCCCGCGACCAGCACCCACACCTCGTTGCCGTCCCACACCGGCCCGATGGTGTTGATCATCAGGCGGCGGTCGGCGTCGGTGCGCCCGAGAACCGGCAGCAGGATGCCGACGCCGAAGTCGAAGCCGTCCAGGACGAAGTAGCCGGTCCACAAGACGGCGATCAGGATGAACCAGACGGTGGTCAGGGCCATGGTGGCGGGCTCCTCAGTACGCGAAGTACAGCGGGCGGTCGGCGGCGTCCGGGTCGCCACCCAGCGGGACGTCGGGGGGTTCCTCGACCGGTGGTGCCCCGGCCTTGGCGTAGCGGACCATCAGCCGCACCTCGACGAAGGCCAGTGCCCCGTACAGCAGGGTGAACACGACCAGGGAGATACCGACAGTCCACGCCCCGACGGTGGGTGAGACGGAGGCCGGGGTCTGCAGCACGCCGAACACCGTCCACGGCTGGCGACCCATCTCGGTGAACAGCCAGGCGAAGGAGTTCGCCAGGTAGGGCAGGAACAGCCCCACGACGGCCAGGGAGTAGAACCACCGCGGCGCGACCGGCCGGTTGCGCCGGGTCAGCCACAGGCCCACCAGGGACAGCAGGGCAACCAGGATCCCGAACCCGATCATGAACCGGAAGCTCCAGTAGGTGACCGGGATGTTGGGCGTGTAGTTCCCCGGCCCGTACTTCGCCACGTACTGGGCCTGGATGTTGTTGATGCCCTCCACCTTGCCGCTGAACGAGCCGGTAGCCAGGAAGCTGAGCAGGCCCGGCACCCGGATGGAGAAGATCTCCTTGCTGCCGTTGAGGTTGCCGATGGTCAGTAGCGAGAACGACGCTGGCTGCGCGGTGGTGTACAGCGCCTCGGCGGAGGCCATCTTCATCGGCTGCTGCGTGGTCATGATCTTGCCCTGGATGTCGCCGGAGACCGCCACCAGCACGGAGGCGACCAGGCAGGTGACCAGTCCCAGCTTCAAGGTGGGCCGGAACACGTCCAGCTCACGCCGGCGGGCGACGTGCCAGGCGCTGATGCCGACCAGGAAGGCGCCCGCCGTGACGAAGCAGGCGGCGATGGTGTGCGGGAAGGTGACCAGCGCGGTGGAGTTGGTGAGAACCGCCCAGATGCTGTGCAGCTCCGCCCGGCCGCTGACCGCGTTGTAGGAGTACCCCACCGGGTGCTGCATCCAGGAGTTGGCGGCGAGGATGAAGTAGGCGCTGAGCAGCGTCCCCACCGCGGCGACCCAGATGGTTGCCAGATGCGTCCTGCGTGGCAGCTTGTCCCAGCCGAAGATCCACAAGCCGAGGAAGGTGGACTCGAGGAAGAAGGCCAGCAGGCCCTCGATGGCCAGCGGGGCCCCGAAGATGTCGCCGACGAACCGGGAGTAGTTGCTCCAGTTCATCCCGAACTGGAACTCCTGCACGATGCCGGTGACGACACCCATGGCGAAGTTGATCAGGAAGAGCTTGCCCCAAAAGCGGGTGGCCCGCAGGTAGCTCTCCTTGCCCGTGCGGTACCACGCGGTGTGCAGGCCGGCCACCAGGAAGCCCAGACCGATCGTGAGGGGCACGAACAGGAAGTGGTAGATGGTGGTGATCCCGAACTGCCACCGGGACAGGTCCAGGGCGGTCATCGCTGCGCTCCTCCCGCGGACCCCCGCGACGCTCGGGGGCGCTGTGGCCATCCTTGGCGCGCGAGCGGGACTCCCGAAGGGACCTACGGCCCGCCTCGCGGCGCGGGCACCGTGAGGCGCGTCACAGTCGCCTCTCAGAAGCCGGCGGGGTCTCCCACGCCGGCGATCGCGGCCAGGAACGCGGAGTCCGCCGCGTCGTCCCCGACGGTCACCCGGCACCCCTCGCCGCTGAACGGACGCACGACGACCCCCGCTGCCTCCAGCGTCGCAGCGACCGCGTCCGTACGTGCCCCGGTCGCCAGCCACACGAAGTTCCCCTGCGCGTCGGGCACCGACCAGCCCAGTGCCCGCAGGCCGCCGACGACCCGCTGCCGGCCGGCGACCACGGCGGCGACCCGACCGGCCAGTCGGTCGGGCTCGCCGAGGGAGGCCAGGGCCGCCGCCTCGGCCATCGCGCTGACCCCGAACGGGACGGCGGCCTTGCGCAGCGCCGCGGCGACCACCGGATGGGCCACCGCGTAGCCGACCCGAAGGCCTGCCAGCCCATAGGCCTTGGAGAAGGTGCGCAGCACCACCACGTTGGCGCGACCGGAGCGCGCGCGCATCCCGTCCGCCGCCGACGGGTCGGTGACGAACTCGGTGTAGGCCTCGTCGAGCACCACCAGCACCTCGCGCGGCACCGCGTGCAGGAACCGGTCCAGCTCCTCCGCACCCACCGCGGGCCCGGTCGGGTTGTTCGGCGAGCACACGAACACCAGCCGGGTGGCCGGGGTGATCGCCGCCGCCATCGCAGACAGGTCGTGGCGCGCGTCGGCGGTCAGCGGGACCGTTCGCGCGGTGGCGCCGGCCAGGGCGGTGACGATCGGGTAGGACTCGAAGGACCGCCACGCGTAGACGACCTCGTCCCCCGGCCCGGCCGCCACCAGGGCGGCCTGGCCGGCCAGGGCCACCGAGCCGGTCCCCACCACCACGGTGTCGGGGCTGACATCGGCCCGGTCGGCCAGCGCGGTGACCAGTCGGGTGGACAGCAGGTCGGGGTAGCGGTGCCCGGACGCCGCGGCGGCTGCGATCGCGTCGAGCACGGCGGGCGAGGGGGGGTCAGCCACCTCGTTGCTGGACATCTTGTGCGCGCCGGGTGCCGCCGGTCTGCCGGGCCGGTAGTCCGCGACCGCTGCCAGCCCCGCGCGCAGCCGCGGCGGGGGGGCGTCGTCGGCACTCACCCGTCCAGCCTAGGAGGCTGCCCAATCGGGGGATCCCCCCGGTGGGCGGCGGCGGAGACGCTGTCCTGCGTGAGCCCGCAGCCGCCCGCCACCGTGGACCTCGCCGCCCGGCTGGACAACCCGCGCTGGGGCAGCCTCGCGGCCACCCTGCTGGGCCCCCACGCCACGGCGGAGGAGCTGGTGCAGCTCGCCGGGCACCCCGCGTTCCCGGTACGCGCCGCAGTCGCCGCGCATGCCAACACCCCCGCCGCGGTCCGGGCCGACCTGGCGGCGGACCCGCACCGCTCGGTGCGGGCGGCCGCCCGGGCCGCGGGTGACCGCGCGGGCGCCAGCTGGTCGCTGTGACCGCAGCGGGCGGGCCCCACGGCTGAAGAGCCGCCCCGGCCCCCCGACACCGGTTACCGTGCCGGCAAGGAAGGGGGGTCCCGTGCCCGACCGTCCCGGGACGGATCTAGTGGTGTCACCGTCGGCTGCCGCGCTGAACGGGGACGCCCCTGCCGTGCTCGCGCACAGTGTCGTCGTCGCCTTCGGCGCCGCCGGCCTGGTCGCCGATGCCGTGCTGCGGGCGGTCACCGCCGCCGGTCCGACGGCTAGCCGCGCCGGCTGGTCGCCGGACGCCGTGGTGGACGCTGGGCTCGGCGCGGCGTGGCGGACCGCGGAGCTCGCCACGCGGGTGTCCGGCCGCGTCGCCCGGGTGGCCCGCCCCGTCGCCGACCTGGTGCTGGACCCCCCGCTGGTCCCTCGCCGGCTGCGTCCGGGCCGCGTGGTGGACGGGCTGGCCCGCGACTGGCGGCGCGAGCAGCCGGTCACCGCCCGCGCGTTCGCCGCCTGGGCGGGCGCGGTCGGCCCGATGGCGACCGACACGGTCGCCCGCCTGGTGGACGTGGACCGCGTCGTGGCCGCGGTGCTGAACCAGCTGGACGTCACCGCGCTGGCGTCCGGGGTGCTGGCCCGGATGGACGTGACGAGCGTGGGGGAGCAGCTGGTCACGCAGCTGGACGTGGAGCGGATCGCCGCGGACGTGATGGACACCCTGGACCTGGACAGCCTCGTGGTCAGTGCGCTGGGGCGCATGGAGCTGCGGGGCGTGGTGGCCTCGGTGCTGTCCGAGCTGGACCTCGCGGGCATCGTGGACGACGTGGTCGCCCACCTGGACGTCCCGGCCCTGGCCGGTGACATCCTGGACAGCCTGGACCTCACTGAGGTGGTGCTGGACCGGGTCGACCTGTATCGCGTCATCACCGCAGCCCTGGACACCCTCGACCTCACCACCGTCGTCACCGAGCGGGTCAACCTCGCCGACGTCATCACCGCAGCCCTGGACAGCCTGGACCTCACCGACGTGGTGCTGGACCGGGTCGACCTGTCTCGCGTCATCACCGCAGCCCTGGACACCCTCGACCTCACCGCGGTGGTGACGGACCGGGTCGACCTGCCGTGGCTGGCGGACTACGTGGTCGACCAGATCGACCTGCCGGCGCTGATCCGCGGCTCCACCGGGTCGATGGCGTCGGAGACCCTGTCGGTGGTCCGGGTCCAGGGCATGGACGCCGACCGCGTGGTCGGCCGCGTGGTGGACAGGGTGCTGCGCCGGCGCCAGCCGCGGCACACCACGCTGCCCCCGTCAGCCGTCCAGGCGCTGGCCCTGGGTGCCGCGGACATCCCGGCGCCCAGCGAGGGCAGGCTGCCGCCCCCGGTGGACGCCCCAGCGGTGCCCGGGGAGGCCGAGGAGCCGGCGGACCCCGGAGCGGGTGTCTCGTGACGACCCCACCGGCCACTCCTCCGGCCCTGCCCCCCACCACGCCGACGCCGCGGGCGCTGCCCTCGGTGCTGCTGCGCGGCATCCCCGCGCAGGCCCGTCAGGTGCAGGGCCAGCGCGCCGGCCTCGTCACCCGGGTGGCAGCCAACGCGGTGGACGTCGCGGTGGTCGCCGTCGGGCTCCTGGTGGCCTACCTGGGCTGGCTCGGGGTCCTGTTCGCCGCCGACCCGAGCCGACGGCAGTGGCCGCACCCGTCGTCGGTCCTGCTCGGGGGACTCGGGTCCTGGGTGCTCGGGGTGTACTTCATGGTCTGCTGGGCGGTCAGCGGGCGCACCGTCGGTGACCACCTGGTCGGGCTGAAGGTGGTGGGGCGCAGTGGACGCCGGGTGGGCTGGGTCACCGCAGCGGCCCGCGCCGCGTTCTGTGTGCTGTTCCCCGTCGGTCTGGCCTGGGCGGCGGTGAGCTCGGCGAACCGGTCGGTGCAGGACGTCGTGCTGCGCACGTCGGTCGTCTACGCCTGGGTGCCGGGGCGGGCCGCCACCCGGCCACCGCCGCGACGCCGCGAGCCCGGTGCGGTGGTCCCCCCCACCGCCGGCTAGTACCCCCCGCCGGCCGCGAGCAGTCCCGCGACCATCGCCGTCACCTCGTCCTCCATGCGGGGCCCGTGCGCGGCCACGTGCTGGGCGAGCGCCTCCGCGACCCGAGACCCGCCGCGCCCGGGTCCGAGCTCCTCCTGGGCGATGACGATGCCGTTGACCACGTGGGCGGCCCCCAGCCGTCCGTCGGGGAGCGGGGTGACCCGCCACTGGCCGACCTGCACGCTGGCCGGTCGGGCGCGCCACCCTGTCTTGGCCGGGGTGGCCAACGCGCCCGGCAGGCCGGAGAGCTGGGCGACGACGAGGTCGGCGCCACCGGGTTGGCCCAGCGCCGCGTCCACGGCGCTCGCCACCTGCGCGCTGTCCACCGCTCAGGCCATCGGCAGGGTGTAGGTGGGGGTGATGGGGTGGGCCTCCCCGCCGCGGCGGATCGCGGTCCCCTCGACGTAGAACTCCAGGGTGTGCACCGTCCACACCTGGTTGGATACCCGGAAGCTGACCCCGGTGATGCCGGTGCCTCCGTCACGCTCCGCCTCCGCCTGCATCCGGCTCATCGCCAGCTCCCGCGCCTCGTAGTTGCCCTGGGTCCACTGCGGCATCTCGACGTTGCGCCCGACCTGCTTCATGGTCTGCAGCATCCCCTGCGCGGCGACGTGGTAGACGCAGTTGCCCATCACGAACGCCACCGGGACGAACCCCGTGGTCATCAGGGTCACCAGGTCCTGGCCGGACAGGTGGCTCGTGAACGCCTGGCCGCTGGGACGGCGCAGGGTGCCCGGTGCGGCGGTGTAGCGGACCGCCGTGCCCACCGCGACGAACTCCAGGTGCTCCCCGTTCTCCCCGGCGGGCCGCCACTCCAGGCGCACCCCGACGACGCCGTCGGCGCCGAGCGCGTCCGCCTCGGCCTGCAGGCGGCCCATCGCGTTCCACCGCGCCCGGTACATCACCTCGGTGAGCACCCCTAGCTCGCCCTGGTTCTTGATGCCCGTGGTCTGGAACCCCACGTGGTACACCGACACGCCCATCACCAGGTCCAGCGGCTCGAACCCGGCGCCGTGCAGCAGCGCGAACTCCGAGACCGACAGGTCGGAGGTGAAGATCCGCGCGGAGTGCGACAGCCGGTCGGCCGCGACCGGGTCCACGGGGGCGTCAGTCATGGGTCCTCCGGCAGTCCCTCCGCCGGACGGGTGCGGGGCGCCCCGGCGGCCGACGTCCCCCGCCCAGTGTGCCGGACCAGGTACGCACCGGTCCTGGGTTGACTCGTGGCGTATCGCGATATATCGTGAGCGCACGACCTCAGGGTGAGGTCGACGAGACAGAGAGGAGCACCCCATGGGTGCCACCTATGCGATGCCCGGCCCCTGGCCGGGCGCAGTCCCCGGCTGGCGGTCGGGGAAGGACGCCATCGGAGGCCGCGGACGCGGCCGGATGGCCATGAACGAGGACGCCGACGCCGGTGAGGGCCGCCGGCACCGGCACGGCCCCCGCGGTCGCCGCGGCGGCGGGCCCGGCTTCGGCGGAGGGTTCGGCCCGATGGGCCGCGGGCCTCGCGTCGGGCGCGGGGACGTCCGGGCGGCGGTGCTCGCACTGCTGGCCGAGGAGCCGATGCACGGCTACCAGATCATCTCCGAGCTGACCGAGCGCAGCGGCGGCGCGTGGCGGCCGAGCCCCGGCTCGGTCTACCCGACGTTGTCCCAGCTCACCGACGAGGGGCTGGTCCGGGCCGAGGAGACCGACGGGCGGCGGGTGTTCCACCTGACCGACGCGGGCCGGGCGGTCGTCGCCGAGCGCGGCAGCGACACCCGCGCTCCGTGGGACGCCGTCCACGAGGAGCTGGGCGTACGTGAGCTGCGCGACCTGGCCTTCTCCCTGGCCGGTGCGGTCCGCCAGGTGGCGGTCGCCGGCACCGACGCGCAGCGCGCGGCGGCCGCCGCCGCACTCAGCGAGGCGCGTCGGCGGATCTACCGGATCCTCGCCGAGGACGACGAGGCCCAGCCCGGACCGGGTGCGCCTACCGACGCCTCGTGAGCCAGCCGGCCGGGCCGGGAGGCGCACCCGCCTCCCGGCCTGCGGCCGGGCTCAGGCCGTCCCGCCGGAGCGGCGCAGGCCAAACGCGTCGATGAGTCGCACCTGGGGCGGCGCGGGCAGGCTGGGCGCGGACCCCGGGGTCAAGGCGGTGCCCGCGCGGCCGAGCACCCAGCGGCCCACGCTGCCGTCCGCCTCGGCGAGCACCGGGCCGACCGCGTTGCCGATGACCAGGATGAACCCGGCGCCGACGAACCAGCTGACCAGGGACAGGGCCACACCGAAGAAGCCGAACTGGGCCTGGTTGTGCGCCACCGTGTTCGGCATCCACAGCGACGCGGTGGCGGTGTAGACCTGCATCCCGACGGCCACCAGCGCCGCGGGCACCAGAAGGGGCCGCCAGCGCACCTCGCCGCGGAGCAGGAGCCAGGCCGTCGCCCACCACCCGAGGACCAGGAACGGCAGCACGGCGAGGTTGCTGAACACCCCGTGGCCGAACAGCAGCGCGCGCATCACCCCTACCAGCCCGCCGAGGGCGAAGACCCCGCCCAGCCAGGCCACACCGCGCGCGTGGTTGGGCATCGACGCCCCCGACGGGCGGCGCCAGGTGCGCAGGTAGACCCGCTGCAGCGCGGTGGTGAACGACGTCGCGTACAGGAACGTGAGGAGCAGCCCCGCCCAGCCGGTGGCGTTACGGGTCTGCTCGGGGTTGGCGAAGGCTCCGGACACGACCGACAGACCCGGGTTCCTCACACCGAACTTCGACTCCAGCGCCCCCATCAGGACGTGGCGGACGCTGCCGGAGGTGAACGCCGACACCACGATGAGCAGCGGGAACAGCGCGATGAACGCCTTGGCCGCCAGGGCGACGGCCCGGTCGATGAACTCCAGCTCGAGCATGCGCTGCCACAGCGCCCACGCCAGGTCGGCCCCGGGCAGGTGGATGGCCCGCTCCACCCACGGGTCGACCTTGGCGGTCCAGTCAGCGATGACGCCCACGATGCTCCCCACGTCCTCGGCCAAGGCAGGCTAGTGCACCAGCACGGCCGCACCCCGGCCGGTTCAAGCCCACCGGGGGCAGGTGCCGATACCCCGAGGGTGACCCGCCCCGAGCACGCGTCGCACGCCCGCCACGCCGGGCACCGCTCGCCACGAGCGCTCGCGACGGCGGCCGTCACCGCGCTGGCGGTCGGCGGCGTGACCGCCGCCCTGGCCCTGGGCACGGTCGCCTCGACGGGCCTGGCCCGGGGCACGGCGCAGGCGGCCACGGCCGCGGTGGCCGCGGCGGCCAGCGACGACCCGGCCACGAACGTCACCAACCCGGCAGCCCTGGCCGCCTGCGCGGTGCACGGAGCGGCCTCGGCGGCCTGCCTGACCGCCTCCCTGGCTGCGGTCGACGCGGGACGGGCGCACGAGCACCTGCCCCGGCTGGTCCTGCCCACCGGGTTCGCCACGTGGCCGGCGGACCGCCAGCTGCTGGCCGTGACCAACGCCGAGCGCGCCGTGCGCGGCCTGCGCACGGTGTCCGGGACCGACGCCACCCTCGACGCCGCCGCGCGGACAGCCGCGCTGGCCAACCGCGACCCCTCGCTGCCCGGCTGGACGCTGGGCGGGCACCCGGTGGCCGGCTGGGCGGCGAACTGGGCGTGGGGGCCGGGCGGGGTGCTGCTCGCGGACTTCCTGTGGATGTACGACGACGGGCTGGGCTCGCCCAACCTGGACTGCACGTCCGCGCACCGCACCGGCTGCTGGGGTCACCGGCACACGATCCTGGCGTTCGGGCCGACCGCCGACGGGCGGCTGCTGCTCGGCGGTGCGCAGGTGACCACCCGGTGGGGCGCCGCGGCCGGCAGCTCCGACGCGCTGCTGGTGGCCGCGGTCCGCTAGGACAGCGGCGGGCTGCTCACGCGTCGCGGCGGCGCAGCAGCACGGCGCCCACCACCAGCAGCACCAGCGCGTACAGCCCGAGCACGGTGATGCCCGCCCCCGCGGACAGCGAGTTGGCGCCCCGGGTTAGCGACAGCGCGGCCTGGCCGGCCTGGCTGGGCAGGTAGCGCTGGATCGTGTACTCCCAGCCGGAGCTGAAGAACGCCCCGATCAGCGGCAGCACGAACACCAGGGCGACCAGGGCGACGATGGACGGTGCGGTGCTGCGCAGGATCGCGCCGAGACCCATCCCGATCAGCCCCATGAACACCAGGTACGCCACCGCGGACACCAGCACCCGGGGCACCCCCGGGGTGGACAGGTGCAGCTCCAGGCTCTTCGAGGACAGCACCGCCTGGCCGACCAGGAAGGCGGCCAGCACGGCCACCGCGCTGACCACCGCCGCGACCACCGCGAAGACGATCACCTTGGCCACCAGCACGGGGAGGCGGCGCGGCACCGCCGCGAGGGTGGAGCGGATGGACCCGGTGGAGTACTCCGCGGTCACCACCAGCGCGCCCAGCACGCCGAGGGCGATCTGGGCGAAGAAGATGCCCGCCAGGCTCACCCCGAGCGGGTCGACCACCTCGTGACGGGCACCCGCCGGGCGGTGGGTGGTCGCCAGCGGGATCAGGAAGCCGAGCAGGACCATGATCAGCGCGGTGGTCAGCAGGGTCCACACCGTGGAGCGCACCGAGCGCAGCTTCACCCACTCCGACGCGAGCACACCGCTGAACCGGACCCGGACGCCGCTGAGGGCCGGCGGGGCCGCTGGGGGGGACTGGACGCTCACCGCGCCACCTCCGTGGTCGCCGCGCCCACCGGGAGCCCGGCGGCGTCGCCGTCGTGGCCGGTGTGGCCGTGGTACTGGACCGAGTCCCCGGTCAGCTCCATGAACGCCTCCTCCAGGGAGGCCCGCTCCTCCACCAGCTCGTGCAGGGCCAGGCCGGCCGTGGCGGCCAGGTCGCCGACCTGCGCCGCCGTCCAGCCGTTGACGTGCAGGACGTCGGGCTCGCCCGGTGGGTCCACGGCGGCGCCCGCGTTGGACAGCGCGGTCGCGAGCTCGACCGCCCGCGGCGAGCGCACCCGCACCCGGCTGCCGGAGGCACCGGAGATGACCTCCTCCACCGTGGTGTCGGCGATCAGCCGGCCGCGGCCGATGATGATCAGGTGCTCGGCGGTCAGCGCCATCTCGCTCATCAGGTGGGAGGACACGAACACCGTGCGGCCCTCCGCGGCCAGCGCCTTGAGCAGCGTGCGGACCCAGAGCACCCCCTCGGGGTCCAGGCCGTTGACCGGCTCGTCCAGCATCACCGTCGAGGGGTCGGCGAGCAGCGCCGCCGCTATGCCCAGCCGCTGGCCCATGCCGAGGGAGAACGTGCCGATCCGCTTGCCGGCGACCTCCGAGAGGCCGACCAGGTCCAGCACCTCGCTCACCCGGCGCCGCGGCAGCCCGTGGGTGCGGGCCAGCGCCCACAGGCTGTTCGCCGCGCTGCGCCCCGGGTGCAGGGAGCGGGCCTCCAGCAGCGCGCCCACGGAGTGCAGCGGCGCCGCCAGGTCGCGGTACTCCTTGCCGTCCACCCGCGCCCAGCCGGCGGTGGGGGAGTCCAGACCGATGATCATGCGCATCGTGGTGGACTTGCCGGCCCCGTTCGGCCCGAGGAACCCGGTGACCTTCCCGGGGGTGACGGTGAAGCTCAGGTGGTCCACGGCCAGCACGTCGCCGTAGCGCTTGGTCAGCCCGTCGGCCTCGATCACGGCGCCGCCTTCAGTCGGGGATGGGGTCGGGAGCAGCCCGGGGACGACGGTACCGAGCACGCCTGTGATGTTCCTGTGACCGACGCACGTCGTCGACCGGGCGATGCCGGACGGCCGGTGACGGCCCGGTGTCAGCGGGCGGGCTCGGAGGGGGCGACCTTGCCGCTGGTCGTTGCACCGACGGCGCGGGGGTCGGCCAGGCCGGCCAGGTAGGCGTTGTAGGCCACCAGGTCAGCGTCCCCGTCGACCTCGGCGCGCCGGTCGGTGCGGGCCGCGATCCGGTCCTCGCTGCGCCCCCACTGCAGCACCAGGGCCCCGACGATGAACACCGCGGGGATCTCCCCGAACGCCCACGCGATACCGCCGGCGGCGAACTGGTCGTGCAGCGTGGAGCCCTCCCACGGCGGCGCCACCCGCACGAACCAGTCCGAGGCCAGGTTCGCGCTCGACATCATCACGATGATCCCGAAGAACGCGTGCACGCCCATCGAGACCAGCAGCTCCAGGAACCGGCCCCAGTACGGCACGGGGTGCGGCAGCGGGTCGGTCCCGATGATCGTCCAGAAGTACAGGTACCCCGTCACGAGCAGGTGGACCAGCATCACGGTGTGCCCCAGGTGGGAGCCCATCAGCCAGCCGAATGCGGGGGTGAAGTACAGGCCGAACAGGCCGGACAGGTACAGCGCCAGGACGACGAGCGGGTGGGTGAGCACGGCGAGGACCCGGGAGTGGGTGAGCCCGGCGAGCCACTCCCGCGGGCCGCGCTGGCCACGCACCGGGCTGGGGTGCAGCGCGCGCAGCGCCAGGGTGAGCGGGCCACCCAGCACGAGCAGCACCGGCGCGAGCATGCTCAGCGCCATGTGCTGCACCATGTGCGCGCTGAACAGCACCACCCCGTAGCTGGCCAGACCGGTGCAGGTGACGGCGACGACCACCGCCAGCCCGGCCAGCCACGCCACCGTGCGGCCCACCGGCCAGCGGTCACCGCGCCGGGCCAGTCGCAGGACCCCGGCGAGGTACAGCCCGGCGGCGGCCAGCGCCCCCAGGCCGAACAGCGCGTCGGGGCTCGGGGTCAGCATGCGGGCCAGCGTCGGCGCGGCGGGCAGAGTCCCTCCGACGAGCTGCTCGGCCACACTGGCCGCGCCGGTCGCGTCCGGGAAGTACGGCGGCACGGCGACGGCGGCGAGCGCCACGGCTGCCACGCCCAGCGCTACTCCCAGGCCGAGCCCGGCCGGCGTGCGCGCCCGCCCGGTGAGCACGGCGACCCACGCCACGACCGCGACGCCCACCGCGGCGACCAGCAGCCAGCCGCCGGGAGCGTCGGGCACCCAGCCCAGGCCCGGCAGGCGGGCCACCACACCGGCGACCAGTCCCACCACGACGACCGCCCCCGCCCACGGCAGGCCCACCCCGTAGCGCCGGGCTGCCTCGGCCGGCTCGCTGGGCCCCGCGCCCGGGACGGTGGCGCACGCCAGGGCCACGCCGGCCCAGACGGTGAGCCCGGCGACGACCAGGCCGCCGGCGACCAGACCCAGGGTGTGGTCCGCGCGCCCGACGTGCGGGAAGGCCGCGGCCGGCGCCACCAGCGCGGCCAGCCCGACCACGGAGAGGACCGCCATCGTCGTGGGGCGGCGGCGCCGGCCCGCGAGGACGGCCACCGCCGCTGCCCCCGCCGCGGCGATCAGCAGGGTGCGCGACCCGATCAGCGCCCAGGCGTAGGTGGACAGCACCCCCGGGCCCGTCGCGGACAGCGCCAGCCCGAGCTCGTGGGCGACCACCACGGGCAGCGCCACCAGCGCGGAGGCGGCCCACAGCCACGCCGCCACGGACGACCGGGCCGCCATCCGCTGCCCCAGCGGGCCCAGCCGGCCCGCCACCGTGGGGGCGGCGAAGGCGGCGGCGACGCCCAGCCCGACCGCGACGATGCCCAGCGCGGTGACCAGGGCCAGGGCCAGGCCCTCGACCGTGCCGGTCATGGGGCCGCCGCGACGGGGTCGACCACGGGCTGGGCGGTCATGAGGGCTCCGGGGTGCGGGGTGCAGGCGCCTTGACGCTACCCGCCGGCTCCGCCACCGTCGACCGCGCCGTGGCCCACCGGGGGGTGCGCAGCGCGGACGGCGGCCCGCTCACCCTCGCCCGCTCGTCGAGCTTGCGGCCTGCTGCCTGCCTCCGCCGCTCCCCTGGGCGCGGGACGCCGTCCCGGCCCGCCAGGTTCATCCTGGGGGACCGTCCCCGCGGGGACGCGAACGCGCCATCGCAGGGACGCCGGCCCGCCGCCCTCAGGGGCGCAGGGTGGCGACGAACAGCAGGTACGCCCCGATGACCGCAGCACCGGCGACGCGCCCCAGCCCGCGGCGCAGCCACGCCCAGGCCAAACAGGCCACCGTCAGCCCCAGGTACCAGGTGCCCACGGACTTGCTGCCCGCGCTGAGCGCGGGCAGCCCGATGATCGCCGCCGGGATCAGGAACCCGACGACAGCGTTGATCGAGTTGGAGTTCATGGCCTCGGACAAGGTGGCCGCGCCCCGTCCGCGCCGCGCCAGGTACACGGCGGCGACCAGGTTCGGCAGGCTGGTGACGGCGGCCAGCACCACGGCGCCCACCACCACCGGGCTCAGCGACAGCTGCGCGCCCAGGCGGACAGCCGAGCGCTCCATCGCCAGGGACGCGCCCACCACGACGAGAGTGGCGCCCAGCACGACCCAGCCGTCGCCACGCCCGCCGGGTGACGGGTGCGGGCGCCCGGTCTCGATGTCGTGGTCCTCCGCTGCGATGGCCGGCAGGAGCGCGTCTTGGGCCCGCCCGCGCAGCGGAAGCCGGGCGCGCGCCGCGGGGGTCAGCGCGGCCAGCGCCACGTACGGGACGAACACGGCCAGTGCTGCCACCAGGGCGACGGACGGCGCCACCGCCCCGGACGTGGTGGACACGCAGCACACCGCCAGCCACAGCGCCCCGATGCCCTCCAGCGCCACCACCCGGCGGTCCAGCTCGATCCGACCGGCCACCACCGCGCCCAGGCCCAGCAGGGCGGCCAGGTTGAACACGTTGGAGCCGAGCACCACCCCGACCCCGATGTCGTGGCGGCCCTGGGCCAGCGCCGACACCGCCGTGGTGATCTCCGGGGCGTCCGCAGCGAGCGCGGTCAGCAGCCCGAGCAGCGACTCAGTCAGCCTCCACCGCGCGCCGAGGCGCTCCAGGCGCAGCACCAGCAGCGCGCTCGCGGACAGCGACACCACCACCGCCACCCCGAAGGCCGCCCACGTCGCGGTCACCCCGTGCTCGCTACGCCGTCGCCCACCGGGCCAGGGTCGCAGGCCGGGCCACCGTGCGGCAGTCGCGGCCAGCTCGCGGCGGGCGCTGGCCGGGTCCTGGGCGGGGCCGACCCGGTGTTGTGGGCGTCGTTCCCGCGCGCGAAATGACCAGGAGTTCCTACAGTGGGAGCGATGGGTACCCAGTGGGCCGCGGTGGTCGTCACCGCGGCAGCGTGCCTGGCGGCAGCCGTGGTGCTCGGCCGGGTCGGTGGAGCGGTGTACGGGCGCCCCGCCGCGCTGCTGGCTGACCCGGCGCGCGTCGGGCACCGCCTCGGCAGCCAGGTATGGGTCGCGGCCATGGTGTGGGGCGCCCTCGCCGCGCTGGCGGTGCCGCTGACCCTCGCGGTGCAGCTGCAGATCCCGTTCTCCCAGGCCGCCTCGCCCGCCCAGCTGGTCACCTACGCGACCGGCCTGCGGCTGCCCCTCACCCTGGTCGCGACCGCGGTGGGTGCGCTCGGGGTCGGGGTCGCCGCCCTGCGGGTGCGGACCATCGGCGGGTGGACCGCGCTGCACGCGGGCGCGCTGGCGCTGGTGGCCGTGGTCGGGATGTCGGTCAACCACGGCGGCCTGGTCGACGACCACACCCTGCCCGTCCTGGTGGGGCTGGGGGCGGTCGCCGGGCTGGCGT
>Ga0209698_10003776_pt1 | contig 16735 bp, 13 predicted proteins | sample LitLauG_LLR_2012_FD_187203 | JGI IMG/M metagenome (GOLD analysis project Ga0209698, IMG submission 187203) | Freshwater sediment microbial communities from Pennsylvania, USA - Little Laurel Run_MetaG_LLR_2012 (SPAdes) (version 2) | ecosystem: Environmental > Aquatic > Freshwater > Creek >...
ATATGTTCCGTCTCCGGCCGCGGGATTAACACGTCATGTGTCACCTCAAGGTCCAATCCCCAAAATTCCTGATGGCCGGTAATGTATTGAGTGGGTTTGCCTGTGGCACGTTCCGCAATCAGATTGAAATAGAGTTTGAGCGCTTGCGGCTGAACCTCCTCCTCCGCGTGCGTGTGGATGTAGGCGCGATCACGCCCCAGAGCGTGCATCAGCAGCAATTCTGCAGCGAGGTCCCCACCCGGTCATCGCATCCCGGAGTGCCGCGCGACGCAGCTCTTCCCTCGAGGCATACGGCCCAACGATTGGATCGTTGGCAATGAGGCTCTCCCAGAGATCAGCTGCCGCCCCGACCTCCCAATCGCCCGGCGACCGAGCGAGGAGCGCCCGGCGGGCCCGCCGCAGCCGCGTGCGAGCGATCCTCCGAACATCGATCGCCGGGCGCTGCTTGAGCCCCCACGCCCGAAGGTCCGCGTAATGCGGAGAATATGCGAGGTTTGCGACGTAGAGCAGATCATCAAAATACATTGTCTGCAGCGGCTTCTCTGCAAGGTGTGTGGCCGTCGCCTGCGCTGGATGGACACGGAAGCTGGCCAAGGCCTCCGGCACGACGACCGCGCCGTATCTTACACCAAGCCTCACGAAGTACTCCAGATCCACCATTTGGAGGAACCTCGGGTCGAAGTCGCCCTCGCCCAGAGAAGCAAAGCGATTTACCATCACAGCCACTGGTTCGCCGACAAAGTTCACGCTCAAATGCCTCATTACCAACCAACGGAAGTCAGAGGCAGATATGAACGACGGCGAGCTTACCTCCGACGCTATCGAGACACGCAACGTGCTTTCTGCACCCAGTCGCCGCTTCTCATCTACACCCTCATACACGTACCGCCGCCCGCACACCACCATCGGACAGTCTGGCCGAGCAACCGCCACCATCCTCTCGACGCATTCCGCGTCGAGACTGTCATCCTGCAACAGATACTTCACCCAACTTCCGGATGCCTCATGGAGACACGCCGTAAAGTTTCCGCACAGCCCCTTCCGCTGAGCGTTTCTCTGAACTCGAACCCGCTGGTCCGCCCTGCCGAAGGCGTCAGCTATAGCTAGCGTGTCGTCGACAGAACCGTCATCGAGGACGAGAATCTCCGTGTTCTCGTAGGTTTGCCCGCAGGCGCTACGTAGGCACTCCTCGATGTACTTCTCGCCGTTCAACGTCGGGATCGCTATGGTGATTAGTGGCGTCGAGCTTGTCACGATTTGGGACTCCAACACGCCGTTCGCCTGCGAACCCAGCCTTCGATGCCACGAAGCATATCAACTCACGCTATGCTCGTGCACGCGGGCCTGAGACGCCGGTCGCTTGCGTTGCGCCCGCGAGGGAGACGACAACCTTGGCGGCCCCAGCAAGGATGCAGCGGCGAGGGGTGAACCTCATTGCCTACACCCACGCCGAGAGCGGGGTAGGCGAGCTTGGGCGCCTTATCTTCCGGATGCTTCAGGTGGCCCAGGTACCCACCTCGCTATTTAGCTGTGCCGCCGCGCCAAGCCGGCAGTCCCAACGGTTCGCCGGAACGGCGACCCGCAGGCCATTCGATCGCAACCTCATCTGCGCAACAGCGGAAGAGATACCGAAGATCTATGACATCCTGGAGGGGACCGTCCTCTCAGCTCTACCCACGATCGGCTATTGGCCGTGGGAGGTTGATCTATTCCCAGAGGCGATGGCGGCAAGTGCGAGCAAGCTCACCGAAGTCTGGACACTCAGCACTCACGCAGCCACGGCCATTTCGCAATCGGTCGATATCCCAGTTCTCGTAATACCCCCCTACGTAGAGACCCCCTCCGCACAGGCTGCCGCTCATCAGCACGCTCGGCGGGACCGCCCATCATTTCTCTTTTGCTTCGACATGTTTAGCGTGTTTGAGCGAAAGAACCCGCTTGCGGTCGTTGAGGCGTTCGTTAGAGCATTCCCGTCCGCCGACACCGCCTCCCTCCTAATAAAGGTTATCAACGGCGCGCACTCGCCCCACCAGCTTGCAACGCTCATTGCCGCCGCTAGCGATCGACCAGACATCATAATCCGCGACGGCTATCTCGGTGCGCGGGAGCAAGCCGCGCTCGTCGCCTCTTGCGACTGCTACGTGTCGCTGCACAGGGCCGAGGGGTTTGGGTTTACCATGGCCGAAGCCATGGCCCTCTCGAAGCCTGTTATTGCTACAGGCTACTCCGGAAATGCGGACTTCATGGACCAGAGCAACAGCTTTCTCGTGCCATATACGCTTGTTCCTGTCGGTGAGGGACATGCCCCCTACCCGGAAACAGCGAATTGGGCGGACCCCGACATCGACCAGGCCGCTCAGGCCATGCGAGTAGTCGTTGCGGACCCGGAACGCGCCCTCGAAACCGGTCGGCAGGCACGATCCGACATCGCCACCAAGCATGGCCTAGGTAGGTGCGCTGCTCAGGTTGCAGAGCGACTCGGGGCGGACCCACCACCTTCCGTTCCTGTCTTACCCACGCGGCTTCAGGCCATCGCGAGTGCGGAAATCGCACGCTCTCGCCTCGGCGGCCCCCGCCTTCGCCGGATGGCGTCTCCTCTTGTTCGGCAAGGCCGTCGTGCTGTTCGCCGGCTCCGCAACGTCGACTCAAGGTAGCCGATGCCCAGCGCCGTAAGCACGCTCCCTGAGCGCAATCTCACCGTCGATGCGTGGAACGCCATAGAACGCGATGGGGCTCGAGGGGCGTCGCCCACCCGCGATCGTGCTGCGGCGGACAGCGCTCGAGCCATCCCAGGGCCGTCACGTCGTCGCCCCGCTATTCGAAACGGCCCGCCGATCCCCATGTGTCTTTCGCATCGGTGAACTTCATGCCAGCCGAGTCCGCATCCCAGCCTCCCTACGACGACGAGCCGCTCGTAACGATCGCAATACCGACTTACAACGGTAGAGCCCACATCCGTGACGCAATCGCCAGCGCCACGGCTCAAACCTATGCACGCGTAGAGATCCTTATCGTTGATGACTGCTCGACCGACGACACATTGAATATCTCAAGAACATTTGCCTCTCATCGAGCGAATGTCATCCTACGCGCGGGCTCCCAGAACATCGGTCTCGCGGGCAACTTCAATAGGTGCCTCCGCGCGGGGAGTGGCTCGTGGGTGAAGTTCCTCCTCCAGGATGACCTTCTAGATCAACGATGCGTGGAAGACATGGTGGCAGCGCGACGTGAAACCTGTCCACTAATCATCTGCGGCCGTCGGTATAGATACGAGTTGGCCGGTGACGTTCGACGAGCGGTGTATGATAATATTCTCGGATTGGCACTTACGCGTCGAACGAACCGTCTCGAGCTGTGGGACCCGCCGACGGTTCTCGATCAGGTCTTCAAGGATCTGGGCACAAATGTCTTCGGCGAACCGGTCTCGTGGCTCGTCAAGCGAGATGCTGCGTTGGCCGTCGGGGGCTTTAGCTTGCATCTGCGCGCGATCCTTGACTACGAGTTTTCTCTGCGTCTCGCGCTCCTTAGCGGCATTGTGGTCCTGCCGACGGAGCTATGCACATTCAGAGTTCATCCTGGGCAAGAGTCGGCCAAGCAGATGTCTTCATTCGACGTGGCGACTCTTGACCCCGCGATTCTCCTGACCCTGCTGGCCTCGGACCCAGCCTACGAGTCCGCCAGGCGGGCCGCTGTGCCAGGCCACACGGCGACTGAGCTCCGTCGGGAGGCGGTGCGGCGTATTGCCCACGCTTGGGCGTACTCCCGGTCACTCGGGGAGCCGGCAACAGCTCGGTGGGATGAGATCTTTGTGGAGAGCGCATTTGTCCGCGAGAACGTGTCCCAATTCGACCTTTGCCGAGCAGCACTGAGGCTCCGCGCCGGCCGGATAGCCCGGAGGCTACATCTTGACCCAGACACCGTCAGGCCTCGGTGACCGTTCCTGCGTTAGCCCACTCCCGTAAAGGCACTCATTGGATAGCCACTCGGTCAGTCGTGCCTGCGGGGCTGCTGGTCCGTTTCTTTCGATGAGCAGCCAGCGCGGTCGCCATTCCCGGCGAACCTGACGCAGCTCCACCTTCGGTGAGACCGGATGGACGCCGGGAGCGCGACGTCATAGAGTACCTATCCAGCCTCACCAATGGAGGACATATGGACATCGATGTACTTCGGACGAAATCTGTGCCGTTTCATGATGACCTCAAGGCGCTGAAACTCTCCATGGAGCCGGAGTCATACTGGTACCCGTATAATTCTATGAGCAATCTTGGTTGGCTCAGCCAGCTCCTAACTGGGGTTCACCGAGACATCCGTTCGCTGGCCGATGGGCGGCCAATCGCGGATATCGGTGGCGCCGACGGAGATGTTGCCTTATTCCTTGAGTCGGAGGGTTTCGTTGTCGAGCTTATAGACCATGGCGCGACCAACATGAACAGCCTGAACGGCGCTCGTCGGCTGAGGGACGTGAAACAGTCATCGGTGAGCATATTCGATATCGACCTCGATTCGCAATTCACTCTGCCGCGCCAAGACTATGGCTTGGTCTTGTTCCTTGGGATTCTCTATCACCTTCAGAATCCGTTCTATGCGATGAAAGCCCTCGCTCAGGCCGCCGAGTGGTGCGCGCTCTCGACCAAGGTTGCCGCGGGAACGACCGATGGCCGACGCCATTTTGCCGATGTTCCGATTGCCTACCTAGTTTCTTCCCGTGAGACCAACAACGATCCTACGAATTACTGGGTCTTCTCCGAGACCGGCCTGTGCCGGCTGCTCCACCGGACCGGCTGGGAGGTCGTGGAGTACATGACAGTCGGCGCGACCAACGGCAAGTCTGATCCCTCGTCTGCTGACCGGGATCAACGCGTCTTTGCTCTTTTGCACAGCGGCGCGAAGACCGAGTTCAGGCCTCCGTTGCCCTCCATGAGAGCAACGCTCAAAGAGCAGATTGCTTCTAGGCTGCGCGATGCGGCTGTAGATGCGCTCGTCGGAGTCCGACACCGCTTCCGGGCCACGACGGTCCGACCCTGATCACGTCCGCAGCGGCCCTCCGCTCGGCCTGGTCTTGTATGGTCGCAGCAACGGCGAGCTCCATTCACGGAGGAGACTGCCGGTGACGACGGCATCGCGGTGACAGGGCCTACGTGGCCCTTGAGCAGGCTGGCGTCCTTCCGTTTGGCCGCTTCAGTCCGAACGAAGCAGGAAACGGTCTGTCGGCCTTTCAGGGTCTCTTCGTCCTGTGTGTCTGAAACATGATGTTGCAAAGGCGTCGCCAGCCAGAACCCAGTGCTGTCGCTACCCGCCACGTACGGGACCGGTGGATCGAATCGACAACAGCGCGAAGCCGGTCTCGTTCAGCCTCTGCCGCCGCTACTTTCTCAATCTGCACCTCTCGGCGCTCTTCCGCAGCCGTTTCGAGCTCCATAACTCGGTCCTGCAGCCGCCGAATCGTCTGAGACAAGGACGACTCCAAGTCATTACTTCCCGATGACGGTGTCTTCCTCGCACCGGCTGTTGGGCCAATAGGCTCGGCTGTTATAACAAACTGGTAAGTTCGCGACTCCTGATCTGCGTTTACTATTGCCAGAACTTCCGGTGTGGCTACCCGGCGATCGTAGGACACCTCAGTCGCGCCAAGGTCACGAGTGACGCGGTCCACCGACATGATTGTGTAACCGGTCGCCTCAAGGAGCGTCTGAACGCCTGCTAGCGTAAAGAATCTCACGTGTGTACGGTCGAGGAGGCCGGTGTCTGTATAACTGAAGGCGCCATCCAGAAGGGCAAGCCGCACGTCGCCGTGGGCAATGTTTGGGACAGAAACAACGAGACGGCCGCCTGGCAGGAGCAGCCGTGGTATCGCCGTAAGGACGTACTCTGGTTTGGTTAGGTGCTCGAGAACATCCGCTGCGACGACGACGTCGAACTGATGGCCTTCCAGTGTGTTAAGTGCGCCGTCCAAGTTCAGGTCCGCAATCACGACACGGTCCGCCCACCGGCTGGTTTCAGCAACACCATTCGCATCGATCTCGACGGCGACGACATCGCATCCCCTGGCACGGAGGCGGCGGGTCATATCGCCGACGGCCGAACCGAGCTCAAGAACCCGCTTTCCCGATCCGACGCGATCCACGACCTTCACATGACTCGTCTCTGGAGCCAAAGTGGGCGGAACTTTGTAGCGATATATCTCGGCGTCGTACTGCTCCTCAGCCACTGTCGCGTATCCTCCGGCTCGACCCCCGCCCCTTCACCAGGGGCTCCGCAGGGCTGGCGCCGGCCGGCTGATGGCGGAACTGAGCGGACGTCCCATGGCCCACGCAGGCCTCGCTGCGGGGCAGTCGTTCGGGCTTTCGCCCTGCAACAACTGATCCAGGCAGGAGAGGCCAGCGCCTTCAGGCCGAAACAGACTTAGGAACCCGAGCCATTTGACCCCGACCTGCCGCATCGGCCAGAGCCCGTTGGAGGGGAGGGGTCGGCGGCAGAGCGGGAGGCCGCCCCTGGCAACCAGAAGTAGGGAGCCGGTGAATCGCCGCCGATATTGCCCGCATGGACGACTTCTAACGGCACGGCTGATCCGATCTCGGTGAGCCGGCCCGATTCCGTACGTAGGGCAACGATGATTTGGTGTGCTCCCGGCGGCAGGTCTACGTTCGGAATTGAAAGCGCAATAGTCTCAGGCATGCCCAGGGCGGCATCGCCAGCCAGAAGGCCATCATCGCTGACAAACTGTGCGACAGGAACACCTAGGTCGGAAAGAACAGTTATGACAACTGGTCCTCGCGGAAGATGTTGTCCTAGTGACCGGACATGGATTTGGAGCGTTGAGCCCACTGAAACGCGGCCGGTCGGATCACCAGCTCCGTCAGTGACGACTACATGCTGGTCTCCGATACTACCCAGCGACGGAGTATTCCCACCGAGGTACAGCGAAAGGCCCTCCTCTGTATCACCATCGAAGACAATGCGACCGTGGTCCAGAACGATCACTCGTTGGCACACCCGTCGTATAGGAACCATGTTGTGGCTTACGAATAGCGCAGTTCTCCCTTCGTGGAGCGTGAGCGATTCGATCTTGTTAACGCACTTTGCTTGAAACTCCGTATCGCCCACCGCCAGGACCTCGTCGAGTATAACTATCTCGGAGTCGAGGTGTGCCGCCACGGAGAACGCCAGGCGGACCATCATCCCGCTGGAGTAGCGCTTTACCGGAGTGTCCATGAACTGCTCGATGCCTGCGAAGTCGACGATAGTATCGTATTTGCTTGCTATCTCCTTCTTTCGCATTCCAAGTATCGAGCCGTTGAGGAACACGTTCTCGCGCCCCGTCAGCTCCGGGTGGAACCCCGTACCAACTTCGAGGAGCGATCCGATGCGACCCCATATCTCGACGCTGCCCTGGTCCGGCTGTGTGATACGGGAGATGATTTTAAGCAAGGTGCTCTTCCCGGCACCGTTTCGACCGATGATGCCTAGGACTTGACCTGCTGGTACGTCGAAAGTGACCCCATCAACAGCGGCGAAGCGGTCAACTCGGCGGCCCCGCAGCGGATGACGCATCCGCCGCATCACCGCCTCACGAAGGTGCGTATCAGCCAGCCCAAGCCGATAGGACTTGTGAAGGCCGGTCACCCGGAGCGCCATCTCGTCAGATGACATCGGCGAATACACGTTCAATGCGGCGGAACAGGTAGAGGCTGAGGGGCATCGAGACGACGCCGACGACAGCGGAGTAAGCGACGGGCCCGGCCTGGAGCGGCCTCGTACCAAAGAGCGCCCAGCGGAAGCCGCCTAAGGCGCCCACTAAGGGATTAAGTTCGAAGAAGAGCTTCGCGCTTCTCGGAACCGCCGACGCAGAATAGGCGACAGGGCTAACGTAGAGGAGCATCTGGACGAGCAGCTGGGCAACTACCCCCACATCTCGATACCGGACCGTCGCGGCGCCAGCGACCAGCCCAGCTGCTAGTCCAATCGTTACGATCAGGAGGAGCCAGAGGGGCAGGGTCAGAAGGGCGAGTCCCGGCGCAGAGCGGTCTTGGACCATGACGATGGCGAGGAGGGCGGCGCCAACCCCGAAGTCGACAAGGGTCGATAGGGCTGTCGCTAGGGGCAGAACTAGGCGGTGGAAATACACCTTTGAGACGAGCGGAACATTCCCAGTTAAAGAGCTGGACACGCGTGTGACCAGGTTGTTGAAAACGCCGAATGCGATTGTTCCGGAAAAGGCGAAGAGGAAGTATGGGATACCTTCGCTCTGGAGCTTAGCTACTCTGCTGAATACAAACGTGAAGATGCCGGCGCTGAGGAGCGGGCCAAGGACCACCCATGTGACACCGAGGGCCGTCTGTCGGTACCGCAGCTTGAGGTCGCGTACTGCTAGCATGAGGAGGAGATCTCGGTAGCTCCAAAGCTCCCGAAGCTCGAGCCGAGGCCCACCGCTCCGTGGTCCGATTCGAGCCGTAGGTGGCCTGCGGTCCGGACGGAGGGGGAATTTTTGCTCCAGTGTCACGACGGCGCGCGCTCGGGCGCTGTCAGTAGTTGCGCATCGGCGGGCGGACTTACGATCGAACCACGGCGCTTCACTGCTGTCCCGTGCGCCCGTCTCACCACGTCGCAGACCATTGCCAAGTCCAGCTCGCTCATGGCTGATCCACTCGGCAGGCAGAGACCAGTCGCGAAGATCCCCGCTGCCACGTCGCCACCCACGTGCGAACAGCCAGCGAATGCTGGCTGGAGGTGCATCGGCTTCCAAGCCGGCCGCGACTCGATATCTTCGGCCTCGAGACGCAGCCGAACGTCATCGGCGCTAGCACCGAAGGTGCGGGAGTCGACCATTATGCAGGTCAACCACGAGGTCGATGCGCCGTAGCTGGCGCAGGGCATAAACGTAATGCCCGGCAGGTCCGCTAACTCGGCTCGATATGTCTTGTTGACTTCCTGCCTGCGTGCCACCCGTTCCGCGAGGTGGCGCAGCTGGCCACGGCCGAGAGCGGCGAGCAGGTTGCTTAGGCGATAGTTGTAGCCAATCTCCGAGTGCTCATAGTGCGGCGCCGGGTCCCGCGCCTGGCTGGCCAGATACCGAGCCCGTTCGCCTCGGGCAGGGTCTTGGGAGACGAGCATTCCCCCACCGCTTGTCGTTATGATCTTGTTGCCGTTAAACGAGAACACGCCGACTTCACCAAACGAGCCGGCTGCGCGGCCGCGGTACGTCGCCCCCAATGCCTCGGCAGCGTCTTCCACGAGCGGCACCCCGTGCTGATGGCAGGTGGCTACGATGCGGTCGTAGTCTGCACACTGTCCATACAAATCAACTACGACCACGGCGGCGGGAAGGCCTCCCCGGCGGGCCCGACGATCAAGCTCTGCGCTGAGCAGGTCGGGGTCCATCGTCCAAGTGGCCTCGTCGCAGTCGACGAAGACCGGACGAGCTCCGACATAGGCCACGGCGTTGGCGGTCGCGGCGAAGGTGAGCGTGGAGACCAGCACGTCGTCGCCGCGGCCGACGCCGAGAAGCAGGAGGGCGAGGTGGAGTCCGGCGGTTCCACTGGATAGGGCTGTCGCCGACGCAACGCCGACCTCCGCGGCGAACTCCGCCTCGAACGCATCGAGGTGTGGCCCGACCGGCGCGATCCAGTTTGAGTCAAGCGCGTCGAGCAGCAGGCGCCGTTCATCGTCGCCAAGGTGTGGCGGAGAGAGGAAGATCCGGGCCATGTCGCCTGCAAGGTACCGCGGTGGCCCGACCGCCGTGAGCGCGTGCTTGCTCATCCACGGCGGTGATGCTCAGTTCCCTGGGCGCACTGACACGACCAGGCTCCCCAACGGCTCGCACGGACAGGCGCGGCGTCAGCCGGCCGGCTAGCTGTGACGGTTGGCACTGAGCCGGCCCTCGCCACCGCAGCGGCGTCCTGGCTGTCCCGGCCCACGAGCGGGCCGAGCTGCGCCCCGTTCGGCGGGACCCAACCCCGGAGGCTGGCGTGGCTGGCGAGATGGGCGATCCATGGCAGCCCGGCCGCTGTCCGTATCGCCGCGGCGACGAGCGCTGGCGAGCCACCGGGGCGATCTGCCTGGCAGCCAGATGGGAGCCAACATTCACGAGGCTTCATGGCGTGGAACTCGATCGCCCCGCGGAGATGGCTGTCGGCGGCCATGAGATCCTGCCCGTAGACGGTCACGGAGTTGCCCGTTGGCGGACATCAGATCTGCCTTATCGGTTGACGGTTGCCCTGGTGGGTCCACCACTGGGGCGCTCCTCCTCGGTGTGCTGAGCGTGCTCAAGCACCCAACAACCGAGGAGGAGCACGTGAAGTCTTACGGGGAGATCATGGAAATACTCGAAGCGTTCGATCTGACCGCCAGCTACCGGGATGCCGGCGAGCTGGCGGGCTGCTCATATCACACTGTCGCCCACCATGTCGAGGCCCGGGCCGCGGGCGCCCTCGGCGAGGTCGCCCGCCGCGACCGGCTCATTGATCCGTTCCTTCCCAAGTTAGAGGAGTGGGTGGAGGCCTCGCACGGCAAGGTCCGCGCCGATGTCGCCCACGACAAGTTGCGGGATACCACCTCAAACCACCGGAACGATGTTCTCCGAGGTGTCAGGTAATACCACGAACGCGACCGTCGTCCTGCGCCTGCTCGCTGGCCTACGCGACCGAGGGACGGACACCATCCGGGTGCTCCCCGCGTCTCGACGGGGCCAAGGCGTTGACGAAAGCGTTCGGGTCGGCGCTCGACTCCCGGTCCTCCAAACGGGCGATGCTCAAGGAGATCCCCGACTTGGAGTCGAGATTTGCCGCAGGCGGGCAGGCGCCAACCCGACCCGCTGGCCGCCGAGGCGTTGGCCGGTCCAGCTCTCCAAAGCCTACCCCGGCGTCGGCAGCCAGTCTGCGCAAAGGGATCGCTGAGACACTCACGATGGCGCGGCCCGGGCTCGACCCGACCCGGGCCCGCACCCTGCGCTCGACCGGCGCGATCGGGACGGTGATCGGGACGGTGATCGGGATCTCTGCCCGGACCATTCCGCCACCGTCAAGCGGTCACAGGACGGCCACACGGCGGGCATCCATCGAAGCCGTCAAACATCTCCGTCGTGTCGCCGGTGACCTTCAGCCGCCGGCCCTCCGGTACGCCCTCAACGATCACGACGCCCAGACGGGCACGCCCGCATGCCAAGACGGCCGAGCTGCTGCCTAAGAGTCTTCGGCCCTCACGGAGTACAGGACATTCTCCGACTCGGGCCGAGTATCGTCTCGCGCCAAGGTTCGATCACACGTGCGTGGCCTTGCCGTTGAGTCGTGAGGAGGAGGCGTGACGGGCACCCCTGGCCCCGTGCCAGTTCGACGCACTCGGCTCGGCCCAATCCGCGGCCTTCCTCGGACTGATCGGCCATCGAAGGCAGCCAACACTCGGCACCAGGTTCTAGCGTGGTTGCTTGCTACTGGGTGCGGCCTTTATTACCTGGTTTATAATGAGCGCCTCGTTTCTTCGAGCGGCCTCTACTTTGATGAACTTATTCAGGTCGCCCCCGTAATCAATTTCCTCCATCCAGGGCGCCAATCACCATTTGGGCATCCACCACACATGACCATGCCGTATATTGGAGAGGTGAAGCAGCTGGTCATGCTCCCTTCCTTTGCCATCTTCGGACATGGTCCCTCTGTAATACGAACCACAACGATAGCACTCGGGTTGATCGCACTCGCACTCACATTCCTTGTGGTGAGGCGGCTTACTCCTACGAGTTTGGTGATCCCCGCCGTGACGGTACTCCTTCTCAGTGTCGACCCAAGCTTTCTGTTTTTCTCGCGGATCGACTACGGGCCCACAGCGTTACAATTTGTCTTGAAACTCTCTGGTCTTCTACTTTTACTCATCTGGTGGAGATCGTGCCGCCGGTGGCTGTTGTTTGCGTCGGGATTCATTCTCGGAGTCGGGATGTACGACAAGGCCGATTTCGTGTGGGTCATTGGTGCCACTTTTGGCGCCGCAGCTGCGACGGACCTTCAGGGCATTATCGCCCGTTTACGACTACGCTCCGCGCTTGCCTTGCTGGGCGGTCTCACGCTTGGAGCCCTCCCCCTCTTGCGGTACAATTTGATTGGGCTCAACTTTCCGACCTTGACCACAGCGCAAAATCAGCCCGATATAGCTAGGGGCGCCGTCGGTCGGTTGTCCGAGCGGCTTCGAATGCTCGACTCGGTGCTTAATGGTAGATGGATTCAAGGCGTCGCCGGCGCCCATATTGGAGGAACGGTCCTCTGGCGTTTGGCCGGCCTTGTTGTCATCCTAGCAATTTACATCGGTATTCGGACAAGCGACCCGTCCGTTCGGTCGCTCCTTCGGCCGCTGACTTTCTCCGTTATCGCCTTACTGATCACGATCATCGAGGCAGCGGCAACGACAGGGGGCTTCGCTCAGCATCACTTAGTTCTGACATATCCCTTTCCTCAGCTCGCCGTCGCCATATCGGTCACTCTGCTTTGCCGATCAGTTCGGACATCAGATGCCGGACCGCTTGGCGGACTCGGTTTGGTCGCTGCGATCGCCCTCGTGTCGCTCATTACGGCAGCGGACCTCGACACCAACCAAACCTTGGCGACCGCCTTGGAACGTACTGGTGGTGTCGGCAACTGGTCGAACGCCACCGAGAAGCTCGGGCCTTTCTTGAAACGACTCCGCCCGACTTCGCCTGTCCTAACCGGGGACTGGGGTATCTCGGTTCCTCTGTACGTCTACGAAAATGGCGACGTGCCGGTCATTGATGTCTATCCCCTACTCTTGACGACAAATCAACAGAATATCGCTCTGCCAAGCAGCATTTTCCGTCCCGGAACGATAGTTGTCACTCACTCGCCCGACCGGAGTAACTTTCCAGTCGCACGATCCGCACTCCTCGCGCGGACGGGTTTGATCAACCTGAATCCTCATCTCGAAGGCGTTATCCCCGACGGCACCGGCCATCCTGAACTAGAGATTTGGCGGCTGGAAGGCCGGACGAACCCGCTTGGGCCGTAGCCGACTCGGTTCTTTGGGCCTGTCACGATGCAATCGACGTCGTCGCTGGTGTCAGCCTATTCTCGCCGTGGCAGCCAGAGAGTTATCGGTAGCCATCCTCAGTCATTCCGCTTGCCTAGCTAGCTAGCCCCTCGGCTGGGGCCCGAAGCGATCGGCCTTCGTACGACCCGGCTCCCCGAGGAGGTCAGCCAGTGCGTTCCGTGCGACAGCTGGACTAAAGTGACGCTCTAGAACATCCAACGCGTTGACACGAAGGGTCAACCAGAGCCTTGAATCCTCGTACAGGCGACATACGGCGTCGGCGAATTGGGGCGGGGTGTCCCCTATCAGGCAGCTGAAGCCCTCGACCAGATGCATCCCATCGGCACCGAGCGACGTCGTGACCACTGGAAGGCCATGCTCGATGGCATGGCAGATCTTGCCCTTGACGCCCGCTCCGAACCGCAGCGGGCAGATGAAAACGCGTGCGCCTTCGAAAAACGGCTCGACATCGCGTACGTAACCCGGGACTCCGACCCGGGGACCGGCCAGGTTCTTCACGGCCTTGGTTGGCTCACTCCCCAGGAGCGTCACGTGGATGCTCGGGAGTTGCGCCGAGATGAGGGGCAAGATGTCGTTGACAAACCACTCCGCGGCGTCCCCGTTTGGGGGGTGAGCGAAGCCGCCGATGAACAGAAGGTCCTTCCGGTCATCGAACCCCGCGCCAAGCGGCTTGGGGGAATGAATGGTCGAGACGACAATCGTTGTGGCCGACGGAACCTCAGACCGAAGGTAAGCAGCCTCGCTATCACTGACGGCGAGCGTCGCATCGGCGCGGACAGCGAGGCCAAGCTCAAGGTCCTTCCAGAGTTCCGCCTCCTCCAAGGCCGCTGCCTGACCGAGAATCGTCCCTTGCCGTTGCAGCCGCAGGTGCACAAGGTCGACTGTGTCGTATACCAGGGTCGCCAGCGGGAAGGCCGTGCGGCAAAGATCAAGGTACGCGGGAGCAACGGATGGCCGGGACAAGACGACGGCGCTATAGAGTCCAGCCCGACCCGCGCAGAACGAGACGAAGTCGACGGGTCCGTATACGACCTCGATCCCTTCGCTCTGCAGCTCCGAGGCGTAGGGCTCCTTCCGGTTGAGGTCATCGGGCCAGAACGAGATCGAGTAGCCGAGTTCACCGAGAAGCCTAAGCACCTCCCGCATCCGACGTGACCCGGTGTCCTCATCCCAGCGTGGAACCCGATGATCGACGACCAGGATCCATCGCTCCCCAGGTGGCAGCATCGGAATCGTGGGGTCGCGCTTCGGCTGCGACGAAAGTCTTTCGCTCCACTTCTCGGAAAATGACGCCTGGTTTATCGCCTGATAGCGCTTGACGCCGTTCATTATATCCTTGCCGTTTGACATTCCCTCGAGATGGACCAGAACAGAAGTCGGGCAGTAGCGAACTCGGAAGCCGCGACTAGCGACTTCGAGCGCGAGATCAGTGTCCTCGTAGTATGCCGGGCTGTAGCGCAGATCGAAGCCGCCGATCTCCTCGAATAAGTCCTTCCGGATCGCTAGGCTAACGCCCGAGCAGTAGTCGACATCACGGGCTACCGCCGCCGAGAAGGTGTCGGCCGGAAGGCCACGGGCATACTGGGCGGCCGAGCCGTCCCGGAATATCGCACAACCGGCTTCTTGGATCGTTCCGTCGGGGTTCAGCACCTTCGAGCCAGCGATCCCGACTCCCTCATTCTCGAGGGCATCGCACAACGGATCGAGCCAGCCCGGTTCGACGATCGTGTCATTGTTGAGGAAGACAAGGGTTTCTCCCCTGGCCCGGCTTGCCCCATGGTTGCATGTGCGGACAAAGCCGACATTCGACTCGTTCCGGATAACGATAAGTCCCTCGACGGTTTGGAGGGTCTGTAACGTTGCATCGGTCGATGCGTCGTCCACAACGACTACTTCATATCTTTTGCTCGTCCGGAGAGCTGCAATCGATGAGAGGCACCTCAGCGTGAGGTCGAGTTGGTTGTAGACCGGTATGATTATACTGACTTGTGGTTCGTAATGTTTGCGCAGACGGAGGGGTGGCGAAGCCTTATTTCGTCCTCGCTGCATTTGGGTCAGACCAACAGATCTCACGACGATGGCACGCAAGCTTTGGCGGCGTGCGACCGCCAAGCGGAGTCCAGGCACCCTTCGGACAAAGCTGCGAAGCCTCGGTCGCAGGTAGCCACGCCACCAAGTCCTCTGGTCCGACAAGGTTGCCTCGGCGGCCGTCAATCGCGCCGACAAGTCGCGCTCCCTCCTGCCAAGCAGCCCGAGGCGAAGGGCGGCCCGCCCGTATCGGTCCTCGGCCGTCATGTGCGCTCCTTCGGCCCGCGGATGCGCCAGATAGGCGTTCTTCCCCTAGAGGGGCGAGCGGAAGGGGCACGGCTCTCCGTCTGGAATCGCTGGTCGACGGCATCCTGATGCGAATCGAGCGGCGGCGGCGTGCCCGACGCGAGCGGATCGAGAAGAAGGAGCCGCTCGTCCTCGCCCAGGTGCGGCGGTGAGAGATAGATCCGCGCCATTTGCCCCTGCAACGTACCGCGGTAGCCTGACCGCCGTGAGAGGGCGGCCGGTCACCGAGGGCGCCAGAGCTCAGGGTCCCGCCAGCGCACCCCCTGACCAGGTACTTCGCCCGGTTAGTGGCCGGCCGATCGCCGGTGGCCGCCCGCCCCGAGTGCTCCACCTGACCACCTCGGACATGAGCCTGGCCTTGCTGCTCGGTAACCAGCTCCGGGCCTTCGCCGACGCCGGTTACGAGGTCATCGGCGCCTCGGAGGCCGGGCCCTACGTGGCCCAACTCGACGCCCTCGGCATCCGGCACATCGCTCTGAGTCATGTGACCAGGGCGGTGGCGCCCAGCCACGACGCCCAGGCCGTCGGTGAGCTGTACCGGCTCTTCCGGCGCCTCTCGCCCGACATCGTGCATACCCACAACCCCAAGCCCGGCATCTACGGGCGGCTGGCCGCCCGGGCCGCCCGGGTGCCCGTCGTGGTCAACACCGTCCACGGCCTCTACGCCCAGCCCGAGGACCGCCTGGCCAAGCGGGGCGTGGTATACGGGCTCGAGCGTCTGGCCGCCACCTGCTCGGACGCCGAACTCGTCCAGAACCCCGAGGACGTGGCCGTCCTCGCCCGCCTCCGGGTCCCCCCGGGCCGTCTCCACCTGCTCGGCAACGGGGTCGACCTGCGACGGTTCTCCGAGTCCAGCATCCCGCCGGCACGGCGGGCCGAGCTGCGCCGCCGGCTCGGCGTCGAACCCGGCGACCTGCTCTGCGGGGTGGTCGGCCGCCTGGTGTGGGAGAAGGGCTACCGGGAGGTGTTCGCCGCCATTCCCGCCGTGCGACGGCGGGCCCCGGGGGTCCGCTTCGTGATCGTCGGGCCCCGCGAGCCGGCCAAGGCCGACGCCGTCTCCGACGCCGACGTGGCCGCGGTCGAAGCTGGCGGCGGGGTGGTGTTCGCCGGCTCACGCGACGACATGGTCGAGCTGTACGCGGCGATGGACCTCTACGTGCTGGCCTCCTACCGCGAGGGCTACCCCCGCTCGGCCATGGAAGCGGCGGCCATGGGTCTGCCCGTCATCGCCACCGACGTGCGGGGCTGCCGGCAAGTGGTAGACCACGGCCGCACCGGCCTGCTGGTCCCCCCCCACGACGCCGAGGCGCTGGCCCGGGCCATCGTCACCGTGGCCACCGACGCCGACCCCATGGTC
>Ga0209698_10003777_pt1 | contig 16731 bp, 17 predicted proteins | sample LitLauG_LLR_2012_FD_187203 | JGI IMG/M metagenome (GOLD analysis project Ga0209698, IMG submission 187203) | Freshwater sediment microbial communities from Pennsylvania, USA - Little Laurel Run_MetaG_LLR_2012 (SPAdes) (version 2) | ecosystem: Environmental > Aquatic > Freshwater > Creek >...
GGAATTTGAATTCGTCGTAGTCGGCTTCGTCGAACAGGCCCAGCGGGAGCCCCGTGGCTTCGATGACCTCGTTCTTGCCGCCGTGCACGTAGATGGGGCGCGGCAGACCCGAGTTCGCCACGATGAGAGTACGGTGTTCATCGTCCCACACCGCATAGATCAGCGACACAAACTGCGCCTCGATCCGCCGTTCTGCCAGCGAGAGGTTGACCGCGGAAAGCATCTCGGACGGCGCCGGCTCGATGGGAGCATGCGAACGCAGGATTCCGCTGACCAAAGCGGCATAAATGGCTGCGGGCGCGCCTTTCCCACTGACGTCGCCGATGACGATGCCCAGCCGCGACATAGAGTAGGGGATGAAGTCGTACAAATCACCCCCGATGGTGCGAGCAGGAACGAATTTCGCCGCCACGTCGAGGTGCGCGAGTTTGGGAGACGTTTGCGGAAGCAGGCGGCTCTGCAGTTCGCGCGCCAAGGAGAGATCGCGCTCCAGGCGGCGCTCCTGCCGCTCGATCTCTTCATACAAGCGGGCATTCTCGATGGCGATCGCGATCTGCGCCGCCAGCGTCGACATGGTGCGCTGGTGGTCTTCGGTGAAGAATCCGCGGCGCGTGTGCTCCAGATCGAGCACACCGATCACCTTGCCCTTGTAAATCAGGGGTACGGCTAATTCTGAACGCGTTTCAGGATTGGCCTGAACGTATCGCGGATCCTTGGCGACGTCGGGGACGAGCACGGCTTCTTTGCTTTCTGCCGCCGTTCCCACCAGGCCGCGGCCCAGCGGGATTTCGTGCTTGAGATGGATGTTCTCGTTGAAGCGAAGCGAGAAGCGGTGCTGCAGTTTCTGGCCCGTGGAGTCGAGCAGCAGGATGCTGAACATCTGATAGTCGATCAATCGCCGCACCAGTTCGGCGATTCGTCCCAGAAGTTCGTCGAGGTTCAGAATCGAGGTCAGCTCGCGCGCAATTTCGTTCAGCAGAAGCAGAATTCGTGCCTGCTTCGTGGTGCGCGTGTAGAGCTGGGCATTCTCAATGCCGGCGGCCACGCGCGAGGCGACCAGGGTCAAGAGGCGCCGATGTTCTTCGGTGAGATAGCCGGCCTCGCGCGCCTCGATGTCGATCACCCCGATGACGCGATTCTTGGTAATCAGGGGAACCGCCAGCTCGGAGCGCACGTTCGGGATCGCCGCAATGTAGCGGGGATCGCTGGTGACGTCGTCGATGAGAACCGCCTGCCGCAGTTGCACCGCCTGACCGGTCACGCCTTCGCCGACTTTGATCTTGCGCTCGATAAACTCCGGCGGGTAGCCCACCTGAAAACGGAAGCGCAGTTCCTGTGTCTTTTCGTTGAGCAGCAGGATGGCGAAGATTTCGTAATCGATGACCTTGCGCACCAGTTCCGCCACCCGGCGCACCGTGGTGTCGAGATCGAGCGAGGTTGCGAGCACATCCGCAACGTCGAGCAACAGAGACTCGACCGGCAGACGTTCTGGTTGGGAGAGAACAGAACCCATTGTTTGTATGATAGCAGCCGTGTTCTTCGCGGAGGGCTGCGAGACTCGCAGCCGGATTTCGGTTTCGACTTTTTCTACTTTCGAGGACTATTCCCGCGGCACCACACAGATGTCGGCCAGGTTGCGGTATTTTTCGGCATAGTCCAGGCCGTAGCCGACCACGAACTCATCGGGAATCTTGAACCCGACGTAGTCTCCCTCCAGAGGAAGTTTGCGCCGCGAGGGCTTGTCGAGCAGGGCAGCGATTTTAAGGCTGCGCGGCTGATGCGCCAGCAGCAGCTTTCTCAGGAATGTGAGCGTCAGTCCCGTATCGAGGATGTCTTCCACCACGATTACATTCTTGTCCTTCATGGACTGGTCGACGTCCTTGGTAAGTTTCACTTCGCCGGTCGAATCCCATCCGCTCTTGAGTTCCTGCGTCGGGCTGGGGCGGTTGCCGTAGCTGGATACACCGATGAAGTCGAAGGTCGCGTCCAGCTTCACTTCGCGCGCGAGATCGGAAAGGAAAATCGCGGCGCCCTTGAGCACGCCGACGAAGATGATGGATTGCCCCGCGAAATCCTTGGTGATCTGCGCGCCCAGTTCGCTCACCCGCCGGGAAATGTCCTCGCGCCGAATCAGCACCTTGAGGTCGGTCATGGCGTTTCATATTAAACTAGCGGTGGCGTTGAAGGAAGGATGGAGCGCGGGCGAATGATGAATCTGAAGGGCGTCAAACTCACCTGGCTGGGTCATGCCACGTTCCGCATCGAGACTCCGGGCGGCAAGACGGTCATTATCGATCCGTGGATCATGGGCAATCCCACGTGCCCGGAGACTGACAAGAAGGTCAAGAAGGTCGATATCCTGCTGTGCACGCACGGCCACGGAGACCACATTGGCGATGCGGTCGAGATTATTAAGCAGCACAATCCGGTGGTGGTCGGAATTCCAGAGCTCGCCCGTTGGCTCGGCAAAAAGGGTGCCAAGCAGGTCGCCGAAATGAACAAAGGTGGGACGCAGACGGTCGCTGATCTGAAAGTCACCATGGTGCACGCCGATCATTCCTGCGGCATTCAGGATGGCGACGAAGTCATTTACGGCGGCGAAGCCTGCGGGTACGTGGTGGAGTTTTCCAACGGCGTGAGAATCTATCATGCCGGCGATACCAATGTGTTCGGCGACATGGCGATTATCCGCGACCTGTATTCCCCGGAGGTCGTGATGTTGCCGATCGGCGATCATTACACCATGGGGCCGCGCGAAGCGGCGTACGCCTGCAATCTGCTGAAGCCGAAAACGGTGATCCCCATGCACTTTGGAACGTTTCCGGTTCTGGCCGGGCGCCCAAGCCAGTTGCAGTCGCTGGTGCCCTCGGTGGAAGTCCTCGAAATGAAACCGGGCGTTACCGTCGGCTGAATCCAAGTTCGATGCAACCGCGAAAGGGAAACGAGTGAGCGAGAGCAAGAAAAGACATTCCCCTCCCAGTTGGAGGCACTATAACTACACCACGGCCGGCCCGGTGGATGACTATCTCTACTCCATGCTGCCGAAGCGCGACGAGGTGCTGGCCGAGATGGAAGAGTATGCCACCGAACACAGCGTGCCCATCGTCGGTCCAGCGGTGGCGCGGGTTCTGCAGCAACTAGCCCTGATGATCAACGCCCGCACCGTGTTCGAACTGGGTTCCGCCATCGGATACTCGACAATCTGGTGGGCGCAAGCTGTGGGCGAGAGGGGACGCGTCGTCTATACCGACGGCGATCGCAAGAACGCAGAGCGCGCCCGCGGCTATTTCACCCGCGCGGGAATGCTGGATCGGATCACGCTGCACACCGGCGATGCCCTGGAGTTCCTGTCGGAGCAGAAGCAGGAGTTCGACATCATCTTCAACGACGTAGATAAGGAGGACTATCCGCGCGTGCTGCGTCTGGTAGCTCCACGCCTACGCCGCGGCGGGTTGTTCATCACCGACAACGTGCTGTGGAGCGGGCGAGTGGCGGAGAAGAATCCGGCCGACCCTAAGACCAGGGCCATTCTCGAATTTAACCGCAAGCTCAACGACACGGCCGAGTTCTACACCACCATCCTGCCCATTCGCGATGGACTGGCGGTGGCGCTGAAGCAGTAGTTTTCTTCCAGTTTGGCGACGGCCCCCAAGAAAAAACGATTCCTGCCGGGAACCGTTCCCAGGTCAGTCTATTTGGACCCGGGTTGGATCAATTCCACGTCAATGGTGATGGTAATTTCGTCCCCAACTGCGCCGGGGGCCCCGTTGACGCCGAAATCGTGGCGATTGATCCTCGTGGCCGCTGAAGCGCCAATCCGCTGGTTGCCCCAGGGATCCTTGATCGGCGCGGTTGGACCGTCCACGTCGAGCGTGACCTCTTTGGTGACGCCGTGAATGGTCAGATCGCCGGTGATGTGCAACACGCCTGCGCCTGCCGCTTTGGTTTGCTTGGAGTGAAAGGTGATCGTTGGATATTTCTGGACCTCGAGAAAATTCGGACTGCGCAGATCGTTGTCTCGCATCTCTACGCGGGTGTCGACGGATGTGGCGTCGATCGTAGCCTCCAGCGTCGTCTTCGATGGATCGCTGGAATCATACTTCGCCGTGCCACTGACTTTGGTGAACGCCCCTCGGACCGTGGACACCCCGAGGTGCCGTACCGAGAACTGAGCGGATGAGTGCATGGGATCGATCTGCCAGGTCCCCGCCTGCGCGGCGGCGGTGGCGGCCAGGGCGAGTGCAGCGAAAAGAGCTAGAACGAATCGGAACATGCGGGCTGATCTCCTTCAAAGAATTGAGCAGCTATGCTAAATGGACTTGACCGGAATCGCCAGCAAATCATCGACCAGGCCGACTTCTTTCTGGTGGAAGGGTTCGGCGTAGGTGACGCCACCCAGCATGCCGTAGAAGCGGGCCATGGCGGCGACGCGGGTGCGGATTTCGTCGTGGGCAGGGAATAGATCTTTCCCCGCTTCTTGATCGCTGAACTGGGTCGTGTACGCCATGATGGAGGCGAATTTCCCTTCGAACTGATCGCTGATATCGACGACGAAGCTGGGACGAATGTCGTAGTAGAGCGTCGCGTAGAGGATCTTGAAAGGTCGATGGGGAGGAAGAGAGGGGTCGTTCGAAGCCTGCTCGGTCATCGCCGAAAGGCGGGAGGTGAGAGCCAACTTCGCCAATCCGGCCACGAAGCACGCCTCGTAACCGAGGATCGACGCGGTGTAATGATCGGGATGCCGGCCCTCCCAGTAGGGAAGGATCACGACACGCGGACGAGTTTCGCGGATTACAGTGGCCACCTTGAGCCGATTCTCCCAGGTGTTTTCGACGCGCCCATCGGGAATGTCGAGCGCATGCCGCCAGGTCAGGGAAAGAATCCTGGCCGCGTCGGAGGCCTCCCGAGCACGGTCTTCCGCACTGCCGCGTGTACCCATTTCGCCCTGCGTCAAATCCAGGATGCCGGTGCGCTGCCCGCTCTGCGCGGCTTTCAGCAGGGTGCCGCCGCAGGTCTGCTCCACGTCGTCGCGATGGGCGGCAATGGCCAGAATGTCGAGGGGATTGGTCATGGCAGCTAGGTAGTCTATCAACTCTTTTTTGTTAGTGCTTTCATACTATTTGCGTTGGAGTGTGCTTGCGGTAGAGTCCTCCGAACCGGTGGGGTTTCCTTCGTCGGACATATTCGGACATATAGGGAGGACGTTCGTGGCCGTCCAGACCTCTGCCTTGAACTTGAATTTGCCTGTTGCCCAATCGGGGACGTGGCGCAGTCGTACTCTCATCGTGGTTCTGATGGCCGCTATTGCCATGGTTTTCTGGGTGGATTCGCGTTATCCGGCACTACTCAAGCGATACCACGCCGGCAGCCATATCAAGGCCACGGGCGTCCTCACCTTTGGAACGGTGTACGCGGTCGACCGTTCCATGCCTTATTCCAAGCGAGTTTGGCGGACGACCGTCAATTGGCTGGACGCCAATCGGGTGGGCATGACGTTTTCGTTTCTCTTTGGCCCGGCCGCCCTGGCATTTCTTGCGACTCTTCGCCGGCGTCGAACGAAATCCCGCTATCTGAATACATTGCTGGGCGCGGTTGCGGGAGTACCCCTGGGGGTGTGCAGCAACTGTATTGCTCCCATCGCGCGTGGAATGTATACCTCCGGGATGAGCGCGGAGTCGGTGCTGGCGGCAATGTTCGCCTCGCCCGCCCTCAACGTGGTGATTCTGGCCATGACTTTCGCGCTGTTTCCGCTTCCACTGGCTCTGCTGAAACTGGCCACCGTGCTGTTTCTGATCCTGGTTTTCGTGCCCCTGATCGCCGCGCGTGAACCTGCGCCGGGCCCGATCGTTGACTGCGTGATCGACGTTCCCATGGCGGAAACCTGGGGTGAAGCACTGACTGCGGTAGCGCGCTCTTATGCGAAGAGTTTCTGGATCGTTTTCCGCCTCGCCTTTCCGCTGATGATTCTAGCGGCGGTGCTGGGCGCGTTGGCGGTGGAACTCATTCCTCAGCAGGCATTGACAGGTCATGTCAGCGTGTCGGGAATCGTGGCGGTCGCGCTGATTGCAGCTTTCTTGCCGGTACCGATGGCGTTTGACGTGGCTATCGCGTTCATCCTGATGGCACACGGCACCCCGCTTCCCTATGTTGCCGCGATCCTGTGCACGCTGGGAATCATCAGCGTGTATTCGCTTTCGGTTGTGGGGAAAACGATTTCCTGGAGAATTGCCGGCGCGGCCTACGCGACGGTGGTTTGCCTTGGGATATTTGTTGGCCTAGTTGCGCGCAGCTTAGGATGACGCAGGACTAGTCCAGGCTTCCTTGTTCGAGCACGACGTTCTCTCTCACAATCAAACGGTGAGCCGCCATTTCCTTTAGCGTGGGCAGCACGCGGCTGACGTGCTCATCGGTGTCCACGAAGATGATAATCACCGGGAGCTTTCCTCCGGCTTCGACGAGGTGCGCAGTCTCCACCCGATGCCGGCCCAGGAATCCTGCGACCGCGTGGACTGCGGTGGCGGCATACACGTTCTCCTTGCGGAGATAGTTGAGAATCTCCATGTGCAGCGGCCGGTGATGCCACTGGTCGGCTTCGTTCAGGTAGATGGTGACTTGCACCGCCATTCCATCTGGCATTTTACGCGCGAACCTCCCTCAAAATCTGCCACTCCTGCCGCAACATGCCGTATAACTCGGAATCCACGTATTGATCCCACTTGCGCAGATGTTCCCGCTGGCAGCCTTCGTAGCGCATTCCCAGCTTCTTCAAAACGTTGCCGGATGAGGGATTGTGCTTGAAATGCGACGCGAAAATGCGGTGCAGGTGGAGGTCCGCGAACCCGTAGCGCAGCATCTCCCGCGCCGCCTCGGTGGCATAGCCGTTTCCCCAATACGCTACCCCCAACCAGTAGCCGAGTTCGGCGTGCTGGTGCGGTTCGTCAATACGCAAGCCGATGCCGCCGATCTGGCGGCGGTCACTGCGCAAGGTGATCGCCAGCCAGAGCCGCCCCGGTTCCTGAGCCAGAGCCAGGAATGCTCTCGCATCCTGCTCGGTGTAGGGATGGGCGATGCGAAGCGTGGTGGCTGCCACTTCCCGCGTTCCGATCAAGGGCAGCAGTTCCGCCACGTCGGCCTCGCGGTACGGTCGCAACTGCAGCCTTGGCGTTTCGAGGGTCGGAAGTGCGGGCATGATCAAAGCGCCCGCGCGACAGCGATTCCGGCGAGCGCTGCGCCCAGGCATAACAGATTGTTGGCAACAATGTTGGCGAGCATCAGAGACCACTGGCCATGCTCGAAGTATGACATCGACTCGAACGCGTAGCTGGAAAAGGTGGTAAACGATCCGCAGAATCCGACCACGACCAGCAGCCGCCAGCGGGGATCGATCAGGACACGCTCGGCAGTCCAGATCACAAAGAAACCGACGATAAAGCTGCCGACAATATTGATGGCGAGCGTGCCGTAGGGAAAGACGGGACCAAATTCCCGGGCGGCCAGCCGGCTGAGCAGGTAACGAAGGTTAGCCCCGACGATTGCAGCGACGGATATCGCGAGGAAGTCTTTCACGATGAAGTTCTCCTACAGACCCTGGTTCGCATTTGTAGGAGTCATCAGCCGTGCCGCAGGCGGTTAAGGGCGAACTCCATCGCCTTTTATTTTTTACCACAGTCGTACATGGGATGAAATCCCACTCAGAGGGCACGGGGAGCACCGAGGCCTCCGCCAGGCTACTTTTTGCGCTCCACCAGGAATCGCGCCAACTCTTTCAGGGGTTCGGCCCGCTCCCCAAAACCGTCTAGCTCTTCAAACGCGTTGTTCACCAGGGCATCTGCTTTACAGAGCGACGCTTCGATTCCGAACAGGGCGGGATACGTCGCTTTTTCGGAGGCTGAATCTTTACCCGCGGTCTTGCCGAGTTGCTCGGACGTCTGCGTTACGTCCAGCACGTCGTCGACGATCTGGAAGGCCAGGCCGATCGCCAATCCGAAGGCCCGCAGCCGTGCGGCCTCACGATCTGTTGCACCGGCGTAGAGGCCACCGCCCACCAGGCTGGCGGTGATCAGAGCCGCCGTCTTCGAACGATGAATAAACTCGAGCATCTCGGCGGTGGGACGAGTGTGTTCCGCCTCCAGGTCGACCACCTGACCGCCAATCATGCCGTCTAAGGTTCCCGTCGCCCGGGCAATTTCTGCGATGATGCGCACCCGCGGCTCCGCCGGGCACTGGAGTGCGGCCAGCACTTCGTAGGCTTGGGTCTGCAGCGCGTCACCCGCCAGGATCGCAATGGCTTCACCGAATACCTTGTGGCAGGTGGGACGGCCGCGGCGCAGGTCGTCGTTGTCGAGGGCCGGGAGGTCGTCGTGAATCAGCGAATAGGTGTGGAGCATTTCCAGAGCTGCGCCGAGCTCCTCGACGCCGGCGGGCGGTGATCCGGCGATCATGCGGGCCGCCTCGATGCAGAGCACGGGACGCAGGCGCTTGCCACCGGCAAAGACGCTGTGCCGCATGGCCTTGTGAATCGAGACCGGGTACTGTGTTTCCAGGGGAATCAAGCGATCAAGGGCAGTGTCAGTGATCCGCTGCCCCTGTTCGAGAATTTCCTTCAGCATGACGTGGCAGTATAGCAAGGGAAACGGCGAAGACTTTGCCAGCGGGCGGAGTCGAGCTCAAAAGCTAAGGAGGACGCCCGCAGGCGTCCTCCGGAAATTGCAACGAATCAGGCAGCGGCACTTTGTGAAATTGCCATGCTACGACGCACCGAGGTGAGAACATTCTCCACGTCGTCAGAGGGGCAAACATCGCTGGCGCCAGCTTCCAGTGCGGCCATCCACATTTCCTCATCGGGAACGCGATGGGTGCAGACAATGGGCAGGGATGGGAAATCCTGGTGCAGGCTTTCGACATCGGTCAGCCGCCAGTACTCGATGTTGAGTACCACGGCTCCCGGATGGTTGCTGTTGAGCCGCTCCCGCAGTTCCTCGCGGGACCGGGTTAAGTGCACGGAAAAGTGAGGACGCAATCCACCGGCCAGGGACTGAGCCACCTTGGGGTCAGTTTCAAGCACAACTACACTTTGACCCATAAAATCCCCCGATCTGTACCGTCGTCAACTGCGAACGTCAACGCCTGACTAAGGCTGCGGGTCGGGCTGGGAAGACCACAACTCCACAGACAACGCGACTCACCGAGCCGCTTCTGGAGAATGCACGCGTCACCGGCGAGCTGGCACTTTCTCCGGTAGTGGCTCAAAGGGTTCGGCCTGGAGCTTCCCGTTCTTCTTCAGCAGTATCTCGACCTTCCCTTCCGCCTCTTCCAACTCCTTCCGGCAGGCGGAGGAAAGCTGCATTCCTTCTTCGAACAGTGTCAGAGACTTCTCTAAAGGGACTTCTCCCTTTTCCAGTTCCTGAACAATCTTCTCCAGTCGCTGGAGGCACTCTTCAAACTTGGCCAACGGGGTTTTGCTCCACCTCTATTCTAATGCAACTATTTCACAGGAATGTCCAGTCTTTTTATGAAATTTCCACATGCGAAGGATCAGGAACTTCCCAGTTCAGGAAGGCTGGGGCGAAGCGAGTGGGCGAGACGTGCCCAAGGCTTCCAGAACGTCGACGGCGGAACTGTAGCGGCCCAGGGGCGCGCTGATCTGGGCCCCCTGCACCATCTGGCGAGCGGCGATCAACATCTCGCGCGCGACGGCGACTCCTTCGGCGCGAGCAGCTTCGGGGTTTTGGGCGCGGGCCATGCGCTCCAGGATGGAATCGGGAACTGAAACCCGGAGTTCGTTCTTCATGAATTCCGCGTTGCGGACGCTTACCAGAGGCCAAATCCCGGCCACGACCGGAATGCGGCAGTGCTCGATGCGGCGGAGGAAGTTCTCCAGCAGGCAGAGATCGAACACCGGCTGGGTCACGGCGTACTCCGCTCCAGCCTGCACCTTGAACTCAAAGCGCCGAACCTCCTCGTCGAGGTCGGTGAGCCCGGGGTTGGCTCCGACGCCAATAACAAAGCCGGTTCCAGCGCCGATCGGGTTGCCACCGAGGTCGAGACCCCGGTTCAGGTTATGGACAATATTCACCAGTCCGATCGCGTCGACGTCGAAGACCGCGGTCGCATCCGGGTAGTTACCCATCTTTGGCGGATCGCCCGTGATGCAGATCAGGTTCCGGATGCCCACCGCGTCGGCGCCCAGCAGGTCACTCTGAATGCCCAGAACGTTGCGGTCGCGGCAGGTGTAGTGGAGGATCGCCTCAATCCCGACCTCGCGCTGGATAAGCAGAGACAGGGCCTGGTTACTCATACGCGCCGAAGCTCGCGGGCTGTCGGGAATGTTGACGCCGTCCACGCCCACCGACTTCAGGAAGCGTGCGCCCTCAACTTCTTTACCGATGTCGGTGCCTTTGGGGGGCACGATCTCGACCATGGTCACGAACTCGCCCCGCGCCAGCTTGGCGCCCAGCTGCGACCGACCGTCAAGGGGTTTTGCCGGGACCGCCGCCGGTGCGGCCTGGCTGGCGGAGGTGTGGGCCGTTGCGGCCTTTCCCCGGGCCTCGCCCACGCGCAGCGCCGCCTTCATTTTGCGAATGTGGTCCGGCGTGGTTCCGCAGCATCCGCCTACGACGCGGACTCCCGCCGCGACGAACTTGCGGGCGTAACTCGCCATGTACTCCGGCGAGCAAAGATAAATATTCCGGCCCTCGACCGAGCGCGGGATGCCCGCGTTGGGCTGAGCCGCCAGCGGCAGGGTAGTGATCGCTCGCACTCGCTCCATCGCGTCCAGCATGGCGACCGGGCCCACACTACAATTGCACCCGATCACGTCCACCCCCCACCCTTCGAGTCGCGGCGCGAACGTCTCCGGGTCCGATCCGTCCAGACAGTTACCGTCTTCGTCGATCGTGACCTGGGCTACGATCGGCAATGAGGATCGCACCTCGCGCGCGGCCTGAATGGCTTGATGGATCTCCTCGAGGTATCCGAAGGTTTCCAGAATGATCAGATCGACGCCGCCTTCGACCAGGGCTGCAATCTGTTCGCGGAAGGCAACCCGGGCTTCCTGATAGGAAGTCTTGCCGAGGGGCTCGATCCGGGTGCCGAGTGGGCCAACCGATCCGGCCACCCAGACATCGAAGCTCTTGGCGGCTTCGCGAGCCAGTCGAGCGCCAGTTCGGTTGATGTCGCCGACCTTGTCGGCCAGGCTGTGGCGGCCCAGGCGGAAAGAGTTGGCGCCAAAGGTGTTGGTCTCAATGATCTCGGCTCCTGCCTGCAAGTATTCGTGGTGAATTCCACGAATGAGGTCGGGTTGGGAGAGATTGAGTTCGTCGTACGAGCGATTGATGAAGATGCCCTTCGAATAAAGGAGAGTCCCCATGGCGCCGTCGCAGAGGACAGGGCTTTGCTTGACCCGGGCAACAAAACCAGTCGACATATATCTGTCAAGAATAACAGCATGAGCTGGGTTTCACGGAGGTCACGGGCACAACGGCGAGTCCGGGATCTGGGGAGGCCAGCGAATCCGGCCCGGTCGCGCAGCAGTTCCGATGACAGGTCTGCTATAATCCACGATTTCACAGCTAAATCATCTTTTTTCATGCCCTTAGGAGCCCGCCGTTTGAACAGACGTAGCCTCGCGCTGGTGCTTGGTCTGTGCGCCATCCTCAACCTGATTTCGTGCGGTAAGTCTTCCAAGACCGGTCCGCCCAGCGGTTTGACCGATCGCGTGCTGGTAGCGCAACAAGTGAGCTCGGCCACGCTTTTTGGCGGACTCATTTTCGTCAATGGAGCGAATGACACGCTGGCCCGCGTAGCGCCATTGAGCGCGGGGAGCGCGCCTGATCTGATGGCCTTATCGCCCACCCGCAACATCGTAGCGGCCTTTGACTCCAGCTCCAACAATACCGTCTACGCCTCAGATACAACCAAGGAAACTTCCCTGGGACAAGTGAGACTGGCTGGCCCCACCTTCAGCCTCATTGTCCCCACCTCGACCCCGGTGGGATACGCTGCGGTGCCCAGCGCGACGGTCGCTGGTTACTCGGTGCTTGGCGCTGTGCAACTGCTGAATCTCTCCGGCGGTTCGGTGGCGATTACCATCGCAGTCAACAAAGCGCAAACTGTTGTCGCAAACGGGACCGGCAGCCAGCTTGTGGTGTTCAGCAATGACTCCGATTCGATCACCGTGCTCACTCCGGGTGTGGCTGTGCCGCAGGTGGACTTGAGTTGCTATGATCCCAATAATCCTCCGCCCAATGCGGTCTGCACCATCGTGAAGGGTTTCAACCGTCCGGTGAATGCCATCCTGAACGGCACAACAGCGTACATTTTGAATTGCGGTTTCGAGTGCGGCGGGACCCAGCAGGCCAGCGTGCAGACGCTGGATCTGAATTCGCTTTCCTCTGGGGCACCCATCGTGGGCACGCCGCTTCCGGTAAATGGAGCGACCTACGGACTGCTCAACGGCACGAAGTTATACGTAGCCGGCAAGGGAACTCCCACTGGGCCGCTCTGCTCGTCTCTGCCCAACGCAGGTCAGACTGCCGCTACCTACTGTGGAATGCTCGATATCGTCGATCTGACGACAATGACCGATCCGTATTTCAACAACCCGACCACTGAGATCGCCATTCCCGATGGCTATCATGACCGCATGGACATAAGTGCGAATGGGCACCTCTTTGTCGGATCCCATGGCTGTCAGGATATCGGCGACGTGAATAATCCCAGCGGAGAAGTGCGCGGTTGCCTGGCCATTTACAACACCAATACTGGCACCGTGGTCTTTCCCCCGGACAACGGAGACGTGAACGGGCTGCAGAGCTTTACCAGTCGCGACGTCGAGTACGTGGCCGAAGGCGGAAATCTGCGCGTCTACGATACGACCAAGGACATGCTGCTGATCAACGATTTTCTGCCCCTGGGGACGATTACCGTGGTCGGGTACGCGGGCGATGTGAAGGCGATCGATTTCTTCTAGAAGTTTCCGCCCGACGATCTATTTCGCCGGTTCTAACGTCAAACGGTGCGCCTGCGTTGCCTGCACAGCTTTGGGGGAGTAGGGCAGCGCGAATGTGCTTCCCTCGTACCACGCTTTCCAGTGATCCATGTAGTACGGGCTCAGGAAGTTTCCACCCTGACCGGTAACGGTGTTCAGCGTCGACTGATCCAAGTCCGCCAGGTTGGCGGTGAATCGTTCGGATGGTCCGTGATGCGGGGTGACTGCCTTCACCGTATATCCGCTTCCTGACTGCTCCTGCACACCCGGTCCGGACCAGAGTCTGATCAGAGGAATCCTGCCCAGAATCGGATGCTGGATCTCGACCGCGTTGAACTTGCCCCAGCGCCAGGACGCCAGGTCTTTTGGGGCGTCCGGGCTGTTCACAGCCGCATCTACGGCGGCAGCCAGCAGTTCTTCATAGTTGGGGTAGTTTGCCGGGAGCCAGCGTTGCGGATGATGCAACAGAACATTTTCCAGCCAGACAGAGCGCATTTCCCAAGAGTAGGTCTTCCAACTCACGGCCTCGAGTCCGCCTGCATTTGCCCTACTCGGAGCGGCGCCAAGCTTCGGTTCCAGAAGCAGCCTCCGCAGTTCGCGAATGGAAGCCTCGGCGACCGTTGGCGCAGCCGACGAAGCCAGCATGCGGCCGTCCCAATTTCGCATCAGGTCGGCTGCCTGCTTGGCTCGCGCCGAAGCTTTGGTGGCGTGATCGACAGCATAGACAAAACGTTCGGCTGCAAATAGCTGCGATTCTGAGTGCACATCAGTTTGAAGGGCAAGCATGTCTGCCGGGGCGAATTGTCGTCCCGACTCGAGCACGTGATAGATGCGGGCGGTGCGCCATGGAGCCTCCCACTCCATGCTGACCGAATTTGGGTAATCGTCGGGCGTGATTCGCGCGTTGGCGGTTGCGATGATTCCGGAGGCCGGATTGTAAACGCTTGGCAGCTTTTCGAACGGAATATAGGAAGTCCACTCGTGCGCGTTGTCGGCGCCGCTTACCGGCAGGCTGCCATCGCCAGCGGTCCGGATCGGCACCTTACCCGTTGCCTGATAACCGATGTTTCCGTCCACATCGGCGTACACGACGTTCTGGCCCGGCGCGTCCAATTGCGAAAGGGCGCGCCGGAAGTCTTCCCAGCTTTGCGCGGCGTTGAGGTCGAAGAAGGGGATGCGCAAGCCGTCGTAGAGCGTCCAACGCAGCGCCAGTCGCCGGGTTTCGCCCGGAATCAAGTCTGTGATGACCGGACCGTGCCGTGTGATCTTCACATCCAGGGTTACATCCGGCTGGCCCTTGATGTGAATCGTCTCCGCGCGATGTTCGGGCTGTATCCACCCGGCCGGCGTCTGGTACGCCCCTTGCGGGTTCATGTTCTCGACGTATACGTCAGTGACTGTGGGCCCAACATTGGTGAATCCCCAGGCAATGCGCTGATTGTGGCCCACGATTACGTACGGCATTCCGGGCAACGTCACACCGACGACATCCAGACCGCCGGCCCGAAGATGAGCCTCGTACCACAGGTTCGGCATCTGATGGCCGAGGTGCATATCATTTGAAAGCAGGGGCTTGCCCGTGACGGTGTGGACACCGGAAACCACCCAGTCGTTGGAGCCGTTGACCGGAAGATCGCCAAGCCGCAAGCTCTCGACTGACGGCTGGGTTCGCCGGGTGATGGCGTTATCCGGACCCGCGTCGTCGTCGCCGTCATCATCGTCCGAATCGTCGGCGTCGCCCTGCGGTTGGGATAGATCCTCGCGCATGACTGACGGCGGCCGGTCGTGCCACGAGCGGTTTACGTACAGGTCTGCCGTCAACTCTGGCCCGATTTTGGCCAGGATCTTCTCGCGCGCCAGAGCGTCGTAGAAGTAGTGGTAGTTCAGATCCTTCACCATCTGGTTGGCGATGACGACCGAATCTTCCGGCGTCCAGAGCTTGGGTACGTAGCGCAAGATGCGAAATTCAATCGGAAGACGGTTGCCGTGGATTCCGATGTAGGCGTTTACTCCCCGGGCGTAAGCCTCGAAGAAGCTTCGATCTCGCGGGCTCGAGATTTCCAGCGATTTCTTCGCCGCTGCCCGTAGTCCCAGAATGCGCTGCTCACGATCCAGTCTCAGAGTGTCCTCTCCCAGGATTTCCGCTAGTTCACCGCTGGCGAAACGGCGCATCACGTCCATTTGCCACAAACGGTCCTGGGCGGTCACGAAGCCCTGCGCGAAGAACACGTCCTCCAGACCTCCCGCTTCAATTGTGGGAACGCCGTGCGCGTCGCGCGCAACTGTGACAGGGGCTGACAGGCCCGCTATCTGCAGACGGCCATCCAACTGGGGCAGGGCGGAGTGAGCCACGGAGTACAGGTACAAGCCCCCGGCCAGCAGCACCAGCAGGATTCCGGCGAACAACCAGAGAAGAACCCGCAGGAGAGGCGACCGGCGGGAGACGGGCGGCTTGCTGAGCTGCGCAAGAGTACTCATGGGATCTGTCGATTGTATTCCAGGCGAGAGCAGCTACTGCTGAAAATGAATTTCATTTTCAAAATGATAGGATGGTATGCTGGGTTCCCCCGGCATGCTGCAGAAGCGCATCGACGATCAGCCCACCATCTCGCGCCAGATGGTGCGCGAGGCCCAGGACATCCTGCACCGGCATTTGAAACGCGTCGGCTTGAAGCAGACGGCGCAGCGCGACACCATCCTGCGTACGTTTCTCGAAACCCGCGACCACCTGTCGACTGACGAACTGCACCGCCTGGTCCAGAAAAAAGATGGGGGGATCGGCTACACCACCGTCTATCGCACGCTCAAATTGCTGGCGGAGTGCGGCCTGGCCAGTGAGGTTGCCTTCCACGACGGCGTCGCACGCTTCGAGCATCAGTACAACCGGCGCAGCCACCATCACATGGTGTGCACCGAGTGCGGCAGTTCGGTGGAATTTTTTTCCCAGGAAGTCGGCCTTCTGGAACAGGAAATCGGCCGCAAATATCACTACCTCACCACCCGGCACACATTTCAGATCTACGGAATCTGCGAAGAGTGCCGGGGCAAAAATGCCTTGAACCGGACGTAGTTGGCGACCCGCGCAACCATGGACGAATCCCTTCCAACGATGCTGACGTGCCCGGAATGTGCCGCCGAAATGCCGGGCTTTGCCCTGTTCTGTCCGGGCTGCGGACGACGAATGGCCGATACGGCGGTGGCTGTCCCGATGTCCGCGCCGGAAGCCTCCGAGTCGGCGGCCACAGGTACGGTGGGCTACTTTCCCGAGAGCATCGCGGGAGGGCTTGCTTATCTGACCTTCATTCCCGCCGTCGTCTTTTTGACACTGGATCCGTATCGAAGGAATCGTTTTGTCCGCTTTCATTCTGGGCAATGCCTGCTGCTGTGGGCGGCCTTACTGACCAGCGCCGCGATTCTCCGACTCGTTGCTGTGGTCTTATTCCTGATTCCAGTGGCGGGGCCTTTGCTGGTGTGGTTGCTCGCAGTTTTTGCCGGGCTGGCGGCGTTTTTTCTCTGGGTGGCTCTCCTGGTGAAGGCGCTCCAAGGAGAGACTTTCAAGCTTCCCCTGCTCGGTGATCTGGCCGCGCGATACGCCGCTGCGGTTTAGCCGCAGTGAAAGGCTGCCGTTTGCTCATGTTTGCTCATTGCTTTTGAATCTGCATTCTGATAACGTGCCGCCGACGCCGCCAAGCGCCCGCCTCGAGTTATTTGTGCCGTGTCGGCTGACTTGGCGACCGAGGAGG
>Ga0209698_10003778_pt1 | contig 16723 bp, 13 predicted proteins | sample LitLauG_LLR_2012_FD_187203 | JGI IMG/M metagenome (GOLD analysis project Ga0209698, IMG submission 187203) | Freshwater sediment microbial communities from Pennsylvania, USA - Little Laurel Run_MetaG_LLR_2012 (SPAdes) (version 2) | ecosystem: Environmental > Aquatic > Freshwater > Creek >...
AGCGCCCGCGCTCGCGCATAAGGTCGGCAAACACCCGGTAGCGACCTTCCTCGCGAATGGCCCCGACAGCGTTCTCGAAAACTTGCAGCTCTTGGTTTCTCACGCGCGCTCCCCAGCTTCCCCAAGACGCGAACCTCACGCCAAACTGGCGCTCAAAAATCCACCCCGGTCGCCGTTCCGCCCCTCAATCGAGCTCCGGCGAGAACATCACCTTGGCATGAGACATTTGCTCGCAAACATGGCCCTCGCAGCTAGCGTGGCTTCACCCTTTTTGTCGCTCGCCCATGTCACCCGCAACCTCGGATTAATACGTACGGGGGCGAGGCAAGGGGACAGCGGCTGTTGAGATCAATTGCGTAGCGCGTGGAGGCTGCGGCGCCATCGCCATGACGGCCGCCTCATCAAACCCAACAATAGGGCATGCATATTTTGCGCTTGGACGCTGGCGCGAATTTCGCGCGCTGGCCTAGCTCAGGTGAAAGCTTTGGACCTGCAATTGCACGATGCCCACCGCATCGGTTGGCATCTCGATCGACACCGGCACCGCATAGGCCCCCACATGGGCAAACATGAAAGTCAGCTGCGCCGGTTGCTGGGGATTGCCAAATCCCGCAATCGGTTGGTAGGCGGCCACGCAGCGATCAACAGCCCCGTGATAGCCGGCAAAACTCACTTGCTGATGCCCGTTCGGGGTCAGCACCAGATCAAAGCGACTGCGTCCGTCCATGAACACGTGATAGGTTTGCCGACACGGGTCGCCGCGCGCGACCAGCATTTGCAACAACAGCGACACCTGGTCGATAGTGCCACGCTTCTGTTCAGGCGTGGCGGGGGGATGTCCCATGCCCATAGGCGGGGCGGCGACCGTGATGACTTGGTCGCCCGCAAACGTGACCCTCACCAGCCGGTGGCGCTTGCCGTAATCCTGGTGCTGGTAAGATTGCGGCTCAACTACGCCATCCTCGCCAATGGCGCCGCGCGCAGCATAGTCGAAATCCTGAGTATTATGCAGAAACATCCGCGCCATGCCGGTCAAGCGACGCTCAGACGTGGCCTGATAAGCTCGGTTGTCGACTGCGAAAGTGTAGCTCACCTCGCCTGCATCAAGGCCGCGGGCGCGCGAGACGTAAGAAACCGAAAAATTGTGCAGATCGACGGTTTGCGCGCCCGCTTGGCCCATCGCCAGTGCGGAAAAAAGCGCCAGCACCAAAAGGCGTTTCACTTAGGCGCCCTCCCTTGAATGGAAAAGAGCGACTTGGTGCGAAACACCCAAAGCGCATTGACCAGGTAATTTCCGATGGGAACCAAGGCTGACCCCAAGAAAATCGCAAACCAAAACGGACCGCCCCAGATGGTCACCAGCTTAATGGTGCCCGCGGCGATGACAACACTGCTGCACGCCGTGGCTGCAAATCGCGCAGCCTGGAAACGTTCGCGCGCCACATCGACATAGGTAGTGCGTTTGTGGGCAAAAAATGACAACGGGATAGTAATCGCCGAGGCCATCAAGCTGGCGACCGCCGGATCGGCCACAACATGACCTTTGGCGAAACCTGCGGTCAGCGCCAATTGCAGCAAGGCAAGCCCGGCGCCGACCACCCCATAAGTGATAATTCGGTCAAAGCGCTTAAGCGAGGCGCGCACGCGACCGAGCGCCGGCATCATGGTCACGCCGCTTGCCGATAAGCGAGCGATTGCAGCGACAACCAGCTCCAGAGAAATAGCCGGTGATCTTTTACCCCGCGGCGATGCTCCGACCAGGCCGCGCCCACCCGATCCATGTGCACTCCGGGAACGTTAGCGAGCGGAGGCTCTTTGGGCATCGAACGCAGCCATGCCGCGGTGGGGATGCCAAACCCCTTCTTGGGGCGATCGATGATGTCTTGGGGCAGAATTGTACGCATCGCCTGCTTCAGCAGATATTTGCGCTCGCCGTTTTTCACTTTGAGCTCGTGGGGAAGCCGCTGGCAGAAATCGACGAGGTCATTGTCCAAGAGCGCTGCGCGCGATTCCAGCGAGGACATCATCGCTGCGCGATCCACCTTGGTCAGGATGTCGTCTTGCAAATAAAGGTTGGTGTAGAAGCTCAAGGTACGGTCCACCATCGATTGCGATTTGTCGCGCGACCAGACTTCGAGCGCTTCGGAATAGAGTTCCTCCGGCGCCAGAGCTTCCTCGAAGAGATACGCCAAATGCTGGGGATCGAGTGGGGCAAGCCAGACCGGGTTCCAAAGCGACGGACCATAGCTCAACCCGCTCAAAGTGCGGCGAAGCTTGAAGTCGAGGCTCATATTGCGCGTCGAAATAGGCAGCAGGTTTACAGCTTCGCGCAACAGCACATGCAGCGGGCGCGGCACCACCGAACTGTAGAACCGCGCCGGGGCGAGCGCCTTGAAGGGGTCGTAGCCGGCAAACAATTCATCGCCCCCGTCTCCGGAGAGCGCCACCGTCACATGGCGCCGCGCAAACCGCGCCAACAAATAGGTCGGCAGCACCGAGGGATCGCCGAGCGGCTCGTCGAGCCTTGAGAGCACGCTTTGGGCCAAATCCCGGGCGGTGTCGAGGTCGAGCCAGTCGAGGTCGTTGCGTACGCCGAGCGCTTCCGCCACGCGCTGCGCATAGCTCGATTCATCGAACGACGGCTCGCGGAACCCGATCGTGAAAGTGCGGATGTTTTTGGGATCGTGATGGCGCACCGCGCCTGCAAGCACGGCGCTTGAATCAAGGCCACCGCTTAGGAAAAAGCCGAGCGGCACATCGGCGATCATGCGCCTGCGCACCGCCTCGGAAAGCAGCGCGCGCAATTCTTCGACCAATTCGCCTTCAGGCCGCTCAAGCATCGAAGCGTCTGGGTTGAGCGCAAATTGCCAATAGCGCTCAACTTTGATGGCGTGGGTGCGCAAATCAAACTTGAGCCAGGCGCCGCCTGGGAGCTTGTGGCAATCTTCCAAAATAGCGTTCGGCGCCGGCAGGAAGCCGTAGGCCATCAATTTCTGCAGACTGCGCCCAGCCAAACGGGTCTTGAATTGCCGATGCTGGGCGATGGCGCTCAATTCGCTCGCAAACAGGAAGAGCCCGCCTTGCTCAGCATAATAGAGCGGCTTCTCCCCGAAGCGATCGCGCGCCATGAAAAGACTTCCGCGCGTGCGGTCGAAGATGCAAAACCCAAACATGCCGTTTAGCCGCGACGGCAGAGCTTCGCCCCATTCCTTGTAGCCGTGGACCAACACCTCGGTGTCGGAATGATCGCTGCGAAAAACGTGGCCGCGCGCCTCGAGTTGTCGGCGCAGTTCGACATGATTGTAGATCTCGCCGTTATAAATGACCCCGATGCTCTCATCTTGGTTCCACATCGGCTGGGCGCCGCCGTCGATGTCGACGATCGCCAAACGCCTATGGCCCAGGTGCAAGCCCTGCTGGGCGTCGATGAAGAAGCCTTCGCCATCGGGCCCGCGATGGGCCAGCGCATCGGTCATGGCGCGCAGGTCGTCGCGATCGCCTGGGCCCACAAAACCGGCTAATCCGCACATTTATTTGCCGCGTTCAAAATTGTGGCGGTTGCGAATGAGGTAGGGCGCCCTGCCCTGTGACTCGAAATAGGTCCGCATCATGATTTCGGCCAATAAGCCCATGAGCACGCTGATGCAACCGATCAGAAACAGCATTGCCGCCAACAGCGGCAGCGGGGTTTGGATCAACGAGGTGCCCGCAAATAATCGCAGCCCAATTGCCCAAGCCAGCACCGCAAACGCGCCGACGATCGCGGTTAAGCCAAAACCTCCAAACACGTAGATCGGCTTCACCAGATAGCTCTCAAGGAACTTCATCACCGTCAGATCGAGCAGCACTTTGAAAATGCGTTCGAGGCCATATTTGGATTTTCCGAACTTCCGGGCATGGTGCTTTACGGGCAATTCAACCACCCGCGCGCCCATCCAGCTGGCATAGATGGGAATGAAGCGGTGCATCTCCCCGTAAAGGCGCACGCCATGCATGACGTCGCGGCGATAGGCCTTGAGCGTGCAGCCATAGTCTTGGAGCGTCACCCCCGAGATTTTGGAAATGAGGCCGTTGGCGACGCGGCTGACGAAATTGCGGGTGATGGCGGCGTCCTTGCGGTCGGCGCGCCAGCCCGAAACGACATCGTAGCCCTCATTCAACTTGGCGATGAGCCGCGGGATGTCGGTGGGATCGTTTTGCAAATCCGCGTCAAGGGTGACGATCACCTCGCCGCGCGCATTGTCGAAGCCGGCCATCAGAGCGGCGGTCTGGCCGTAATTGCGCCGAAAATCCAGAAACCTAAGCTCGGGGAAACGCTGCGACAGCCGCTCGAGCGCTGCCAGGGAGCCATCGTTGCTGCCATCGTTCACGGCGATGACTTCAAACCGGCAATGCAAATCATCGAGCACTTGGAAAATGCCCGTGAGCAAAGGTTCAAGGCTCTCTTCCTCGTTGAAGACCGGCAGCACAACCGAAAGATCGATTGCCCCGCCAGGCGTCGCCGAGCCCGCCGCGGACGCGCGCGTCTCAGAGAGTGTCATAGTGAATTCCTTTCACGCGGACAGGATACATTGCATCAAGGGGTGACCCGATTGGGTCAGCGACGCGATAGAGTTCGAGGCGATCATTGCGTTTGCCCCCCCGCGTACTCCAAACCGTTTCGAGATATTGGACTTGGCGGAAGCGCTGGGAGAGCCAGGCGGCGCGAAAGCAGGTCGACCGGCAAGCATAGAGCATCGCGCCTTTGAAGAGGTTGGGATCGGGCGCGGGCTCGTTGGCCCAGCGCACCCGGTCGCTGATCTCCAGCACGTCGCTGCGCGGGATCCGCATATAGAACGGCAAAGCGGCCGCCAGGGTGTAATCATCGGCGAGCACCACCGGCGCAGCGAGGCTCTGGCGCACGCGCTCCACCTCCGCCCCAACCGCGCGCCAATTGTAGGAAAGCAGGCGCGAAGTCGGATCCCTGGGCAAAGGAATGAGCCCAAAACTGCCTTGTAGGTAGATCAAGGCCGCAAGGCTCGCCGCGATCGGCGCTGCAAGACGCTTTGACCACTTTACCCAACCGGTCAGCGGCCCGCGCTTCGCGGCCAGATCGACGCTGAGCGCCGCAGCGCAGGCGAGCGCGGGATACATGCATTCAGGCCAATTGCCTTGAACGCGTTCGTGCAGCGCATGCCAGAGAAAATAGATCAGCACCGGAGCGATCTGCAGCCCCACCAGCGCCCATGGGGAACGCAGGTCTTTGTCACGCGCCCCCCAATAAAGCCCGATCGCGGCAAGCAAGAAGATCGGCGGCGTCGCCAAGCCGATCTGGGACCCGATCAGTTCAAACACGTATTGCAGCGACCATTGGTGCACGGTCATGCGACTACTTTGATAAACAAACGAGGCCCATTGGTGTTGGCTGTTCCACCAAAACACCGGCGCCAGCTCCAGCACCGCAATCGCTGCGCCCAAATAGGGCCAGGGACGGGCTAGCCAGCGGCGCATATTGGGCATCGCCAAGATCCAAAGCGCGGCCCCTGCGCCCAGAAAAAAGGTCGTGTACTTGGCATTCATGCCAAGCCCGATGGCGGCGCCCACCGCCAACCACCAAATCCCCTTTTGGCTCTGGTTAAGCCTGGCCAGCGCCCACAACACGAGTGCGCTCGTCATCACCACCATGGCGTCTGAGGTCGCCAGAATGGAGCCGACGCTCATGGCAAGCGTAAGATTGAGAAAAAGTGCTGCTCGCGCGCCGGCGCGCTCGCTTGCAAACAAGAGCGCTGCGGCGCGCCAAACCGCCCAACTGGCCGGCACCGCCGAAAGCACCGCAAACAGCCGCACGCCGAGCGAAGTGTCGCCCAGCAAAGTCGTGCCGGCGCGAATGAAGAACGGGTTCAGGATCGGGTGATCGAAAAAGCTTGCGCCCAAGTGTCCGGAATAGCGCCAGTAGAGCAGCTCATCGAAATTGAGCGGCCAAATTGCTGCGACCGCCAAACGCAGCGCCACCATCACCGCGATCGCTGCGATGACCGCCCTCTCGTAGCGAAGCTTCAACACCTTCGCGCGTCCGGCAGAGGCAGTGCCCTGGGCCGCTTCCTGTCCGCCGGAAACTGACGTCACTGCTGATTTCTGTCCATCAAACTGGGCGCGGGGACGCCCCTATTCATTATACACGCCGCCCCCCCAGTGTCGCCTCGCCTCACCTGGCCCGGGCGCATTTCCCTAGCGTAAACTAAAGGCCAACTAGAAACTATGGCTAAGCGAGATCCCCGCCGTGCGTGGGGTCGGCGGGGTCACGTAAGGACCTTTGGCGGCCGTGTAGGGGTTTCCTGCGGCAAAGGTATGGTCATCGGCGCCGGTAATGTTGTCGACGAAGAACGCCAGTTCCCAGTTGGGCGAACGCAGACCCAGACGCAAATTGCCCTCCGCGTAGTCCCCGACCGTGGTCTTATTGTCGAACCCCAGATACGCCTTACTGACATAGCCCGCTTCGAAGGCGGCAAAGAAGCTGAGACTCGGGCGCCAGGCGAGCGGTCGCTGGTAGCGCAGACCAAACCCGATGCTGGCTTCGGGCGCTCCGGGAAGATTGCCGGCGACGGTGCCGGGAAAGCTCGCATTGCGACGCCGGAGCTGGGGCTCATTGATCAACACATTGCCCAACACCGTCAGATCGTGGCTGAGCGCATAACGCGCCTCGGCCTCGACGCCGTAGGCCACCCCGTCGCCGACATTGCCGGTGTAAGGAAAGCCCCCCGCGATCAATGAATCGGTCTGAATGTTGTGCCAGCGATAATAGAAGGCCGCCGCGTTTATGCTGAGGCGGTGATCCAAGAGCGAGGAGCGCATGCCGAGTTCGGTCGCCACCAAGCTGTCGCCGCCGAACTGCTGGTTGGGCTGTTGCAGCGCAGAGATGGTTCCAATCAATCCCCCGGTATTGAACCCCCCGCCACGATAGCCGCGCGCGATGGAGAGATAAAACAGCATATCCGGACTGGGCTGGTAGGCGAGGCGCACGTCGGGTGCGGCGCTCATCGTCTTAAGCGAGCCGCTGAACTGGCTGGTAGCTGCCAGCAGCGGCTCTTGGGTGAAAGAGCGGGTTTTGACCCTAAAGCTGAAGAGCCGCACTCCGGTGCTCAAGCTTAAATGGCGCAGGAGCGGCCAGGTCACTTCGCCAAATATCGCGCTTTCGTCGATGCCGTCGGTGCGTGCTTCGGTGTAGGCGAGCGAATTCCAAGCGCCGAAAGCGCCAAAGCGCAGCGCATCGTCACGGCGGTTGTCGCCGTCGGCGTAGAAAACCCCGACTAGCCAGGGGATTGCCGCATTCGGCGAGGAGGAAATCCGTGTTTCATGGATGCGGATGTCGAGCGCCTGCTGTTCATCGAAGGGCTTCACTTGAAGGGGATCGACGCCGAGCGCGCCAAACCCGCCAGTGGCGTCGAAGCGATTGCTGATTTGGTGGCGAACGCTTGCGGTCGTGGAATTGAGCTCGCCGAAGGGAAGCGAGACGTGCAGCGCAAGCCCCACCGAAAGAAAATCATTGTCGTGCGGTTCCAAGAGATGCGAGGAACGCACATCATCATCGCCGAGCGCGACATATTGGGCGTCTTCGCTGTTGATCGATTGATAGACGCCAAACAGGCTTACATCCCAGCCGCCGCCATTGAGCGTGGTCACCACCCGGCCGCCGCGGCGGTGGGCGCTATTGGTGTCTTGAGCTCCGGTTACGTAATTGTTGAGCCAGCCGCCAAGCTCTTCATCGTAACCAACAGCCCGCACCCCAAGCCTGCCCGACAGCAGCGGCTGATTGGCGATCAGCGCGAGATTGCCGCCGGCGCGGCCGTGCTCGACCAGATTGCCTTGCAGCGCGCCTTCAAAACTCGCATTGCTGAGATCGACGGGATTGGTCTCGATTTGCACGATGCCGCCAATGGAGCCTGCGCCATAAAGCGCCCCCTGCGGCCCACGCAGAACATCCACATCGCGAATATCGACGAGCTCCAGATCTGGATCGGGGGCAGCGTAAGTCAGGCGCAAACCGTTCAAATAGAGCCCGACGGTGGATTGCGAAACGCCGGTAAGCGCCCCGTCGGATATGCCGCGCAACAAGATCTTGTCGCGACCGAGGCCGGTATTGGTGCGTGACAAGCCGCTTACGCTCAAAACCACATCATTGAGGTCACGTGCGCCCAGGTCGCGCAGGTCGTCGGCGCTCAAGTGCGAGTCCGCGCGCGGCAGCGCCCCCAAACGGGTAGGTATGCGCGCGGCGGTGACCACGATGCTTTCGATCGGCGTTTGGTCGTCGTCGTGAGCGGGTTGGGCCAGAGCCAAGATCCGAAACGCCCCGGGGCCTGCAACCTGATAAGTGTAGCCGCTTCCCGCCAACAATTGATTGAGTGCGTCTTGGTCATTCAACGCCCCGATCACGCCCTGGCTGCGCGCTCTGCCCACGCCAGTATCGGGCAAGGCCAAAGAGGCGTGCGCCTGATCGGCAAATTGGTAGAGCGCACTCTCCAAAGCTTGGGGTGGAATGGTGAATTGGGCGCGCGCATCCCCATGCGCTGCCGGCGCCACAAACGGCGCCGCAACGCAAACAACGGAACAAACCCGCCAGAACCGATCGGCTATGGACGCACCCTCAATTCAATCCGGTCGCCATCTTGCGCGGATTGAATGGGAAGGAAAGCCTCCAGGCGCCGAACCATGAGAGCCGTGTCGTCGATGACCAACACGCCAGAGAAGCGAAGCGATCCGGCATGGTCATCGGCGAGCATAACCGGCTGTTGGCCATAGCGGTTCAGGTCTTCAACCACATGCGACAGCGGCGCGTCATGATAGATGAGGCGCCCGCTTTGCCAAGCGAAGGCGTCTGCCGGATTGGTTCGTGAAACCGTCACCGACCCGCTGATCTGGTCCACGCGCGCCTGATCGCCGGCGCCCAGATTGACGCTCCCGCCCTTAAGAGGCGCCAGCAAGACCTGGCCCTCGCGCACCGTGACAATGGCGTAGGCGCTGGCGCGCACCACATCGAACTCGGTTCCGACATCGCGAATGACAGCAAGCCCGAAGGCGAGCATAAACGGCCGCGTTTGATCATGGCGAACGACGAACGCGGCTTCGCCACGCTCCAGCACCACTTGCCGCGATTGGGCGTCCACGCGCGCTCTAATGGAAGCGCCGCGATTGAGCTCGACCAGAGTTTGGTCGGGCAAGGTTAGGCTGCGCGTTTGCGCAAAGGGCGCGGCATAGGCCAGGAGCTGAGGCTTTGGCGGCGTCAAGAAAACCAGCGCCGCGACAATCGCTGCAAGCGCGGCTGCAGCGCTCGCCCATGGCGCTATGGGCGAGCGCCCTTGTCTGATGCTTGCGACCCCGCTGGCCGCCCTGCCTTGGCTCAGCTGGCCGGCGACGACCTCTATGCTTGCCTCTAAGGTTTCGTAGGCGGCTTTATTTTGGGGCGAGGCCATCCAGGCCTCGAACCCCAACCAATCGGCTTCGCTGGCGGCTTCTGATCCTAAACGGACCTGCCAGGCGGCTGCTTGCTCGCGCGCTGATTTGGGTTGGGCGCTCATTTCTGGACTCAAACGCCTGGACAGAGGCGCTGCTGATTAATCTGACGTCGCAGCGGGCGCTGCGCCTCACCCAATCCGGGCCAATTTCGCCGCCCGCTCATGCGTCACCAGAGGTCAGGTCGCGCAACGCCGCCATCATTAACTTCTCTACAGCACTGCGGGAAATCCGTAACGAGGCGGCAATCTCGGCGTAACTGAGCCCCTCGATCTTGTGCATGATGAACACCTGCTTGCGCCGCGGCGGCATGCGCTCCACCGCCGCCAGCACCCGCTCCAGGCGCGATCGCGCTTCCCATGCGGCCTCCGGCGAAGGCGCATCCGCTTCCGCGTCCGGCGAAGTCCCGGCCACAAAGGTCTGATAATAAGCGTCGTCGCGCGCCGCCGAGCGCCGCCGCGTGCGCATGCGATCGAGCATCAAATTGGTGCCGAGCCGATAAAGATACGCCATGGGGGTCTCAATCGGGGCATCATCAAGTGCAGCGATGCGCAAATAAATATCCTGGACGATGTCCTCGGCCTCGCTCGACGACGATGTGCGCATGGTAAAAAAGCGCAGCAATTGCGCGCGCTTTTCCATGTAGGCCGCCACCAAGAGCGATGGTCGCTTGTTGCTGTCGTCGTCCGCCACGGCGCGTGTGTGCTCCCAGCAACGCCCTCAAAACAATCGAATAGGTCCCATTTACGGCAAACCTACCCGACTTCTCGCCTGTGCCGCGATGGCGCGACGCCTGCGCGCCGTCAAGACATGCCCCCCAAAACCCAGGAGCTCGGGGTTAAGAGCGCCTGCCGTCGCCGGCCTTTTGCCCCAAGCAAGCGATCCGCGGCGCCGAGCTGATCCCGCAACGCCCGGGGGCGGCCAGACGGGCTTATCGCCGATCAGCGCCACAATCTGGTCTTGGCGCCCACCGGGGGGCGACGCCTTAATGAGCGTTATTGATCCCGCCCGCATGGCAATCGTTGCCACCATCCCAACCCGCACCGGCGCGCGTAGCGGCGCTATCGATCCCGCCACCGGCGACATCTATCTGCCGTCCGCGGAACTTACCGCACCGGTTGTGCCGAACGCACGACCGACAATGACGCCGGGCTCGTTTCAAATTCTGAAAATCAGCAACTAAGGCGGTCTTTGTCTGTTATCAGAGATTGCGCGTGCGCCTTAAGGCGCTCAAGGGCGCATGCTCAATTCGATCCGATCGCGGTCCTCCACAAACTGCACCGGCAGAAAAGCCGCCAGACGCGCCAGCATGGTGGTCGCCTTGTCGATGACCAGCACCCCGGTGAAGCGCAAAAGCGCTGCCCGATGATCGGCAATGACCACCGGGGTTCGGCTGTAGCGGTTCAAATCCTCGACAATCTGCGAGAGCGGCGCGTCGTGATAGATCAATCGCCCCCTTTGCCATCCAAACGCATCCTCGGCGTTGGCCGGCGCAACTGAGGCTACCCGGCCGCTGCCATCGACGCGGCCCTGCTCGCCTGCGCCAACGCTCATCTCCCCGCCATGGAGCGGGATCCAATCCACACGCCCCGCGCGCACGGTGACAATTGCATAGGAGGCGGCGCGCACGACATCGAATTCAGTGCCGACATCACGAATTGTCGCAAGCCCTGCAGCGACTGTGAACGGCCTTGCCGCATCGTGCGCAACCAAAAACGCAGCTTCGCCACGCTCCAGCACCAGCTGGCGCGACCGCCCGTCCAATCGCGCCCATACCGCAGCGCCGCGATTGAGTTGAACCACGCTGTGATCAGGCAAGCTCACTGTGCGCGTGGCGGTGATCGGGGCGGCGAACCCAAGTTCAACCGGCTTTGGCGCGACCAAAACCGCAAGCAGTGCTGCAAGACCTACGCTCGCGGTCATCCAGGCCGCAATTGTCGGCGCGCCGCGCGCGCTGAAGCGGGGTCCTTGCATGGCCTCAGCAATCACATGGCGCTGCGCCTCGACGATTGCGAGCGCGTAATCGAGCGCCGCGCACGCCGCCAGGTTTTGCGGCGCGCCAATCCAGCGTTCGAAATCCAGCCAATCCTGTTCGCTTGCCGTCTCGGAGGCGAGACGAACGTGCCAGACTACCGCTTGCTCGCGCGCAGAATAATGGTTGGCGCTCATTACAGGTTTTTCGCGCGTACGCCTCCGATTCATAGAGACGGCGCAACGGCGCGAACGCCTCACCTTTGCCACAAACCAAACCTCGCGCGCGGTCTGCGCCCGGAAAGAGTTGCGCGCACAACCCAACAATCGTTGAGCGTCGCTTCACTGCATTCGCTCCGCGGGCGCGAAACCACGGGCTTGGCCCGCGCACTGGCGCCAGCAACGACGAGAGCGTCCGCGCACCATCGATGCGCGCCACAAGGCGCCTGGGTTTGCCGCTGCTGGCCTTTGGTTAGCGTTCGCAAAAACGCGCCGGCGAATTCGGCAATACACAAAAATCCATGACAGGCGCCTAAGTGGGGTCAAATCGCGCGCGCGGCGTCTTTAGGGTGCTGGCGCCAGCAGTTCCGGGGACCCCAATGCCGCGTAAACCGGCCCAGCCGAACCAATTTGTGCTGCGCCAAGTCGTTGGCGTGGCCAAATCAGCCACCGGCGACAAAGCCATTGTGCGGATGAGCTCTGAGAGCGGGCAATCGCTTGATTTGGTGGCGCCGGGGGCGCTGCAAGATCTCCTGCTCGGGGCGCTGATCCAGGCCAGCCAGGTCGCCTATGATCAGCGCCGAACGCTGGGGCTTAAAGACGAGATGCCCATGTCAGTCCCCATTCCGATGCTGAGCTGGCGGTTCGGCTTTGACCGCGACGGGACCCAATTGCGTCTGCAGGCGCTGACCCCCCAGGGCACAATCGAACTTGTCATACCGGCCGCAAAAGCCGCAGAGTTCGTTGCCAGCGCGGCGGATATGGCCGACAGCCTGGCTGGGCGCCAGCATAGCGGCGTCAACTGAGGCAACCCGTCCCATGCCGTTCGCATTTGGATCATTGACGTCCACAAATTGTGACCTGATGCATGGACTGCTGGGCGACGTCACTGAGAGGCAAGGTCGCCATGTCATGGCGTGGACGCGGTGAAAAAAATCAACCTTCTTCTAGCTGTGGCGATGGCGACCTTGAGCGCACCCGCAGAAGCCCAGGAGCGTAACAGCGAGGCCCACGCCGGCGCGCGCGAGGATCCTTGGCAAGGCCTCAACCGTTCGCTTTATGGCTTCGGGAGCTTCCTCGACCACTTAGCCTTCCGCCCGCTCGCCAAATGCTATCAACATTGGATTCCGCGCATCGTTCGCCACGGCGTCCATAATATGCTGTCGAATTTGGATGAGCCGGACATCGGCGTAAACGACCTGCTGCAAGGCAAGCCGATGAAGGCAGGCGCAGCGGCGTTTCGATTTGGGGTCAACACCACAGTAGGCGTGGTTGGCGTCTTCGACGTCGCCGCCCGCGTCGGCGTCGCCCACCACGACAATGACGCCGGGCTCACATTGGGCGACTATCACATTGGCGCGGGGCCTTATGTTTATGTTCCCCTGGCCGGCCCCAGCAGCGTGCGCGATCTGGTCGGGGTTGGCGTCGACTTCGTGCTGGACCCGCTCAATATCGTGAACTTCAATGGCAGCAACATCCTCTTTAACACCCAGATGGCGGCCGGCGCGCTAGACGCGCGCGTCGACGCCGATGAGGATCTTGTGGAGCTCGACAAAGTCGCAGCCGATCCTTACGCCACCGAGCGCTCGATCTATTTGCAGACCCGCGAGGCCGAGCTCCACAATCAAGGCGTCAACGTCGAGGCCATGCCCGACATTCCCGACCCTCAAACGTCGGCGCCTGCGCCTTCACCGAGCCCAGGCGCTAACACAGCCCGTCAATGAATAAAGTCATCCTGTGGCTCGGCAATTGGGTGGCGCGCATCATCTTTTGGGCGTGCACACGGGCGAAGCTGGTCAGCGCCGTCGCCGGCGCCTTAGCGATCGCTGCAACCATCTACACTTTTGCAAACTTCGATATCAGCACCGATCTCGACGCGCTGCTTGACGCCCATTTGCCTTGGCGGATCGAGGCGCGCAACCTTGAACATTCCTTCCCTGACCAAGGCGAAGACATCACCGTTATCGTCGACGGGTCCACCCCGGAGCTGGCCGAGCAAGCTGCGGCGCGCCTGACCCAAGAGCTTGCCCGACACACCAACGTCTTCCGTTCGGTCGAGCGCGCCAATGGCGGTCCGTTCTTTGACCGCGAAGGGTTGCTCTATGGCGCCACCGCCGAGGTGCGCCAATCCATGCAGCACCTCATCGCCGCCCAGCCGTTCTTGAGCCAAGTGGCGAGCGACCCCAGTTTGCGCGGTTTGCTGGCTAGCTTGGACTTGGCGCTGACCAATCCCGCCTTGAGCGTCGACGCGCGCCAAGGCCTGAACTACGCCATTGACGATATCCAATCGGTCATCGCCTGGGCGCCCACCGCGCAGCCTCGCTATCTTTCCTGGCGTGGCTTGTTGGGAGATCACAGCGAGCAAGCCTCTGACTGGCGTCAATTCATCGAGATCCTGCCGCGCTTGGATTATTCCTCTTCAGCGCCCGGGCGCGCGGCGACACACACCATCCGCAAAGCCGAGCGATTGCTGCACATCGACGAGGCCCACGGCGTGCGCGCGCGCATCACCGGCTCGACCCCGATTGCCGACGAAGAGCTCGCAACTCTGGGCGAATCCACGGGCGCGGTTGGGATCGTCATGCTGGTTTGCATGCTGGCGATCCTTTATCTCGCAACCCGCTCGGCGCGCGCCGTTGGCGCCATGCTGGCGACGGTCGGCGCCGGCGCGGCTATAACGAGCGCGTTCGGACTTGCGCTCTTGGATCGCTTCAACCTGGTCTCGATCGCCTTTTTGCCGCTCTTTGCCGGATTGGGGCTCGATTTCTGCATCCAAATCCATGCTCGCGCGCGCGCAGAACGATCGACCCCGGAGCTCGGCAAACGGCTTGCGGCGGCGGGACAAGGCGTCGGCGGGGGCTTAACGCTTGCCGCCGCGGCCATCGCCATTGCGTTCTTTTCCTTTATTCCAACCGCTTATCGCGGCGTTTCTGAACTCGGCATTGTGGCGGGCTTCGGCATCGTGGTGGCGTTCGTTCTCTGCATCACTCTCTTCCCGGCTTTGCTTACCCTCTTTGGCGCCCCGCTTGAGAACGAACGCGAGCTGTCGATGCTGCGCCAGGGCGATCGTTTTTTGTCGCGACACCGCTACTTAGTCTTAGGACTGGCAGCACTTGCGGCTTTGGCGGCCTTGCTGGCCTTGCCTCGCACCGTGTTCGATTTCGATCCGATGCGGCTGCGCAATCCCCATACCGAAGCCGTGCAGGCCTATTTCGAACTCGCGAGCAGCGCCGAGACGACGCCGAACACCGTCAATTTGACTGCAAATACTCTCTCCGAAGCCAACACCCTTGCCCATCGCCTGCAAGCGCTCCCCAATGTTGGGGCAGCGCTTACACTTGCTTCGTTCGTGCCCACCGAGCAGGCCGACAAGCTTACGCTCATCACTGACGCGCACACGCTGCTTGAGTTCACTCTCGACCCGTTTGTGATCGCGCCGCCGCCAAGCGACGCCGAGATGGTCGCTGCACTGCGCCACACCTCCGCCAATCTGCGCGCTTATCGGGGAGACGATGACGAACGCCTTGAGCTCTTGGCGAGCGCGCTTGATGGGCTGGCGCGGGCGCCCGCGCCCTACCGGGCCCGCGTCGAAGCCTTGTTGATGCAAGGACTGGGCACGGCGCTGTCGCAAATATCGCAATCCCTCTCCGCCGGACCGGTGACGATGGAGAGCTTGCCGCCATATTTGCGCAGACTTTGGCTTTCGCCCTCGGGCCAAGCGCGGGTTGAGGTCTCGCCCGCCAAGCCCTTGCTCGACATGGCCGCTACCGAGCGTTTCGTGAGCGCGGTTCGCACCATCGCGCCCAATGCTTCCGGCGATGCTGTGACCGTCGTTGAGTCTGAGCGCACGATTTTGGGGGCCTTTGCCTTTGCTGGAGCGATCTCGGCGGCGATGATTGTGGGATTGCTCATCGCGGCTTTGCGCCGTTGGCGCAGGGTTCTGGTGGCCGCCGTCCCGATTGTGCTTTCAGGCGTGCTTACGTTTGGGATTTGCGCGCTGATGGGATTGTCGATCAATTTGGAAAATATGATCGCCCTGCCGCTGCTTTTAGGCGTTGGGGTGGCGTTCAACATCTATTTTGTGGCGGCTTGGCAGTCCCAGCCGCCAGACTTGTTTCAGTCAAGTTTAAGCCGCGGGATCTTCTTTAGCGCGCTCACCACGGGGACGTCGTTTTCTGCGCTCACCTTATCGGCCCATCCGGGCACCGCCAGCATGGGCGCGCTTCTGCTCATCGCGCTTGCCTGGATCGTCGTCACTTCGCTTTTCGTCTCGCCGGCTCTAGCCAACGTGTTTTCGACGCAAAGCGAAGCAACGCCCGATCGCTGAAGTTGGCGCTAAGCCTATTTCAAAGCTTGGGTCGCATGGTCTATGCGCGCGGCTATTGCCGCAGCAGTCTGGGGAGTAGAGGCAAGGTCTGCGCGCTGGGTCGTGAGCTGGCTAACACCGTTATAATAGACGTCGATGATGCGCCAGGCGCCGCCATAATTGCGCAAGCGATAGTCTAAATGATCCGGCGCACCGGTTTGGTGGACGACCTGGGTGTGCACGAGCTTGTCAGGGCCGCGTTCTTCGACGTTTGCTGCAACATTAAACTGCTCACCGGTGTAGGAATCAAATTCATCCGCAAAGCGGGCAATCAAATACCGACGCAACGCTGCGGTGACGCTGCTCTGGTCGCTCTGCGAAAAACCAGACCAGGCTGGGCCGACCACAAAGGCCGCCATCACATCGACGTTGAAATCGGCGCCGATGGCGGTTTGCAAAGGCGCGCCGTTGGCGTGCATCGAGGCCATCAATGCGTCATCGAAGTTGGCGACGGTTGCAACTGCGGGATCGCTCGCTTGCGCCCAGGCAGGAGAACAAAGCGTTACCATTGCAGCGACTAAGAACGCACGCATAACAATACTCCTGCACGATTGATGGTTGCGAACGGGATTAGCCAAACGCATTGGATTTGGCGACACTTGACCTGTTCATCGCGACAATGACGCCATGAATCCCCCTACACCTCAAGAGCGGCGCTGCTCACTGCCGCCACATTCGTGG
>Ga0209698_10003781_pt1 | contig 16717 bp, 15 predicted proteins | sample LitLauG_LLR_2012_FD_187203 | JGI IMG/M metagenome (GOLD analysis project Ga0209698, IMG submission 187203) | Freshwater sediment microbial communities from Pennsylvania, USA - Little Laurel Run_MetaG_LLR_2012 (SPAdes) (version 2) | ecosystem: Environmental > Aquatic > Freshwater > Creek >...
CGATCAGTCCCGGAGTCAGCACGAAGCACCATGCGGGTGCCGCGTCGAAGCGTTGCGGCCACTGCGCGTCCATCGCCGCGCGCGCCGCCGCCAGTTCGCCGGCGAGCCAATCGTCCCAGGCATCGACAAAAACCGGTGGCAGACGCCGCGTGACGAAGTCGCCCACGGCGGGAATCTTGCCGTACCAGCCCGCGGGTGCATCCCGCTGCGGCGCGCCATCCGGATCCTGGCTCACCTCAGCCTCCCGGGCAGGCGAAGCGTTCCAGGGCCGGCAGCCGGAACGGATCGGCGCCGGTTTCGCTGTCGACATCGAATCGAGCCTGCCGCCCCTCCAGCGTGAACACCACCGTGTAGTGTCCGGGCGCGCTGCCCGGCGCTACCGCGGCGCGATCGAGCAGACGAAACAACGCCCACGGACCGTCAAACGCCGGGGTCGGCGCGCCGCTGGGCGCCGGTTCGGCCACGACGCGGGCCTCACCGCGAACTCCCGGCCAGGTAATGAGCGTGCGCCGCAGCGGGCCGTGCGCGTAGCGCACGCTTTGCCCGTCTATCGTCAGCGTGATCCGGTCCATTCCCGGGTCCAGGTCCAGCGGCGTGAACCCCAGGCGCAACTGCGCATCGCGCCGCCCGCCGGAAAAAAAGACCTCGCGGATGCGTGCAGCAGCCTCGAAACTTTGCAGGTCGGTGGCGCTCGGTCCGGTGCGCGGATCGCGGACGGACCAGGGTTCGGTACCCATGTCGACGGTGCCGGCCGGCAGCCGGCCGAATGCCTGGTCGAACGCGCCTTGCGGCGCAAACAGCGCGGCGAAGTCCTGCAGGCTGATGTCCCTGCTGGCACCGCGCTCGAAAGGAAAACGTCCCGGCACGAGCAGGCCGCAGGCTTGCGCCAGGGTATTTGGCGCCAGGTGGACGGAAGGCGTGTTGGGCGCCGGCACGCCGTCAGCCGGCGAATTCGCCTCGACGCTCGCCGTGGGGCTGGGCTGTGGCGGCGTTGCCGCCAGCAAAAGCAAGGCGCGCACCGGCTCCGGATAGCGCTGTGCGGTCTGACGCAGCGCCTGGAGCCGGTCGGCAAGCTTGGCCGCGGCATCGGCGGAGAGCGCTCCTGACTGCGCCATCGCGCGCAGGCGGGCGAGCTCGGCAAAATCCTGGCGGGCGCGCGCCAAGGACAGGGGCGCATCGGCGCCGGCCGCAGCGAAGCTTTGCAGGCTTTGCAGGGACCCGGCGCTGGCGTGGCCGCCGTCGGGCACCGCAGGGGTCGCCACCGGTGCTTGCGCCGCGAGCGCCTGCACCAGCGCCGTCAGGGGACCATCGTCGGCGGCCAAGGCCTTCAGGTTGGGGGCCGCGCTGGCCTCCGGTGTCGGCCGCAATGCGGCGAGGAAGTCGGCCCAGGCGCGGGCGTGCTGTTCGCGGTATCGGTCCAGCACCGCGGCAACGGCCCCATCGGCGGCGGCGCCGGGCGCTTGCGCCGCCGTGCCCAGCACCCAGGGCGCCTCTGCCGCCAGCTGTTGCGCCATCGCGGGCAGCGCCTGGGCCACCGCATCGAGGGCGGCACGCGTGTAGCGGCCGGGCAGCGCCGGCGCGCTCGCATCGCGTCGCGCAAAAAGCACGGCTGCCGATCCCAGTGCCGAGACGGTGAAGTCGCCATAGTCGGACGCAGCCAGCCAGGCGTCGAGCCGGGTCTGCAGGCGTTGCGCGTCCGATTGCGCCTGCAGGCGCGTACGCACCGCGGCCATCAGCGACGGCTCGACCAGCGCGCGCAGCCCTGGCACGCCGGTGGCCAGCAAGGCGTCCAGGTGCGCTGCCAGGGCCGCGCGCTCCGTCGCCTCCAGCGGCGGCGTGGCGCCGTGGTCCCATGCCAGGAGCAGGAGTCCGCGCAAGGCTGCCACGTCAAAGTGCCCAGGGTCCTCGAGCATGGCACTGGCCTTGAGCGCTTCATATTGCAGATCCGCGTCGGCACCGCTGCGCAGCAGTCCTTTGATCGTCGCGGCCACCGCCGGCTGCAGCAGCGCGCGCAACTGGCGGTCGTAGGCTTGCGCGCTGGCCGCGGCAAGCTTTGCGCGTGCGCGCCCGCCGATGTCGTCGGGCCGGGCCGCGGCGGCGGCGCAGTCGCGCGCCAGCGCGCGCGCCGCATCGAGCGCAGCCAGACCGCCCCGCAGCGTGCCGAGATCCGGCGGCGTCTCGCCGGCAGCCTGCACGACGCGCTCCGAAGCCGCCGCCAGGCGTTCGATGTCATCGAGGGTGCGCGCCGAGGCGCGCCACCACATTGCGCCGACCCCGATGGTGCCCAACAGCAGCGCCACCCATATGCCGGTCAGCAGTACGGCCCGTGCGCGTCGCAATGCCGGCCGCGATCCGGCAAGGTCGGCCTCGGCGAAGACCCCCTCGCGCAAAGCGCGCGCAAGAAAGAAGCTTTTGCCGGTGTTCTGGTTGGGCGGCAGGATCCGCTGCGCCAATCCCAGTTCGCGACCGAAGGCCGACAGCAGGCGATCGATCGGCGTACCTTCCTGCATGCCGCTGGTAAGGTATACGCCGCGCAGCCAGTGATCGGCCGGGGCCGCGGTCGACGGGGCGAAGAGCGCCTGCAGGGTGCTGCCCAGCGGCGCCTGGAGGCTGCGCAGGGCCCGGGGCAGCGCCAACAGGCGTGCCCGCCGCGGCACATCGCGCTCGGCCTCGAGGCGCGCGCCGAGCGTCCCATAAAGGTTCTGCACGAGCTGGCCGTATTGGCCGGCGAACGCCGCCGCCGCTGCCGACGGCGCCAGTCCCAGGTCGAAGCCCACGCCCCAGACCTGCTCGCGCTCTTCGCGCCCCAGGCCGGCGAACCACTCCACGAAGCCCGGTAGCAGGTCGCATTTGGTGACGAGTACATACACGGGCAATGCCAGCCCCAGCGTACTGCGCAGTTCCTCCAGGCGCGCGCGCAGGCGCCGCGCCTGCTGCTCGACGTGCGCGCCATCGGCCTGCAGCAGGTCGGCAGCCGAAAGCGCGAGCAGCACACCGTTGAGCGGCCGGCGCGGACGCGAGCGACGCAGCAGATCCAGAAAGGTTTCCCAGCCCAGGCGGTCGGCGACGGCGTCCGATTCGTGCGTGCTGTAGCGCCCGGCGGTGTCGATCAGCACCGCCTGCTCCGCGAACCACCAGTCGCAGTTGCGCGTGCCGCCATAGCCCTTGATCGATCCGCGCCCCAGGCCCGGTTCGAGCGGGAAGCGCAAGCCCGAATTGAGCAGTGCCGTGGTCTTGCCCGCACCGGGCGCACCGATGATCATGTACCAGGGCAGCTCGTACAGGTACTGGCGCCCGAATTTCCACGACCAGGAGGACCACGATCCGCCCGCGCGGCCGAAGCGTGCCGTGCGCAACACCTGCAGGGCCGTGGCAAAGCGCTCGCGCAGCTTTTCGGCATCGGGTGCCGTGGCCGGCTCCGCGGCCGGCAGCAGGCCTTGCACGATCTGCTCGTTGCGCTGGCGTGCGCGCCGCCCCTCCCAGATCTTTTGCAGGAAGTACTGCGCCACGAACACGGCGATCACCAGTGCTCGCACCGCCGGGTCGGCCAGCGGAGCACCGGTGCCCAGGGTCAGCAAGGGACCGGCATACCAGGTCAGCAGGGCGAAGCCGGTCAATCCGGCGCCCGCCAGCAGCCACGGACGCGGCATCACCGCCCCACCTGCAGCTCGACGTCGATGCGACCGTCGCCGCCGATGCGCCGCGCGGCGTCATCGGGCGCCAGCGGTTCGGTGGCCGCGCGCCCGTCGGCACGCAGCCGCCCGGCGGGTATGCCGGCCAGTTGCAGCGCGTCGCCCACGGCCCGTGCACGATCGATGGACAGATCCCAGTCCGAGGGATAGCGCGCCGACCGTGGCGATGCCGCGGCCGTATGCCCGATCACCAGGATGCGGCCCGGTACCTGGCCCAGCGCCGTGGCCAGCGCGCGCAGCAGGGGCGCGGCCTCGGTTCGCAGCTGGGCACTGCCGGCGCCGAAGAGCTGCTCCTCGGGGATGACGACCAGGCTGCGATCGCGTTCGTCGCGCACCACGAAGCGCGGCGCTGCGCCGGTCTGGGCTTGGGCCATCAGCGGCGCCAGACGGGGCACGCCGCCCGAGTCGGCCGGCACTGGCGCGGCCGGCGGCAGCCGCGCCAGCGCTGCGTAGAACGCATCCGATGCGCTGCCCAGGCGCAACACCAGGCCCAGGTAGAGCACGGCCAGCAGCGCCGCGCACACCAGCGCACCGGTCCACAGCGGCAACCAGCTCGCCAGCGCATCGCGCGCGCGCACCGCGGGCCGCCAGCGCGGCGCCAGCACCTGGGCGGCGCCAGCAGCAGCCGCGCCGCGGTGCGGCGCCAGTTGGGCGCGCAGCAGGGCAAGCTCGGCGGCCCCGGCCGCCGCGTTCTGGCGTGCATCAAAACCGAGCCCGAGCACTATGCCCAGCAACTGGCGCAGACCCGCATCGGCCTGGCTGTCGCGCGCCACTGCCAGCAGGCGTTGCACCGGACTGGCGCCGGCGTGCGTGCTGCCCAGCGGTTCCCAGGCGCCGCCGGCGCCCCAGGGCATGGTCGTGGCAATGTCGTCGAGCAGGGCGGCGATCAGGCTCTTGGCCTTGACGATGCGCGCGGCGCCCAGGCCGCTGGCCACCGCCCGCACTTCGAAGGCCTGCAGCTGTTCGTGGATCTTGGCGCGCAGCGGCGCCGGCTGCGGCACGGCGGTGGTCGTACGCAACTCCGGGGCCAGGGCGAGCAAGGTCTCGGCCTCGCGCAGCAGCTCGTTGGCAGGGTCGGCCGGCGCCAGCTCGCGCATGCTGGCCCTAGGGCGCAGTGGCCGACAGCGCTGCCTGGCGTATCGTCGATCCGTCGAGCGCGACCAACACGAGGTTGTGCCGCCCGGCGCTCAGCGGTACGACCAGGCGCCATACTCCGCCCTCCAGGTCGCGAAAGGCGGCGGCAATGCCCAGGGCCCGCAGCGGGGGCGCGAGCGTGCGGTCATGGTGCTGGATGTCGCCCGGGTGCAGCAGGAATTCTTCCGGCGTGCCGAATGCGGCCGACGCGCTGCCGAACAGCGTTTCATAGTCGGCCGCGGCGAAATCCCCTGCGGATCCGAGCGCGAAGATCCGCACCAACACGGGTGCTGCCGTCCCGTGCGCGCCGGGATTGAGCGCCGGCCCGCCGACGATCGTCAGTTCCACGGCCGTGCCGGCCGCCGCTGCCGCGCTGTCCTGCGCCAGTGCCCCGGCGCTGAGCAGGCAAGCGGCCAGCGCCGCGCCGGCTGGGCCACGGCGCCGGGCCCAGCCCATCAGGCCGCGGCTCCGGCCGGCGACGGCGATCCGATCCAGCAGGCGATCGCCGAATGATTGTCCTGGCGCGGGTCGGCGCGTTGTACGGTGGCCTGGCGCATGCGCTCGAGCCAATCCTGCGGATCGGCCGACTCGCCCAGCAGGCGCGCGATTTGTGTCGCGCCCAGCCCGCTCCACCAGCCGTCGCTGCAGAGCAAGAAGGCGTCGGCCGGCTGCAAGGGCAGGGCCGTCGAGACGTGCGGTTCGATCTCGTCGCCCGAGCCCAGAGCCGCCAGCAGCACGCCGTGTTGCGCCATTTTGGGCGGGTTCGCGGGGTCGACCACACCGGCGTCGATCATGGCCTGCAGTACGCTGTCATCGCGCGTGATCTCGGCCAGTTGCCCGGCGCGCCAGCGATACAGGCGCGAATCGCCGACGTGGCCCCACAGGGCTCGGCCCGCGGCCGTATCGATGACCAGGGCGACCACGGTCGCATACATGGCGGTGGCCGGCTGGTCGGCCCCGTGCGCCCGCTGGGCGGCCAGGACCGCATCGTGGGCGTCGAGCAGCAGCTCCGCAAGATCGGCCGGATCGACCGGCGGCCGGCCGCGAAAACCCTCCAGGACCCGGTCAACCGCCACGCGCGCGGCCACGGCGCCATCGCGGTGGCCGCCGGCGCCGTCGCACAGCACCAGGCACCAGTGCCCGTCATGCTGCTCTACACCCAGGCAATCCTCGTTGCGGGTGCGTGCGCCGATGCAGGAAAGCTGGGAGACTTGTATGCCCAGCGGCATCACCGTGGCGGCTCCCCGTCGGCGGCCTCGAGGCTGCGCACCTGGGCCTCGTAGGCGCGCAGGAATGCCTCGCCGAACAGACGCTGGAAATCCTCCTGCGCCTCGCTGCGCAAGGATGCGTAGTGTTCGAGATAGAGCTCCCACAGGCGCGCACGCCGGTGCGCCGGCACCAGCGATTCGAACACCGAGCGCGAACTCAGGCGCCCGTCGAGCTGTGCCGGGTCGAAACGGTCGAGCACAGCCTCCAGGGCCGAGCGCATGCCGGCCATCACGCCGACCTGGTGCGACTGCAGGTCGGCCAGGGCATCGCGCAGGGCGGCCGGTCCGGCCAGAAAGCCGCGGGCGGGCGGTTGCAGCAGCAGCTTGAGCGCGATGGCGGCATCGGGCGCGAACTTCAACGGGTTGTTGCCGCGCACCTGGATCATCGTCATCTCGGCCTGCATCTCGCTTTTGGCCACGGCGCGCATCGAAATCAGGTGGTGGATGCCCTCGACCGCGATCCTGGTCATGGAGCCTATGACGGCCATCAGCTCCGGAGTCGGCCCGTTGGGCAAGGCCAGTTCCACGCCTGCGCCCTGCACGAAAGCCTGCCACAGGGCATCGCCCGCGGCGCCGGCAGGTGCCGTGCTGGCCAGAGGCAGGGGCCCCGGCGAGGCCTGGGCGGGCGCGGCCGGCGCCACCGGCGTGCCGGTGCGGCCACGCAGGATCGTGGCGCTGGTCTCGTCGTGCTCGAAAGCCACCTGCAGCCGGTAGCCGCCGATGCGCAGTTCGTCGTTGTCCTGCAGGGCCACGCGCATGCCCGAGCTCAGCGGCCGGCCGTTGTGCAAGATGGGGTTGGCGGCGCTGAGGTTTTCGATCCAGTACTGGTCGCTGCCGTGATGCACCTGCGCCTGGACCCGCGAAATCATGCGCTCCGGGTCGGGCAGGGTGAAGGTTACGTTGTCGGAGCGGCCGATCTGTCCGCCGCGCTCGTCGAAGCGGCCGATCAGCGGCCGGCTCATCGGTTCGTCGTTCAGCGACAGGCCACGCAGAACGAGGCTCATGGTGATTTCCTGTGAAGCGGCGCCGGGACGCGCCGCGGGCTGGTGCCGGGCGGCGACCACCGCCCCGGGTGGCCAAGTAGACCGCAATTCGGTGCGCCCGCGCAAGTCACTAAAGTCATACGCGGCCGCGCCCGCGCGGGACTAGCGCGCCACGCGTTCGACCAGGCGCACGAGCTCGCGTGGCTGCAGGGGCTTGTGCAGGATGACCAGGCCGCTGGCATGGGCCATCTGCAGCAGGGCCGGCGAAGTGTCCCCGGTGATCAGGACCGCCGGCGTCGACTCGCCGCAAACGGCGCGTACCGCACGCACCGCCTCGATGCCGTTTTGCTGGCCGCGCAGGCGCCAGTCGGACAATATGAGGTCGATGGGCGCCGTCGCGCCGCGCGCCAGTGCCACGGCCTCGTCGATGGTGGCCGCCACCAGGACGTCGACCTGCAGCGGGCGCAGCAATTCGCGCGTCGCCTCGCGTATCGCCCGCTCGTCGTCTATCAGCAGCACCGTCACGGTCGCGATCGCGCGCGGCGGCACGGTGTCGGCCTCCAGCGGCGGCGCCTCGAGCGCGGCGCGATCGCCGGCCGGCACGAGGATGCGGAACATGCTGCCGCGCCCCGGTCGCGAGTGCAACTGCAGCGGGTGCTCGAGCAGCGCGCACAGGCGTTGCACGATCGCCAGCCCCATGCCCAGGCCGCGCCCCCGGTCGCGCTCCGGGTTGTCGACCTGGTAGAACTCCTGGAACACGAGCTCGAGCTTGTCCGCCGCGATGCCCACGCCGGTGTCCCACACCTCGAGTGCAACGCCCGTGCCATGGCGCCGTGCCGCCACCAGCACGCCGCCGCTGCGCGTATAGCGCAGCGCGTTTTGCACCAGGTTGGCCAGCACCCGTTCGAGCAGCAGGGGGTCGCTGTGGACGACGCGGCGCGCGGCGCGAAAGCGCAAGGACAGTTCGCGCGCCTCGGCGTCGCCGCCGAACTGCTGGTACAGCCGCCGGAACAGGTCGCGGATGGCAAAGGCCTGGGGCGCCTTTTGCACCACGCCGGCATCGAGCCGCGAGATGTCGAGCATCGCCCCGAAGGAGGTTTCCAGCGCCTCGATCGCCTCCATCATGTTGCGCACCAGCGGCTTCTCCGGGACGTCCTGCAGGCGCTGGTCCAGCGCGGCGCAGAACATGCCCAGCGCATGCAGCGGCTGGCGCAGGTCGTGGGCCGCCGAGGCCACGAAGCGCGTCTTCTCCCGGTTGGCGCGCGCCGCCACATCGATCTGGGCGCGCAGCTGTTCGACCAGGTCCTCGTTGGTGTAGCGCGCCGCGGTGCCCAGCGCCAGGGCGTCGTTTTGCTCCAGCGCCAGACGCAGCAGCACCAGAAGGAAGGTACCGGCCAGCGCGGTCAGCAGCACCGAATTGCCCGATCCTTGCAGCGCCAGCATGACCAGCAGCGGACCCAGGGCCGGCAGCAGCGACAGATAGATCGCCGGCCGTGCCGCCGCCACCAGCGGCGTACACAAGCCCGCGGCGGCCAGCCAGATCGCCGTGCACAGCGTGTTGGCGGCCGGGTCGCGCGCCAGGAAAAGCACCGGGCCCGCGCCCCAGGCGGCCGACGACAGGGTCAGCAGCAGGCGCCAGGCGGCGCGCAGCCGCGCCACATCGGTGGCGTGGTCCAGGCGCCCGGGGCGCAACAGCGCGAAACGGGCGCCGGCCAGCAGTACGCTCAGGCAGCACCAGGCCCAGGCCGCCAAGGCAATCGGCCGACTCTCCAGGGCCGAGGCGACGAAGAGGCTGGCCAGCATCAGCGTGACGGCGCCGCGCCGGTCGCCGGCGTAGGCGACGCGATACAACGCGGCGGTGACGCGCGCGTCGGCCGCCGCTGCCGCCGCACTCATGGGGCCTCGTGGCGCGTGGCGCGCGGCCGGCGCACGGGGCTGGGGCGCAAGGCGCGCACGGTGTCAGTGGAACAGGCTGATCAGGTGCGCACGCGACTCGACGTCGAGCGCCAGCAGGATCGCCGACACGTAGTTCTTGACGGTGCCCAGGGACAATTCGGTTGCCTGGCTGATCTCCTGGTTGCTGCAGCCCTCCAGGATCAGCTCCATGATCTGCAGGTGCCGCGGGCCCAGTTCGGCAACCCGATCGTAATGCGCGGTGCCCGCCAGCTTGGGAAAGCGCTCCGATATGGTGGCACGCCCGGCAGCCGGGGCGGCATCGAGCAGAGACAACAGCGCCGCCTTGACCTGGTCCGGGGTCCAGGACTTGAGGAGGTAGCCGACCGCACCCATGGTCTGCGCCTGGCGGATCACGAACTCGTCCTGGGTGCCGGTGAGCATGGCGATGGCCTGCGCCGGGAATTCGTCGCGCAGCACGCGCAGCCCCTGCAGGCCCTTGGAATCGACCAGGTTCAGGTCCAGCAGCACCAGGTCGTAGGGACCCTCCTCGCGGCAGGCCGCGCGCGCCTCGTCCAGGGATCGGCAGGGCCGGATCGTGCAGTGCACGCTGTCGAGCGACTCGAGCAGAACGCTGGTACCGAGCCGGACCAGGTCGTGGTCCTCGACGAGCAGGATCTTCTTGTGCGGTTTCATCGGCATGTCCTCGGGCCAGCGGCTGCGACGGCGCCGCGGCCACGCGCAGTTTACGGATTTTGCGCCGGCGCCTCGGGGCCGGCGGCGCCTCAATTCTGGTAGGCCGGCGTCTGCATCTGCACCGTGGCCACGGTGCGGATCGGCACCCGGCCCCAGGCGTAGAACTGTGCGCAGTCGCCGCTCAGGTTGGCCAGGCCGCCGCGTCCGAAGGCCGTGAGCCCGCTGTCCGTGCCGCAGCGCAGGGACTTGAACAGCACGGCCATCAGCGGCACCTTGAGCGGGTAGGAATAGGTCACCTCGATCTTGAGCGTGTTGGCATCCTGGATCGAAAGTCCCGAGCTGGGCCCGGTGACGGTGTGCGGTCGATAGTCCAGGCTGTCGTTGGGAATGTAGACCTGGTTGTGCGCATCGGCGAGTCCGAAATCCTGGAACGCCGCGGCGCTGGGATTGAGCCGCGTGAGGTTCAGCGTCAAGGATGTCGCGGTATCCAGGTTGGCCGCCAGCTTGGCCTGCGTCAGGCGCAGCAGGTCGCTGCTGGTGGTGGCATCCTGATAGAAGGGAACCAGGGCCGCCTGCAGAGCCTTGCGCATCGCATCGACATGGGCGTTGTTCATGGCGCCATAGCGTGCCGCACTGAACGCGGCTTCATTGAGCACCTGCTTGGCGCAGAAAACCAGCCCGAGCTGGATGATGGCCATCACCACCAGGATTGCGAAAGGGCTGACGATCACGAATTCGACCATCGTCATGCCGCCCTGGCGGCGGGCCTTGCGACTGCGGATCTTGACCATGATGGGGCTCCCGGTTCTGCGATGCGGATTCAGTGCGCGGCGCCAGCCGGAGCACCCAGCAGCGGTGCGAGCTGGCGCTGCAGCTGGTCGGCCTGGCTGCGTTCGGCGCTATCGGCAGCCAGGCGCGACTGGGCCGTGGCCAGGGCCGCCTGCGCCTGGGCCAGGCGCGCGAGCGACAAGTTGAGCGCCGCGCGGCCGTTGCCGGTGTCCAAGCTCACGGCATTGAGCAAGGCGGTGGCGGCATCGTCATAGCGGCCTTCGCGCAGCAAGGTGTTGCCCAGCCGAAACCACACCTCGCCGTTGCGCGGCAGCTGCTGCGCCAGCTGTTCGAAGGCCGCCTGCGCCTCGGCGAGGCGCCCGGCCAGATACAGGGCCTCGGCCTGCTGCAACTGGCGCACGCGGTCTTCACCCGCGTGCGGTGCCACGGTCGCCGCCGCGAGCTCGGACGAATCGGCATGCGGCGGTGTGGCACACGCCGAAAGCAAAGCCGCCGCCAGCGTCAGCACGGCGCCGCTCCACCGCGGCTCCCGCCACCGCTCCCAGAGTGAACCTGCCTGCGCAACATGAGCCTTCATCGCCGCGATTCCTTTGTTTGATGCAAACGTGGCCTCAGCATAGTGCGGGACGCGGCTTGGATGCGATAGGACTTTAGTCAATAGGCAAGGGCGCGCGCATCGGCCACGATGCGTTCCGACGGGTCACGCATCGGACGACAAATCCAGCGTAGCCGCCAAAGGGAAGCTAGCGCCCGAACCCGGGCAAACCGAAACCGCTGGAGGAATGGAAAATGAAGAGCACGCAAAGCAATCCCCAAGTCCGCATCCGCAACGCCCGCAGCCAACGCGGCCAGGGCATGATGGAATACGTCATCATCGTCGCGCTGGTCGCTATCGCAGCGATCGCCGCCTACACCTGGTTCGGCCACACGCTGCAGGAGCAGGTATCCGCCGTGGCCTATGGCCTGGCCGGCGACGGGACCAAGTCCACGGCCGCGTCCAAGACCGCCGATACCGATGCCGGCACGTCCGAAACCAAGGCCAAGGCCGCGGTCGGCCTGGCCAACTTCGGCAACGGCGCGACCACGCAGTAAGGGCGCGACTGCTTGCCCCAACGGGGGGTGCGCCCCGGGGCGCACCCCCAAACTCCCCCTTCGAATTTCCGGGAGGTCCCCATGCTCCAAGCCGAACGCAAGCGCCGCGGGCCCCAGCGCGGCCAGGCCCTGCTGTGGTTCCTGGCGATGACCGCGGCCTGCTGCATGATGCTCGCGCTGGTCTACAACGTCGGCCAGGTGTCGGGCGAAAAGGAAAAAACCGTCAATGCCGCCGACGCCGCGGCGCTGAGCGGCGCGCTGACGCAGGCGCGCATCCTCAATTTCGAGGCCTACACGAACCGCGCCATGATCGCCAATGAAGTGACCATCGCGCAGTTGGTCAGCCTGGATTCCTGGGTGCGCTACGACAACACGCTGATGCAGAACATCGCCCTGTATACCTCCTGGATACCGGGCCTCGATTACGTGACGACCCTGCTGGCGCGCGGCACGCAAATCGGCCAGCAGATCATCGACGGCGCTACTACCGTGGGATTGCCCGCGCTCGAGGTCGTCAACACGATCCTGTTGAACTCGCGCGAGGGTGCCAATGCCGTGGGCGTGGTAGCCGCCAGTGCGATCGCAAGCAAGGTGGCGCAAGCCAACCAAACCACCCTGGGCGGGCGCACCGACGCGGCGCCCGAGTTGCCGGGCGGCTTCATGGTCTACGCCACCGCTCGCAATGAGATCTATTGGGCGCGGTTCACCCAGGCCAACACCGGCAATGCGCGCGGCAACGCCAAGGCGGTGATCCTCAATTCGCGCGACGGCTTCTCGACGTTTCGCGGTGCCGGCAAGCTGATAGACGCGATCAATACAGCGGCCTCCTGGTTGCAGTACGTTTTTGCGCCCTATCCGGAGCTGGTCAAGACCTCCGGCGGCACGACCTTGGCCAGCTACGACCATTGGGCCGCGCAGGATTCCTTGGATGCCGAGATACATAGCTTCAGCTGCGACTGGTTCGATTGCGGCTGGTCCACGGACTGGGTGCCGCTGCCGCTGGGTTATGGGCGCGCCGACGCCACGGCAACCAACACGCCCGATCCGCGCCTGTGCCTGGAAAATCCCGACACGCTCAATTGCCGCCTGGCCAGGAGCAATACCAAGCGCTATCGCTGGACCGGTCCGATCGGCGTCGCCGCGCCATCGCAACGCGGCATTCCGAACATCCGCGATCTGGTCGACGCGACCGCCACCGGCAATCCCGGTGATGCGACCCACTGCGGCGCGCTCAACGGCAGCGATGGTCCCGGCTTGTATTTCGTGGCCGCGGTGCAAAAATCCGGCAGTGCAACGATGACCACGCAGCGCATCGGCACGCCGGGCATGAACACAGCCGTGGTGCCCGGGCCCCAGGGTTCGCCCGACCTCAAGGACGCCCTGCAAAACGGCGATCGCCTCACCTCGATCGCGGCCGCCTGCACCTTCTTCCTGCGCCCCGACTGGAACCCGCGCGACCGTACCGAAGGCAAGCTGCCGCGCGCCGACCACAAGCACGAATATGCGAGCCTGTACAACCCGTACTGGCAGTCGCGCCTTACCCCGGTCCTGCCCACGGACAAGGGCGCCTTGTACGTGGCGATCGGGGCCAACCCTGCCTTGACGCTGGTGACGCCATGAACGCCTGCGCAAACCCGTTGCGTGCCGCCCAGCGTGGCCAGTCGATGACCGAATTCGTCGTCGCGATGGCGATCTTTCTGCCGCTGATCCTGGGCATCATCTACATCGGCAAATATTCCGACATCAAGCACCAGGCCATCCAGGCCAGCCGCTACGCGGCCATGGAACGGGCGCTCGATCCCTCGGGCACGCAGGAGTCCGATGCGGTACTGGTGGAACAGACGCGCGCGCGCTTCTTTGAAAACGGCCTGGACAACAACGCGCAAAAAGGGGTGCTCAAAAACCCCGACACCACCGCCGGCCTGGCCACCGCCGGCACGCTCAACCCCCTGTGGACGCAAGCCAACGGGGCGACCATGCTGGCCACATACGGCGATGTCGCCGTGACGCTCAACTCGTCCGACCTCAGCAGCGTGGCGCTGGCGCCGATGAAGCTGGGGCAGGCGCTGCTCACCGGCCTGGACAACAAGGGGCAGATACAGGCGAATGTGGAAGTGGCCATCGCCAATGCCACCGGCTTCGCCCCCCTGTCGGCGCTGAACCTCAAGGTGGCGGCCACCACGGTCATAGCCGGCGACACCTGGAACGCCGGGGGCGCGGCCAATGTCGCCGCCCATCTGGGACCGACAGCCGTTCCCGGCAAGGCAATGAGCGTGCTCGACAAGATTCCCTTCATCGATGTCGTGTTCGAGTGGCTTGCCGACACGCCGGCCCCCCAGCTGGGCTGCGTGCGCCCGGACGTGGTGCCGGCGGCCACGGCGCGCGGCGCGACGTATTCGACAACCGATCCCTGCTTCTGACGAGGACCGCCATGATCGCCTGCCGCCTTAGCGCGCTTTTTCCCGATGCCCGCGCGGTGCGCCGCCTGGCCCTTGCGCTGGGCCTGCTGCTGGCACTGCCGGCGCTGCATGCCCAGGATGCGACCCCCTGGCCCGAGGTGCCCGAGCCCCCGCACGCGGCCGTGCAATGGGTCGCCGACAGCCTGCGCATCGACAATGTACCCACGCGCATCCAGCAGTTCCAGTCCAGCGCGAGCCGCACCGAGGTCGTCGCGTACTACCGCGCGTACTGGTCGGGCGCCTATCCGCAGGCGCCGTCGGTCACACCCTATCAGCAGGCGATCATCGTCTCACAGCGCCACGGGCCCTACCTGATGACGGTCAAGGTGAGCGATGCCGCCGGCGGGGGCAGCAGCGGGCTCATCAGTGTGAGCCGCATCCTGGGCACGCGCGCCGAGCGCAAGGCGGGCGATTTTCCGATGATGCCGGGCGCGCAACTGCTGTCCGTCACCGAATCCGACGACCCCGGCAAGAGCGCCCGCGAGCTCGTCATCGTCCTGCCGCAGTCGGTGCCGTCGGCGCGGCAGTTTTACGAGAGCGCGCTACGCAGTGCCGGCTGGCAGGCTTTGCAAGCCAACGACGTGGCTGCCGGCGCCGGCACCGGCACCGGAGCCTTCCTGAGCTTTGCCCAGGCCGGACGCATGGCGCAACTGAGCATCATGGCCGCGCCCGGCGCTGCCGGCAGCACCTTGGTCGCCAACGTCGTGACCAAAGACACTGGTCCGTCCGTCGAATGAACGGCACGCTCCGTATCGTGAAACATCCTGGAGCAAGCAACATGGTCAAGCCCGCAAGCCTTCTCGATCGGACACGCGCGCCGCTGCGCGTACGCGGCCAGGCGGTTGCCGAATACCTCGTCCTGTGCCTGGTGCTGGTGGCGGTCCTGTTCATGCCGATTCCCGGCACCGGCCAGGCCGCCGGCGCGCTGCTGGCCGGCAAGATCCACGATTTCTACACCTACCTGACTTTTTTCCTGTCCCTGCCCTGAGGAGTTGCCATGGACCTGATAGCAAAGCTGCCCTCGATCAACCGCAACTGGGTGATGCTCGGCGGCGCCATCGTGCTGGGCCTGGCCGCCATGGGCCTGAGCCACAAACTCATCGGCGATCGCATGGCGCAGATCGACGCGGCGGCACGCGCGCAGCACACGATGGTGCGCGTGGTGGTTGCCAACCGCGACCTGGAGCGCGGCCAGCCCATCACCGCCGATGCCTTCGCGGTGCGCGAAATCCCCGCCGAATACCTGCATGCCGGTGCGACCTCGCCGGAAAAATTCGGCGACTACCTGGGCCAGCGGCTGGGCTCCCCGCTCAAGCGCGGCGAGCCGCTGCTCGACGTCTTCCTCGAATCGACGGCGGCCGTGTTCTCGTCCACGCTGGCCAACGGCAATCGCGCCCTCACCACCGAGGTGGACGAGGTCAATTCCATTTCCGGCATGCTGCGCCCGGCCGATCACATCGACCTGATGGTCACGGCCCACGGGTCGGGCGCCAATGCGGCCGAAGTCACCTTTCCGCTGATGTCCAATGTCGAAGTGCTGGCCACGGGCCAGGTGACCCGCAAACGCGACGGCAGCAACCAGTTGCAGACCTTCACCACCATCACGCTGGGGGTCAGCCCCGAGGATGCCGAACGCATCGTCGTGGCCAAGAATTCCGGCAAGCTGACCGCAGTGCTGCGCAACCCGGACGACGCCCGCCCCAACAAGACCGCAGCGCTGAGCATCGACGAAATCCTGCCGCGCAAGGGCGCGGGCCGGGGCCCGGCGCCGGTGCAATACATCGTCGGCGGCCACGGCTGACGGCGCACCGGTCCGGTCGGTCGATCGACAGCGGCCCCTGCGGGGGCCGTTTTTGTTGGCGCCAGTGCCGGCCAGGTGCCTTTGGTCATGCCGCCCCGCCGGGAGGTGTCCTTGGTCACTAGCGCCGCGCGCACCGGCACGACAAGATGAGGCCATACGACGAACACCGATCGCGACCTCACGAAACGGACGCCATGATGAATAAGACGAGCTCGATCCTCCTCGCCGCCGCACTGCTGCTGGTGCGCATTGCCGCGGCCCAGGCCGATGCCCCGAGCGCGGCGGCGGGCGCCACCGACGCCAGCGCCGCCGTGCAGCCGGCCGGCAGCAACGGCGCGGTGAGCCTGTATCACGGGGAAGTGCAGGTGCTGGACCTCAAAAGCGTCGCGCGCATCGCCGTGGGCAACGGCAATGTGCTCAAGGCCACGCTCGCCGACCCGGGCCAGGTGGTGCTGATCGGCGAGGCGGCCGGTACCTCGACCCTGCGCGTATGGCTGCGCAACGGCGCGCAATATTCTTACGAGGTGACCGTGCGCCAGGACGACACCGCGCGCATCCTGCGCGACGTGCAGGACCTGCTGGTGAACGAGCCGGGCCTGAGCGCCAAGCAGGTCGATGGTCATGTCCTCATCGAAGGCGACTACAGTTCGGCCGCGACGGCCGCGCGCATCGCCGCCATCATGAAGATCTACCCGCAGGTCGTGAGCGCCGCGCCGCAGCGCGATCCGGCGCCGTCGGTTGCGCTCGACCGCATGGTGCACATGGACGTGCGCGTGGTCGAAATCCGCAAGACGGCCCTGGAACAGCTGGGCGTGGACTGGTCGCCCCAGGCCAACGGCCCGAATTTGACGGCCAACGCGGCGACGTCGCACAACATCCCGCGCGCAGTCAATGGCGGCCTGTTCGGCAT
>Ga0209698_10003782_pt1 | contig 16715 bp, 9 predicted proteins | sample LitLauG_LLR_2012_FD_187203 | JGI IMG/M metagenome (GOLD analysis project Ga0209698, IMG submission 187203) | Freshwater sediment microbial communities from Pennsylvania, USA - Little Laurel Run_MetaG_LLR_2012 (SPAdes) (version 2) | ecosystem: Environmental > Aquatic > Freshwater > Creek >...
ATCGCACTCTTTGCCATGGCGGTTGCGATGGCCATGTTTAAGCTACCACCCATGCCCGGTGCGGAACGGCATGGCAAAACCAATGACAGCATTTGGCGACACCGTCACTTAATCCTTGGAGCGCTCGGGATCTTTGTCTACGTCGGCGCGGAAGTTTCGATTGGAAGCTTCCTGATTAACTACATCAACCAGCCCGACATTGGAAACATCACGATCTTCGCCGCCGCCCGCTACGTGTCGTACTACTGGTTCGGCGCCATGGTGGGCAGGTTCATCGGCTCCGCCGTTATGCAGAAGGTTCGCGCTGGAACGGTGCTTGGGGTTGCAGCACTCGCGGCGTTCCTGCTCGTCTGCATTTCCATGCTCACCTTCGGCCACTTTGCCATGTGGTCCATCATCCTGGTTGGCTTATTCAATTCCGTCATGTTCCCCACCATTTTCACGTTGGGCATCGCGGAGTTGGGTCCGCTGACGGGCGACGGTTCCGGCCTGCTGATCATGGCCATCCTTGGGGGCGCCTTGATTCCTCCAGCGCAAGGCTGGATCGCAGACCACGTTGGCGTTCACCATGCCTTCATTCTGCCCGCGATTTGCTATCTTTATATCGTCTACTACGCGCTGAAGGGATCGAAACCGGTCACGACTGCGTTGGTCTAACTGCATGGCAGATTCGTTTCCGGCGCCCGGCGTTCCACCGCAAGAAGGATTCCTCGTCGGAGTTGATGTGGGCGGCACGAAAGTGGCCGCCGGCATCGTCGATTCCTCCGGCAAAATCCAGCAGCAATACCGCACGCCCATGTCGGCCCACGGCACAGCCACCGCGGGCCTCGCTGCCGTGTCTACTGCCATCAATGCGCTGATCGCGGAGCATTCCGCGGAATTGGGGACTCTTCGCGGCATCGGTATCTGTTCTCCTGGCCCGCTCGATCCGGTCACCGGCGTTGTGATCAATCCGCCGAATCTACCCTGCTGGCGCAATTTCCCTCTGGCGGCCGAAGTCGCAAAAACCTACGGTGTGCCCGTCCGCGTGGACAACGACGCCAACGCCGCTGCTTTGGCTGAGACGATTTGGGGAGCGGGCCGCGGCTACAAGCACGTCTTCTACGCCACGCTGGGTACTGGCATTGGAACGGGAATTATTTTAGGCGGCAAGATTTATCACGGCCACACGGGTGCGGCCGCCGAGGGCGGCCACATCAGCATCGACTACCGCGGCCCCCAGTGCGCCTGCGGAAAGCGCGGTTGCATCGAGACTCTCGCCGCAGGACCCGCCATCGCAGCGCGCGCCCGTGCCCTGATCGCCGCCGAACCAAACTCGGCTTCCGCTCTCTTGGAACTTGCCGGAGGCTCAGTCGACGCAATCACCAGCGAAATGGTCGGAAAAGCCTATCAGTCCGGCGATCCAGCAGCTCGCCGGGTCCTGCAGGAAACCGCGCAGCTGCTCTCGTTTTGGCTGGGCAATATGATCGACCTGCTGGATCCTGACGTGGTGATCATAGGCGGTGGCGTCTCCCTAATGATGCGCGCCTTTTTCGATGAAATCCGCAACTCATTGCCCAGTTGCTGCGTCAATCCGCGCTGCCAGGAAATCCCGCTGGTGCAGGCCCACTACGGAGCGAATGCAGGCATCGCAGGCGGCGCCGCTCTTTCGTATCTAGCCTAGGTTGGTCCGTGAAGTTGGTGCCGGGACGGGGGGTCGAACCCCGATGAGCCGAAGCCCGGCGGATTTTGAGTCCGCTGCGTCTGCCAGTTCCGCCATCCCGGCTTTAGGTCGTAACCTGAAGAGAAATCAAGCTTAATTGATACTTTCGGGCTTTGCAAATTGCGTCTTTTGACTGTCACTCTGACGGGAAACGTGACTTTCCAGAGGCGAAAATGCAACCCTAACCTGGAGTAGTTCGCTGTAGGAGACGGATCGTGTGCGTAAATCGTCTGATTTCAACGGTCCACAAAGGCGCAGGCGGGAAAATGCTAGCCGACTGGTCCGATCAAAGCGACGCCTTTTGTACCCCGCCCTTGGTCTTCCCCGAATTCACCTTTCCTGATGCTAATTTACTGTCTGCGTCGTTCCGCCTGCGCTGATTGCGAAGTTCGCATTGCCGTTGTAGGTAGCGGCGATGTTGTGCATCCCCAACCCTAGCGTGGAGGTGGCGAAGGTCGCTGTGCCCCCGCTCAGCGCCACGGTCTTCAGGCTTTTTGTGCCGTCTCGGAAGGTTACCGACCCAGTGGGCATGAGGCTAAACTGCGGCGACACGGTGGCGGTGAAGATCACGGTTTGCCCTGGAGTCGAGGGATTCAGCGACGAAACCAGGGCAACCGTGGTTGTCGCCTTGGTCACAACCTGCTGCACTGCTGTTGAGCTACTGGCGGCAAATGCTGTATTCCCGTTGTAGACCGCCGTGATCGACTTGCTCCCGACTCCCAGGTTGGAGGTGATGAAGGTGGCCACACCACCGCCGAGCGTGCTGGTGCCCAGCGTTGTCGTACCATTTTTGAAAGTAACCGTACCGGCCGGCATTCCAAAAGTTGACGAAACCGTAGCCGTGAATGTGAGCGACTGCCCGTAGGTCGAGGGATTCAAGCTGGAAACCATTGCTGTCGAAGTTGAATACTTCGTGATTAATTCGCTGAGCGCGGGCGAAGTATTGCCCGTAAAGTTCGCATCGCCGGAGTAAATAGCGGTGATGGGTTTCGTTCCCGCCGAGGAAAACGTTTTGTTGATACTGGCCTGGCCGCCGCTGACTGTGGCCGTACCCAGGGTTGTCGCGCCGTTCTTGAATGTAACCGTGCCCGTCGGCGAGCCTCCAAACACGCCGCTGACAGTGGCGGTGTAGGTGATGGTCTGATTGATGAAAGCGGGGTTCGCCGAAGGTGTCACCACACCGATGGTCGCCGCCTTATTCACCACCTGGGAGACGGATGAGGAGGTGCTGCTGGTGAGGTTGGCGTCGCCGCTGTAGGAAGCGGTGATCGGGTGCGCCCCCAAGGCTAGCGTGCTGACGTTCAGGCTGGCCGCATTGTTGCTCACCGAGACCCTCCCCAGCGAAGTAACCCCATCTAGGAAGGTAATGGTGCCGGACGCTGAACCGCCAAACTGCGGCGCAATTGCGGCAGTGAGAGTTACAGTCTGGTAAGAAACGGATGGGTTGGGAGAGGCACCTAACGTCACCGTGCTGTTCGCTTTGTTTACAACCAGCAGGACACTTGCAGTTGTGGTCGTGTAATGGACCATATCCGTTGGAGTGAACGTTACCATCAAAGTCTGTGTTCCAACGGCAGGGAGTGTGCCCATCGGTGGGTTGTAGGCGAACGTACCAGGCACGTTGGCGGTGGCGTTCAACTGGGCCGAACTCAAAGTTACGCCGTAGGTGATCGCCACTGGCGTGCTCCATGAGATTACTGGTATGACATCGTTCACCGTCAATGTGAAGCTCTGGATCGCATCCGAGCTCACGCCGTTGCTGGCGGTAATGATGATGGGGTAAGTGCCGCCCGTTCCGGCTGCAGGTGTTCCACTCAACAGACCCGTCGCCGCGTTGAAAGTCACTCCATTGGGCAGTGCTCCCATCTCACTCAAAGTAGGAGTTGGCATCCCGGTCGTCATCACGCTGAAAGATCCCACCGTACCCACGATGAAAGTAGTGACGTTTCCGCTAGTGATGGCCGGCCCTGCGTTCACCATGAGCGTGAAGCTTTGTACCGCATCCGAGCTCACGCCGTTGCTGGCGGTGAAAGTGATTGCGTAGGTGCCGCCTGTTCCGGCTGCAGGTGTTCCACTCAACAGACCCGTCGCCGCGTTGAAAGTCACTCCATTGGGTAGTGCTCCCATCTCACTCAAAGTAGGAGTTGGCATCCCGGTCGTCATCACGCTGAAAGATCCCGCCGTTCCCACGGTGAAAGTAGTGACGTTTCCACTTGTGATGGCTGGTCCAGCGTTTACCATGAGCGTGAAGCTTTGTACCGCATCCGAGCTCACGCCGTTGCTGGCAGTAATCATGATGGGGTAAGTGCCGGTAGTACCCGCTGCTGCTATCCCACTTAGCGACGCGGTGCCATTGCCGTTATCGATGAAGCTTATGCCGGTTGGCAGTATCCCGGCCTCACTTAAAGTAGGAGTCGGGGAACCAGTTGCCATAACGGTAAACGAACCTGCCATTCCCACCGTGAAGGTAGTGCCGTTCCCACTGGTGATCGTGGGTCCTTGATTCACTACTGCGGTTACGTTCTGGGACACCGTCGCTGAAGTGCTGCTCGAGTTTGTCGCGTCACCACTGTATGCGGCCGTAATCTGGTGAGTGCCTTGGGTGAGAGAGGAGGTCGCGTATGCAGCCTGGCCGCCGACCAATGGCGCCGCAGTTAACAGGGTACCGGAGTCGTAAAACGCTACGCTACCAGTGGGTGTTGCGGATGATCCCGAAACTGTTGCGGTAAAAGTCACCGTCTGGCCAGCAACGGATGGATTAGCTGAAGAAGTGAGCACGGTAGCAGACGGCGAACTACCAGCAACTTCGAAATCAGCACGCGTTGTCTGGCCTGCCACGATCGTGAACGAAAAAGTTCCTAGCGGACCAGACGGGCCGGTAATCTGCGCGGAATAATTGCCCGGCGCCAGGTAGTGAAGAAACGTACCATCCGTATTCGTTTCCCAATTGCCACATAGACCGGCAACGGCAATCTGTGGGCTGGGTAGAGCGACCCCGTTAACGGTCACCCAGCCCGCTACGCGGCCCGCAGTCGCGGATATGTCAATGTTCGCGGTTGTGAGCAAACCACCGATAATGGTAACTGGGACACTGTCCGAGATCTGGTCGGCGGAGTCAACGCATCCATTTTGATAGACCAAGACTTGGTAAGCTCCTGGGCCCACTCCACTGAAGCTGAACGCCCCCAAGGCTCCATTCAGGTAGTTGGCGGCAACGAAAGTTGAGCCGCTGTATAGGGCGGCGGTCAGGTTCGCGGTGCCGCTGCCACTGACTGGTGCGCCATTCCATAACAGAGGCGCGGTCAGGTTCCCGGCGTTGAAATTTACAGCGCTGAGGTCCGTCGTTTGTCCGGCGACAATCGTAAAGTTCAGCGCACCGAGAGTTCCTGCACTACCGGCAACATTGGCCGAGTAGCTCCCCGGCGGAAGATAGTGCGCGAATGAGCCATCCGACAGAGATTGCCACTGCCCACACAACCCTGAAATCGATATACGCGGATTTGGAAAAGGGCTGCCGTTCACCGTAATAACGCCTGTCACGCGGCCCGCCGTGCCGGAAATGTCAACGTTGGTTGTGAGAGTCCCACCAGTAGAGGTGATCGAAGTGGAGCCGAGTTGGTAGTTGGGTTGGGAGCAGCCGTTGCCGTAGATATTCAAGTTATACGTGCCTGACGGTATGCCGGTAAGGCTAAAGCTGCCGTCGGAGCCAATATAGCTCCCGGCGATATTTTGAACGAAAGCAAAAAGGTTCGTAACGCCGAGCCCGGAAACGGGCGCTCCATTCCAGAGCACCTGACCGCTCACCACGGTGGTATTGACGTTGACTATGCCGACATCCGTGGTCTGCCCAGCACTGATTGTAAAATTGAAAGTGCCAATGCTGAAGCCACTGGAATTGTTGACTCTAGCTGTGTAGCTGCCCGGCGGCAGGAAATGTGAGAACGTGCCGGTCGGCCCCGTCTGCCATTGGCCACACAGTCCATCTATCGATATGTTTGGCGACGGCATGGGTGTGCCGTTCAGATAAACTGTCCCCTGCACACGCCCAGCCGTAGAGGTGAGATCAATATCATCTATTACTGTGGCGCCAGCGGGAACGATTGCACTGCTGCTACCTAGCAAGTAGGTAGTCAGGGCGCACCCGTTGCCATATACATTTACCGCGTAGGAACCAGCCGCGATTGAATTGAACGTGAAACTGCCGCTTGAATTGATGTAGCTACCAGTTACCGCTGGCACGAGCACGAAGATAGTGCCAGTACCGTTCCCCTGGACCGGCGAGCCATTCCAGTAGAGCGTGCCCGACAAATTTCCAGCGCTAGTAGTCTGCGGACTTAGCCGAGGCGGCAATGTGGTGATGACAAGGGCGACGATAAGCCAAAGCCCAAGCTTGGAGGCCAGTGGCCGCGGTACGCGACGGCCGGTTTGCAATAAGAACTGACGAATGGCAAATATCAACGCTTGGCTCCCTAGCGGCCAGAGGTCTATTGCCATGGGGGACAATACCTTAGCCGGAATTTCTTTTTGACCAAAACCGGGGGCTAGCTACTTCCTATGCCCAGTCTCATTAGAGTGCAATGATCTAGCGGCATCTCCATGGTTCAAAACGATACTGACTATACACCTGTCAGCTATTCACCGACAGTGTGAAAGAATTTTCATACGGATCAGAATCTGCGACGTAGGTTGAGAACTTTTGCCTTCCAGACCGTATGTGGTTGGAAGTAATAGAAAAGAACCGGCCTAAGCCGGACGAGCTTAAGCATGCCGCGCTCTTTTGAGTCCGCTGCGTCTGCCAGTTCCGCCATCCCGGCTTTGGGAGGGTGTCTCATTGTAAAGCAGTCACTTCTCCCATCAACTGAAGGACCTATCGAGCGCTTTCCAAAATTCTTCGCAAGATATTCTCATAACGAAACCAAATGCGGCTGGGCATGCCTTTTGATACACTTCGCTTTCGCACAATCCTGAGGTTTTATGAAACCAAGCATTCTATTCGCTCAAGTTGGAATTTTTGGCGGTGCTCTTGTGGTTGCATCGCTGGTGGGTGCGCAAAACGCAGCGTCGCCCTCGGCCAAGACGACGGAGCAGGCCTTCAAGAATATCCAGACTCTCAAGGGCATTCCCGCCGATCAGCTCATTCCGACGATGCAGTTCATCGCCAACTCGCTCGGAGTCGATTGCGAATACTGTCACGTTCACGGCGCCTTTGATAAGGACGACAAGAAGCCCAAGCAAACTGCGCGCAAGATGATGGAAATGATGTCGGCCATCAATAGCTCGCATTTCGAAGGTCATCGCGAAGTGACGTGCTACTCCTGCCATCATGGAAACGCGCATCCGATTGGAATTCCGCTGATTGCAGCCGCGACCGTCCCTCCGGCCCATCTTGAACCGTCTAAGGCCGCCGACGCGAAGGGTCCAGGGGACCAGAAAGCAGAGAATCAGAAGACAGAGGATCAGCAAGCAGCAATAGATCCAGCCGTAGAGAAATCCGCCATCGACAAGACACTCGAGAAATACGTTGCTGCGCTGGGCGGAGCTGGAGCCATTCAAAAGGTCAGCAGCCGGATTGAGAAAGGGTCGGCCGACCTCGGTGGCCGGACCTTTCCGGTGGACATTTTCGTGGAGTCTCCCAGCAAGCGATCGAGCGTAATGCACCTGCCGAACGGGAATAGCGTCACCGCCTGCAACGAAGATGCCGGCTGGATGATCTCGCCGGATCGCCCTTTGCAGTTCATGAGCCAGCCCGAAACGGAAGCCTACCAATTCGACGCGGACCTCCATCTTCCGCTGCGTTTGAAAGAGATTTTCAGCGAGTTTCACCTGCTGCCGCCGCAAGCTGTCGACGGACACCCGGCTACCGTCGTACAGGCGATTCATCCGGGCAGGCCCCCGGTCGAGTTCTATTTTGACGACCAGTCTGGGCTGCTGGTTCGGCTTGTTCGGTACATCGATACCCCTTTGGGCCTGAACCCTACTCAAATCAACTACGCGGATTATCGGGAAATCGGCGGAGTGAAGACTCCTTACCGTTGGACCATCGCCAGACCCCGTGGGCAGTTCACAATCCAGCTCGATCAAGTGCAACAAAACGTCGCAATCCCCAAAGAAACGTTCGTAGTCCCGGAGCAAAAACCGCCGTCTCAGTAGAGGATTCTGCGTGTTGAATCGCGCGAAAAACGGGAGTAGTCTAAGTGCGTACGAATTTCGGGAACGATCCCTGCACGCGATACGACCGCGGTTTTGTTCGTAAATCTGGAGGTATTCCCATGAAGCGATTCTTGTTTCTCTCGGCTGCACTTTTGACGCTGTCCCTCTCAGTATCGGCGTTCGGCGACGACCAGCAAAAAGCGGAAAAGCTGCTGCACAAAGTTACTGCAATGGCCACAGACGCCACGGGCCGCCGCGTCGTCAGTATGAGTGTGGCCGACATGCTCGGAGCCAAACGTCCCGATCTGGTGAACGAACGCAGAACGATGGGCATCAGCTATGGCGATCTTTTCCTGGCGCATACCCTCGTGAAAAGCGGGGCCAAGATGGAAGATATTGCCGCTCAATTGAAAGCCAAGAAGAGCATGGCGGACATTGCGAACGATCAGCACGCCGACTGGAAGCAAATTGCCTCGGACGCCAAGAAGTTAAACAGCAAGATGGAAGACACTCTCTATAAGCACTTCATGAAGCCGAAGGCCGATGTCGATCGCGATCAGGCAGACCAGTACGATCCGAACTACGACGGCGTCACGGCTGACAACGACGTTTCAAAAGAAGAGATTGCCGAGGCCGAAGATACCTACGGAAAATTGCACGACCAGGCGGTTAAAAATGGGGCAGCCCAAGGTCTCGACACAAGCACCGAGAAATCGGCCCGGGGACTTCGCGGAGATCCAATCGGGAATTCACCGGGTTCGCATACTGACTCAAAGACATCAGGGCCCAACTAGAAATCCTGCAGCCCGGTAGAGATTGTTCATTTCGGAATAGCCGCATCGGAACTCACCACCCGGATTTGGTGATCCGTGAACTCCACCGGGATATCTTCGACCCGGGCTTTCGGCATGTGGCAACTCACGCAATCCTTGCGAGCTACCGGACAAGCCGACCCCGGGTGATCGGCTGTCACCTTGGCGTCCTTGGCATTCACATGACAACTGAGGCAGCGCGAATCATAGTAAGCCGCCTCACGCTGCAAAGGCGCGTGGGGATCGTGGCATGCTGTACAAGTCAGCCTGGTATCCCCCTTACCCCAGCAGCGACTGTTCTCGATGCGGTACGGAGGAAACCGCAGAGACTTAATTCCCGTCGCGCCGCTCAGTGTTACGTCCCACCAAGTGCGGTGGCATGCGCCACAGAAATCTACAGAATCCACCGGATTCAGGTGGCGGGGATTCATAATCATCGTCGTCCCCTGCTCTGCGAGTCCCGCTTTCACCGCTGCGATGTGGTCAGCCGCCGGGCCATGGCAGGCCTCGCATGTAACGCCCGGAATAGACAGTTCAGGCTCGAACCGGTCGTTCGTGAATGATGCGGTGTTGTGGCAATTGAAGCAGCCTTGTACCTCGCTGCTAGTGAGATGCCTGCCAATGGCTTTGTCCATCGATTCAGGCACGGCGTGCGGCTGGTCGACGGTGAAATCCCACCTGCCCGCTTCAGGATAGTAGGTGAGCGGCGCCATGAAGGTGCCTCCGTTCTTCTCGAACAAGAACGACTGCCCCATGCGGATGCCGAACGCCCATTGCAACGGTACTGAAAACGATGCGGCTCCGTCTCCTACGGAGTAGGTTGCGGTGGGGCCGCTGTGGTTCGCTTCGTAGGCGTAGGGGCCAAGTTTGTAACTCAATGGATGTTTCGCCAGATGCTCCGAGTCGACCGCGCGCGCCGTTGTTTTCGCCATTGAGCTGGATCTTTGGCTGGCCACAATGTCGGCGTGGCACTTCACGCACGCCTCATCCCCCACAAAGGCGTCCCGCGGGTAACTTCCCTTCGTAGGCCACCATCCAGGCTTGCGCACACGGTCTTCCGTGGCCTGTTGGTCCGCGAGAGTGGCCGGGTGAGCTTGCGGTGCCGCCTGGCTCCCAAGTTTCGGGATCCACGTACCGAGGAGAAGGGCCGCTACGCAACCGCCGAATTTGAACGCACGATTCACAACCTCACCGGACCTTATCCCGGGTCACAATACCTTCGCCTTCTTTCACGATATAGAACCGGTCAGCCGCAAGGTTTTGCAGAACCTGAGTGCCCCCGGAGGGCCAGCGGATTTCAACCCGATCTGCTTTGTCGTTGGTTCCCAATCCGAAGTGCACCCGCAAATCATTCTGTGAAAGATAGCTCCCGCCGCTGCGCACTTCGTCGATTTGCGAGAGCGCGCCCGCAACCACTCGAACCTTCGCTCCCAGAGCAAGCCGGTTACTGCGAGTCCCCACGAGCTGCAAAGTAATCCAGTGATTGGAACTCGTGCCCTCGTTATGCAGGATCAGTGGCGATCCGTCAATGTTTTCCACCACCACGTCGACTCTGCCGTCGTTATCGATATCTCCGAAAGCCGCGCCCCGACTGGGTTGCGGTACCGTTACGGCGGAGCCGACGGAATTGCTGATATCCGCGAACGTACCGTCGCGCTGATTGAGAAAAACGAGCTTCCGCTGGCGATACTTTGAGCCCGTGGCCAGCGCATCCACCTGCGGATAAACATGTCCATTTACGACGAATAGGTCTGGCCAGCCGTCGTTGTCAAAATCCACGCAACCCGTGCCCCACCCCATATAGGGAATCGTGATCTGTCCGATACGTGCGGCATACGCGACATCTGTGAACGCCATGTTGCCGTCATTGCGAAATAGCGAATTGCTCTGATCCTCAAAGTTTGTGACGTGAATCGAAAAGCGGCCCGTGTGATTGAAGTCGCACACAGCAACGCCCATCCCGGCCATTTCCCCGCCGTCACTGCTTACAGCCGTTCCAGAAAGATAGCTCACATCCGCAAAGCTGCCCTTACCGTCGTTACGATACAGGTAATTCGGCGTAGAGTCGTCGGCGACAAATAAATCCGGCCGCCCGTCGTCGTTGAAGTCGCTCCAGACAACGCCGAGCCCGTAGTATCCGGGTTTATCCTCAACACCGGCTGCCGACGACACGTCCGTGAACGTGTCGTCGCCATTGTTGTGATAGAGACTGTCTCCCAGCCCTTTCATGCCCCGCGGACCACACTGCACCGGGATACCGCGAAAGCGACAGGTGGCGCCAACGCCGAACTCGGGAAGATGATTGAGATCAAATTCCACATAGCGCGACACCATCAAATCGACAAAGCCGTCTCCATCGTAATCAGCGAAGGCCGCTCCAGTGGACCAGCGGGGATCGGTGAGATGCGCCTGCTTCGTGACGTCGGTAAACGTGCCGTCGCCGTTGTTGCGGTAGAGCACCATACCGTCTTCGCAGGTCACCAAAATGTCCGGCCAACCGTCATTGTTGTAGTCGCCAACCGCGCCGCCCATGGCCCAGCAGGGATAGCCCACTCCGGCCTTGTCTGTCACATCCGTAAAAGTTCCGTCATGATTGTTGTGATAAAGCGCGCTCTTCGCCTTCTTGCCCTGCAGGGACATATCAACTGTTGGTGAATTCGTGAAGTAGATATCGAGCCAGCCATCGCCATCGTAATCGAGCAACAGCACTCCTCCAGGCATAGACTCGATGAGATATTTCTTCTCCGGGGAGATGGTGTGCTCGAACGTGATGCCAGCCTTTGCGGTGATGTCAGAAAAAATAAAGGAGGACTGGACGGTATGCTCGGGAGAGGGGGGCAAAGGCTTTGGCGGCGGGCTGCTTTGCGCAGCCATCAAGATCAGAGCGATGCCCAGAACGAGGGGAATCCGCCCCGCAAAGCGTCGCTCCCGCACACGCATTTTGTTAGAATACACGAATCTCATGGGCTGCTTTGCTCGCACCGTCCTGCCATTCGCCTTCCTCGCAGCTTCTTGTTTGGCACAGAGTGCCAGCCCCACCGCACCCCAGCCTCCGATTCCCCGTTTTGAGGACGTTGCCGCGTCCGCCGGCCTTACAGTTCCGCACAATGCCACGCCCGACCAGCGTTACATTCTGGAATCCATGAGCGGCGGCGTGGGCTTCATCGACTGCGATAACGACGGCAATCTTGACATCATCACCGTAAACGGCACGTCGGTCGACCGCTACAAACAGGGCGGCGACCCGATGATCACGCTCTACCATCAGGATACTGACCCCAAATCCAATGACATCAAGTTTCACGATATTACAAAAGAGGCTGGACTCACCCGCAAAGGCTGGGGCATGGGCGTGGCCGTCGCCGACTTCGACAACGACGGCTGGCAGGACATTTACGTCACCGGCTACGGCGGCAACGTCCTCTACCGCAACCTGGGCAACTGCAAGTTTGAAGATGTGACGGACAAAGCTGGTCTGCGCGTGGGCGGCTTCAGCACGGGAGCCTCATGGGGCGACTTCGATAAAGATGGATTTGTCGATCTCTTTGTCCCGCGCTACGTTTCCATTGACAGCAACAAACTTCCGGTGTTTGGCAGCGACGACAAGACCTGCAAGTTCCGCGGCATACCCGTGCAGTGCGGCCCGTGGGGATTGCCCGGCGAATCGGATTTCTTGTTTCGCAACAAAGGCGACGGCACATTCGAGGACGTTTCCAAAAAAGCCGGGGTTGACGACCCGAAACACTATTTCGGCATGCAGGGCGTCTGGGCCGACTACGACAACGATGGCTGGCCTGACCTGTACGTCGCCAACGATGCAGGCCCGAACTACCTCTACCACAACAAGCACGACGGCACGTTTGAGGAAGTAGGGCTACTTTCGGGCGCAGCGCTGAGCGGAGACGGCCAGGAAGAAGGATCGATGGGCGTGGACTTCGGCGACATCGATCACGATGGCCTGCTGGACATTATCGTCACCGAGTTCACCGAGCAACCCGATTTACTGTTCTGGAATCGCGGGCCTCTTGGCTTTACCGATATCAGTTGGAGTTCCCACATTGCCCAACCAAGCTACCCGTTGGTAGGCTGGGGAACCAAGCTCTTCGACATGGACAACAGCGGCTGGCTTGGTCTCTTCGTCGCGAATGGCCATGTGTATCCTCAGATGGATCTCGTCAAAGGTGGCGTGCCCTACCGCCAGCAGGTATTGCTCTTCCGCAATCATCACGACCGCACTTTCGATGATGTCACCGCACTTTCCGGTCTCGACAAGCTTCCTCCAGAGGCCAGACGCGGCGCGGCTTTCGGTGATGTCAACAATGACGGCAAAATCGACATTCTGATTCTCAATGTCGGGAAACCTCCTACGCTGCTCATCAATCGAACCGAGCGTACGGGTCATGCGGCGCTTTTCAAACTTGTCGGCACCAAGAGCAACAAGGCGGCCATCGGAGCACGCGTTACGGTGACGACTTCGGATTTTATGCAGTTCAACGAGGTTCGCGCCGGAAGTAGCTACCTGTCGCAAAACGATCTGCGCCTGCATTTCGGATTCGGAGACAAGACTGTAATCGACACAACAGAAGTAACATGGCCTAGCGGGAAAAAAGATGTAATCAAGAATCTTCCAACCGACTTCATCTACACCATTGTCGAAGGCGAGGGCGTCCAACAGAAGGTGCCTTTCAGGAAAGATGTCGCCAAGAAGTAGCTCAGGATGCCGATTCCAGCGAAACTCGCGACCCCCTTTCAGTTAGTTTTGCTCTTATCTCTTTGCAGTTCTGCGCAGACTCCTGCCACGCCGGCACCCCAATTCGAAGACGTCACCCGCTCGGCCGGGCTCACCGCTCCCCATCTCGCCCGGCCCGACAATCGATACGTGATCGAATCCACCAGCGGCGGCGTGGGATTTATCGACTGTGACAACGACGGGCGCTTGGACATCGTCACCGTAAATGGAACATCGGTGGACCGCTACCGCCAGGGCGGAGATCCCATGGTGACGCTCTACCGCCAAACCGGAGATCCGAAAACCGGCGAATTGAAATTCACCGATATCACCCAGATGGCAGGCCTGACTCGCAAAGGCTACGGCATGGGCGTTTCCGTCATGGATTTCGACAATGATGGCTGGCAGGACCTCTACGTCACCGGCTACGGCGGGAATGTTCTTTATCGAAATCTCGGCAACTGCAAATTCGAGGATGTCACGGAAAAAGCGGGTGTCCGTGTCGGAGGCTACAGCACAGGAGCCGCCTGGGGAGATTACGACCGCGACGGTTTTGTCGATCTTTTCGTGCCACGCTATCTCCAGGTGGACATCGATAAACTCACAAAGTACGACAGCAAGCTCTGCGACTTTCGTGGCGTCACCATGGAATGCGCCCGGCGCGGTCATACTGGCGAGTCGGATTTCCTATTCCGCAACAAGGGCAACGGCACGTTTGAGGACGTCTCCCAAAAGGCCGGAGTGAGCGATCCCGGCCATTACCTCGGGATGCAGGGAATCTGGGCAGATTACGACAACGACGGCTGGCCCGACCTCTACGTCACCAATGACGGCGGCCCCAACTACCTCTACCACAATAAGCACGACGGCACTTTCGAAGAAGTAGCATTGCAGACTGGCGCAGCCCTCAGTCTCGAAGGCCAGGAACGCGCGGGCATGGGCGTCGACTTCGGCGATTTCGATCGCGATGGACGCCTTGACATCGCTGTAACTAACTTCACCGAAGAGCCCGACGCGTTGTTTTGGAATCAGGACGAGAAGGGTTTTACCGACATCGCGGCATCTGCCGGAATCGCGCGGCCAAGCTTCGTTCCGGTCGGATGGGGCATCGCTTTCTTCGACATGGACAATGACGGCTGGCTTGACCTGATCGTCGCGAACGGGCACGTCTATCCGCAAATGGATCTGGTCGAAGGTGGCGCGCCGTTTCGCGAACCCATGCTTCTTTTTCGGAACAAACGAAATCGCACGTTTGAAGATGTAACCGCTCTCGCCGGACTGGACCGCTTGCCGCCCGCCTCCCGGCGCGGACTCGCTATCGGCGACGTCAACAACGATGGCAAACTGGACGTACTCTTGCTCAATGTTGGCGAGCCTCCCACGCTGCTCATCAACCGGATACCTGGTGGCCAACGTTCCGTCACGTTTCGCCTTGTTGGGACCAAAAGCAACAAAGCCGCCATTGGCGCTCGAATGGTTGTGGCTACAGGAGACGGCGGCAGCCAAATCGCGGAGGTTCGCAGCGGCTCCAGTTACCTCTCGCAGCACGATCTGCGTCTGCATTTTGGGTTGGGGGAAGCTACATCCGTCACTTCCGCGCAGATTCTCTGGCCCAGCGGCAAGGAGGAAACCCTGAAGAATCTGGCGCCGGACTTTATTTATACGATTGTGGAAGGCTCAGGCATTACCGAGCGGGTACCGTTCACGAAAATAGCCGACTCCACCACAAAACCAGCGGCAACTACAGTCCACTAGCGCAGCCCGCGAAATGCCGGGCATTCGGCTATGGCTGATTGGGCGCCGCCGGTGAGTTCCCCGCCGTAGCATGTTCGGATTCCTGCAGTTTGTTGTACCGATCAAAATGTTGCTTGGCCTCGTCGGGCTTCCCCAACTTGTTGAGCACGAGCGCCAAATCGTATTCCGTTTTCATGTTGTTCGGATCCGCCGCGAGTGAACCTCGAAACGCGCTTTCCGCCTCCGCAAGCTCTCCCGATTCAAGATATCGTGTTCCCAGGAAGAACAGTGCCTGCGCGTGATCCGGCTTCAGCGTGATTGCTTTCTTCCAATTCTGAATCGCTTCCTGCCAATTCCCTTGCTGGCCCGCGAGCAAGCCAAGCTGGTACCAACCCTCCGCAAGATTCGGATCGAGGCGCAACGAGTGTTCCAAAACAGGCCGCGCATCGGCATAGCGCAGCAGGCCTAGATAGGACATTCCCAAGCCGACGTAGGCCTTGGCATCTTCAGGGCGCTGGGCCACGTAGTCTTCCAGAATGTGGACTGCCGGCGTGAATTGTTTCTGCTGCACCATCACAGTGGCAACCAGATACCGGTCGTCCAGTTCCTTACTTTTGCGTTGAAGCTCCTGCGCGGCTTCCAACGCTCGATCATTCTGACCCGCCTGCATGGCTTCCCGGATCAAGTATCGCAAGACATCTTTGGAATCCGGATTGAGCGCTCTGGCCTTCTCCAGCATCGCCAGACTGTCGCCATGCTTTTTCTCGGACGCGAATACTTCGGCCATTGCCACCAGCGTCTCTGCAGACTTCGGGTCCGCTGTTAGAGCCTGCCGAAAATTCGACATGGCATTGGCCGCATCCCCTTGCTGGCGAAACGCGCGGCCTTGCAGGTAGTAGACCTGCGCAGCCAGGTTTTTAGGGACAGGATGAAGAAGGCCAAGCGTTTTCAGCGCACCCGCGGAATCGTTGGCTTCAACAAACACGGTCGCAAGATCAAGCGCCGTTCCTGGATTTACCTTCACCTGCGAGATCAATGCCTCCGCGTCCGGCCGCCGACCCACGCCAAGTAGCGCAGCCGCCTTCAGTGGAACCGCAGCCAACGGGAGCCGCGCGCCTCCCATGCCTTCGACGGTGGTCAGCGCTCCCGCAAAATCGCCTCGTTCCAATTGCAGCTTGGCGAGCATAATCCTCAAATCAGAATCTTGCGGAGTGAGTTCGATCGTCTGGCTGTACCGCCGAATCGCCTCTTCCGGCTTATCCTCGGCCAGCAACGCGTTCGCCAGATTCCTGGAAGCTACGACCGACTTTGGGTTCAACTGGAGTACGCGACGAAAAAGAGCTTCTGCTTCGGGATATCTTCCCTGCCGACCACGGACTATGCCAAGCATGGTCAGAGCGTCCTGATTGTCGGGCTTCTCGGTAAGGATGGACCAAAGAGTATTCTCACTGGCCGTCAGGTCGCCGTGATCCATTTGGGATTTCGCGGCCGCCAGCGAAGAAGCAGTTCCGGAGGCCGCTTTGCCGGATGTTAGCGGCTTCTGCGCCTGCGCAGCCGCCGAGCCGAATAACGTCAGGATGGTCAGCAC